>Ga0207797_1001058_pt1 | contig 20492 bp, 20 predicted proteins | sample PRCRCaboRojoPR_6_FD_187275 | JGI IMG/M metagenome (GOLD analysis project Ga0207797, IMG submission 187275) | Marine sediment microbial community from Cabo Rojo, Puerto Rico - PR CR 10% Liquid 1 (SPAdes) | ecosystem: Environmental > Aquatic > Marine > Coastal > Sediment | place: Cabo Rojo, Puerto...
CCACCCACCCACCCCCCACACCGTACCACTGCCCGGGACGGCTCCCCCGCCGTCCCGCCGTCACCGGGGCTGACACCCCGGACCCGTTTTCGATCGACCGGGGCTACCGCTCGTCGACGCCGTAACACCGGCTCCGTGCCCGTATCGTCGACCAGCACCCGACACCTGGACGGCCGTCGGCCGTCCTCGCACCCTCGCGAACCGTCGATTCGACGGGCGTTCCCGGCAGCGAGGACAGGTGGAGGGATCCGGCGTCGCTGGACGGGACGGGAAGCGACAGAACGCGACGGAACGGCGTCAGGACGCGCGGTCGACTGGCCGGGTACGGACGGTCGACGATCCTGCGGACGGATCGAACTCGCGCGCCACGGCCGGCTCCCCCTCGGCGAACTCGCCGTACCGGAGCTCGGCCCAGTAGAGTTCGCCCCGGTACCGGACGACGTACTCGCCGCGGTACTCGTCGGATCGGACCGCGCCGTGGCGGCGGAACCGCTCGACGATCGACCGGAACGCCGCGTCGTCTGTCGACTCCGCGTGGTAGCTGCCCTCGATCGCGCCCGCGACGACCTCGCGCTCGCTACCGTTCAGCCCCGAGAGCGTGAACGCGTGCTCGTCGACCAGCCGGTCGGTGTACGCCGCCGAACTCCCGGCGACCTCCGTCGCCGAGACGCGGTAGGTGGTGAGCGTCGTCGACTCGACCGACTCGACCGCCAGTCGGTACTCCGCGCCGTCGTGGACGACGACGTACTCGCGCTCGTCGGTCGCGAGACGGGACCGGTCGGCCTCGCTCGCGTCGTAGACGGCGCTCCCGCCCAGGTCGAACCCCTCGACCCGTCGCTCGACGGCGTCGTCGGGCGGGACGGCCCCGGCGAGCGCCTCGCGGTCGACCGCCGGCAGGTCCTCGTAGGCGACCCGCAGGCCGGTCAGGTTCGCGGGGTCGGCGTCGTAGTCGACCCGGAACCCGACGCGCGTCGCCGGCTCGGTTCCCGCAGCAGTCGTCGAGACGTCGTAGTACGCACCCTCGTGTGCGAGCGGGAGGCCGTCGCGGACGGGCGGGTGCGTGCCGGTCGTCGTCGCGGTCCCGTTCTCGATCGCCCGTTCGAGTACCTGGCCGGTCTCGGCGTCTCGGTCCGCGAGCCGGTCCGCGTCCCGGCTCGCCTGCTCGGCGAGCGGTCGTTCGTCGACGTCGGTCATCGTCAGCGAGCCGGCCGCCGAGCAACCGGCCAGCAGGACCATGGCCACGAGTCCGAAGGAAGCGAGGAGGCGGCGCTGCACGAGGGATCGTCGGGGAGCCGCGCCCGAGTAGCTTTCCGTCAGTCTCTCGCGGTGAAACGCTCGCGCCGTCGCCGTCGTGGCCCCCTGCGATCGACGCCACTCCGATCCACGCACGCGGTCGTCGGCAGTCACTGCCGACGCCGACCGCGTCGTCGCGGGCGACCACCACAAAATACCACTTCGTAGTCCTTTCGTGTGCGGCGCCCCCACCGGCGGGTATGGCAGACGTCGACCTCGCGCTCGACTGGACGCCGAACACGAACCACACCGGGATCTACGTCGCGCTGGCGGCGGGCTACTACGAGGAGGCGGGCGTGGACGTCGCGGTGCGTTCGCCCGCGGCGGACGACTACGAGACGACGCCGGCAAAGCGGGTCGCGACCGGGGCGTCGACGGTCGCGATCGCGCCCTCCGAGAGCGCGATCAGCTACCACACGCACCCGGACTACCCGTCGCTGACGGCGATCGCGGCGGTCTGTGCCCGGGACACGAGCGCCGTCGCGACGCTGGTCGGCTCCGGGATCGACCGGCCCGCGAAGCTCGACGGGAAGACCTACGCCTCGTACGACGCGCGGTTCGAGGACGACATCGTCAGGCAACTGATCCGGAACGACGGGGGCGAGGGCGACGTCGAGATCGTCACGCCGCCCAAGCTCGGGATCCCGAACACCCTGCTGTCCGGCGAGGCCGACGCCACCTGGGTGTTCGTCCCCTGGGAGGGGGTACAGGCCGAGCGCGACGGGATCGACCTCCACACGTTCGGGCTGGACGACTACGGCGTGCCGTACGGCTACACGCCGGTGCTGCTCGCCCACCCGGAGACGATCGAGACGGACGCCGGGACGCTCTCGGCGTTCCTCGACGCGACGCGCCGGGGCTACGAGTTCGCGGCGACGAACCCGGAGGCGGCGGCAGAGCGGCTCCTCGAGACGGCCGAGGGCCCGGGGCTCGACGACGACGCGTTCGTCCGCGAGAGCCAGCGCCGGATCGCCGACGCCTACCTCGACGACGGGACCTGGGGGCGGATGCGCCACGGGCGCTGGGCCGCGTTCGTCGACTGGCTCGCCGACGAGGGGATCCTCCGGTCGCTGGCGGGCGACCACCTTCCGGCCGACGCCGTCGATCCCGCGGCGCTGTACACGAACGAGCTGCTGGAGGGGTGACCGGTCACCCGGTCGCGTCCGGCCGCAGCCGGCGCCCCGCCCTCCTCACTCCCGGTCGGCCAGTTCGGCGTGGGCCGCCCACGAGGGGTCGACCTCGGGGTGGGAGACGGGCTCGCCGTCGACCGTGACCCCCTCGCCCTCCCGCACGCTGCCGACGACGGCCGCGGGCGTCCCGCCGGCCTCGATCGCCTCGACGACCGCCGCAGCGTCCCCGGGCGCGACGGTGACGACGAGCGTGCCCGACGAGGAGACGTGCCAGGGGTCGACGTCGAGCGCCCGACAGACGGCCGCGACGCCGTCGGCCACCGGGACCGCGTCGCGCTCGATCTCGAACCGGACGCCCGCGCCGCGCGCCATCTCGACGAACGCGCCCTGGATGCCACACTCCGTGGCGTCGTGCATCGCGGTGACCCGGCCGGCCCCGACGGCCGCCCGTGCGTCCCGGACGGTCTCGACGTCGTCGAGCCGCTCGCGGGCGGTCGCCAGTACCTCGGCCGACAGGTCCAGCTGGTCGCCGTACAGCGCCGCGAACAGCCCCGCGACCTCCGCGCCCGGTCCCGTCGAGACGACGATCGCGTCGCCGGGTCGGGCGCCGTCCGGGCGGACGACGTCCGCGTGGTCGCCGACGCCGATCGCCGTCGCCGCGCCCACCCACGGGTAGTCGACGCCCGCGTACCGGGCGGTGTGGCCGGTCGCGACGGCGACGCCCAGTTCGCTCGCGCGGGCGTCGACGCCGCGCCAGACGGCCGCGAACTCCTCGTCGGTCATCTCGGGCGGGAGCGCGAAGCTCACCGTCAGGTGCGTCGGTGCGATCCCCGACACCCCGACGTCCGCGAGCACGACGTCGACGGCCAGGGTCCCGGCGCGCTCGAAGCCCAGTGCCGGGAGCACCGACAGGGGGTCCGTCGCCAGAACGACGGCCCGGCCGCCGACGTCGAGGACGCCGAAGTCCACGCCGTGCCGGGGGCCGAGCGCCACGTCGTCGCGCTCCGCGCCCAGGTGCGGGTAGATCACCTCGTCGAAGAACGTCCGGTCGACCTTGCCGAGCTCGCTCACGTTCCTGCCGGCGGTGCCGGCGGACATGAGTGGTTCGATCGGGCGTGGTCGGCACCCGGTCGTGAGCCGGGGCCGCGGTCGGTTCGTACTCACGGATCGGCACACCACCTCGAAGCTTTAGTACCCGCACATCGCAGGGGCACGCGATGGGACTGTTCGACGGCGTCAGACGGCTACTGGGCGCGGGGGATGGCGACCGCGACGCCGCCGGTGCGTCCGGCCCGGCCGACGGCGACGCCGCGGACGTCGACTGGGCGACGGTCGAGGCGACCGACGCGGGGGAGGCGACGCTGGAGCCGGAACAGTGGGACGGGAGCAGCCTCCCCCCGCCCGAGCGGTTCGCCGAGGAGGCAGCCGAGTTCGTCGAGTTCTCCCCGAAGAACGACCTCGACTTCGCCCCGACGTCGCTCGCACACCTCGACGAGTTCGTCGACCGCGAGTGGGACGAGGCGCGGTTCCGGAACCTCGACCCGGACGACGATGTGAGCATGGACCAGCTGGTCTTCGAAGGGCTCACCATCCAGCTGGGTAGCTACTTCGGGGAGCTGTTCGTCCGGACGCACGACGCGGCGTCGTGGGTCGATCGCGAGGGGTCGGGCTGGGTCGTCGTGGTCGACGGCCCCGACGCGGCACTGGAGGTGACCGTCTTCGAGGTCGCCCAGGAGAGCCTCCGCGGGCCCGCGACCTTCGAGGCCAGCTACGACGCCGTCGTCGCCCGAACCGGGATCGGCAGCGTGGACTCGGCGGCCGCCACGGACGAGCACGCGGACGCGGGTAGTGTGCCATCCGATGCGGGTAGCGGGTCCGAGGACGATCCCGTCGAGGACGATCCGGGACCCCACGACGACGCGGCCGGTTCCACCGGAAACGACGGGAAGCCAACCACCGACAAATTCGTTGCAAACGCAACTAGTTCCGGCACTGTGGGCGAAACGGAGGTCCCGGACGCGACGACGGGCGATCACTCCGGGCGTCCCGTTGCAAACACAACTGATCTACCCGACGAACAGTCGGCCAGCGAGCCGGCCGCGAGCCCCGACGGACGGCGCCGGAGGGGTGGAGGCGAACCCGGCGGTAGCGCGGAAGGGCCCGGTGAGGATCCGGACAGCGACCCGTCCCACGAGGTGGCCACCGGGAAAGGGTCGGCCGGAGGCGGACTCGACGACCGACGATCGACGACCGGCGGGAGGGACGTCGATCGCCCGGGATCAGGGCCGGCGGGGGTCGACTTGCCGGGACGCGGAGCGACGCCCGCCGAGTTCGAGGGGTGGGCCGACGTCCTCGCCGCCGAGTTCCCCGACCGGGGCCTCGACGGGTCGCCGTCCTCGCTGGACGCGGTCGACGAGCTGGTCGCGTCCGAGCTCCCGGCGCTCGCGTCGCTCGACGAGGACACGCGCGGCGACCTGGTCCGGGCCGTCGGCGCGTACGTGGGCGAGACGCTCCGGACGGCACGCGACGGGACGTGGCTCTACCGGGACGGCGCCTGGGTCGTCGACGTCGAGATCGACGGCGATCGATCCGGCGTCGACCCGTTCGGGATCGCGCGCCGCGCGCTCCGCGGGGGAGGCGGCCTGGCGACGGGCGACGAGGATCCCGGAGCGGATGGCGACCCGGACGCCGGCGACGAACGCCCGACGACACCGGCGGCGCGGGCGCGATCGTTCGCCGCCGACTGGCCGGGCTACGACCTGGACTTCGCGCCCGGGTCATTGGCCCGCCTGGACGACCTGGCCGCCGAGGAGTTCGGCCACCTCCGCGGGGGCGAGGAGGCGACCGGGGAGCTGGTCGGGGCGGCGACGGCGTTCGGCGCGTACCTCGGCGAGGTGCTCCGGCGGCACCACGGCGGGAGGTGGGCCGACCGCGACGGACCGGCGGTCGTTCTCCCGGGTCGCGAGGACGAGGAGGTCGACGTGGACGTGATCCGGATCGCCGCCACCCGCCTCGTCGGCGACGGCTCGTTCGCCGCGCTGTACGACCGGGCGACCGGGAGGCAGACCCCGGCCCGGGACTGACGGACGGGACCTGTGGGACTCGGGACGGTCGTGTGGGTCCGGGCTGCCGAACGGGATCCGGAACGGACGCCTGGCGACGCGTGTCGCCGGGCTCGACGGGTCGACCGTCGGCTCAAAAGGAAATGTGCGACGTCGAGCCGGGCAGGTCGTCGTCGATCCCGCCCTCGTGGAGGAACGTCATCCCCTCGGCGGTCAGGTAGACGGTGCCGTCCTCGACGGTCACGTCGACGTCGACGAGCGTCTGTCCGGCCGCCTTCCCGTTGTCGCAGTAGCCCGTCGCGGCGTCGAACATCGACCCGTGGCGCGGGCAGATGAGCTGCCCGTCGCGCATGGCCGCCCCGGAGCCGACCCCGCGATCGAGCCGCTGGTCCGGCTCGTGCATGCAGAAGTTCTTCCACGCGGCGATCCCGTCGTCGAGCCGGACGAGGATCACCTCCTCCTCCCGGCCGCTCGGCTCCCGGACGGTGAACAGGTACGATCCGACCTCGGGGACGTCCTCGACGTCGACGATCGCGGTGGCGTCGTCCATCGGTCCGTCGTGAGCGTCGCGGAACGGGTTAGTGGCGACCGAGGCGGCGGTTTTCGCCTCGATCCCGGGAGGTGCACCGGGGCGAGGGGGAAGCGACCGACGGGGCGAAGGCGGGAACGGTAACGCGTCGGTGGCGGGAACGGCGACGGCCCGATCCCGTCGCCGAGATCGGTCGCTCCCGGTCGGCATCGACGCCACGAGGACCGAGACCGAGTCGCGTTCCGCTCGGGCTCGCGTCTGCCGGCTCGCGGGGCCGACCCGCTCCCGCCTCAGGTATCCGCGGGTTCGCCGGCGAACAGGCGCACGATCTCGTCGAGGTTCGGCGCGAGCGCCGCGACGACGTCCGTACTGGTGACGATCCCGACGACCTCGCCGTCCTCGACGACCGGGAGGTGTTTCACGCGGTGGGAGTCCATTCGCTCGGTCACCTGGCGGAGCGTCGCCGAGGCGGGGACGGTGACGAGGGGCGCCGACATGACGTCGCGAACCGGCGTGATCGACGGATCGATCCCCTCCGCGACGGCGGCGACGACGTCGCCCTCCGTCACGATCCCGTCCCCGCTCTCTGTCCGGACGACCAGCGAGCCGACCCCGTCACGGCCGAACTGTCCCGCGACGTCACCGAGGGGCCGATCGCCGTCGACCGTCACCAGCGGCGCCGTCATCACCTGTCGCACCGGCGTCTCGAGCGCGTCCATGCCCGCCCTTACGACGGCGAGAGGGTAAATTGGTAGGTCGGCACGCGTGCTGGACCGGCGGGACGACCGCCCGCACAAGACGTTTGCGTGGCGAGCCCGTACGGGTAGACAGCATGGCCGACACCTGTCCCCAGTGCGATCGCGAGTACAGTCGCCGCGTCCGGCTGGAGCTGGGCGACCGGTTCGGGGACGTCTTCGGGCGGACGCCGCTCGGACTGGTCTCGCAGTACGTCCGGATCTGTACCGACCCCGAGGAGGCGACGCGAGCGACGCGGAAGCCGACCGGTGGGCTCGACGTCTACCTGCACGAGGCCAGCGACCTCGGACGGGGCGGCTCCGCGTTCGCCTGACCGGCCCGACCCGTCGAACGGTCCGGACAGCCTCACGGACGACGTCGGCTCCCGACCGTTCGCCACGATCGACGCCGCTCGCCCGGCGGTGGCAGTGACGGGGGTCGGATCGGGCGATCGGCCTGCGGAAGGCCTACCCGGTCGGCGACGGTACCGCCGACGATGACTGCCAGCGATCGCCCCGCCTCGTGGGCGGATCCGGCGTACGTGTCCGCGGTCGTCGGCGTGCTCGCGACGGGCGCGGTCGTCGCGTACACCGCGACCGCAGCGGGCGGCCCGACGACGGAGGAGGCGGTCGCCGTCCTCCTCGCCGTCCTCGTCCCGACGACGATCGCCCGCGAGGTCGCCCGCCGGTGGACCGGCCGTCGGGGGAAGAGCTAACAGCGGGACTCGCCTCGGACCGGAACGTGTCCTCCACGCGTGTGGCCGTCGCGGTCGTCGTCGCCGTCTCGCTCGCCGGCTGTCTCGGGGCCGTCCCGGTCGTCGGGCCGGACGACCCGACCGTGGCGGTCGAGAACCGCTCGACCGTCCCCTACGCCGTGACCGTCACCGTCGTCGACAGTGCCGAGCCGATCGGCGACGTTCCGGTCGACCTCCGCTACCGGAACGGGACGACCCGGCGGGTCCCGTACGCGGCCCACTCGATCGGGATCGACGGCGGCGCGTTCGACGCCCCGCCGAACGTCACCGGGCTACGGCTGGCAGCGACGACCGTGGAGCGCTGGCACACCGCGCTCGCACCGGGCGAGAACGCGTCGACGGTGCTCGACGACTGGCGCCGGAACGACCTCGTACTCGTGATCTGGACCCGGCTGGACGCGGGGAACGTCACCTACGCCCACCCGGTGTCGTGCCGGGGGTCGTTCGAGTACGAGGGACGCGTCGAGAACGCCCGCGGCGGCGGCAGCAGCGGGACCCTCTGTTGACCACCCGGACGGCGCCGCGCCGTCGTCCCCGCGAGCCGTCGTCCGGGGACCGGCGACCGTCGATACCCGTCTCACCACCGGTCGACCGTCGCGTTTCGCTCGGGCTCAACCACCCTCACCGGCTCGCGCGTCGACCCGCTCTCGAAGTCGGTCGATGCGGTCCCCGAGCGGGACGCTCACCGAGAGGGGGTTCGGGATCCGCCGCCGGGCCGGCTCCATCCCGTGGACGTCGGCGTACCGCTCGAGCGCGTCCGCGACCGCGGTCGCGCCGACCTGCTCGGCGGCGTACGCGTCGGCCGCGTGGATCCCGCTGCGGGTGAGCCGGAGGCCGACGACGACCGCGACGGCGGCGAGTCCGAGGAGGAGCCACCGCGGGCCATCGCCCGTCACTGCGGCGACGAGCGGACCGGCGGCGACGACGACGGTCGCCGTCCGTCGCACGAGCACGCGCGACCGGACGCGGCCGGCCTGGACGGCCAGGAGCGCCGTCGCGACCCGGTCGTCGAACCGCTCGAGGAACGTGCTGGCGACGAACAGGCGCCCGTAGCCGGGGGGCCCCCGGACGACCACCTCCGCCGTCTCCTCGTCGGCGGTGTCGAGCACCCGGACGTCCCTGACGTCGAGCCCGGCCCGGGCGCGGAGGGCGTCGATCCGGTCGGCCGTCGGGCCGGTCGGCTCGCTCGTCGAGCGGAGCGCCGCGAGGAGCCAGGGAGAGGCGACGACGAAGCCCGTCGCGAGGAGTGCGACGCCGGCCGCGAGCACGACCGGCGAGCCGCCGGCGGGGGCGAGCCGCAGGAGCGAGAGCGCCAGCGCGACGACGAGACTCACCCCGAGGACGTACCGGGCCATCCGTGCGAGCGCTCGGGTCGTCGAGAGGTCGACGTCGCGGACGGCCCGCACGCCGCGGACCGTCGGCGCGTAGGCGGCCAGCCAGACGACGCCCGCGGCGAGGACCTCGAGGAACGACCCGAACACCGTCCCGACGGGCCCCGAGGAGCCGGGGATGGCGGGCGCGACGAGTGCGGCGCCGAAGCCGAGCAGCGCGAGGACGACGTACGCGAGCAGCGCGACCGGGACGAGCACGCCGGCGTAGAAGAGTCGGTACTTGCCGACCGGGTTCGACAGCCGACGCGCGACGGCGCTGCCGAGCGCGCCGACGGCGACGCCGGCGACGAGGAGGACGGCGAGGGCGAGCAGGGGCGGACCGAGCGGTGGCGGGGACGACTGGAGGGCGAACACGCCGGACCAAGCCGGGCGGCGGTCAAAAAAACGTCGCGACGGGCCTCGGACTACCAGCTCCGCATCCCGGCCTCGAAGAGGAGGACGATCGCCGGACTCGCCAGCGAGGCGCTCAGGTACGCGAGCGCCGGGACGAGCAGCGAGCCGGTCCGCTCGTAGCCGTAGGCCGCGAGCCCGAAGACGAGGACGTGCGTGGCCGCGAACAGCGCGCCGGCGACCGTCTCGACGGCAGCGATCGACGAGAGCGCGACGAGCGCGACGAGCAGGACCACGGGGAGGGCGGCCAGGAACCGGAGCCACGGTCGGGAGACCCGGTCGGCGGCGACGAGCGCGAGCGCGAGCGCGACGACGAGCAGGGCCGCGCCGGCGAGTTTGCCCCGGTCGGGAACCGGCGACGGGCCGCCGCGACCGCTCGTCAGCAGGAACGCGGTCACCAGCGTCGTCAGGACGACCGCGGCGTCGCCGTCGACCGCTCGTCGCAGGCTCCCCTGGACGACCACCTGACAGGTCGCGACCGTCGCCGGAACGCCGACGAGGACGCCCAGCCCCGTCACCACGACGACCGGTACCATCGGAGCGTCGGCGGCGACGGACCGCATCGCCAGCGCGTTGAACGGGACGCCGGTGAGGGTGCCGACCAGCTTGGTGACCCCGAGGAGCGCGGCCGGGAGCACCAGCGCGGCGACGACCAGCCGGCGATCGTCGACCGACGGGAGGGTGAGTCCGACCCCGATGTCGCGACGGGCGGCGTAGCCGCCGGCGAACAGGACCAGCCCGCCGAGGAACAGCCCGCCGGTGAGCAGCGCCTCGACTCGGAGGCCGCGGACGAACGGGACGACGTCGAGCAGCGGCGTCGCGGCGGTCGCCACGGCGGCTCGCCAGAGGGCGAAGCCGGCCAGGACGACGACGACGAGCGCGAGTTCGACGGCGATGCGGTGGTCGCGAGCGGGGCGTAGAGCGACGTTCGGCGCGCGGAGGGCCATACCCGTGCTGCTGGTTCCGACAGCATCAACCTTCGCCCGGCAGAGACAGTCACACGAGTGGATAGTTCCGACCGCTAACCCGGCGACGGCGCGCCGGCACGGCTCCGCAGCCGGTCGACAAATCGTCGCCGTCCCGGGGAACGCCGGCGGTGTACAGGTCCCAGCGACGCGGAAAATCCGGTCGGGGCTCGCCGCCGGCCCCGGATCAGAACGTCTTGTCCGCCGGGAACGGCGGGAAGTCCTCGGGCAGTTCGGTGTTCCCCGGCGCGTCCGCCACGCGCTCCGGAACGATGGGGCAGTGGACCACGACGCCCGGCTTTTCGACGGTGACGAAGCCCGCTCCCTCGGCGCCCAGGACGTCCGCGAGATCGTCGAACAGGGGCCCCTCGCGAGTCGTCTCGTCGTACTGATCCGAGGCGAACCCGCCGGCGACGATGTCGTCGATCGTGTACCCCTCGGCCGTGTGGACCACGTTGACGTTCCAGTGGGGCGAGTAGCCCGCCTCGCCGGGGACGAACTCGACGACCTGTGCCTGGTAGAGTCGATCCCCACCGACGAGGTAGATGTCGTTCTCCCCGCGCTCGGTCACGCCCTCCTCGACGCCGTTCGCGACGTAGTAGATCTCCTCCTCTTCGTACCATCCGTTGGCGATCTCTTTCCCGGCTGCTGCGGGTCCGGCCGCGGTGACGCCGAGTGCGAGCGTCCCCGCGACCAGTCCCGTCGTTCGCAGGAACCTGCGACGACCGGGACCGTCCAGTTGGTTCGGTTGGGTCATTGTCGTCCTCCTCCCCGATCGACGAACCGGACGGACGCTCCTGTCCCCTCGTCGATCGGGGTGAGGAGACGGTCGACAGTCGTAATAACAGTTCTTCGAGATTACGCCGGAGTCACGCTCCACTGGCTCCGGAGACACCCCGGACTCACTACCGAATCTCCGCCAACTGTGGGTCGACTCCCGTCGGCTTCGGAACGTCAGTGGTGATCGCACTGACGGGCTCGATCCACGGGTCGGCGTCCGGTCCGCCGCGACAGCGTCCCCGCCGTCCCGGCCGAACTGCCGAGTCACCCCGGACGCGAGGGCCAGAAGCGGTCGACGACCAGTCGCGGGAGCGGGACGGTCGTCCCGGTCGTCCCCGTCGTCCCCGCCGTCTGCGCGACGACCGCCGACGCGGATCGGTCGACGTCCACCCTCGAGGACGGCGATCGTTCTCATCGAGTGGTGACATGTTCTCGATGGTTTCCGACCGCTGAAACGATTTCGTATCCCGCAGGCGATCGGCGACGTACCGATGCGGTCCGCGTACAGTCGGCCCCGATCACCGACGTCTCGACGGGCGAGAGCGATCGAGCGTTACCTTCGACGTCGCTCGAGTCGTTCGACGAATCCAGGACCGACACGCCCACCGATCGAGCGGGTCGATCGGCGATCGGCCCCGTTCGTCGGCATCGCTGCCGATCCGTGGGACGCGACTCCGCGCTCGCGTTCGCCGGCCGGGTGCGGCGGAGCGGCGACGGGCCCCGGCTCCCGTCCGATCGGTCGGCCGATTCGCCGAACAGATCCGATTTCGTATCAGTACTTTCGACTGTTACGTTCGGAGCAGTCGTCCGGAATCGGCGCGACGGCACCCGCGAGGATCGGCCGCGGAGCGAACGCTTAACTGCCAGCCGGGGGACCTGGACACGCATGCAACTGCAGTTCGTCCGCTACACCGACGGCAGCACGCCCGCGTTCGGCGTCGTCAACGGCGATCAGGTCCACGCGCTGGCGGCACACCCCCGCGGCGAGCCCGGCTACGACGACCTCTGTAATCCCAGCTACCTCGCGGCCGTCTCCGACGCGATCGACGACGGGGCGCTCCCGACGGTCCCCCGGGAGGAGGTACACGCGCTCGCGCCCGAGCCGCGGCCGGGCAAGATCGTCTGCATCGGGCTCAACTACCACGACCACGCCGAGGAGCAGGGCGACGAGCCGCCCGAGACGCCGCTCCTGTTCGGGAAGGCCGCCACGAGCGTGACGAACCCGGGCGACCCGATCGTCCACCCCGACGGCGAGCGCGTCGACTACGAGGTCGAGCTCGGCGTCGTGATGGGTCGGGAAGCCAAGAACGTCGACGCAGCCGACGCCGACGACTACGTCGCGGGCTACACCGTCGTGAACGACGTCTCCGGGCGGGAGGCGCAGTTCGAGGACAGCCAGTGGCTCCGCGGCAAGAGCTACGACACGTTCTCGCCGATGGGGCCGACGCTCGTCGCCGGCGACGGCTTCGACCCGAACTCGGTCGACGTCGAGACGCGGGTCGACGGCGAGGTCCGCCAGTCGTCGAACACCGAGCAGTTCGTCTTCGACGTCCACGAGCTCGTCGAGTACGTCTCCGCGCACATGACGCTGCGACCCGGCGACGTCATCTCGACGGGGACGCCCGGCGGCGTCGGCGTCTTCATGGAGCCGCCCGCGCTCCTCGAACCCGGCCAGACCGTCGAGGTCGAGATCGAGGGGATCGGGACGCTGGAAAACCCCGTCGTCGAGGCGTAGCGAGCGACGACCGCGCCCGTCCATCGGAGCTCCAGCTGGATCCGTCCGAACCGGGGACGGACTCGATTCGAGGACGGTACGGCCGTCGTCGCGTTCGGGAGTAGCGCCGACCCGGCTTCGATCGCCGAGTTCGCGTTCCAGTTGAACAACCGCCTCGTCGTCGCGTTCGTGGACTTCTACGCCTCGGTGGCGATCGTTCACCTGTTCGCCAGCCTCTTCCCCGAGTCGGAGTCGGACCGGGACCACCAGACCTCGCTCGGCGAGTTCGGCGCGGCCGGCGAGTGACGCCCCGCGGTGCGGGACGACACGGACCACCGCACCCCCCGGCAGCTGCCGTCCGGTGAGCCAGCGGTCACGGCCGTCGGTCCACGAGGGGCGACGCTCGGCGGGGTGACGACGCCGGGGCGGGAGTATCCGGGGACAGGAGCGGGGAGTGCGGAGGTGGTTTTTTTGCTGCCCGCCGGCGAGACGGGGGCATGAACGGGACCGTGCGACACGGTGGACCGACGGGGGAGTCGACCTGCGACGGGCGGCGACCCCGGGGCGATCGAGGGATCGGGAGCGACGGACGATCCGGGATCGAGGGCCGATGACGGACGTCCCGGCGGGCGTCCACCGCGACCCCTGGGTCCTGCGAAGTCAGATCCGGGACGTGCTCTCGTTCCACTACCCCGAGTCGCTCGACCACCGCTACGGCGGCTTCGTCGCCCAGCGCGACGAGCGGGACGGCCACGTCTACGACGCCCGCTCGCGCCACCTCGTCGCGGGCGCGCGGTCCGTCCACAACTTCGCCGTGGGCGCCCTCGTCGACGGGCCGGACTGGTGTGCATCGGCCGCGGCACACGGCCTGGAGTTCCTCGAGACGGCCCACTGGGACGCCGAGCGGGAGGGGTACGACTGGCTGCTCGGGGGGCGCGAGACGGTCGAGGCGACGCGCTACTGCTACGGCCACGCGTTCGTGCTGCTGGCGGGCGCCCGGGCACTCCAGGCGGGGATCCCGGGGGCCCGGCGGACGATCGACCGCGCGGCGGGCGTGCTCGCGGACCGCTTCCGGGAGGAGAACGGGCTGTACGCCGCCGAAGCGACGCCCGACTGGACCCTCGACGACTACCGCGGGCTCAACGGCAACATGCACGCCTGCGAGGCCCACCTCGCGGCCTACGAGGCGACCGGCGACGACGAGCACCTGGCGATCGCCCGCGGGATCGCCGAGGGGCTCGTCCGGGAGCCGCTCGATCGGACCGACGGGCTCCTCTGGGAGCACTTCACACCCGACTGGGAGCCCGACTACGACTACAACCGCGACCAGCCGCGCCACCAGTTCCGACCGTGGGGGATCGACCCCGGCCACCAGGCCGAGTGGGCGAAACTGCTCGCGCTCCTCGATCGTCACCTCGACGATCCGCCGGCGTGGCTCCGCGAGCGGGCGATCGAGCTGTTCCGCGGCGCCCTCACCGTCGGCTGGGACGACGTGCACGGCGGCTTCTACTACACGCACGACCTCGACGGCGAGCCCGTCGTGGCCGACAAGTACGGCTGGCCGGTGACGGAGGCGATCGGGGCGAGCGCGCTGCTCTCGCGGTGGGACGACTCGTACCTCGAGTGGTACGACCGGCTCTGGCGGTACGCCCGGACCCACCTGATCAACCCGGCGTACGGCACCTGGTACCGGCGGCTGACCCGCGAACACGAGCGGGACGACCCGAACCGCGGCGTCGAGGTCGAGCCGGGCTACCACCCGCTGAACAACGCCTACGTGGCCCTGGAGGTCTTCGGGGACGGCTGACGTCCCCGGACGTACGGCCGGTGACGGCGAAGAACCGGCGGATCGGGCAGCCGCCCCAGCGGTTTTGTAGCCGTCCGTCGAAGCGGCTGGTGATGCAGTACAGACGGCTGGGTTCGACGGGGATCGAGGTCTCGGAGCTCTGCTTCGGGACGTGGCGCTTCGGGAAGGAGACGGGCGGCGTGGTCGAGACCGACCGCGAGGAGGCTCACGAGCTGTTGGACGCCGCGTGGGAGCACGGGATCAACTTCATCGACTCGGCGAACGTCTACGGCACCCCCAACGGGCGCTCGGAACGGTTCATCGGCGAGTGGCTGGAGGGGCGCGACCGCGAGCAGTTCGTGCTCACCTCGAAGGTCTACTTCCCGTTCGACGGGGACAACCCCAACGGGAGCGGCCTCTCGCGCAAGCACATCCGCGCGCAGATCGAGGGGACGCTCGACCGGCTGGGGACCGACTACCTCGACCTCTACTACATCCACCGGTGGGACGAGGGCGCGGACATCGAGGAGACGATGCGGGCGCTGAACGGGCTCGTCGAGGAGGGGAAGGTCCACTACCTCGGCGCGTCGACGATGGCCGCCTGGCAGCTGACCAAGGCGCTGTGGACCTCGGACGTCCACGACTGGTCGCGCTTCGAGGTGACACAGCCGCTGTTCCACGCGGGCTACTACGAGGACGTCCGCGACTACCTCGACGTCTGTGCCGACCAGGACCTCGCGATCTGTCCGTACTCGCCGCTGGCGGGCGGCTTCCTCACGGGCAAGTACGAGCGCGCCGACCCCGACGACCCGGAGGCCGTCGAGGCGCCCGACGGGGCCCGGGGGAGTTTCGACGACTTCTTCGGCGACTGGTACGCCTCCGAGCGCGGCTGGAAGGTCCTCGACGCGGTCCGCGAGGTCGCCGACGAGGTCGGCGCCACGCCCGCCCAGGTGTCGCTCCGCTGGCTGATGGAGTTCGACGAGTTCACCGTCGTGCCGATCGTCGGCGCGCGGACGCCCGAGCAGCTGGCGGAGAACGCCGCCGCCGCGGACGTCTCGCTGTCGGCCGAGCAGCACGACCGGATCACCGACGCCCGATACCGCGAGGACGGCACGCGCTGGGGGCACTGACGGCACGACCCCGGCTCCGGCGGCACGACCCCGGCTCCGGCGGCACGACGGGAAGCGAGAACGGGACCCCGTCGTCGCGACGTCGATCGGACGACGCTGCCCTCCCGGAACCCGTCAGTCGTCGTCCGCCCGGACGTAGGTCACGGGGCAGGGCGCGCGCAACAGCACCTCCTGTGCGGTGCTGCCGAAGACGGCCTTGCCCGCCGGCGACCGGCGCTGGCCGGAGACGAAGACGCGGTCGGCCGCCTCCTGGCCGGCGAGGTCGACGATACCGTCGGCCACGTCGCTGACCACGCCGTGGACCGACCAGTCGACGCCGTGCTCGTCGAACCGCTCCTCGAACTTCCGGACGGTCTCGTGTCGGTCGAGTACCTTCTCGACCGTCGTGTCCGTGGGCCCGTTGTACCCCAGCTCCTCGACCGTCTGCCGGTACTGCGCGTCCGTGAAGACGTGCGTGAGGACGACGCGCGCGCCCGTCGGCTTCGCGACCTGGAGCACCGCGCGCGCCAGCCGGTCGACGCGGTCGTCGTCGCGCGGCCCGACCGCGAGCAGCACCGTGTCGAACGTGAGGTCCATACCGCCACACTCGCGGCGACGGGTAGAAAAACCATCCGTCCGCTCCGGCCCGAGTGCGGGTCGCCAGCCCACCGTCGCCGGGAAGACGGGTGAGCTCCCGCCCGCACCGTCCGATCGGCGCGATGCCGGCCGGTGCCCTCGCAGGCTGATGCGGTCGGATCGACCGCACCGATCCCCCCGATTCGGCCTCGTCAGGAGCGTCCACGTCCCTCGACGATCCCGGTCGACGACAGTCGTTCATTCTGAAAGCATTCGTCTCCAGCAGGAGTGAACAGGCCGTCCCGAACGACGTTCACACGTCACACACCTGTCGTGACAGCGTTATCCACGTAACGTCGAGAGACGCCCGGACGGGCCGCCGCGGCGGTCCTCCGGTAACAAACGCTGATTCATCTCTACTGAACGGTTCGGGTCTCGCGGCGGGATCGACGTCTGGCGGACCGCTTCCGGTCCCGGGCCTGGATCGGAGCCCCGGACCGGCGACTCCCCCGGCCGTCGGTTCGAGGGGAAACGTACAACACGGTCGGGGGGGAAGGCAGGGCCATGCGCTACTACCGAACCGCCGAGGGTGCCGAGCGTCGACTCGTCGCGGCCACCGACGACGGAGCGTACGACCTGACGGCAGCCCGTCGCCGGCTCGACCGGTTCCGGGACCTCGCCCGCGCCGCCTCCCTGGCCGGCGAGACCGTCGACGAGGTCGCCGCGGGGCTCGTCGACGAGGCCGAGCCGGTCGACCTCGACGCCGTCGAGTCGACCTCGGCCCTGCCGGTCGTCCCCTCGGAGGTCTGGGCCGCCGGCGTCACCTACGAGATCTCCGAGCAGGCGCGCGAGGCCGAGAGCGGGATGCCCGAGATCTACCTCGACGTCTACGACGCCGACCGCCCCGAGATCTTCTTCAAGGCCACGCCGAGCCGCCTCGTCGGTCCCGGCGACGACGTCGGCGTCCGCGCCGACTCCGACTGGAACGTCCCCGAACCGGAACTCGGGATCGTCCTCTACGAGGGCGAGATCGTCGGCTACACGATCGGCGACGACGTCTCGAGCCGCTCCATCGAGGGGAAGAACCCGCTGTACCTCCCGCAGGCGAAGGTCTACGACCGCTCGTGTGCGCTCGGTCCGTGCGTCGCGTCCACCGGGACGGTCGAGGACCCGCTCGACCTCGCGATGTCGATGGAGATCAGCCGGGACGGCGAGGTCCAGTACCGCGAGGGGACCTCCACGGGCGAGATGGTCCGGACCTGCGAGGAGCTCGTCGACTACCTGACGAGCCACAACGCGGTCCCGGAGCTGTCGGTACTGCTCACCGGGACCTCGCTCGTCCCCGAGGACGGCTTCACGCTCCGGCCGGGCGACCGCATCGAGATCGACATCGAGGGGATCGGGACGCTCGTCAACGGGACCGTCGAGGTCTGAGGCGTCGGACTGACCCGTCGCGGAACGCTTCCGTCGTCGACGTTCGTCACCGCCCGAACCCGGCGTCCCCGGCTCGTGGTCTCACTCGCCGTCCTCGTCGGGAGCGAACGTCCAGATCCGATCCATGAACGGGATCTGCTCGTCGGGGTCGGCGTCGACGTCGACGCCCTCGCGCTTGAACTCGGCGACGTACCGCTCCCACTCCTCGACGGCCTCGTCCCCGGTGACCGTCTCGACGTAGGCGTCGAGGTCCTCGGCCTCGAGCACGCAGACCGCGAGGTCGTCGCGGACGTACAGCTCGAAGTTCGTGACGCCGCCGCGCGCCATCGCGTCCGTCACGCCCTCGGGCACGTCGTCGTGGGCATCGAGGTACGCCCGGCGCCGTTCGGGGTCGATGCGCTGGACGTAGACGGCCCGCTCGGTGTCGGCGTCGGTGCCCGCGTCCGTGTCGGTGTCGGGTGCCATACGACACGGACGGACCGGGCGACTCATGAATCGTCTGGTGTCGCCCGTCGGGGCCGTCGCGGGGCCCGCGGCCCCGTGTCGGGTGCGAGTGTCGCGACGGCCCGGCAGCCGGGCCCCGACGGCCGGGTCCCAACGGTTATGTCCCTGCCACGCGCCGCCCCGGTATGGTCGACATCGCGCTGATCCTCCCGCCGGAGCCCGACGAGCGGTGGCAGCTCGCCAGGCAGATGGGCGTCACGGACGCCGTGATCCACCCGCTGGAGATCGGCGACGGGAAGACGGACTGGTCGTACGACGACCTCCACGGGCTGTCCAACTGGCTCGAGGACGCCGGGCTGGAGTTCTCGGTGCTGGAAGGATCGGTCCCCATCACCGACCGCGTCCGGCTCGGGCTCGACGGCTGGGAGGAGGACGTCGAGCGGTTCGAGCGGTTCCTCCGGGACTGCGGCGCCGCGGGGGTGCCCGTCGTCTGTTACGACTGGATGGCCGGGGTTCGGTGGGCGCGGACGGCCGCGCACGTCGAGTCCCGCGGGGGCTCGTACGTCACCCGCTACGACGACGCGGCGAACCGCGGCGGCCCCGACCCGGAAGGCCCGCTCGCCGACGCCACCCACGAGCAGCTCTGGACGGCCATAGAGCAGTTCCTCCGGCGCGTCGTCCCCGTCGCCGAGGAGGCCGGGGTGAAACTGGCGCTCCACCCCGACGACCCGCCGCGGCCGACGCTCCGGGGCGTCCCGCGGATCGTCACCTCCGTCGACGCCTACGACCGCGTGCTCGACGCGGTCGACAGCGAGTACAACGGCGTCACGTTCTGTCAGGGCAACTTCGCGGCGATGGGCGCGGACGTCCCGGCGGCGATCCGGCGCTTCGGCGACCGCATCCACTTCGTCCACTTCCGGGACGTCGAGGGCGACGCCGACCGGTTCACCGAGACGTGGCACGACGACGGCCCGACGGACATGTTCGCGGCGATGCGAGCCTACCGGGAGGTCGGCTTCGACGGGCCGATGCGCCCGGATCACGTCCCCACGATGGCCGGCGAGGACAACTCGAACCCCGGCTACCACACGAGGGGCCGGCTGTTCGCCGTCGGCTACATGCGCGGGCTGCTCGAGCAGGCGGACGACGACGCGTGACGGCGTGCTGCGGGACCGACGACGCGGGACCGGTCGTCGACCCGGGACCGATCGTCGACGCAGGACCGGTCGTCGACCCGGGACCGATCGTCGACGCGGGACCGGTCGTCGACCCGGGACCGATCGTCGACGCAGGACCGGTCGTCGACCCGGGACCGATCGTGACCGTCGACGCTACACCTCGATCCGCGAGCGGAACTCCGGGACGCCCGCGACGCCGAGGTCGACCCGGAAGAGGCTCCCGGCGCCCTCGCCCTCGGCCGTGCGGTCCTCGCCGCCGGCGGTCGTGACGTACGCGTCCCGGTAGTCGGGCCCGCCGAACGTCACCGACGACACCTTCCGCGGGGTGAACTGCACCGTCTCGACCGCCTCGCCGTCGGGGGCGTACCGGACCAGCTCGTTGCCGCCCCAGTAGGCCGACCAGACGTACCCCTCCGCGTCGACGGTCATGCCGTCGGGGAACCCCTCGCGGTCGGCCGCCTCGACGACCACCTCCCGGTCGCCCAGCGCGCCGGTCTCGCGGTCGTAGTCGTAGCGGTAGACGTACCCGGGACAGTCGGGGTCTAGCTCGCAGGTGTCGGTGAAGTACACGCCGTCCCGGTCCGGAGTGAAGCCCATCCCGTTGGGGAGGTCGACCCCGTCGACGACCCGGGTGAACGTCCCGTCGCGATCGAGCCGGTAGAGCGCCCCCTCGAGCCCGGCGTCGGGGTCGGGCATCAGCCCGGCGAACACCCGGCCCTCGGGGTCCGCGATCACGTCGTTGAACCGCTCGTGGAACTCGTCGGGGGCGGGCTCGATCACCGTCTCGACCGCGGGGTCGTCGCCGCCGGCGCCGTCGTTCCTCGTTCCCTCGTCCCCTTCGTCGTCGCTCCCCGCGTCACCGTCGACGCCCGGCGAGTCGAGCGGGTCGTACCGGTGGACCGCCCCGGACTCGCCGAACAGCAGGAGCGCGCCGTCGGCCTGGATCGTGAAGCCGCCGATCCGGCCGGCGTCGGACTCGTAGAGGAGCCGGTGGTCGTCGTCGTCGGGGTCGTACGCGTAGAGCCTGCCGGGGACGATGTCGACCCAGTAGACGCGGCCGTCGTCCGGGTGGTAGAGCGGTCCCTCGCCGACCACGCACCGCTCGTCGGCGACGAGTTCGGGCGTCCGCGCCGGTGTCGACGTCGATGGCTGTGACATGGCCCGCCGTTCGAGGCCGGACGGGGAAAAGCTACCTCCGGGCGAGCCGGTCGGGCGAGGCGTG
>Ga0207797_1001059_pt1 | contig 20490 bp, 22 predicted proteins | sample PRCRCaboRojoPR_6_FD_187275 | JGI IMG/M metagenome (GOLD analysis project Ga0207797, IMG submission 187275) | Marine sediment microbial community from Cabo Rojo, Puerto Rico - PR CR 10% Liquid 1 (SPAdes) | ecosystem: Environmental > Aquatic > Marine > Coastal > Sediment | place: Cabo Rojo, Puerto...
GAGGCGCTTGAGGGCCAATCAGCCCGCCAAAGATGGCAAAGCCGACGAGTCCGCCGCTGACCAAGTTCACGTGGAGCCGAATCGTCGCAAACCGCTCTCGGCCGACGCTGCGACGGACCTGGCGGTCGATGCCCCACGCGCCGACTAGCGCGCCGGGCAGGGCGAAGATATGACGCGCCATGGCCTCACCCGTGTCTCGCACAAAGTCCCCAGACGCCCCCGCAGCCACGAAGCCGCTCAGCCCGATGAGCCACAGGAGAAAGAGGCCAACCACCAGCAGCCAGTACCGGCGCGGTCGCCCATCCAGCGGCATGGTCATGTTGCAGCCAAAGATCAACAGGGCAGCGTATCCAGCGCCCAGCAGGATCAACCGCGTCCACGCCAGCAAAGCTAAGGGGCCGCCAACGGCCATCAGCCAGGCCGAACTCCAGGCCACAAGCGCCTCGCAGAGCCCAAACCCGGCCAGGAGGTAGAGCCCGCGCGTCAGCTCAAAGCGAGCGCCCCGTCGGATCAAGAAGATGATCGAAAACCCTAATATGAAAAAAGCCTGACCGTGTAACAAGGTCAGTGCCATGCGATAAGTCATACCACCTCTCGGACCACCCCAGACAGCCTAACCAGACAGTGGATCGATCGTATACGAGTGGACCTCCAGACGCTGGCATAGTATACCACGCGCGGCGGACTCGGCAAGGAACACATCCAGACGCGTTGGCTGTTTCCGGGTAACGTATCCAGCGCGCCGGATGAGTTTGTTGAAGGCATGGGGAAAGCGAGATCGGGAGACGGAGAAGAGGGCCATCACAAAAGCCGCCCGCAAGACAAGACCCACAGGCGGCAGAGGATGTCCAACAGACCACTGGCACGCATGAAAAGCCCTAACGAACGCGGACACTCCCGATAGCCAGATCGACCGAGAGCTCGACCTGATGCTCCGCGCCTTCGTATCCCGGTGACGTGCAGACATCCTCCTCGCACGTATAATCACCCGGTAGCGAGCGGGGAACGATCCCCGTATCGAACGAGATACGCGCGCCCACATCCTGGGGCACTGAGATATCGACCTGGCCAATGGCACACTCAATCTCGCCCTCCAGGTCGTTCCGCGGCAGCGTGACCCGCGTCTGCCCGACGGCCATGGCGACCTCCAGATCGGTGACGTCCAGGTCGCCCAACTCCAGGATAGTCTGCCCAACGCCGAGTTGGGCCTCAAGATCGATCGCCACGTCAGGATTCAACATCAGCCGCCACTCCTGGCTAGAATCACCAAAAGCAGGAAACCCGGTGCTTCTGCTCCCCACCAAGCGAATCGTGGCTCTGGATCCGACGGTCGAATGCTCCCGCTCCAGATCTACATCCTGAGTCCCAACCAGGCCCTCCATCAGGTTATCCGACCCAGGCCCCAGCGAACTCACGCGGAGCTCCCCGACGGCGGTCTCCATGGTGACGTTCGCCTCGTCGACGTCGTCCAGCGGATAACTGATCTCCTGGCGTGGACGCCCTACACCCCCCTCCAGCGCGCCGCTCCAGACCAGCCAGAACATACCGGCAAAGAGACCCAGGATCAAGAGAAACGCCAGGAGTGCGCCCAGCCGCGACCGTCGCCCGATTAGTAGATCGATCCCCAGCGCGATTAGGATGACCGGCCAGAGACGGAGTAACGTCCACCAGATGGTCGACTCAAGAAGACCCAGATTGACCAACAAGACAATGATCCCCAGGCAGATCAGAAGAATCGGCCCCACCAGATCGTGCCTACGATGCCACCCGTTTTCTTTCACGCTCCTCCTCCTTATCGATCACTAACGCTCAAACCGGCCTAACGCCTCCCAAGTCTACCATACATCCAGGTAGACGCAACGTCCCCAAGCGGGCGTTCGTAGCGTTGTGAGGTCCTCTACAGCCTCTAGAAGCTCGTAGCTGCATCTGCGTCGAGGACAACCCCAGGCGAACGCCTTGCTTTCGCGCTAGCAGCCAGCCTTGGCTTGCTGCGCGTTCTTGCTTCTGGAATTGCTTCGAAATTCCCAAGCTACGATTCGAAGCGGAAGCGCCAGACGGCCAGGAGGAAGAAGGTCACGGCGTAGGCGCCCATCACACCGAGCCCGGTGACGATCGACGGCAGTCCCAGTCCCCGAACGAGGATGTTGCGGAAACCATCCATCGCCCACGCCGTCGGCAGCAGGTAACCGATCCTCTGGAACGTCTCACCGGTAACTTCCAGAGGCATCCACGCGCCTCCCAGCCCGGAGAGGACGAACATGGGAATCATTGAGTAGATGACGGCCTGCTCCTCGGTCTTGGCCATCACGCCGATCAGCAAGCCCAGCGCGGCCGTCCAAAGCGATATGGCGATCACCAGGGCCCCCGTCGCCAGGGGAGCGCGGAGGTAATTCAACCCCAGAACCGCCTGCCCGAACCCTATCAGCAGCAGGAGCTGGAGGAAGATCATGATGAACATGGCCGAGAAGTGGCCCAGGATGATCTCCACTCGCGAGATTGCCGTCGTCAGCAGCCGCTGCAAGCTGCGCGAGCGACGTTCCAGAACCAGGATCTCCGCCGCCCCCATCAGGCCAGCAATCGAGAACTGAACCATCATCCCGGGCGATGCGTGGGCGAAAGTCATGCCGCTGGCGCCGATCTCCTCCTCCACCGCCGAGGCGGGATCCGACTGAGTCACCTCCAACATCACCGGTGGCTCTTCCCAGGCCTCGATGGCCCGATCGAAGATCGTCACCAGAGCGCCCGTCTCCACGGATCTATCGCTGGTTTCGATCGTGTCGGCCGTCAGCCGGGCCGCCTTCATCGCGCCGGTCACACGGCTCACGGCGGTCTGGATGGCCTGTGCCGCCGCCCCGCCGACCTCCTCGCTGGGCGCAAGGATCAACTCAAGCTGAGGAGCCTCGCCGGCCGCCAAGCGCTCCTGATACCCCGAAGGGATCAGCAGGACCGCTGCCAGCTCGTCTTCAGCAACCTGGCGTTCCAGACGATCCCTGGACGATCCCGGGGTCATCACCGGCCGCACCACGCTCGATCCAGCTAGAAAATCGATGAGACGAGCGCTGACCGCCGTCTCGTCCCGATCGACGACCGCCACTGCGAGACGCGGATCGGATTCGCCGCCACCGCTGAAGAGGAAGCCGAAGAAGAGCGTGAAGCCGATTGGCATGACGATCAGGAAGAGAGCCGCCTTCCAGTCGCGCAGAATCTGAATCAGATCTTTGAGCATCAAATCGATAATTCGCATACCTGCCCCCTACACAAACCGCTTCCGGAACTGAAAGACGCCAACGAAGAAGAGGATGACGGAAAGCCCGCCCATCACCGCCACGGGAAGGAGCAGGTTCCCCAGACCACCTCCACCCATCACCAGGTCAAGCGCTCGCACAGCCCACCCCTGAGGAACCACGAGCGGCAGAATCTCCATCGCCGGCGGCGGCGTGCCCGCCCCCATCATAAAGACCTGGCTCATCCCGATCATGCCCATCACCGTCATCACGCCGCCGTAGACGATGCCCGTCTGCTGGGTCCCCTGGAGCAATGAGGTAATGAAGATGCCGAAGCTGGCCGCCAGGAGGACGAGCGACGTGGCGGCCACTGCCAAGGGGACCGGGTCGCCCCACTGAATGCCAAAGATCAACGCGGAGACGGCTATGAGAACCACGACCTGAAAAATGACGGTGAGAAAGACGGTCACGAACTTCCCGCCCAGGATCGTCGATCGGCGCGTCGGCGTGGTGAACATCCGCGAAAGCGTTCCCCCTTCCGCCTCCTGAAGGATGGTCATCGAGGATGCGGCGCCGGTGAAGAAGGCGTAGAAGACCATCATACCGGCCATTATCGCCCCCAGTATGTCGGCCAAGGGATCCCCCTCCGCGGCCTGCTCGGCGGGCAGACGGACCTCAAGGTGCGGTGTCTGGCTCGGCTGGAGGTCGCCCCCCGTCGAAGAGGCCCACTCGGCGTACTGATCGGCGATCGCCTCAAGCTGGCCCGGCTCGATGGCCAGCCCTCGGGCGGATAGCGCCTCGGTGGCCACGTCGACGGCGATCTTGCTACCAACGAAGGCATTCAGGAACTGGTTAATGATCCCCTCGACCACGCCCGGGCCGATCGTCAATGTTGGATCCTGGTAGAGTTCGAGGGCGGTCTGACCGCTCGATCCAAAGACCGTCGCCGTGAAGTCCGGCGGGATAATCACGGCCACCGCCGCCTCTTGACGATCGACCGCCTGCCGCGCATCCTTAGCTCGATCGTAGCTCGTCACGTCGAGCAACTGATCGAACCCGTCCATCGACAGAAGATCCGCCAACATCCGGCCGGCGGAGACGTCGTCGAACTCCGGCACGGGCCGATCGAGGTTGACCACCGCCACCGGCGTCGTCGGCAGAGAGACGCCCTCGTCGGATGACGATAGGCCGCCAAAGGCGAAGTAGAAGATCAACACCATCAGCAGCGGTATACCGAAGCCGAACATCCAAAAGAACGCGCTCCGGATCGAACGCACCAGGTCTTTCAGCCCAATATCAAGCAGCTTCATGCTCTCAACTCCCTTCGGTCTGTTAGCCACTCAGTCGCGCAGAGCGCGCCCGGTCAAATGAAGGAAGACCGTCTCCAGGTTCGGCTCCTGAATCTCCACCGAGGTGATGCGAAGACCGGCCCCCGTCGCTACCTCGAAGAGTCTCGGCAAGACCAGGTTGCTATCGTCGACCAAGAGCTCCAGTGTGCCGTCTTCGGCCACCACCTGGCTGACGCCATCGACCGCGCGCCACTGGTCGACCACCTGAGCGGAGTCGGCATTGATCGTCAACGTGATGCGATCCAACTGACCCACAATCTGGACCAATTCCTCGTGCGTGCCGTAGGCGATGATCTCACCGTGATCCATAATGGCGATGTGGTCGGAAAGCTCCTGGGCCTCCTCCATGTAGTGCGTGGTGTAGAAAACGGTCGCGCCCTGGCGGTTCAGAAGCTTGACCCGATCGAGGATATTACGCCGACTCTGAGGATCGATACCCACCGTCGGCTCGTCCATGATAATCACATCGGGTTGATGGAGGAGCGCAATGCCGATGTTGAGGCGGCGCTTCATTCCCCCGGAGAACTTGCCAACCCGACCGTCCCGCCGGTCGGTCAGCGCGACTAGCTCCAATACTCCCTCTACCCGCTCTTTGAGTACCTGGCCGCGTAAGCCATACATCTTCCCCCAGAAGTTGAGATTCTCCTGCGCCGAAAGGTCCTCATACAAGGCGATCTCCTGGGGCACCACGCCCATCGCCCGCTTGACCCCCATCGGCTCCTTCCGCACCGAGTGACCCATCACCCAGGCCTCACCCTTGGTCGGCTCCAGCAGGCAGGCGATCATGGAGATGACCGTCGTCTTCCCCGCGCCGTTGGGCCCCAACAAGCTGAAGGTCTCTCCGGCATAGACGTTGAAATCAACGCCCTTGACGGCATAGACCTCGCCGTAATCCTTGTGCAAATCCTGAACTTGAATCGCGTGTGTCTCCATCTCACTCCTCTGTCTGATCGCTCAATCTAGCTTTGCGCCCGAGCCACGATCGACTCCAGCGCATCCACATGCTCCACAAAAGCCTCACGTCCTTCCGCCGTGGCCCAAATCCACGTCTTGGGTCGCCGATCCTCAAACGTCTTCTCCGTGGCCACATAGCCGGCCTCCTCCAGCTTCTGCAGATGGACGCTCAGATTGCCGGAGGTCAAATCCAGAAGCTCCTGCAGGAAGACGAAGTCCGCCTGCTCGCCTCGATCCAAGCTGACCAGGGCCGCCATGATGCGCAGTCGGGTCGGCTGATGGATCAACGCGTTGAGCTCGGTCATGTTACGACCTCGTCCCTCGCCTCAGCCACAGCCCACTCCCGATCAGCAAACCGCCTCCCAGGATGCCCATCACCAGCGAGAAGTGGCTTGGCACCAGGAGGAAGGCGCCCACAGAGAGTACGGCGATTGCACATCCGATCACGCTGATGAACCAGTCGTAGAGGATGCCCATGAGCACGTAGCCCAGGGCTACCGTAAGTAGTGCCAACAGTCCCACCATGTCCCACGAGATATCAAAGAGCCAGATGAGGAGAAGGTCAAAGATCATCAAGGAGAGCCAGAAGACAAAGATCGGATAACTTAACTGGTTCTTGACCCCGCTGCCAGACCGACCTGCTTGCACGGTCACCCAGGCCATCAACAAAAGGCCTGAGCCATTCACCGCCAGCCATAGCCACCCAACCCAATCCTGGGGCACGAAGTACTGGCCGATGAAGCCGAAGAGCCACATGAAGCCAGCAATGATCATATACCAGCCGCCGTGCTCACCGGCCCGGCGGCGCGTGTGATGCATAATTCGCCGAATGGCTTTCAGATCGTCCTGTGCATTCCTGGCGTCCATCGTCCCTCCCGACTGTTAACTTTATACCGCAAAGTATTTTACTACACAATTCTAACGTTGTCAAGTCGTTGGTTGAGGGGGGTATCCACCTACCATTCTGGCTCGAAGATCACGACCCAGAGAGCGCTCTCCGGCCAACTAACTAAGCGAACGGCGGTCGTCACGTCAAACACTGGAATCGGTAACACCGCCATCCGCCTTGCGTGGAGCTAATGGGATCGTTCGATGTGCATAGCACCTTTGGGAGTATCCTGTTTAGCTCCTCCCATTTGCGAACGTGATAGATGGCTGGAATCGAGGATGAAGCGCGTTAGCCCAACTCCACAAAGGATAGCAGAGGAACCGTTCAGGCTAGGCTACCGCTGCCCGAAGGCCCAGATCATCACCCATGGCGTGACGTTCACCTCTAGTGCGGCGGCTACAACCAGCAGCGGCACGATGAGGAAGAGAAAAACCTTGAGGAAGTCGGCCAGGGCCCAGAGCCATCCCTCACCCACCGTCATGCCCTCCGGCGGCGACATGAAGGCAGCTCCCAGCCGGACGGCCATCGCCGTGGCCACGATCGCGGCAGGCAGCTCGACGATCCCGTGGGGCAGTACCCCGGCAGCGAAGAAGTAAAAGGGATTGTATCCCAAACGAGAGGCCTGGATAACTAGAAAGACCACCACTGCCAGCGGCAGCATCAGGAGCGCGATAGCCAGCGTGCCGAAAGAGAAGATAGCCAGCAACGCCGCGCCGAGCAGGACTCGCAGGTTGTGGATGAATATCCCCCAGGTCGTGAAGGAGAAGATCCCCATCTCCTGCACGCGAGCGAACGTCTCGGGAGAGATGTTCTCGCGGCGCAACAGACCGGTTGGCAGAGGGTAACGCGCGGCGAAGGAATAGCCGATCCATCCGGCGAAGACCATCGCCACCGTCACGGCGAGAATCGCCAGCCTGGAGCGTCGTAGGATGGCAGGGATCTCGTAGCGGTACAGGCCACCCAACCAACCAAGCCAGCTCAGCCCCGGGGGGAGTTGATCTGCTTCCTGGCCAGGAACCCAGCGCCGTGCCACCTCCATGTGACCGCGGAAGACGCGCCACAGATAGGCCAGATTGAGCTGATCGATCTCGCGGCCCAGGAGCTCCTCACGGTTGAAGATGTGAATCCCCATGCGAACCAGCACCACGTCGACGACGACCAAGAAGAGCCCCGTCCACCATAGAGCGCTATAGTCCGCCCAGAACATCATAATCGCCTCGCCCTGGGCCAGGAGAGCCATCGGAATGATGATGAAGCTGGCCAGAAGATTGGCCGCTCGCACACTCGTCGTCTGGCTGGAGACCACCACAGCACCCGAGACCATCACCAGCCCCTCTGCCGTGGTCAGCAAGATGATCAGTGATAACAGTTCCAGCGACGGGAGCCAATTTTCGAAGAGATAGAGAGCCACCAGATAGACGGAGATGCCCAGATAGGCTGCCAGGATCGAAGGGACCATCGCGGCTAACATCTTGCCCAGGTAGAGCTCCGTGTTCGTCAGCGGCGTGGCCAAAAGCGGCTCCAGGCTTCGACGCTCCTTCTCGCCGACAAAGGTCTCTAGGGCGATGACCAAGGAGAACGAGATGGGGAAGAAACCAACGACCATTAGCAGGAAGGGCAACATCCGCTCGGCGATGATCGGCGCACCACCGTAGCTTTCCACCCAGCCGGCGGCATAGTCGGCCACGTAGCTCATCAGGACGGGGAAGAAGAGCGTCAGGATCACAATCGGGGCTACCATCCGCCAATCACGCATGGTATCCCTGATCTCGCGCCCGCTCAAGGTCAGGATCACACGCAGCGACCGTGGAAGAGACCGCTTTCTAGATAACGTCGTCATATTGATCCTCCACAACGCGCAAGTAGACCTCTTCCAAGCTGCGCTGCACCGGGCTCAAGGTCACAACCGCCACGTCCTCCTCGGTCAGGCGGCGTAGGACCAGGGGATTGACCTCCTTCGGACGGGGAGCGGTGTATCGCAACCAATGATCGCCCCACGAATCGACCTGAACCAGATCCGCGATCATCTTCACGGCCCCATCGACGCGTTCGCCCAGGTGGAGCTCCATAATCGGTGGACCGAGCAGACGAGCCTTCAGATCCACCGACGTCCCCAGAGCAATGATGTGCCCCCGGCGAATGATGGCGATGCGGTCGGCCAGAGCCTCGGCCTCGGCCAGGTTGTGGGTACAGATGACGATCGCCCGCCGCTCGTCGCGCAAGCCGCGGACGGCATCCCGGACCAGCTTGGCGCTGTGAGGGTCCATCGCCGACGTCGGCTCGTCCAACAGCAGCACCGGCGGATCGTGCAACATTGCACGGGCTAGGGCCATCTTCTGTCGCATCCCCTTGGAGAAGGTACCGATCCGGCGATCCCAGGCCTCTGGCATGCCGAAGCGGCCCAGAAGCGCTTTGGCCCGCCGCTCGCGGAGGACGGGGTCTAGCATGAGCAGCCGACCGAAGAAGTCCAGGTAAGCACCGCCGCGCATACGAAGGTAGAGCCCGGGATGCTCAGTCAGCAGCCCGACTCGGCGCCTGACCTCCTGCGGGGACTCGTTGACGCTGTAGCCGGCCACCAAGGCCTCGCCAGCGGTCGGGCTCAGAATCGCGGAGAGCATGCGGACCGTCGTCGTCTTGCCCGCCCCGTTGGGGCCCAGCAGCGCCAGAATCTCACCCGGTTGAACCGTCAGCGTCACGTCCTCCACCGCGGTGAAATCGTCGAAGACTTTGACCAAGCCTGTCGCTTCAATCATCAGACCACCATTTTACATAACCAAGCGGTATCCATGGCGGATTATACCACGCCCGCTGAAAGAGACAATGCCCAGGTCCAGACGGGCCAGAGGTCCTATCGGGCCTCGCGGGCGACGTGCGCGATGCGCTGTACGACAGTGATTAGAGAAAGGGTCGAAAGAGGCCAAACCAGGAGCCCCGGCAGCCCGACGGCGCAGAAGAGTGCGATCAACCCCACCCGCTCGGGGCGGGTGAGCCAACCGACCTGGCAAGAGAACCCCAACCCCTCCGCGCGAGCTCGGGTGTAACTGACCATGAGGGAAGCGACCAATGCCACCAGCGCCAGCGATAGTTCAAGATAGGCCGCGTCCCGCAGGTGATAGACGGCTACCCCCAGGATCAGCGCCGCATCCGAGATCCGATCGAGCGTGGAATCCAAGAAGGCTCCGAAGCCACATGCCTTCCCCGTCAGGCGGGCCAGCGTCCCATCGAGCGCATCCAGAGGTGAGACGACCCCCAGCAGCCAGCCGCCGGCCACGATCCGTCCCGATCCAAAAAGGACGCCAATCCCAATCTGGAGGAGCATGCCGGCCACGGAGACTATGTTTGGAGGTAAGCCCAACCGCCCCAGCACTCGCGCAATTGGAGCAAGCACCGTCTGTCCCCTGGCACGGAGCCAGTCCCTGACGGCCTCCAGCCCACTGAGCGGTGGCGCGTCGCTCATCATTGGGCGTCCTTCCCCGCGATGAATCGCTCCAGTCTCTTTCGGGCCTCATCGTCGCTGAACTGAACGGGTGGCGACTTCATGAAGTAGGAGGAGGGCTCAACGATCGCCCCACTCAGGCCGCGGTCGAGGGCAATCTTGCAACAGCGGACCGCATCGATCACCACGCCGGCCGAGTTCGGGCTATCCCACACCTCTAGCTTCATCTCCAACTTGAGCGGCACCTCCCCGAACGTCGTCCCCTCCATCTGGATGTAGCAGAACTTTCGATCCGTCAGCCAGGGGACGTAGTCAGACGGCCCGACGTGGATCGCGTCCGGCTCCAGATCGTAATCGAGCTGACTGGTCACCGCCCCGGTCTTGGAGATCTTCTTCGATTGCAGCCGCTCACGTTCGAGCATGTTGTAGAAATCCATGTTGCCGCCAAAGTTGAGCTGATACGTTCGATCAACCCGCACGCCTCGCTCGCGGAAGAGATGCGTCATCACCCGGTGAGAGATCGTGGCGCCGACCTGACTCTTGATGTCGTCGCCAATCACCGGCAAGCCGCGCGCCTCAAATCGGCCCTGCCAGTAGCTCTCCCGGGCGATGAAGACGGGCACGCAGTTGACGAAGCCGCACCCGGCGTCAAGGATCTGCTCGACGTACCACTTGGTCGCCATCTCGCTACCGACCGGGAGAAAGCTGACCACCACGTCGGTCTCGGTCTCCTGAAGGATCCGCACGATGTCGTCGGTAGGCCCAGGCGCCTTCTCGATCACCTGCGAAAGGTACTTGCCCAACCCATCGTGTGTCATTCCCCGACTGACAGGGAGACCCAGGTCGGGAACTTCAGCAAATTTGACCGTATTGTTGGGTGGCTGCCAGATAGCCTCAGAAAGGTCCCGCCCTACCTTGCGCGCATCGACGTCGAACGCCGCCGTGAACTCAATATCGCCCACGTGATACCCACCCAGGTTGACGTGCATCAGCCCTGGCACAAACGTATCCTCCGTGGCATGCTGATAGAAGTGGACGCCCTGCACCAGGGCCGACGCGCAGTTCCCCACACCGATGATCGCGACCCGTACCTTCTTCCGTTTACCCATATCTCAGTGGCCTCCTTGAAGCTAGGTTATTCCTTAGACGCTCTCTCCCTGAGAGCATCCATAAACGCCTTCTGACAGCGCTCAATCTCTGGCAGGTTCAACGAGCAATACGCCTCTCGCCCTTCGCGCCGGACCAGAATCAGGTCCAGCGCGCGGAGAGGCCGAAGGTGGAAGGAAACCAGCGGTTGACTGACGCGCAGCTCTTGCGCCAAGCGCGTCACGTTCATCTCTCCCTGCTCGGCCAGCGTCAGAAGAATCCGCAGGCGTAGTATGCCGCGCAGGGCATGGAAGAAACGCGCGGTCTCCCGCAGATCATCAGCCATCATCCACACCCCGGAATGCATAAAGGAAACTTTATGATTAGCGGCTATATCTTACTAGAGGCTCGGCCTCTGGTCAAGCGGGCGCAGACAGTCGTATTGTATAGCAGGCCCAGGGAGCGTCTGCGTAACCTGCCAAGATGGCGATCGTTCCGTAGGATGGCCGGAGCAGCACTCCAGCCTGCTGGGATTTCGAAGTAATTCCAGAAGCAAGAACGCACAGCGAGCCAAGGTTGGCTTCTAGCGCGAAAGCAAGGCGTTCGCCTGGGGTTGACGCTGTGCCTCAGAACGCGCCCGGCCGCAAGTCCGAGGCGTCCCTCAAACCCGCATTAACATTCTAACACGAACGCCCCTGCCTTGACGCTTGTCAAATGGAGGAAATTGAGTATAATAGAGCGCGTTCGGGGCGTAGCGCAGTTTGGAAGCGCGCACGGATCGGGACCGTGAGGTCCGGGGTTCAAATCCCCGCGCCCCGACAGAAAAAGCCCCACTCGACTGAGTGGGGCTTTTGGTATACCGATGCGACGCTCATTCTTCCTGTTTCACCGTCTGCCAGAGTTGCTCCAGCTCATCGATCGTCAGATCGCTCAACCTCAGTCCTTGGGCATCGGCCAGCCGCTCCATTGCGCCGAACCGGCACTTGAAACGGGTGTTCGTCTGACGCAGGGCAGCTTCCGGATCGATATCAAGCCAGCGGGCCCAGTTGACCACAGCGAAGAGGAGATCTCCCAGTTCAGATTCTCGCTCCTCGGGGGTGGCAGCCGCCACCAGCTCGGCGATCTCCTCGCGGACCTTGTCCACCACGCCCTCCGCACCGCTCCAGTCGAAGCCGACGCGCGCCGCCCGACGACCATAGGTATCGGCCTGTTGAAGCGCCGGGAGAGCCCTCGGGACGCTGCCCAAGATCGACTCGCGGCCATCCTTCTCTTGATCCTTCAGTTCCTCCCACCGCCGAATCACCTCCTCAGAGCCGCTGACTTCTCGCTCACCCCAGACGTGGGGATGGCGATACTTGAGCTTAGCATCAATGCCAGCGATCACGTCCGGCATCTTGAACTCATCGGCCTCGGCGGCCACCTGCGTTTGAATCACCACCTGCAAGAGAAGATCCCCCAACTCCTCCTGGATATCCTCCACGTCTCCCGCATCTATCGCAGCCACCACCTCGTAGGCCTCCTCGAGGAGGTTCACGCGTAAGCTCTCGTGAGTCTGCTCGCGGTCCCAGGGGCAGCCACCGGGCGCACGAAGGCGAGCTATCGTCTCCTGGAATGCCTCAAAGCTGGAAGTGCCGGGGAGCGGCGGGACGTAGAGCGACGTCAGGTGGGCCAGATCGTCCCGCCGGTCGAGCTCAAAAAGCGGCATCCGATCCACACGCAGTTGCTCGGTACCCGCCCCCTCGATGAGCGTGACCAGATGGTCGTCCGGATACTGGTTCATCAAGACCAGCTTGACCTCAGAGGCGATCAAGCGGCTGTAGAGCTGACCTAGCAACGCCGGATAGTCGGGGTTGATCGGCGGATGGTGGCGCGCAGCCAGATCGGCCGCATCGAAGACCTGCAACCCGTCCAGAGCATCGATCTGGAGCGCCGTCAGCGTCGGCTCGACAAAGCTCAATCCCTCCACGATGCGCACGCTCGTCTCTGCGTCGACCCGCTCCAGCAAACGCTTCACCGTGGCCTCACCGACCAACGGATGGCCGGGTACCCCATAGACCACGCCGGCCGGACGCTGCACCAGAGCCATCAGCCGGTCGACGATAGCTCGATAGACCGCGTCGAACGTCTCCAGCTCCTCGTACAGTCCATCGAACGAATGTATCACCAGAGACTCGGGCAACCCCTCAACGGTGGGATGCGTCCTCGTCCGCAGCCAGAGCTCGCCCGCCCCTGCCAAAACCTCCCAGGCCTCGCGCGTCAGAAAACGCGGATCACCTGGCCCTAGGCCAACGACCGTGATCTGTCCCATACGCTCCTTCCTGCGCCATGCAAAAGGGGCAAGGCAATCGCGTTGCCCTGCCCCATATTCTCAACGAGCTTTCGTCTAGCGCTTCGTGTACTGAGGCGCCTTCCGCGCACGCTTGAGCCCCGGCTTCTTGCGCTCCTTCTCTCGCGCATCCCGGGTCAGAAGTCCACTTCTACTCAGCACGGTCCGGAAATCCGGATCGGCCTCCACCAGAGCACGCGCGATTCCCAGCTTGGCCGCATCGGCCTGGCCGGTCATCCCGCCACCGGTGACTTTGATGCTGATGTTGAACCGGCTCTCGGTGGCCGTCTTCTGCAGAGGGGACTGCACCCGCTGAACGTCCACCGCACGGCAGAAGTATTCGCGCATCGGTCGGTCATTGACGACCACATTCCCTTCGCCGCTCGGATACAATCTCACTCGCGCCGTGGCAGTCTTCCGTCGGCCAACGGCCTCGTAATATTCCATCGCCATCTATCTCTCTCCTCCTAAAACTCCAACGGCTTCGGCTGCTGTGCCTGGTGGGGATGATCCGGCCCAGCGTAGACCTTCAGCTTCTTGAACATCTTCCGACCCAACCGGTTCTTTGGCAACATCCCCCGAACCGCATGCTCCACCGCCTGCGTTGGATGCTTCTTCAACAACTCCCGCAGCGTCATCTGCTTGAGCCCGCCGGGATAGCCGGAGTGACGATAATAGATCTTCTGATCCAGCTTTCGCCCGGTGGTGCTGACTTTTTCGGCATTGATGATGACGACGAAGTCGCCGACATCAACCGCAGGAGAGTAAATGGGCTTATGCTTGCCGCGCAGCACCAGGGCCACCTGACTCGCCATGCGCCCCAGCGTTTGCTCGGCGGCATCCACCACGTACCATTCCCGCTCGACATCTTCTTTTTTCGTTACGTAAGTCTTATCCACGATCCTGAAACTCCCATCAAAATGCGCTATCGGCACACATCGTCAATATGTGACAGTCATCAAACAAAGACCGTGAGGGGGTGCCGTCGGCCCCGCCTGAGCACGGTCACGCGCCTTCAGAGCGGCGCGAAAAGCCCGCACGTCCATCTTGCCCAGTCCTACCTGGAGCAGCGTTCCTACGACGCTCCGCACCATATGGTAGAGGAAGGCATTCGCCTCCACATCGAAGGAGAACCACCCGCCCCCGGGCGCGAAGCTCGGAAAGGAGTCAGTGCCCCAGGTCGCTGCGAAGACTCGCCGCACAGTCACCTCTCCCTGAGGCGGCTGGCCAAACGTGGCAAAGTCGTGCTCGCCCACCAGGCTCTTGGCCGCTTCCTCCATCGCCTCGACGTTCAAGGGGCGGTCTACGTGCAAACTGTAGCGCCGGATCAGCGGCCAGCGCTGCGGTGAATTGTAAATATAGTAACGATACCGTCGCTTCTTGGCGTCGTAACGCGGGTGAAACCGCTCGCCGGCCTCTCGAACCTGCCTCACGGCCACGTCCTCGGGCAGGACCGCGTTCAGCGCCCGCTCCAGATCCGATGGACCGTATCCGCGACGGAGAGAACTCTTCCGTCGGAACCAGTCGGTGTCAAAGGCGATCACCTGACCGGCGGCATGAACCCCGGCATCCGTCCGTCCGGCGGCCACGATTGACGTCGGCGCCTGCGTGACCTGGGCCAGAGCATCCTCTAGCGTCTCCTGAACCGTCGGCGCGTTGGCCTGGCGCTGGAAGCCGCTGTAATCGCTCCCGTCATAGGCCACGACCGCTCGAAGCCGCTTCACGTCGCGTCCAGCGACACTTACTCCTCGACCAGCTCCAGCAACGCCATCCGTGCTGCGTCACCCTTGCGGGGGCCGAGCTTGTAGATCCGCGTGTATCCACCTGGTCGGTTCATGTAGCGCGGCGCGATATCCTCAAAGAGCTTCTCCAGGAGGTCTACGACACTCCCATCCGGCGTAGTCATCCAACGATCCATACGGCTGACCGCGAGACGGCGCGCGTGGATGCCCTTGGCCGGGTCATCTTGCTCGGCCACGAGACCGCGCTTGGCCAAGGTGATGAGCTTCTCCGCCTGACCGCGAATCGCCTTGGCCTTCGCTTCGGTCGTTTCGATTCTCTCGTTGTACAGCAGCGCCGATACCAGGTTGCGGCGCAGGGCGTTTCTGTGCCCGGTCGTGCGCTTTAGCTTCTTACCGGCGACACGGTGTCGCATCTACTCACCTCCACTCTCTCTGAGCGTCTCGACCTCTTCCATGAATCCTTTGGCCTCGAGCCGCTCTTTCACTTCTTCCAGCGATTTCTCGCCGAAGTTACGTATGGTCATCAGGGTATCATCTCCCAATGCCAGCATCTCCAGGACTTCACCCACGCTGGTGATGCCTGCCCGGCGAAGCGAATTGAAGACGCGCACGCTCAATTCAAGCTCTTCGATGGGCATATCGTAGATCTCGCTGGGCACGCCCTCTTCCTCTTCCTCTTCCTCGATCGGCTCCTCTTCCTCCAGCGTCAATCCGGCGACCAATCGGAGGTGTTTGACCAGAATGCGCGCCGCTTCCTTGAGCGCGTCAAACGGCGCCATCCGACCATCGCTCCAGATCTCCAGTGTCAGGCGGTCATAGTCCGTCATCTGGCCGACGCGAGCCGGCTCGATATCGAAGGCGACGCGCTGAATGGGACTGAATATCGCATCGACCGGCAACTCGCCGATCGGCATCCGCTCTCGTTCATCGAACCGCTGGTATCCGCGTCCCTGCTCCACGACGAACTCAATATCGATAGGATCCTCAATGGAATCAACCGTGAAGAGATAGAGATCCGGGTTAAGAATCTCAATCTCCGGGGGCGCCTGAATATCACCTGCCGTCACGATACCCGGGTTCTGCACCTCTAAGGACATCCGCAAGGGCTCTTCATGATCCATCATCAGGCGCAACTGCTTGACCTGCAGGATAAACTGCATCACGTCTTCGCGCACGCCCGGTATGGCCGTATACTCATGCGGAATGTCGGTAATACGAATCGATGTCACTGCCGCGCCGGGCAATGAAGACAAAAGCACCCGTCGCAGCGCATTTCCTAGCGTAATCCCAAACCCGCCCTCGAGCGGACCAATGATGAATCGACCATATCTTTGGGATATCGCATCCGTTTCAACCTTTGGCAGCACTTGAACTGACAACCACCGCCTCCTGTTATGCTAACCGTCGGCGTAGCCTCTGGCTACGCCATCGAACACTCAAACAATCCGGCCAGGACCAAGGATCCTAGCGGGAATAGTACTCTACAATCAACTGCTCGTCGATCCGAGTATCGATATCGTCACGCTCGGGATAATTGACCATGCGGCCCTTCATCCCTTCGGGATCCAGGCTAAGCCAGCCCGGCACCGCGCTCTGATCCAACACCTCGGCTCGATCCTCGAAGTACGTCCGGTTGAGGCTCACCTCACGAACCGCGACCTCATCCTGCGGACGAATAACGTGAGAGGGAACTCTCGTCCGGCGCCCGTTGACCAGGAAGTGGCCGTGTTGGACCAACTGCCTGGCCTGTGCCCGGGAATCGGCGAACCCAAGGCGGTAAACCACGTTGTCCAACCGCGTTTCCAAGACGGTCAGCAGGTTCTCACCCGTGAGGCCCTGACGACGCTCGGCTTCGTGGAAGTAGCGACGAAATTGCCGCTCCAGCACACCATAAATCCGCCGCGCCTTCTGCTTCTCACGCAACTGACGGGAATAGTCGGACGCCCGTCGGCGGCGATATTGCGCCAACCGACCATGTTCACCAGGCGGATAGTCTCGGCCCTTTTCGATCGGGCACTTGGACGAGAAGCAACGGCTTCCCTTCAGAAAGAGTTTCTCCCCTTCACGGCGACACAGTTTGCATACTGGGCCTGTATATCTAGCCATACAACACTACTCCTAATCTTACTCCACTCATCACTATGTGCGCCGCTTCTTCGGTGGACGACAACCGTTGTGAGGGATAGGCGTCACATCTGTAATCGAACGCACCTTGAGTCCTGCGGCCTGGAGAGACCGAATCGCGGCCTCACGTCCGGGGCCAGGCCCCTTGACGAACACATCTACCTCAGACATGCCCAAGTCCATCGCTTCGCGAGCGGCGCTCTGAGCAGCCTGTCGGGCAGCGAAAGAGGTACTCTTGCGCGATCCCTTGAACCCCACCTTGCCGCCGCTAGACCAAGCGACTGTGTTACCTTGTCTATCGGTCATTGTCACGATTGTGTTGTTGAACGTCGCATGAATGTGAGCTTGTCCACGAGGGGTACTCAGTTTTCTGCGCCGCCCTCGACGACCGGATTGTCTACGAGCCATTCGACCTCCCTAATACTGTCATTTCTTCTTCGCGCCGCGCCGTCGTCCACGGCCGGCGACCGTCTTCTTCAGACCGCGCCTGGTGCGAGCATTGGTGCGCGTCCGCTGTCCACGGACAGGCAGGTTGCGTCGATGACGCAATCCACGGTAGCACCCGATCTCCTTCAAGCGACGAATGTTCGTCTGCACCTCGCGGCGCAGATCACCTTCGACCAGATAGTCACGGTCAATAATCTCTCGCAATCTTGAAACCTGAGCTTCCGTCAACGCATTGACCCGCGTATTGGGGTCCACCTCAGCCTCGCTCAAGATACGTTCGCTGCGCTTGCGCCCGACCCCGTAAATGTAGGTCAGCCCAATCTCGACCCGCTTATTGCGCGGCAAGTCAACTCCAGCAATACGTGCCATGCGCCCCTTTCCTCCAGATCAACCACTGCTAATACGCTATCCCTGTCGGTGAGTCTGTCACGGCTTCTCACAAATCACGCGGACGATGCCTTGCCGCCGAACAACAGTACACTTTGGACAGCGGCGCTTCACCGATGTCGATACCTTCACCATGCCTCCGTGCTGGCCACTCTCAGAACTGAGAGAGGATCTCGGCCTCACCGTCCGTGATAGCGATATCGTGCTCGAAATGCGCCGTCAGCTCTCTATCGTGCGAGACAACCGTCCAGTGATCGTCTAACACCTCGACCCGGCTGTCGCCGGCCAAGACCATTGGCTCTAGGGCGATTGTCATCCCGCTCCGCAGCCGAACGCCTGTCCCGGGTTTGCCATGGTTGGGCACCTGCGGTTCCTCGTGCATCTGCCGCCCGATCCCGTGTCCCGTATACTCGCGCACGACATTGAAACCGCGGCTTTCCACAAACTGTTGAATCGCGGCCGAAACGTCGCCGGAGCGACTCCCGGCCCGCGCCGCATCGATCCCGGCATAGAGCGCGCCCTCGGTGACCTCAAGCAGCCGTTCTGCCTCCGGGCTGATCTCACCCACTGGCAGCGTCACCGCGGCATCCCCGTGGTAGCCATCCAGGATCACGCCCACATCCAGGCTGATGATGTCGCCTGCTTTGAGGACCCGCGATCCGGGAATGCCGTGCACCAACTCCTCATTCACCGAAGCGCAGATCGACGCCGGGAAGGGATGAGCGCTCCCCTCGGGGTACCCCTTGAAAGAAGGGATCCCATCGTGAGCCCGGATCAATGTCTCAGCCCGGGCATCGAGCTCGCCTGTCGTTACCCCCGGTACGACCCACTTATGCATATTGTCAAGTACTTCGGCCACTACATGAGCCGCCCGGCGCATCTTCTCGATCTCCACAGCCGATTTAAGGAGAATCAATCTCTACGCCTCTTCGACGGCTGCCAGTAGATCCGCTTGGACGCCATCAATCGCCTGCTCGCCATCGATCTCGACCAACAAATCCAAGGCATAGTAGTAGCCGATGAGCGGCGACGTCTCTTTGTAATACGTGTACAACCGATTCTGCACCGTCTCCGGGTTATCGTCCTCGCGCTGATAGAGCTCGCCGCCACAGACGTCACAGACGCCCTCACGCTCAGGCGGATTGAACTGCATATTATACACAGCCCCGCAGTTTCGGCAAACACGACGGGCCGTGAGACGCTCGACGATCTCCTCGTCGCTTACCTCGATGAATGGCACGAGCGTGAGCTCTTCGCCGCGATCGTCCAATAGCTCGTCCAACCTGGAGGCCTGGTTCAGCGTCCGCGGGAAGCCATCGAAGATCACCCCATCGCTACAATCTGGGCGGCTGATCCGCTCGGCCAACATGCCCACCGTCACGTCATCCGGCACCAACTCCCCGCGTCCCATGTACTTCTTGGCTTCTAGGCCCAGCTCTGTCTCCTGACTCAGGTTCTCCCGAAAGAGATCGCCGGTCGAGACGTGCGGGACCTCAAGCGCCTTAGAGAGGCGCTTCGCCTGTGTACCCTTGCCTGCTCCAGGGGGGCCCAAAAGGATGATGAAGTCGCTCATAGTCGATACCCTACTTTTTGATAAAGCCCTCGTAATGTCGCATCAGGAGCTGGGCCTCCAACTGGCGCATCGTATCCAGCACCGTGCCGACGACGATCAACAAGCCGGAAGACCGGACCAGCATCACTTGCACGTTCAAGAACATATCCACCACGTAGGGCAGCACAGCCACGAGCCCTAAGAAGAGGGCGCCGACCAACGTGATCCGCCGGTAAACCGAGTTGATATACTCCGCCGTGCGTCTCCCGGGCCGAATGCCTGGGATGAACCCACCCTGACGCTTAAGGTTGCCGGGCAGGTCTTGCTGTTGAACCATGATATCCGTATAGAAGTAGGTGAACCCCACCACGATCAAGAAGTAAATCGGGGCATACCAGTCGTTATTTCCACCAAAGAACCCAACGACGTTCTGGGCAAACTGCGCCAACGCCACGTTATCGCTACCCGTGAAGAACTGGGCGATCATCGCCGGGAACGTTAGAATTGCCTGGGCGAAAATGAGCGGGATCATGCCCGCGGTATTGACGCGCAGAGGGATATGCGTACTTCCCCCGCCGTACATCTTCATGCCGCGAACACGCTTGCCGTATTGGACAGGGATTCGTCGCTCCCCTTCCTGCACAATCACGACCACGAACATAGTGACCGCCATCAGAAGCACAAAGACCCCTTCCATCCACAAGCTGGTGCCCACTCCGCCCCGCTCCAACCCGGTGGCCCAGATGCTTTGCACGTTGTTCGGCACGCGTGAGACGATACCGCTGAAGATGATCAACGAGATACCATTCCCCACGCCCTGCTCAGAGATGAGATCGCCCAACCAGACGGCGAACATCGTGCCGGCCACCATCGTCAGAAGCGCGGAGATCGTAGGCACCAAGCTCTGACCAAAATAAGGTAGCACCGGGTTCTGACCCTGCGCCACAGCGACGCGGTTGATATAGTTGATTGAG
>Ga0207797_1001060_pt1 | contig 20486 bp, 22 predicted proteins | sample PRCRCaboRojoPR_6_FD_187275 | JGI IMG/M metagenome (GOLD analysis project Ga0207797, IMG submission 187275) | Marine sediment microbial community from Cabo Rojo, Puerto Rico - PR CR 10% Liquid 1 (SPAdes) | ecosystem: Environmental > Aquatic > Marine > Coastal > Sediment | place: Cabo Rojo, Puerto...
CTCCATGTGGAAGAAAACGTCCTCGTCAGCATCCTCAGTCGCGATGAAACCGTAGCCGCCTGTGTCGTTGAAGAAATCAACCTTACCGTTTGCCATTGCGACTAAACGCAGATTGGACACACGGTTAAGGGTTTGCATTCGTCTTTCGAAAACCGTCTTTTGCGTTCAAATGTACTGTAACGAGCCCATATTGTGGATATTCGTACGCACATAGTCGGTTCTGAGAGCGTACGACGCCCGAACAGTCACAACGAGCCAGCCCTTCCGTGGTATCGAAGATTCTCGACTGTGTGACGCGTTCGCGGTCGCCGGAGCGACTGCGAGGGCACCGACGTCTCTCGACTCTCACCAGTTCGACGCCGGGAGGCCAAGCGGTACGTCGTTCGCGAGCGGAAAGTCGGCCTCGGTACTCATAGGGCTCGTCGTCGCCGGGTGCCGAGTCCGGCTCGGCCCGGTGTCGTCGTCATCGGCCGGCCGTCTCTACTCGGAGCGCGCGAAAGAGCGTTTCCCCTCACCACGATATCAAACGCGATAATTCGGGGCGAATCGTTATCACCGCCCCGCCGAACGACGAGTCATGGCCGGTCGAACCAGCGAGCGGGGACACGAGCCCTACGTCTCCCCGCTCGTGGACTTCGTGGCGCTCGCGGTGCTGACGGGAGTCGTCGCCGCCGCGCTGGTCGTGTTCTACTAGCTCGCGCACCTGTTCTCACCGTGACATTCACGTTCCGGGGGGGCGTGGTGAGAGGCGTGAGTCGGGAACGGTCCGCCGCCCTCGACGGACTGCGACGGCGACAGCGGGCGCTGTGGATCGCGGCCGTCCTGCTCTACGGCGTCGGCGACGCCGCGACGACCGCGGTCGGGACGACGACGCCGGGGGTCGCCGAGGCCGGGCCGATCGCGGTGCATCTGGTCGGCGCCGACGGGATCGGCGGACTCCTCGCGTTGAAAGTCGCGCTGTTCGCCGGGAGCTACGGCGTCTGGTCGCTGCTTCGCACGCCCGGTCGGGTGGCGGTTCCGCTCGCGCTCGCGTTCGTGGGCGCGGTCGTCTCCGGGTGGAATCTCCTCGTGATCGCCGGCTAGTCGAGCCGCTCGCGCGCCGCCGCGACGACCAGCGGCAGGTTCACCGTGGCGTCGCCGACGACGGTCACGTTCCGGGCGGTCTTCTCGAGTTTCCCCCACGACCGCGCTTCGTCGAGCGTCGCCCCCGAGAGGCCGCCGGTCTCCTCGGGGTCCATCGTCAACTGGACCGCGTAGTCGTACGCCTCGGGGACGGTGAGCATCGTCTGCAGCACGTAGTTCTTCGGCACGCCGCCGCCGACGACCATCGCGCCCGCCTTCTCGGCGTCGTAGGCCAGATCCGAGATGTGAGTCATGTCCCCGAGCGCGTCGAGCGAGAACTCCGATATCTGGGAGTACATCCACGCCTGAATGCCCAGCACCGAGTCCTGAATCGCCGGGACGTAGACGGGGACGTCGTGTTCGTACGCCGCGGCGGCGACGCCGGCGTCCTCGTCGACGTCGTCCGCGCGGTTGCGCTCTAAGTTCGCCCGCCCGAGTTCGGCGGTGAACTCCTGGATCGAGACGCTGCGCTCGACGTGCGGGAAGACGTCGTCGCGGAGGTGGCTCTCGAAGAGGGCGAAGTGCTCCTGTGGCAGGTAGACGTTGTAGATGCGGTCGACCTGCTCGTCGCGGAGTCGCTCGTCGTGTTCGCGGAGCGTCTCGCCGTCCGCCTCGGCGGCCGTCGACCGGTGGTCGTGGGGGCCGGCGCTGCCGTGGTGGTGCTTCCCGCCGATCGCCTCGATGGCGTCGTGAGTGAGATTCGCGCCGGTCGTCACCAGCGCGTCGATGTGGCCGTCGCGGATGAGATCGACGACGATCTGGCGCATTCCGGTCGGGACCATCGCGCCCGCGAGGCCGAAGAAGTTCGTCACGTCGTCGCGTTCGAGCATCTCGGCGTAGACGTCGACCGCCTCGTGGACGTCCGCCGCGCCGATGCCGGCGGCGCCGTACTGCTCGACGAGTTCGCCGACGGTCATGCCGCTCCAGACCTCGGCGTGGCCGATCGGGTCGTCGTGGAAGGCTTCGCGTTCCGGTTCGGTTCCGTGCTCGGTGTCGCTGTCTCCCTCGTCCATGGTTCGTCTGCGCTCCGAGATGGTTTCAACGCCGCGATGCTCGCTCCGTCGTCGCGTTCGACCCGGCCGCCGGGCGACCGCCGCGATCGGCGAGGCCGCCTCAGAGCCCGGTCGGGTGGTCGAGGAACGTCGTCTCCAGCTCCCACTCGTCGGCGCGATCCTGCAGGGCGCGCACCCCGAATGTCTCGGTCGCGTAGTGTCCGGCCAGGAAGACGTTCACGCTCGTCTCGCGGGCCTTGTGGTAGACCTTCTGTTTCCCCTCGCCGGTGACGAACGCGTCCACGCCGGCGTCGACGGCCTCGTCGAGCCAGTCCGCGCCGCCGCCGGTGACGATCGCGACGTCTTCGACCGCTTCGGGCCCGAAATCCAGCACCTGCGTCTCCGTGACCGCGCCCGGCAGGTCGTCGAGGCGGTCGCGCACTTCGGCCACCGAGAGGGGGTCGCTGGTGAGCCCTCGCTGGCCGATCGTCTCGGTTCCCACCTCGCCGAAGGGGCGTCGCCGTCTGAGGCCGAGGACGTCTCCGACGCCCGCGGCGTTGCCGAGTTCCTGGTGGCCGTCGAGCGGCAGGTGCGAGACGTAGAGGGCGACGTCGTTCCGTACCAGCGGCGCGATCCGACGGTAGTGTTCGCCCGTGAGACGCTCCATCCCGCCCCAGACGACGCCGTGGTGGGTCACGAGCACGTCCGCGCCGGCGTCGACAGCGGCCTCGACCGTCGCGGTCGCGGCGTCGACGGCGAACGCGACGTGGTCGACGGTCTCGGACTCGGATTCGACCTGGAGGCCGTTCGCGCTCGCGTCGAGGTCGGCGTACGCCCCGGTGCGCAGTTCGTCGTCGAGTCGGTTGGTGAACTCGGACAGTTGCATGGACGACGACTCGGGAGCCAGCGGTTTGTATTCCTGTGTTCCGACGCGAGTCGTCGACGCGTCGCAGGACACGACCGAGAGTTTACGACCAGCAATCCGTTCACGAAACGAAGAACGTGCGGAAATATTAACTTTCCTGACAGACTACGTCTGCGCCATGCCAACGCGAGCCCCGAGTCTCGTTCGATTCCTGCGAGGGCGAGCCGGGAACGGTCTGCGAGTCGTCGGACTGTACGCTGACGACACCTGTCGCCTCGAATACCGACGAGACGACCTCGACGAGACTCGGGTTCGGGAGATACTCGCCGAGATCCACCGGAACCTCACGGCGGGCAGACAGGACGAGACCCTGCTCCGGGACCGCCTCGGCCCGGAGACGGCGTCGGTCCAGTTGCGAGAGTCGGGCGTCGTCTTGCATCTGCAGGACGAACAGCGGGGTGCCATCGTCAGCATGGAGCGCGGCGTCGCACGGAACCTCGACATGTTCGCGCAGGAGTGTCTCGACGTCCTGACCAGCTATCGAAGCGAATGAAGGAGCGAGGACGGCGTCCGCCGAAGCTCTACGTCCGGGACGCGGCGTGCTCGAAGACGAACTCGCGGAGGAGTTTGCCGGCCAGCGCCGCGGCCTGTCCGTCGTCGCGGTCGTTGACCTCCACGACGTCGAAGCCGTCCGCGCGCGGCGCGACCGCGCGGACGACGTCGCGCATCTCGCGGGGCGTCAGTCCGAACGGCTCCATCGTGCCCGTGCCGGGCGCGAACGCGGGGTCGGCCCCGTCGACGTCGACGCTCAGGTAGACCGACTCGTCGTCGTCGAACTCGGGTGTCCAGTCGGCCACGTCCTCGGGGGCAACGACGGTCACGTCGTCTTCCTCGGCGCGCGTCCACTCCTCGGGGCTCCCGGTGCGCGCCCCGAGGATCACGGCGCGGTCGGCGGTGTGGAGTATCCGGCGGGTCACGCAGGCGTGGTTCCACGGGTCGCCGTCGTACTGGGTCCGGAGGTCGAGGTGGGCGTCGAGCACGACGAACGTGTCCGGTTCGACGGCCTCGACGCCGGCGGCGGAGACGGTGTGTTCGCCGCCGAGCAAGAGCGGCGTGGCGTCGTCCCAGGCGACGTCTCTGAGCGTGCCGGCGAGGTACTCCGCGTACTCGGGAACGTCGTGCCACGCGCGGACGTCGCCCGCGTCGTGGACCGAGAGATCGGTGAAGAACTGGTCGGTTCGGTGGTCGTAGTCGTCGTAGGTCTCGGCGAACCGCCGGATCCGGTCCGGGCCGAACCGGGTCCCGGGCTGGAACGTGGTCGTCGCGTCCAGCGGTGCGCCGACGACGACGTAGTCGGCGTCGGGACGGTCGGCGGTTGCGCCGGGAAACATCGTCCTCAGACGATCTTCCGCTGGCCTTCGTACTCGAGGTACTCGATCTCGTCGTCGGGGGTCAGGTCCTCGTCCTCGGGGATGCGCATCGTGAACGTCTCGTAGGTCTCGAGGTCCATGACCTGCGCGTCGTTGCCCGAAACCGAGACGACCTGTCCCTGCTTGCGCTCGATGATCGGGACCCAGACCTTCGCGTCGACCGGCTGGGAGAGGCTCCGCTTCCGTTCGTCGAAGACGCCCTTGCCCTCGATGCGGGCCTTGGCGCTGCCGTGCTTGCCGGGTTTGGCCGTGCTGTAGGCGTTGATCTTGCACGGGGAGTCGTCCATCATCACGTAGCTGCCTTCCTGCAGTTCTCGTACCTGCTTTTGCTCTTTAGCCATGCTTGGCTATATTGGAACCGTCGGTATAAACGGTTTGGAACTGCCCGGCGCGGGCGATTCCGCGCTCAGTCGCCGCCGCGCTCGACGACGCGGCCGACCCGTTCGAGCCCCTCGGTGAGCTCCTCGGTCGGGTGGCCAAAGCCCATCCGGAAGTAGCCCGGGTAGCCGAAGACGTTCCCCGGCGCGAGGACGACGCTCTCCTCCTCGACGACGGCGCGGCAGAACGCCTCGGCGTCCGCGAAGCCGTCGGGGACCGTGACGAAGCCGTTGACGCCGACCGGGTCGTGCCAGTCGAGGTCGTACTCCGCGAGAAACGCCTCGACGATCTCGTGGTTCTCGCGGGCGAGCCGCCGGTTCTCGGACAGGATCGCCGACTCCTGTTCCCCGAGCGCCTGTCGGGCCACGTGCTGACCGAAGATCGACGGCGAGATCGTGGTGTAATCTTTCCACCGCCACGCGCGCTCGACGACCGCCTCGTCGCCGACCAGCCAGCCGAACCGGGTGCCCGCGAGGCCGTAGGCCTTCGTCAGACTCGTCGTCGAGAGACCGTACGGCCCCATGCTCGCGACCGGCGGGATGGGCTCGTCGGCGAGCAGTCGGTAGACCTCGTCCGAGAGGAGGTAGGCGTCGTGGTCGGCGGCGACGTCGTAGAGCGCGCGGACCGTCGCCTCGTCGTGGTACCGTCCGGTCGGGTTGTTCGGGTTGTCGAGGACGACGACCGCGGTGTCGTCTGTGACGGCGTCGGCGACGTCGTCGGGGTCTAGCTCCCACTCGGGCGGTTCCCGCGGGACCCGAGTCACCTCGCCGAACGCCTCGGGGACCGAGTGCAGCGCCTGGTAGGTGGGCGTCACCACGACGGCGTGGTCGCCGTGCGAGGAGCCGACGAGCGCGAGGAAGGCGAGGAAGTTCGCCTCCTGCGTGCCGCAGGTGAAGATCACTTCGTCGGCCGAGCGGTCGTACCGGTCGCCCACCGCGGCGCGGAACTCGGGGTCGCCGTTGGTCGGGATGACGTATCCGAGTTCGCCGGGGTCGAGGTCGAACCGGTCGGCCGGGAGCGACCGGATACCGCTCTCCGCGAGCATGATATCCGCCTCGTGTTCGTACTCCGCGAACCAGCGTTCGAGCCCGAAGGGTTCGACGTCCATGTTCGGGACACCACGGCGCGAAAGATAACGGCTCTGGTGGCGTCGTCGTGTGCGGGAGAAACCGGCGACCGTCGTCGACCCGCAGTCGGGTCAGTCCTCGCGGCGCTGTCGGAGTCCCTGTCTCGTGAACTGCGGTTTCGCCCGCAGTCCCCGGGGGCCGCGGAACGACCGGTAGAGCAGGAAGACCACCGGGAGCGTCGCGACGCCGGCGACGGTCGCGGGCAGAACCCCCTCGAAGGTAAAGAGCAGGACGACCGAGAGCGCGCCGACGCCAAGCAGGAAGCCGTAGACGAGTCGCTTCGCGAGTTTGTCGTAGACGCCGTTCTCGTCTTCGACCTGTACGTTGAAGGTGACGCTCCCGCGGTCGACGTCGTCGAGGAACCGCTCTAGCTTCGGCGGCACGGTGACGAGCGACCGGGCCGACTGCTGGACCTGGTCGCCGGCCGCCTCGACGAACTGGCGGGCGGTCTCCTCGCGGTAGCCCTGCTCGGTGAGGTAATCGGTGGCGACGGTGATGAAGTCGAACCGGTCGTCGAGCGTGACACAGACGCCCTCGACGACCGTCGCGACCCGGAGCACGAGCGCGAGGTTCCGCGGGAGGCGGAGCGGGAACTCGTAGATGGTCGACTCGACCTGCTCGAATATCTGCTGGACGCGGTACTGCTCGATGTCCTCGCCGCGGGCGTCGGCGATGGCCAGCTCCATCACGTTGCCCATCACCTCGCGGTCGGCCTCGGGCGAGAGCGTCCCCATCTCGATGAGGGTGTCGAGGATGCCGTCGATGTTCTGGTTGGCCACCGCGATGTAGAACTCGACTATCTTCTCCTGCAGGAACGGGTCGACCCGCCCGGACATGCCGAAGTCGTAGAAGACGATCGAGCCGTCCTCCTGCACCGCGAGGTTCCCCGGGTGCGGGTCGGCGTGGAAGACCCCGTCGTCGATTATCATCTGGAGGTACGCCCGGTCGAGCGTCTCCGCGAGTTCGGTGCGGTCGACGCCGAGTTCGTCGAGCGCCTGCACGTCGGATATCTTCACGCCGGGCACGTACTCCATCGTGAGCACGCGCGGTCCGGACACCGCGTCGACGCGCTCGGGGATGCGGATGCGGTCGCTGTCGGCGAAGTTACCCCGTATCTCTTCGAGCATCCGGCCCTCGCGCCGGTAGTCCATCTCCTCGCGGATGACGTCGCTGAACTCGTCTGCGAGGTTCTCCAGCGAGAACGCTCGCCCCCGTCCGAGAAAGCGGATCAGGATCGGGAGCAGCCACCGAATGGCCCGGAGGTCGGCCTCGACGAGGCTCTCGATGCCGGGTCGGCGCACCTTGACGGCCACATCCTCGCCCTCGTAGGTCGCGCGGTAGACCTGTCCGAGGCTGGCCCCCGAGATTGCGTCGGTGTCGAAGGAGTCGAACACCTCCTGTGGGTCGCCGAGTTCCTCCTGGAGGACCCGTTCGGCCTCCTCGTAGGGCGCGGGCGGCACCTCGTCTTGCAGACTCGAGAGCACCTCGATGTAGGCCGGCGGGAGGACGTCGGGCCGCGTCGACAGCAACTGCCCGAGTTTGATGAACGTCGGGCCGAGCGTCAGCAGCGAACTCAACAGCACGTTCGCTCTGTCGACCTGCATCTCCCGGCTCACCGTCCGCGACCCGCCGAAGACGAGAAACCGGCGGCGGTCGCGGAGATAGGCGACGATCAGCGGGAAGAACTGGTACAGGACGACGAAGAATCGCCAGTAGGCGCGGAGAGTGACCAGCGTAACCACCCCACCCGTTACCGGGCGTCGCTGACGGGGATCGACTGCTCCGGAGCGACGTCCCGTTTGGGCAGGTGGAGTTCGAGCACGCCGCGCTTGACGGTCGCCTCGGCCCCGGCGCCGGTCGCGTCCGGCGGGAGGGGGAGTTCGACGTCGAGAAACAGCGAACGGTTCTCCCTGACGTACTCGAAGTCCGTCGAGACGTCCTTCTCGCGGCGCGCTTCGATGACCAGCCGACCCTTCTCGACCCGGAGGTCCAGCGTGTCGGCCGTCACGCCGGGCAGGTCGATGACGAGGAGGTAGGCGTCCTCTGACTCGAGTGCGTCGGCGAACACGGCCTCCGGGAGATCCCGCAGGGCGTCACGCAGGGCAGACATACGCATCTGTACGTCACGGAAGGCCAAAAAGCCGTGGTGAGTGCCACACCACCATGCCACCGTGGCACATCGTTTTCGTGACTGGCGTCCTCGGTGCGTCGTGCCGACGGGGGCGTCGCGCGGCGGCGCCACAGGAGGGGGAGGCGTTTTTGCGTCCGGGTTCCAAAGGGCGAGCATGAGCCACGACGACCTCGAACACGCCGGGTTCAAAGACAGGACCCGCGTCGCCGACGCGCGAGCGCGACTCCTCGACGCGGTGACGCCACACGGGCGGACCGAACGGGTGTCGCTGGAGCGAGCCGACGACCGCGTGCTCGCGACGGCGGTGACGGCACCGAACCCCGTCCCGGGGTACGAGCGGGCGGCGATGGACGGCTACGCGGTGCGGGCCGAGGACACGTTCGAAGCGAGCGGCCGTTCGCCGGTCGTGCTGGACGTGCGCGACGAGGCCGGAGCGAACGCCGCCGTCCGGGTCCACACCGGCAGCGAACTGCCGGACGGCGCGGACGCGGTCGTGATGATAGAGGAGACCGAAGCGCTCGGCGACGAACTCGAAGTCTTCGACGCCGTCGCCGAAGGGGAGAACGTCGGCCCGGTCGGCGAGGACGTAGGCGAAGGCCAGCACCTCTACGACCCGGGACACCGGCTCCGGCCCTCCGATCTGGGCCTCCTGAAGTCCGTCGGCATCGACGAGGTGCCCGTCCGCGAGCGCCCCAGCGTGGCGGTGCTCCCCACCGGTGAGGAACTCGTACAGGAGAACCCCGAACCGGGCGAGGTCATCGAGACCAACGGGCTGACGGTCTCGCGACTCGTCGAGCGGTGGGGCGGCGAGGCCACCTACCGCGACGTGGTGACCGACGACGAGGACGCGCTCCGCGAGGCCATCGAGCGCGACCTCGACCACGACGTGGTCGTCACCACCGGCGGCTCCTCGGTCGGCGAACGCGACCTGACGCCGCAGGTCGTCGACGAGCTGGGCGAGGTGCTGGTCCACGGCGTCGCGCTCAAGCCCGGCCACCCCGTCGCGCTCGGCCGGGTCGAGGAGACGCCGGTGGTGATGCTGCCGGGCTACCCGGTCGCCTGCATCATCAACGCCGTCCAGTTCCTCCGCCCGACGCTCGCGGCGCTCGTCGGGCGGGACGCCGCCGACCCGCCGACGGTCGAGGCCCGGCTCACCCGGAAGATATCGAGCGAGCCCGGTACCCGGACGTTCGCCCGCGTGCAGGTCGACGCCGACGACGGCGGACGTGTGGCGACGCCGACGCGGGCCAGCGGCTCGGGCATCCTCTCGTCGGTCGCGCTCGCGGACGGCTGGGTCGTCGTGCCCGAGGGTCGGGAGGGGTACGCCGCGGACGAAGTCGTCGCGGTCGAGAACTGGGAGTGGTCGCCGTGAGTTCGCGCAAGGAGTTCCGCGACCTCGCACCGCCCGAGGAGGCCCACGAGGCCATCGCCTCGCTGGACCTGACGGGCGCTCCCGAGACGGTGCCGCTGGCCGAGGCCCGCGGCCGGGTGCTCGCAGAGCGAATCGACGCCGAACTCGACGTGCCCGGCTTCGACCGCGCGAGCATGGACGGCTACGCCGTGCGCGCACGCGACACGTTCGAAGCGGACGAGGTCGACCCTGTCACCCTCGACCTGACCGGCGAGGTCCACGCCGGCGTCGAACCGGACGTGACCGTCGATCCCGGGACGTGCGCGGAGATATCGACCGGCGCGGTGATGCCCGAGGGCGCCGACGCGGTGATGGTCGTCGAGCGAACCACCGAGGTAGACGGCGGCGTCGAGATGCGGACCTCGGTCGCGCCGGGCGACAACGTGATGCTCGCGGGCGCGGACATCGCGGCCGGCGACCGGGCGCTCGGCCCCGGCACCCGGCTGACGCCCCGCGAGATCGGACTGCTCTCGGCGCTCGGCGTCGACGAGGTCCCCGTCCGCGGTGCGCCGACCGTCGGCATCATCTCGACCGGCGACGAACTCGTGCGCCCCGGCGAGTCGCTGAACTCCGCGGCCGGGCAGATATACGACGTGAACAGCTACACCATCGCCGCCGGCGTCGAGGAGGCGGGCGGCGAGGCGAAGCTCTACCCCCACGCCGGCGACGACTTCGAGGAGATGGAGCGCATCCTGCTGCAGGCCGCAGACGAGTGCGACCTGGTCCTCTCGTCGGGGTCGACCTCGGCGAGCGCGGTCGACGTCATCTACCGGGTCATCGAGGACCGGGGCGAGCTCCTGATGCACGGCGTCGCGGTCAAGCCCGGCAAGCCGATGCTGATCGGGCGACTCGGAGGCGGCGAGTCGGCGTCGAGCGCGGCGTCTGCCTACGTCGGCCTTCCCGGCTACCCGGTCTCGGCGCTGACCATCTTCCGGACGTTCGTCGCGCCGGCGATCCGGCGCGCCGCCGGCCAGCCAGAGCCACAGACCGCGACCGTGACCGGGCGGATGGGCGTCCGCGAGCGCTACTCGCAGGGCCGCCTCCGACTGATGCCGGTGGGGCTCGTCGAGGACGAGGCCGGCGAGACGCTCGTCTACCCGGTCGACAAGGGGAGCGGCGCGACCACGAGTCTCGTCGAGGCCGACGGCATCGTCGAGATGCACCCGGACACGGACTACCTCGCGAAGGGAGAGGCGGTCGAGGTGACGCTGTTCTCGCCGGACGTCCGACCCCCGACGGTCTTCGGCGTCGGCGAGGACGACCCCGCGCTCTCCCGCGTTCTCGACCGGCTCCAGCGGCCGCGGTATCTCGCGGTCGGGAGTCGCGAGGGGCTCCGGCGACTCCGGGACGGGCTGCCGGACCTGGCCGTGACCGCCGGTCCGACGCGCCGCGAGGTCGACGCGGTCGACCTCGGCGGCTGGACCCGCGAGTGGGGGCTCGTCGTCCCCGCGGGCAACCCCGACGACGTGTCGGGGCTTTCGGCGCTGGTCGACGACGACCTCCGGTTTATCAACCGCGGCACCGACTCGGGGCTCCGGGCGAGCCTCGACGCCGCCTTCGACGACCTCGCCGCCGAACGCGGCCGGGAGCGCCGCGAGTTGACCGACGCCGTCGAGGGATACGGGCTGACCGTCAAGGCCCACGAGAGTCCCGCCCGGAAAGTCGCCGCCGGCAGCGCCGACGTCGGCCTCGGCCTGCGCGCGACCGCGGACAAACTCGACCTCGGGTTCGTCCCGCTCGGGACACAGACCGTGCGCGTCCACGGGAACCCCGACCGCGTCGAGAAGCCCGGCCTGCAGTCGCTCGCCGGTCACCTCGACGGTCTGGACGCGACGCTCGCCGAGTTGGCGGGCTACGGAACGCGCTGAGGCGGTCGCCCGGCGCACCCCGGACGTCGAGCGACGCCGCCGCGCTCAGTCGCCCGCGGCAGCCGACGGTTCGAACTCCGCGAACGACGTGACACGGTAGTCGCCGAGGACGCAGCGACCGCGTCTGGTCGGTCCGTGGCGTTCGACGTGGACGCCGTCGAGGCCGGCGTTCCAGGCCGCGCCCACGTCGCTGGGCGCGTCGCCCGCGAGGACGCCGCGGTGGTTCGTACCGACGCCGAGTTCGGTCATCGCGTGACGGACCGGCGACGGGTCGGGCTTCCAGCCGAGGTCGTCCGAGCAACAGACGACCGCGTCGACCCGGTCCCGGAGGTCGAGGCTGTCGACCACCGCGCGGGTCAGAAACGGCGCGCAGTGAGTGACGACGCCGACCGGCGCGTCGAGCGACCGCAGCAGCGCGGCCGCGTCGTCGTGGAGGTAGGTCGCCTCCGCGCGCACCTGCGGGTCCTCGACCGCGTGGAGTACGTCCCAGAACGCCGGCGGGTCGACGCCCAGTTCGCGGAGCTGAGCGTTTCGCGAGCCGTCGAGACCGTGCCACAGCGACTCGGCCCGTTCGTCCGTGAACCGGCGCCCGAGCCGGTCGCCGACCCGGTCGAACGTCTCGCGGACGTACGACCACTCGACGTCGACGAGCGTGCCGTCGAGGTCGAACAGCCAGAAGTCGTAGTCGCGGGCGGGGACTGACATGGGAGAGGACGTGCTAGGGATTCCGCAGGTATGGCCTTTTCGGGGGCAGCGACCGCACCCGGGCGGTCACGTGACCCGGATGGAACTGCCGAGGTACTTGTGCAGGGCGTCGGTCGCCGAGTCGGCGTTGAACAGGTCGAGGTCGGCCGCGACGGCCTCGGTGAGCGCCTCGCGGTACTCCGCGTCCGTCGCCAGTTCCTGGAACTGGACGTCCGTCACCGGCACGCCGAGCCACTCGGAGGCGAGTCGTCGCAGGTGGTCTCGGTCGCCGACCTCGCCGCGCCAGAGGTTGTCCCGGAAGAACAGCCAGCCCTCCTCGCCCGGCGGGTCGGCGGGTCGGCGGACGACCGTCTCGAACTCGGCCGGCTCGACCCGGACCTCCGCCGGGTCGAGCCTGAACCGGACCCGGAAGACGTAGGCGGCGTCCATCGTCTCAGCGACCGAACTCGTCGTCGAAGAGGCGGGCCAACCGGAGGTCTTTCTCCGTGATACCGCCCTCTTCGTGGCTGGTGAGTCGCACCTCCACCTCCTCGTATCCGATCGTCATCTCCGGGTGGTGAAACTCCTCCTCGGCCACTTCGCCGACCTGGGTGGCGAAGGCGACGCCGTCGAGGTAGTCGCCGAACTCGTAGGTTCTGACGATCTCGTCGTCGTCGCGCTCCCAGCCGTCGGGCAACTGATTCGCGATCTCGTCGTCCGAGAGCAGTTCTGCCATATCCGTACGTGGTCGGCGCGGTGAATAAACGTTAGCACGGCACGTCTCGCGCCCGGACGCGAGACGCGACTCCTCGTCCGGGGTCACGGCGCAGAAACGGAACGAGCACGGCGCAGAAACGGAACGAGTCAGCCGTCGGAGCGGTGGCCGACCACGCCCTCCGTCGACTCGCCCTCGCCGGACTCCGACGGGTCGACCGCGGCGCCGAACTCGGGGTCGAAGAGTTGCATCGCCGTCTGGATCGTCGACCAGTCGTCCTCGGCGGCCGCGTCGCGGAGACTCTTGGTCGGCGCGGCGAGCAACTGCCCCACCAGCGCGTCGGCGAGCGACTCGACGGCTTCCTGCTGGCGGTCGTTCAGGTCGCCGTGGGCCTCGAGCTTCGAGATCGCCGTCTCCAGTTCCCGCGCCTTGACGCGTTCCGCGCTCTCGTACATCGCGCTGATCGCCTCGTCGGCGCGCTTTTGCTTGAACGACCGCAGCAGTCGGTCGAGTTCGCGGTCGATCATCTCCGAGACCTCCTCGGCCGCGATGCGGCGCTGCTCGCGGGTGGCCTCGGTGACCGACTCCAGCGCGTCGATGTCGTAGACGCGGACGTCGTTCACGTCGTCGACGGCGGGGTCGACGTCGCGCGGCTGTGCGATGTCGACCACGACCGTCTCGCCGGCGGCGGCGACCGTGCCGGGCGTGACGACGTGCTCCTGACTCCCCGTGGCGGTGATCAGGACGTCGGCGTCCCGGACGACCGCCGGGAGGTCCGACAGCGCGACGACGTCGGTCTCGACGGCGACGCTGTCTGCGACCCGACGGCCGCGTTCGACCGTCCGGTTCACGACAGAGAGATGCGCGACGTCGGCCGCGGCGAGCGCCTTGGCGGCGAGTCGGCCCATCTCTCCGGCCCCGACGACCGCCGCGCGCGCGCCCTCGACGCCGACCTCCTCGTCGGCGAGTTCGACCGCCGCGCTCCCCACCGAGACGACGCCCTCGTTGATGGCCGTCTCGGTCCGGGCGCGCTCGCCGACGTGGATCGCCTTCGTGACGGCGTCGTCGAGGACGCCGCCGGTCGCGCCCGCCCGATCCGCCGATTCGAGCGCGTCCCTGATCTGCCCGAGGATCTGGTCCTCGCCGAGGACTATCGATTCGAGTCCCGCGGCGACGCGCATCAGATGTTCGAGCGACTCTTCGTGACCCATCCAGCGAGTGACGCCGGGCGAGACCGGTTCGACGACGTCGAACAGCGCAGACCGGCCCTGATCGGGCGTCTCCGTGACGACGTACACCTCGGTCCGGTTGCACGTCTGTAGCTGGAACGCCTCGGTGACCCCCTCGCGGCCGAGCAGGTCCGAGAGCCGTCGCTGTGGGTCCGCCGTCGCCGCGGCCGCGATGTCGTCGACGCTCGCGTCCGGCTGGGCGACGCTAGTACCTGTAATTATCCCGCCTACCATCGTGTCCCACCTCGTGCCATCGTCCCGATTACTGCCTCTTTCCCGCCGTTTGCGTGGCCCCAACGTAAAGCCTTCCAAACCGACGGAAGCGGGGTTCCCCGGCCCCGACGGCGACGCGTCGCGTCGGTCCCGTCCATAGAGGAAAACGGGGGTGACGACCCATAAGCGTCTCGAAGCGTGCGATATCGTCTCCCGGTCGCAAACGCCCCGGCTGTGACGACCGCACTTTGTGCGGAACGGCTCACGTCAGTCGAGGACCACGCTTCTGACCGTGCGCACCTCGTCGAGCCCCTCGATGTCGGCGACGAGCGCGTCCTGGTCGAGGGTGGCCTCGTAGTAGATGACGACGTCGAACGTCCCGTCACGCAGGAGGTGCTGGGCCTCCCAGACGAACTCGTCGTCCTCGAGCGTGAGCCCCTGATACTGGTTCGACGAGAAACCGGTGTCGTCGTTGCCGGCGTAGACGTAGGCCTCGCCCTTGTCGGCGTGTCGCTCGACGAGCTCGTTCAGCGTCACCTGCAGTTCGTGCAGTTCGAGCTCCTCGGCACTGGTGAGCGTCGTGTGAACGATCGCGCCCGCGAGTTCGATGTCGCCCGGTTCGAGGAGCGCCCTGGTCCGTTCGTAGAGGTCGTCGTCGATAGCGTCGCTCATCTCTCTGTGGCGACGTACGGCGACGGACTATATGCGGGTGGCGGTTTCCACACGGCGTGTCACAAGACACATATCTCTCCTCCGTCTGCAACCGTACGTACATGCTCACGTGGGTGCGCCGACAGGTTCGTCGGGGATACGAGCGACTGCTGCTCCGCGAACTCGACGAGGCACCCGACCACGTCGCGATCATCCAGGACGGGAACAGACGGTACGCCCGCGAACGCGACGGGGACGCCCCCGACGGCCACCGCGCGGGAGCGAAGACGACCGAACAGGTGCTGGAGTGGTGTGACGACCTCGGCGTGGACGAACTCACGCTCTATGCCTTCTCGACGGAGAACTTCAACAGGCCGCCCGAAGAGCGCGAACCGCTCTTCGACCTCATCGAGGGGAAGCTCTACGAGTTCGCCGACGCCGACCGCGTCCACGACTCCGGCGTCGGGATCCACGTCCTCGGCGACGTCGGGCGCTTGCCCGACCGCGTTCGGGAGGCGGTCGAGTACGCGGAGCGTCGGACCCGGGGCTACGACAACTTCCGTCTGAACATCGCGCTGGCGTACGGCGGCCGCGCGGAGTTGCTGGGTGCGGCCCGCGACATCGCCGCCGCGGTCGACCGGGGCGACCTCGAGCCGGGAGCGATCGACGTCGCCGAGGTGGAACGCCGACTCTACGCCGACCCGATCCGGGACGTCGACCTCATCGTCCGCACCGGCGGCGACGAGCGGACGAGCAACTTCCTCCCCTGGCACGCGAACGGCAACGAGGCCGCGGTCTACTTCTGTGCGCCGTACTGGCCGGAGTTCTCGAAGATAGACTTCCTGCGCGGCATCCGCACCTATCAGGCCCGCGAGGAGTCGTGGCGGCGGACCCGAACCGAGCGGGCCGTCGCGCTCGTTCGCGCCGCCGCCCGGGTCGAACTCGACGAGGCCCGGGCGGTCGCCGGGCGACTGCGGTCGCAGTTGCCCCGGTCGGGCGCGGAGGAGGTCAACGAGGAACTCGCCCGGCAGGAGCCGTCCGCAGACTGAGCGAGGGGGCGTGGGGACTGCGGCCCGCTCACCGGCCGAAACGTCGCTGGCGGTTCTGGTAGTCCAGCACGGCCCGCAGGTAGTCCCGTCGGCGGAAGTCCCGCCAGTTCACGTCGGTGAAGTAGAGTTCGGAGTAGACAGACTGCCAGATCTGAAAGTCAGAGAGCCGTTCGGCCCCGGTCTTGATGACGAGGTCGGGTTCGTCGGGGAAGACGAGTCGGTCCTCGATCGCGGCCTCGTCGATCGCCTCGGGGTCGAGGTCGCCGGACTCGACCTCCTCGGCGAGCGACCGGACGGCGGTCGCGAACTCGTGTTTGCCGCCGAGCCCGATGGAGACCTGAATCGGCGCGTCCGCCCGTTGGGTGTCCGCCGGGCCGCGAACCGCCACCGAACGCGGCGCGTCCACGTCGCGCATCTCGCGAACCAGCGTCGGCACGACCGCCTCGTCGAGCACGCTCACCGAGAGGGTGACCTGCTCTGCCCCGTACTCGAACGCCCACCGGAGAAAGCGCTCCAGGGTCTCGTAGGCGCCTTTCTCCAGGAGGTCCCGTTCGGTGATGACGACGGCGACGTGCGCCGGCGGCTCCGCGGAGTGCAACCGGTGGCGCGCGGTCAGGTACGCTTCGTAGGGACCCACAGTCGCCGTTCGCGTCCGGCGGGCAAAAGCCCACGGCTCGACGGGGCGGCGGGTCGGACGCCCGCCGCCCGAACGCGACGGTGCGTGACCTATCCGCTCCAGCCACCCACGACGTCGTCGCCGACGCGACCCCGCCACGCGTCGAACGCGTCTTCGCAGTCCTGGCTCTCCTCGACGTGCGTCATGAACCCGCTCCCGGGCGACCGGAGTCCCTGTCCGCAGAACGGACAGCGGTACGGGTCGTTCCAGACTTCGTTCGTTGCCATACGCGTGTTTCGAACGAACCTTCATATAAACCCGATCGATAAACACTATATTCGACCTCATGTGATTATATGCACCTTATATTATTTGATGCTGAACGAGTTGCGGTCGGATTCCACCGATATGTGACGACCTACCGTTCTGAACACGTCTCGATAGTTCTAAAACACAGATATTATACTACCTTATATTCTACGACCTATATTATAACAACGTTCAAGATGGTCGGCGAACCGGTATCCGGTAATGGCTTCGAGAGGGCAGACGCCGACCGAAACGTACCGATGTCCGAACTGCGGCGGCGTGCTGGCGTTCGTCGACGACTCGTGGGGCTGTACCGACTGCAGGTACGTCCCGCCTCACGGCGCGGACTGACGGACGCGCACGCGCTGGTGGCACAGCGGCGGGGACGCGCGCTTTTTAGGGAGTTCCGCTATGTCGGGACCGTTAAGTGGACGTCGGCGATATCAGGGGTTGTGACGTCCAGCCTCCGCCGCGCTGGCGGGTTCGCACTCGTCGGAACGTTGTCACTCGCGGCACCGTCGCTCGGCCCGGCGGCGGCCGCCCCGTTCGCCGCGGTCGCGGTTCTCGCGGCCTTCGGCATCGACGAGGGGCCCCTCTTCGAGCTGTTCGCCCGACCCGGCGACCGCAGGGACGGTCGTCTGAACGGGCTCGCCGGGTTCTCACTCGCGGCGACGGTGCTGGCGCTGCTCGCGACGGTCCCCCGCACGCCGATGCCGCTTTCGGTCTTCGTCGCGGCTGTGCTGGTCCTCTCGTACGGCAACCTCGGCAGCAAACTCGTCGCGGAGACGAGCTCGGACCCGTTCCTCCAGGCGGCCGGCTTCGTCGTCGGCGGCTTCGCGGCCGGGGGCGTCGGGCAAGCGGCCGTCGCGAACGTGACCGGCGACGCGCTCGTGCTCCCGACGTTCGCGTTCCTCGCGGCCAGCGGGGCGCTCGTCGCGGCGCTCTTTCGCTCGGTGCTCTACGAGCGCGACGACCCGCTGGTCATGCTCTCGACTGGCCTCACGCTGTGGCTGCTGGCGGTCCTCGTCACCGACGTCCCGCCCGTGGAGGTCGGTGCCGCCCTCGCGGTGACGATCGCGCTGGGCTACGTCTCCTACGCGCTGGAGGCCGCCTCCGTAGCCGGAATGCTCACCGGCGTCCTCCTGGGACTGCTCACCATCGTCCTCGGCGGGTTCGGCTGGTTCGCCGTGCTCATCACCTTCTTCGGCGTCGGCGCGCTCTCGACGAAGTTCCGCTACGAGCAAAAGCGGGAACGCGGCGTCGCCGAGCCGAACGAGGGCGCACGCGGCACCGGCAACGTCCTCGGGAACTCGTCGGTCGCGCTCGTCGCCGTCGTCGCGTTCGCGGCGAGCAACCACCTCCCGGTCGGCGGCACCGCGTTCCAGCTCGCGTTCGCGGGATCGCTCGCCGCCGCGATGAGCGACACGCTCTCCTCGGAGATCGGCGGTCTCTACGACGAGCCGCGACTCCTGACCACCTTCGAGCGCGTCCCGCCGGGGACCGACGGCGCGGTGACGTGGCAGGGCGAACTCGCGGGCGTCGCCGGCGCCGCGCTCGTCGCGACTATCGCGTTCGCGCTCTGGTCGCTGTCGCCGGTCGAGACGGCGTTCGTGGTCGTCGGCGGAGTCGCGGGCATGACCGTCGACAGCGTCCTCGGCGCGACCGTCGAAGGCGAGTATCTCGGGAACGCGACGGTGAATCTGCTCGCGACGCTCGCGGGGGCCGTCGTCACCGCGCTGCTCAGCATCGGACTGTGACCGTGATCCGAAACGGCAAACCCGACGACAGCGACGCGATTCGCCGTCTCCAGACCCATCTCTCCGAGCCGACGCCCTGCCTCCTCGAGGGCGTCGGTGACGTGCTCGTCTCGACGAACGCGCGGGACGAACCAGTCGGCTACCTCCTCGCGGTCGTCGGCGACGGCGCACACGTCGTCGAACTCGTCGTCGCTCCGGCGCACCGCCGCGAGGGTCGCGCTCGACGCCTCGTCGAGACGCTGCTGGCGAACGTCGACGGCCCCGTCACCGTCGCGACCGAACCCGACAACGAGGCGGCGCTGTCGCTCTATCGAGGGCTCGGGTTCGAGGTGACCGAGGAGAAGCCCGATTACTACGAGTCGGGACCGGGGCTGTTGCTGACCCACGAGAACGGGCGAGCGACGGGTCCCGGTGCGGACGGAGCCGACAGCGTCTAGGTCACGCGTCGGCCTGCGTCGTTCGCACGTCGGTCAGTTGGGTCGCCGTCCGGACGCGCACGTCGACGGGTTGTTTCACGAACTCGCCCAGCGACTCGGCCACGACGTGTTGCACGCCGCGCTGTGCGGCGACGTCGAGAACGCGCTGTGAGAGTTCGTCGTCGACGACGACCGCGTACGGGACCGGGTCCGCGTCCCGCAAGCGCTCGAACGCCTCGTCTGCCGGTGCCTCCGAGAGCGTCGCGAACGAGTCGTCGAGCAGGCGGACGGCTCCCCGGTCCTCCTCGACGACGGCGCGAACGTGCTCGGTGAGCGTGGTCGGTTCGGTCGCCTCGCCGTCCTCGGGTTCGCCGGTCGCCGCGGCCTCGGCGTCGGCGACGGCGTCCGTCTCTGCGGGTTCCTCGGCCGCCGTCGTCCGCTCTGTCTCTTCTGGTTTTCCATCCGCGGTCGTCTCCGTGGGTTCCTCGACTGCGGCCGCCTCTTGTTCCGCATCCGCAGTCGTCGCTTCCGGTTCCCCATCCGCGGTCGTCTCTTGTTCCTCGTCCGCGGCCGTCTCTTCTGGTTCCTCGGCCGCCGTCTCGTCACCGTCTCGCGCCGCGGTGTCAGCTTCCCGCGACGCCGTCTGAGGGTGGGGCTCGTCCCCCCGACTCGCGACCACCGCGCCCCGGAGGTCGCCCCCCTCGGGGAGGCTGTCGAACGGGACCTTCTCCCGGAGGGCGGTCAGCACCTCGCTCCGCGAGAGGTCCTCGACCGACTGACCCTCGGGAGCGAAGGTGACGTAGTCGACGTCGCCGACCTGCGCGAGTTCGCGCAGGATGAGTTCGCCGCCGCGGTCGCCGTCGAGGAAGGCCGTAACCGTGCGTTCCTGCGTGAGGTCGGCCACCGACCCGGGCACGTCGGTCCCCTCGACCGCGATGGCGTTCTTGATGCCGTACTTCAGGAGCGTCAGCACGTCGGCCCGGCCCTCGACGACGATGATCGCGTCGGAGGACTCGACCCGGGGACCGGCGGGGAAGCCCTCGTACTCGGTGATGTCCTCGACGCGGACGCTCTCGCGGACCTCCTCCAGGATCTCGGCGGAGGTCATGATGCTCTCGTCGAACGACTGCGCGAGCAGTTCCTTCGCTCGCTCGACTATCTCGCGGCGCTTTGCCTCCCGCACGTCCTCGATATCCGTCACCTCGACCGTGGACCGACAGGGTCCGACGCGGGTGATGGTCTCCAGCGAGGCGGCGAGGATCGCGGTCTCGGCGCGGTCGAGACTCGTCGCGATCGTGATCTCACCCTCCGAGCGACCGTTCTCGCTTTTCACTTCGACGTCGATGCGTCCGACCTTCGACGACTGCTGGAGGTCCCGAAGGTCCAGTTCGTCGCCGAGGAGGCCCTCTGTCTGTCCGAAGACGGCTCCGACGACGTCGCTCCGTTCGACCACTCCGTCGGCGACCAGTGAGGCGTGAATGAGATATTTCGCTGTATCGTCCATGATGAGTTCCCCTCCGTGG
>Ga0207797_1001061_pt1 | contig 20454 bp, 19 predicted proteins | sample PRCRCaboRojoPR_6_FD_187275 | JGI IMG/M metagenome (GOLD analysis project Ga0207797, IMG submission 187275) | Marine sediment microbial community from Cabo Rojo, Puerto Rico - PR CR 10% Liquid 1 (SPAdes) | ecosystem: Environmental > Aquatic > Marine > Coastal > Sediment | place: Cabo Rojo, Puerto...
ACACCAGCCACGCGCGCCGGCACAGCCGCCATCAGTAGCGAGGAGGGGAGCGGCGCTGTGCCGCCCGGCACGTAGATGCCCACCCGCTCGATGGGTACCAATCGCTGACCTAGCATACCACCCATCTCATCGGTCGTCCACGAGGGCACTGGCTGATGGGCGTGGAAATCGCGGATGCGCTTGGCGGAAAGCACCAGCGCCTCAGCCAGATCGGATGGCAGCGCGTCATAGGCTGCTTCCCAAGCCTCCTGTGGAATCTCGAATTCAGCGAGTGATACGCCGTCGATCTGGTCGGTCCACTCGCGCAGCGCCTCGTCGCCGCGAGTACGAACGTCCGTCAATAGACGAGCCACGGCCTGCTCGGGCGTCAGGTCCTCACCGAAGACATGCCGAATGCCGGCTTTCACCGGCTCGGGCACCTGGTCGAGGATCATCATATCCCGTCGCTTGAGGACGGTCTCGCGGGCTTGGTCAAGGTCGTCATAGATGGTGAACGTCATTTGGTTCTCCTTACCCGTGGTCGATTGATCTACTCATCGAGCGCGTCCAGCATCTCGCGGATGCGCGTCGGTTCTTCCTCAAAAATGTAGGTGACGGGCGAAACCACCACGCCGCTGCCGCCGATCTCTCGCAGCTCTTGGACGGATCGGAAGAGCCGATCCTTGCGCACGATGATGTGGACGTCATACCAGTCTTTGTCGCCGCTCCGGGCGACGACGGGCGCCACGGTCGGGCCCTGGAGCCCACCGAGCGCGTCCTTGTGGGCCATACGCTCGGCGATAATCTCTGGTGAGGGACCGTGGATGTTGGCGAAGATGGAGAGCTGGCCCTCGGCTCGCAGGTGGGCCTCGATCATCTCCAGCAACTGCTGTGCCACGTCCAACACCTCTGGCCGGCGCTTGAGCGCGGCTCGATTGGCGATCAGGCTCGCCTGCGAGCGAAGGATGACGCCATCTTCCAGCGGGCGCAAGCGATTATCGCGCAGCGTCTGCCCAGATGAGACCAGGTCGGAGATGATATCGGCGTACCCGATAGCCGGAGCGACCTCGAGTGTGCCCTCTCCTTTGATCAACGTGAAAGCGATCCCATGGTCGGACAGGAACTGATCGGTCAGGTAGGTGAACTTGGTGGCCACCCGCAGCGGACGGTCCAGCGACTTGGTACAGGCGGCCAGGTCGGCCATCGTATGGACCGTCCCCCAGGACTCGGGCACGGCGATGGCCAGCCGGCAATGGCCGAAGTTCAGCGCATCGTGGAGGATGAGGATCTCGCCGTCTTCGCCGCGCCGTTCGGCGATGATGTCCATCCCGCTGATGCCGAAATCGACGCTTCCCTCGCGTACGCTGACCACGATATCGCCCGGGCGTTGGAAGAGGACGGTCAGTTGCGGCAGGTTAGGGATAGTGGCGGCGTACTGACGCGGGTTCGGCTTGTGGATCGGAAGGCCACACTCCTCCAGAAAGCTTGCTGCCCCGGTGGCCAATCGGCCCTTGCTGGGTAGCGATAGCCGGATGTCATGTCGTTGGTTCATAAAGAGCTCCTTCTTGCTTGGTCGTCCGATAAAGAAAAAGCCCTCGCCGGTGTGACCGGGAGGGCTTACAAATCGCGGACTAGCTCACGCACGTGGAACAAGACCTGCCCGGTCGGGGCGGCGACGCTCGTGTGCGTGATGATGCGTGTAGACGGATGGTCCATAACTCATAGCTGGCGGTATTGTACCACCGTCTTAGGGGAAGTCAAGCACGAAACCGGTAGATCGGCCAACTGCTAAACTAAGTACAGGTTAACTATTGACAACTTGTACATAGTGTGGTATAGTTAGGGCCGTTAGAGGGAGAGAAGAGATGCCTGGACGAAGACGAAGAGGTCGAGGACGTGGCCGAGGACAGCGCCGCATCGCGCGGATGCTGGATCCGGGACTGCTGATGTTGCTCCATCAGGGCCCGGCCCATGGATATACGTTGGCCGAGCAGCTAGCCGAATTTGGATTGGGTGAGCTGGCCCCCAGCGTGGTCTACCGCACCCTGCGCAGCATGGAGGAGCGTGGGTGGGTTAGCTCAACCTGGGACGAAGAGCAGACGCAGGGCCCGCCGCGGCGCGTCTATCACATCACCGCCCAAGGGGACGAGGCGCTGGCTCTCTGGGTGGAGGATCTGCGGGAGGCCCGCGAGCGCATCGATCACCTCCTTGGCGTCTACGAGCGACACATGGCCGAGGGGAAGGGGGCTCACCATGAGGGCGATTGACGCCTTGTTGGCGGATGTGACCGTCGATGCGCCGATCCACGGGGTGATGGTCGGAGCTTTTTGGACTGCCGTGGTGCTGGAGGCGGATCCGCCCCGCGCAGGGCTGGCCTCCTCGCTGCGGCCGCTTGCGCATACCGGGCGGCCGGCGGTAGCCGATCCGGGACGCCTGCACGAGCAGAGCGGGCGCGAGCTGGCCGAAGGACTACAGTCGGCATCCATGCTGGAGGCCGCGATCGGCATGGCGGCGTTGAACGCGCTGCTGGAGGTGGACGAGGCGGCCTGCCGCGAGTTGAACGCCGAGCGCGTCATCATTGAGCGTGGCCGAGGGCCCGACAAGTCGGTGGCGATTGTGGGCCACTTTCCGTTTGTCGACCGTGTGCGCGAGGCGGTCGAGCGCTGCTCGGTCTTGGAGCTGACGCCTCGCCCGGGGGACATCCCCGCCGAACGGGCCGACGAAATTCTGCCCCAGGCGGACGTGGTGGCCCTGACCGGTACGTCGTTGATCAATCACACGTTCGATGAGATGGTGGGCTTCTGCCGCCCGGATGCCTACGTCCTCCTTCTGGGCCCCAGCGCGCCCCTTTCGCCTGTCTTGTTCGACTTTGGCGTGGACGCGATCAGCGGTACACGGGTGGCCGATCCGACGCGCGTCTTGCCGCTGGTCTCGCAAGGGGCGAACTTTCGCCAGATCAAGCGCGAGGGCGGTGTGCGGCTGTTGACGATGGTGAAAGGTTCGTGAATCGCCCCGGGTGCTCGATCCGCGGGGTATTGACAACGTGAGTTTCAATTGAGGAGATCAATGGTTGATAAGAAGAACGTAACAGACGCGCTGAGGACTGTGGAAGACCCCGAGCTGGGCCGTAGCTTGGTCGATCTGGGGATGATACAGAATGTCGAGACCGAGGGGTCGACTGTCCGTTTCACGCTGGCGCTGACGACGATGGCCTGTCCACTCAAGAACCGCATGATGGACGACGCCCGGGCGGCTGTATCGGCCTTGGAGGGCGTGGAGACGGTCGAGATCGAGCTGGCCGAGATGACCGACGCGCAGAAGCAACGCGTCATGGGCCAGGCCGCCAAGCCTCAGCGTGGTGCGGCTGAGCACCTCAATCAGATCGACCGTGTCATTGCTGTGATGAGCGGCAAGGGCGGTGTGGGCAAGTCGTCAGTGGCGGCCATGCTGGCCGTGGCGTTGCAGCGGCAGGGGAAAGAGGTCGGTGTGCTGGATGCCGATATCACCGGGCCGAGCATTCCCAAGATGTTTGGGCTGGAGGCCAACCCGATGGGTGGACCGGTGGGGATCCTTCCGCCGCAGACGGAGAATGGCGTCAAGATCATGTCGATCAACCTCCTTCTGGCGGATAAGAACCAGGCTGTCGTCTGGCGCGGGCCGTTGATCAGTGGGGCCATCAAGCAGTTCTGGGGTGACGTGGTCTGGGGCGATCTGGACGCGCTGGTGGTGGACTTACCGCCGGGCACGTCCGACGCCTCGCTGACGGTGATGCAGGCCATGCCGATCAACGGCGTCGTCTTGGTCACCTCGCCCCAGAGCCTAGCCGGCATGGTGGTTCAGAAGGCGGCCCAGATGGCGATCAAGATGGACGTGCCGATCGTGGGGCTGGTGGAGAATATGTCCTACACCGTCTGCCCGCACTGTGGCGAGCGGATCGACGTCTTCGGGCCCAGCCAAGCGGCCGAGGTGGCCCAGTCGCTGGATCTGCCATTGATGGGACAGTTACCGCTGGATCCCAAGTTGGCGCCGCTGGCCGATGCGGGCAAGATCGAGCAGTACGAGGCTGAGCCATTTGAGCCGGTGGCCGAGGCGATCTGGGAGCGGCTATCGGATCAGCCCAGCGAGCCGACGGTCTAGGTGGCAGGATGAAGACGTATCTGGACTGTTACCCCTGTTTCCTGCGCCAGGCTCTGACGGCGGTCCGTTTCACCGGCGCCGACGAGGCCCAACAGCGGGCGGCGATCGATCGGGTGTTGGCGCTCCTGCGTCAGATTGAGCCGACCGCCACGCCACCAGAGATCGGCGACCGGGTCCATCGCATCGTGCGCCAGGTGGTGGATGGCGATGATCCCTATCGCCAAGCCAAGGCGGCCAGCACCCGTGAGGCGCTGGCGCTCTACCCGCGGCTGAGGGCGCTCGTGGCCGAGGCGGATGACCCACTGGACGTGGCTGTGCGGCTGAGCATCGCCGGTAACATCATCGACTTCGGTCCCGATCACACGTACGAACTGTGGGAGACCGTTGAGCGGGTGCTGGCCCAGCCCTTCGCCGTCGATGACCGGGCGGCCTTCCGCGCTGCGCTGGATGAGGCGGAGTGGGTGCTCTATCTGGGTGATAACGCCGGCGAGACGGTCTTCGATCGGCTGTTGATCGAGACGCTGGAGTTGCCCGTGACCTACGCTGTTAAGGGTGGCCCCACGCTCAACGACGCCACCCGCGAGGACGCCGAGGCGGCGGGGCTGGATCGGGTGGCCGAGGTGATCGATAACGGCGCTGATGCGCCGGGCACCGTTCTGGCGCGGTGCGCTCCGGCCTTCCAGCGATTGTATGACCAGGCGTCGATGATCGTGGCCAAAGGGCAGGCCAACTACGAGACGTTGAGCGAGGAAGGCGAACGCGTCTTCTTTCTGCTGCAGACCAAGTGCCCGCTCATCGCGCGCGACGTCGGCGTGGAAGAGGGCAGCATCGTGTTGAAGCAAGGGTAACGCTTACCAGAGAATAATGTGAGTTGCATGGTCGAGGAGGTGAGAGAGATGCCAGGATTTGATGGAACCGGACCGAACGGCCAGGGCCCGATGACTGGGCGCGGCGAGGGGTATTGCGCGATTCCCCTGGACCAAAGTGGCGGCGTCGCCGGCGTACAGCAGCGACCGCTGGTCAGGCGGCGTTGGACGAGCTGGTTCCGCCCGCGCACGTGGTTCAGACGCCCCTTCTTCGGTCGCGGACTGGACCGAGGAGGTCGTCGTGGCTTTAATCGTGGCGCCGGCCGCGGACGCGGCAGAGGCCGTTGGTGATAGACTAATTCGTCAGTCAGATAGTTTGATGCAAGGAGGTGAATGAGATGCCAGCAGGAGATGGAACTGGACCGAATGGCATGGGACCGATGACGGGCCGTGGCGCGGGATACTGCGCCGGATACGACGCGCCCGGTTACGCCAACCTGGGCCCCGGTCGTGGCTTCGGCATGGGCCGAGGCCGCGGCGGTGGATGGGGCCGCGGATGGCGTCATCGCCACTGGTTCCGGGCTACCGGTGTACCCGGCTGGGCTCGCCCGGCTTGGGGAGCATCGCCGGGGCCGTATGCCGCTCCGCAGCCCACGGCCGGGCAGGAGGCGGAGGCGCTTAAGGCGCAGGCTCAGTGGCTTCAGGAAGAGCTAGCAGCCATCGAGCAACGTCTTTCGGAGCTCGAGGTGGAGTGAAGTGAAGGGATATCGGGGCGGATGACGTCGCCAGTCAGCTTAGCCATCCGCCCCGGATCACCAGCCGAGTGGGGGACGTGCGTCCCCTGCCCGGTGGATTCATCGATTATACTCTCTCAACAGGAGGTGCGCAAATGAAGGTTGTCGTTTCGTCCAATGGGGCCGGGCTCGAGGCCCAGGCTAGCCCGATCTTTGGCCGTTGTCCGGTCTACGTCTTTGTCGAGACAGAGACGATGGCGGTCGAATCTGTGGATAACCCGGCGATGGGTGCCCCGGGTGGGGCAGGTATCCAGGCCGCTCAATACGTGGTCGAGCAGGGCGCGGAGGCCGTGATCTCCGGCAATATGGGACCCAATGCGTTCAACGTGCTGAAGCAGGCTGATCTCCCAACCTACCTCTTCGGCGGTGGGACGGTGCGTCAGGCCGTCGAGGCTTTCAAGGCCGGTGATCTGGCTGCGACGGGCGCGGCGAATGCACCCGCACACGCCGGAATGGGCATGGGAGGTGGGATGGGCCCTGGCCCAAGTGGTGGTGTGCCCACTCCGCCGACCCCGCCGTCCGCTCCCGCTTCCTCGTCTGCACGTGAGGCGGAGATCGAGGCGCTCAAGGAGCAGGCCGGCGAGCTGCGCAGTCAGTTGACCGATATCATGGATCGACTGGATCGGCTGGAGGAGGGCTCATAATGCGAGTTGCGGTCTCAGTTGATGATACCAACGGCCTGGATAGCGTGGTCAGCCCGCATTTCGGTCGCTGTCCGCACTATGCCTTGGTCGATCTGAACGGGCGAGAGATCCGGCAAGTGGTCGTCGTGGAGAACCCGAATTACGGTCGGCATCAGCCGGGCGCGGTGCCGCGCTTCATCGATGGCCATGACGTGGACGTTATGCTGGCCGGCGGGATGGGCCGTCGGGCGATCGGCCTCTTCCAGCAGTTGGGGATCGAGGCCGTGACCGGGGCCTCTGGCACGGTCCGCCGCGCCCTGGAGCAGTACCTGGGTGGAGCGCTGGAGGGCGCCGAGGCGTGCCGCACCAGCGCCGGGCATGGTCATCAGGGAGAGCCGGTCGACGAGGGAGCGTACGAGCAGGATGATCTGGGGCGACTGCGGGAAGAGATGGAGATGCTCCAACAGCAGCTCGATGAGGCGATGGGGCGGCTCCAGTCGCTGTAGGCGTCTACGTGGGAGAGGACGATGAACGTGATCGGTGTCGTGGGGTACAAAGATAGTGGCAAGACCACGCTGGTCCGCCGGTTGAGCCGTGCTTTGCGGCAGCGGGGGCGCTGCGTGGCGGTGATCAAACACACGGCCCACCGGGTCGATCCGCCGGACAAGGATACCCGGCTCTTGCGCGAGGCGGCGCACCAGGTGGCTATCATCTCCGATCGGGCGACAGGCCTCTTCTGGGATGAGCCAATGAGTCTGGAGGATGCGCTGGTCTACCTGGAGGCCGACCTGGTGGTGGTCGAGGGGTTCAAACGCCAGCAGACCTACCCCAAGATCGCCTGCCTGCGCGACGAGCCAGACGACGCTGATCTCTTCGATGGGTTGATCGTGGCGGCCGTCGGGCCGGGGACGTACGTGCCGCCGGATGTGCCGTGCTTCGAGCGGGAGGCGGCGGAACCGCTGGCCGAGCTGGCCGAGGCGGTGGCGTTCAAGCTGCCGGCGCTCGATTGCGGCGCCTGTGGCTACGAGACCTGTGCTGAGCTGGCGCGGGAGATCGTGGCCGGGCGGGCGGAGGTGGGGGACTGCGTCTCTCTCCATCCGCCGCAGGTGCAGGTGACGGTCGATGGTCGCCCCTTGCCGATGAAAGGCTTCGTGGCCGACATGGTGCGGAATACGGTGCTGGGGCTTCTCTCTTCTCTGAGGGGGTTTCGCCCCGGCGACGTGACGATCGAGATTGAAGGCGAGGCGTGATCGCGGGTGCGAGGAGGGCGTGATGGGCGCGACGGGGTATCTGGGTTGGCTGCGCGAGCACGTGGGCCACGCGCTGTTGGTGGTCCCTGCGGCGGCGGCCTGCATCCGGGATGAGGCGGGGCGGGTGTTGCTTCTGCAGCGTGGCGACGGCGAGGATGTGTGGAGCTTCCCCGGAGGGGTCGTCGAGCCGGGCGAGTCGGTGGCCGAGGCGGTCGTGCGCGAGGTGCACGAGGAGACGGGGCTCTCCGTCGAGCCAGAGACGCTGATCGGCGTCTACTCAGGTGCCGATTATACCTACGTCTACCCCAATGGCGACCGGGTCCAGCCAGTGATTAGCTTCTTCGAGTGCCGTGTGGTGGGTGGGGCATTCCGTCCGGATATGGTCGAGATCCTCGGCGGGCGGTACGTCGGCCCGGACGAGCCGCTGCCGCCGATGCCGCGGTGTTGTGTGGCCAAGGCGCGGGATGCCTTTCAGTTCGATGGTGAGGCGTTTTTTCGGTAGGTGATGAATGTGAGTGAGAGTCAGGTTTGGATTGACGAGACGCGATGTGCCGGGTGCGGTCTCTGTGCGGGGCTCTGTCCCACCGAGGCTATCGCCCTGGTAGAGGGCGTGGCTCAGGTGGATCCGGAGACGTGTACCGGCTGTGGGGCGTGTATGGACGCTTGCCCGCACGAGGCGATCCAGCCGGTGATCGAAGGCCGGCTGATCGTCTCGCCGGAACGTCCGGCGTCAACTCCCTATCAGCCCAGCCCGGTGGCGACTGCCGCCGGGACGGCGATTGCCGTGGCGGGAGCCAGGGTCGCCCTTCGCGTGGCGAGCGTCGTCGCGCGGGTGGTGGGGCGGTGGATCGCCGGGCGGTCTGCGATGGAGATACCGCGTAACGCGCCGGATACCCGGAATGCGCGGGACGTGGAGACCACAGCCCGAACGGGCCGCGGCCGGCGGGCGCGCCACCGGCGTCGTGGTGACGCGGCTGGAATGGAAGCAGATCGTCGTTGACAAGGAGGATGCGCAATGGACAACGTGCTCGCTGATTTAGTCGTCCGGATCTTTCAGCCGGTCGATGAGGAACCGGTCGTCGATCTCTGGCGGCGGTGTGGGCTGGTGGTGCCATGGAACGATCCCCACGAGGATATCGCCACCAAGTTAACAGTTCAGCCGGAGCTTTTCCTGGTCGGCTCCTTTGACGGCGAGGTCGTCGCCACGGTGATGGCCGGCTTCGAGGGCCACCGAGGCTGGCTCAACTACCTGGCTGTCTCGCCTGATCATCGTCGGCGGGGGATTGGACGGCGGATGGTGGAAGAGGCCGAGCGTCGGCTACGGGCCCTTGGTTGCCCCAAGATCAATCTCCAGGTGCGACGGTCAAACACGGCAGTGATGGCCTTCTACCGGCAGGTTGGGTTTTCTGAGGATGACGTGGTGAGCATGGGCAAGCGGCTGGAGGATTGATGCGGCCGGCGGTGGTGGCAGCTCTTCCGAGTTTGCTGGTTTTTACCGTGAGCTGCGCACCCACGTCGACCGCGTTGCCTACGCCGGAGCCGACGGGGAGCGCGGCGGTCACGCAGGTTGCCCCGGTTCCAACGGTGCCGCAGCCGAGCGAGAGAACAGGGGCGACGCCGTGCCCGACGATTGAGCCAACTATTCAACCGCTGGTGGAGCGAGAAGAGGAGACGGATGCTGTGAGATTTACCATTCTTTACGATAATAACGCGCACGATCCGGCGCTTGAGACCGACTGGGGATTCGCTTGTTTGGCGGAGTTAGACCATGCGACGGTCCTTTTCGATACCGGCGGCGACGGACCGACTTTGCTAGACAACATGGAGACCCTGGGGGTTGATCCGCAGGCCATCGACGCCGTGGCGCTTTCGCACAATCACGGCGATCATACCGGCGGGCTGGATGCCCTGCTGGATACCGGCGCTCGTCCCACGGTCTACGTGCCGGCCTCGTTCCCATCCGCCTTCAAGCGAGACGTGGCGGCGCGAACCGAGCTGGTGGAGGTGACCGGTCCAGCGGAGATCCTCGCTGGCGTCCATACCACCGGCGAGATCGGTTCGTCCATCGTGGAGCAAGCCTTGGTCGTGGAGACCGATGCGGGCCCGGTCGTCCTCACCGGTTGCGCTCATCCCGGCATCGTCTCCATGGTGCGCGGAGCCAAGGAGGTCGCCCCGGGCGACGTGGCCCTGGTGGTGGGCGGCTTCCATCTGCGGAGCGCCAGCCGCCGCCGGGTCGGCCAGATCATCGACGCGCTCCGGGAGCTGGGCGTGGAACGTGTAGCGCCGACCCACTGCACGGGCGACGAGGCACGCCAGATGTTCGCTGAGGCCTTCGGCGATGACTGCACGCTGGCCGGGGTGGGGCAGACCTTTCGCATCGGCGGAAGGGGTGAGTGATGCCGGTTTACGAGTATCGCTGTCGCGAGTGCGGTGTGACCTTCGAGGCGTTGGCATGCGATGGCCCGGGGCGAAGCTGCGAGCGGACCGAGGGGTGTGATGCGCCCCCGTGTTCGATGGGGCGCGAGTGTCGGAATGATTGAGTGAATCTGAGGAGGTGAGGGAGATGGGACGAGGACGTCGTGATGGGGGCGGCGGGCGTGGCCGCAAGGGTGGTCCGAATGCCGCCGGACCCGGTGGGAAGTGTGTCTGCCCGAACTGCGGGCAGAAGGTCCCGCACGTGGCCGGCCAGCCCTGTTATCAGAAGAAATGCCCCAAGTGTGGCACGCAGATGGTGCGCGAGTGATGCGCGTTGTCTGCTAGTGAATGACGTGGCTCCGCCCGAGACGGATCTTCGGGCGGAGCGCGGTTTGTGTCTCTTTGTTGAAAGGCCACAAGCCGGCATCCTGTTGGATACGGGTGCCAGATTGTCGGTTGGGTTGAGGTCAGAATCGCCGAATCCCACCGCCCGAATCGGCGTCTGGCACCTGAGCGTTTGCGAAGGGACAGAGATGGGAGATAGACGATGATCATCGCGGTAGCAAGTGGCAAGGGAGGAACGGGCAAGACGACGGTGGCGGTCAATCTGGCGCTGGCGTCGGTCTCGCAACGTCCCGTCTTCCTCGATTGTGACGTGGAGGAGCCGAACGCGGCGCTCTTCTTCCATCCAGCGATCGAGGAGCGGCGACGGGTGGGCCAGCAGATCCCCCACGTCGATCTGGGTAGATGTACGTTCTGCGGGCGATGTGCCGAGGTCTGTCAGTACAACGCCATCGCTGTCGTCGGCGAGGAGGTAATGGTCTTCCCTCAGTTGTGCCACGGCTGCGGAAGCTGCTCTCTCAACTGTCCGGTCGAGGCGATCCGCGAGGAGACCCATCCGATGGGCATCATCGAGCGCGGGACCGCTGCGGAAGGCGCGCTGACGTTTGCTCAGGGCACGATGAACGTGGGCGAGGCGATGGCCGTGCCGATCATCAGCGCCCTGAAACGGTGGGTCGTTCCGGCCGAAACCGACGGGCGATTGGTAATCCTTGATTCGCCGCCGGGCAACGCCTGCCCCGTGGTGGAGACGATGCGCGGGGCGGATTTCGTCCTGTTGGTCACCGAGCCGACGCCGTTCGGGCTGCACGACCTGCGCGTGGCGGTCGAGGTGGCGCGGGACGAGCTGGGGCTGCCGGTCGGCGTGGTGATCAACCGCGACGGCGTGGGCGACGAGGGCGTGGAGGCCTACTGTGAGGCCGAGGACGTGCCGATTCTGATGCGCATTCCGCAGGACCGACGCATCGCCGAGGTCTATGCCGAGGGTGCGACCATCGTCGAGGCGCTGCCCGAATATAGGAAACGATTCGGGACGCTCTACCGGGCGATTGAGAAGGGAGTTGGGTCATGAAGCAACTGGTCATTCTCAGCGGCAAGGGGGGCACGGGCAAGACGTCGGTGGCTGCCTCGCTGGCCCACTTGGCCTCCCAGGAGCTCAACCTGGTGTTGGCCGACGCCGACGTCGACGCCTCGAACCTGGACCTGGTGCTCGATCCGACCCGGCGGGAGACCCACGACTTCGCCGGAGGCAAGGGCGCCGTAATCGATCCGGCAGCGTGTACGGCGTGTGGCATCTGTGCGGGCGTCTGCCGCTTCGAGGCTATCGTGCCTGGCGAGGCGGCCTATCGAGTGGATGACCTGGCCTGCGAGGGTTGCGCCACGTGCTTCTACCAGTGCCCGGTCGAGGCGATCCGCATGGCGGTGCGGCAGGACGGGGAGTGGTTTCGCTCCAGGACGCGCTTCGGCCCGCTATTTCACGCGCATCTCTTCGCCGGCCGGGAGAACTCCGGCAAGCTGGTCACTCAGGTGCGGCAGGCGGCCCGAGCGCTGGCCCAGGAGCGCGCGGTGGATCTGATCCTGGTCGATGGCCCGCCGGGCATCGGCTGCCCGGTCATCGCCGCCTGCACGGGGATGGACCTGGCTCTACTGGTGGTCGAGCCAACGGTCTCCGGCGTCCACGACCTGGAGCGCATTTTGGCGACCACGACCCACTTCGGCGTGCCGGCGATGGTGGCGATCAACAAGGCCGATCTCAACGTCGATCATAGCGAGCGGATCATCGCCTACTGCCGGGACGAGGGCATCCCCGTCGCCGGGCGCGTGCCGTACGACACCGTGGTGACGGAGGCCATGGTCCAGGGCCAGCCGGTCACGACCTACGGCGCGGGCGAGGTCGCCCAGGCAATGGTGGCCCTTTGGCAGCGCGTGAAGGAGAGGGTTCTGGCGTGAAAGTCCTCCTATGCCGAGGTGACGCATGCTGCGCGCGGTGACGTTCGACTTCTGGAAGACGCTTTATCAGGATGCCACCGGGCGCGAGCCTCGTCTGCGCCTCCTGGGGGAAGCCTTGGCTCGCCACAACCACGTGCGCACCCAGGATGAGCTGGAGGCGGCCTACCGCCACGGCTGGCGGGTGTGGAATCGAATCTGGCGTGAGGAGCAACGTTCTATTCCCCTCGATCGTTGGCTCGATGAAGTGCTGGGCACGCTCCAGGCCTCGCTCTCTGGAGAGACGCTCCGCCGGTTGAAGCGCGACGTTGAAGAGATCCATCTCGCATGGGAGAAGCCCCATTTGGTCGGAGGGGTAGCCGACGTGCTCCCGGCGGTGGCCTCCCGCTACCGCCTGGGCCTGATCAGCGACAGCGGTCTGACGCCGGGGCGCATCTTACGCCAGGTTATGGCCCGCGATGGGATCCTGGACTGCTTCGACGTATTGACCTTCTCCGACGAGGTTGGGGCGGCCAAGCCGGCGCCCGAGCCCTTCCTACATACCCTGAAACTGCTCGGCGTGGCGCCGGAGGAGACGGTCCACGTTGGCGATCTGCCAGAGACGGATATCGCCGGAGCGAAGGCGGTCGGCATGAAGGCGATTCTCTTCCTGGGCATCAGCCGACGCGAGGACGGACTGGATCGGGCCGACGCGGCCTTCGAGCGGTATGATGCGCTTCTTCACACACTGGAGGCGGTGGAGACGTAGGCTCGTTCCCACAGCGCGCGGGACTCGTGGGGTGTAGAAGCCGCTCTCCATTCTGAAAGAGTTGCTCCCACACACCCTCCACATCGGTTCTTGACGCTTTTTGTCGGTGACTGTATACTGGCCCTAGATCGATGGGGTGGGGTGACCTCGTGTCTTCTGTGCGCTCCTCCAACAGTTGATCGCCACGATCGTACCATCAGATACTATAAACGGTAGTGTTTTTAGGGACGTGAGCGGTCCCTTGGAAGGAGGGCGGGCTATGTTCGACCATATTCTCGTACCGCTGGATGGCTCCTCGCTTGCCGAATGCGTGCTTCCCCACGTTGTTGCTGTGGCTCGGGCGTTTGACGCCCGCGTGACGCTGCTCCAGGTGATGCATCAGCCAAAGGCGAGTGGCCGGTCGGGGTTCGTCGATCCACTTGGCTGGTACATGGACGAGGCCGAGGCGCGGGCGTATCTGGATCGGTGGTCCACAAGGCTCCACGAGGCCGACGTTAAGGCGGAGAGCGTGATCCTGGAAGGCCAGGCCGCGGAGCGGATCATCGAGTTTGCGCACGATCAGGACATCTCGCTGATCGTGTTGAGCAGCCATGGACGGAGTGGGCTCAGCCGTTGGAACGTCAGTAGCATCGTCTTCAAGATCATCCTGCGGGCCTACCTGCCGGTGATGATTGTCCGGGCCTACCAGCCCATCACCAGCGAGCTGACGAACCTACGGTATCGGCGCTTGTTGACGCCGCTGGATTGTTCGCGGCGGGCCGAATACGTGCTCCCGCTGGCCAAGTCCCTGGCCCGGTACCACGAAGCCGAGATAGTCGCCGTCCACGTGGTCAGCAGACCGCAGATGCCCCGTTGGGAGCCACTCTCTCAAGACGACGTCGAGCTGGCCGAGCGGATCGTGGAGCGGAACCGCACGGAGGCAAAGCGATGCCTGGCGAAGCTTGAATCGCAGGCGGAGATCACGATGCGGACGGAGGTCGTGGTGGCTGAGGATGCCGCGGCCACGCTTCACGGGATGGTTGAGCAGGAGGACGCCGACCTGGTCTTGCTCAGCGCCCACGGCTACTCCGGAAGCAGTCGGTGGCCCTATGGCAGCCTGGTGACCAACTTCATCAATTATGGCACGTCGCCGCTCCTCATTGTCCAGGACATATCGCGTGAGGAGCTTGAGCGTTCGCCAGCGGAGATCGTCTCCAGAGAGCGCAAGGGGCACTAGGCGACATGCCCGATACGCCCCGACGTCCCTCCGCCAATTCCGATCAGCTGGATTCGCTGATCCATCGGTTGGCTGAGCAGCACGTGCCGACCGAGCGGAAACAGCGCCGCTCGCCCATCCTGCGCCGGCTGGATGCCCTGGAGACAGCCTTGCGGGCGGCGCACCGCCACTTCGCCCAGACGCCAGACGTCGAGATCGCCGTCTCCTACGGGGTCGAGTGGCTGCTTGACAACTTCTACCTCGTCGAACAGACGCTGCGCCAGGTCCGAGAGGCGATGCCCCCGGGCTACTATCGACAGCTCCCCAAGCTGGAGACGCCCTCGACCGATGAGTGGCCCCGTGTCTATGCCCTGGCCCGAGAGATCATCGGCTACTACGAAAGCCACCTCGATCCGGATCGGGTAGCGCGCTTCGTGGAGGCCTACCAGCGGGTCCGGCCGCTGACGATGGGCGAGATCTGGGCCCTGCCCACTATGTTGCGCATCGTCGCCATCGAGAACCTGACGTGGGCCGTGATCGACATTGACCCCGAGGCCCTGGGTGAGCGTATCGACGTGGCATCGCTCGGTCAATCGCAGGGCGAACTGGATAGCGACACGGTTATCTCCAATACGATCCGCAGTTTGCGCCGGCTCGCGGTCCACGACTGGAAGGCCTTCTTCGAGCGTGTCAGCCTAACGGAGCGGCTGTTGCGTCAGGACCCGTCCGGCGTCTACGCCGGGATGGATTTCGAGACGCGCGATCTCTACCGGGGTGAGGTAGAGCGCTTGGCGCTGGCCACTGGAATCGACGAGCGAGAGGTGGCGACAGCTGCGCTAGAGCTAGCCGGGGTGGCGGGTGAGGGCTCTGTGGGCGGGCGCCAGGCTCACGTGGGCTACTACCTGGTGGGCGAGGGGATCGGCGCGCTTGAGGCCCGCATCGGCTACCAACCGAGCGTCGGCAAGGCGTTCGCGCGGTGGTGGCTGGATCATCCCACGTTGGGTTACCTGGGCAGCGTCGGGCTGACGACGGCGCTCGTCTTGGCATCGATGGTGCTCTATGCGCTGGCGGCCGGCGGCGCGTGGTGGCAGACGCTCCTCGTGGGCGTCGTGGGACTGGTGCCGTCCAACACGATCGCCGTCTATCTCGTCAATTGGCTGGCCACACGTTCGGTGCCCCCGCGTCCATTTCCGCGTATGGACTTTCGGGATGGCATCCCAGACGATTGCCGGACGATGCTCGTCGTTCCGGCGCTATTGACCAGCCGGCGAGAGGTCGACGACTTGCTCGGCCAGATGGAGCTTCACTTTCTGCGCAATGCGGATCCCAACCTAACGTTCGCGCTGCTGGCCGATCTGGGCGATGCACCGGAGAAGCACATGCCGGGGGATCAGCCGTTGATCGACCGAGCTCGGGAAGGGATCAAATCCCTCAATCGGTCCTACGGCCAGGAAGGGCGGGCGTCCTTCTACTTCCTCTACCGCGAGAGGGCCTGGAACCCGGCGGAGGATTGCTGGATGGGCTGGGAGCGAAAGCGGGGCAAGTTGGTCGAGCTCAACCGCTTGCTGATGGGGCGAGAGCACGCCTTCTCGGTCCGTGTCGGCGATTTCTCTACCCTTCCGGCCATCAGGTACGTCATCACCCTGGATGCCGATACCGTCCTGCCGCGCGACGGGGCCAGGCGATTGATCGCCGCGATGGCGCACCCCCTGAATCAGCCGGTCTTCGATCCTCAGACGGGTGATGTCGTCGCCGGGTACACGGTCCTTCAGCCCCGCGTCGAGATCGGACCGGCGCAGGCCGGTCGATCGCTCTTTGCTCGCGTCTTTTCCGGGGATACGGGGATCGATCTCTACACTCGGGCGGTCTCCGACGTCTATCAGGACATCTTCGGCGAAGGGATCTACGCCGGCAAAGGCATCTACGATGTGGCAGCGTTCGACCGCAGCCTGGACGACCGAGTGCCGGAGAACCATCTCCTAAGCCACGATCTCTTCGAAGGGATCCACGGGCGAGCCGGCCTGTTGACGGACGTCATCCTCTACGAGGACTACCCATCACACTACCTGGCCTACACCCGTCGACTCCATCGCTGGGTGCGCGGGGATTGGCAGTTGCTGCCTTGGTTGGCCGCGCGCGTGCCGAGCGAGTCCGGCAAGTGGGTGCCCAACCGACTCTCGGTGATCGACCGGTGGAAGACTCTCGATAACCTGAGGCGAAGCCTGGTCTCCCCGACGCTCCTTCTCTTCTTCGTCCTGGCCTGGCTGGTATGGCCGGGATCGGCGGTGGTGTGGACCTTGATCGGTGGGCTCGTCCTGGTCACCCCGGTGATAACGAGCCTCCTCGGTGCGCTCCTCGCCAGAACCCAGGAGGATCAGGCGGACGGCCAGATGTATCCCGTGCGGATGGCACTCTATCGCGCCGGCCTGGCGGGGGTCTTCCTGCCCTATGAGTCGCTGATTATGTTGGACGCGATCTCCTGCACGCTCTATCGGATGGGCGTGAGCCGCAAGCGACTGCTCCAGTGGACCACGGCCGCGCACACGTTCCGCATGTTTGGGCGGTGGACTCGGGTCGGTATTCTATGGCAGCAGATGTGGCATGCGTCGTTTGTGGCGCTCTTGGTTTCCGTCTTGGTGGCCATGGTGGGCGATGCCGGGGCCGTGCTGGTCTCGACGCCGTTTCTCTTCTGGTGGATTCTCTCGCCCTACGTGGCCCATTGGATCAGCCGGCCGGTTGTGGAAGGGCGGACGGCGCCGGCGGGTGACGAGCGCGCCAGACTGCGCCGATTGGCCCGCAGAACGTGGCTCTACTTCGAGCGGTTCGTTGGACCGGATGAACAATGGCTGCCGCCCGATCACTTCCAGGAGGAGCCGCTAGGCCTCGTGGCCCATCGTACGTCGCCGACGAACATCGGGCTCCACCTGTTGGCCACGCTGGCCGCCTTCGACCTGGGGTACATCGGCCCGCTGGACTTCATGCTTCGCCTCCGACCGACCCTCAAGACGATGGGAGAATTGGAGCGCCATCGAGGACACTTCCTAAATTGGTATGATACCCGCACGCTGAGACCATTGCCGCCGCGATACGTCTCCGTGGTAGATAGCGGGAACCTGGCGGCCTGCCTGCTGATCCTTAAGGAAGGGGCCCGAGAGATGAGCGAGCTCTCCGCCTTCCGATGGGCCCGATGGCGCGGGGTGTTGGATGCGATAGATGTCCTATCGGAGACGATTGTCGCCGTGACGGAGGAGCGGGCGCTGAAGCGAGTCTCGTCTGAGCTCTTGGGCTACCTGGGTCACATGCGACGCCGCATTGTGGGGGTCGAGCGGGATCCGCGCCAGTGGGCCACGCTGCTTCAGGAGCTGGCGGATAGTCGCCTGAAGCGATTGGAGCAGCTGGTGCGGGAGCTGATCGAGGCCGGTGCGGGCAGGCTGGAGGTCGCCACCCTACGCGATATGCGCATCTGGCTCGATCGGTTGATCTATCAGGTCCAGGCCATCCAGACGGAGCTGGACATGCTCTATCCCTGGGTCGGACCGATTGCCGCCCCGCCGGTCTACTTCGATCGGGACGTCCTGCCTCCCAAGATCCTCCAGGCGTGGCGGGCACTCAATGAGGCGCTGCCGCTTGTCCCACCCTTGAGCGAGGTGGCCCAGGTCTGCCAGGCGGGCCGTGAAGAGGCGAAGCGGTTGCGTGCCCTCTTGGCCGACGAAACCGGGCCGGCCGATCAACTGGAGGAGGCCCGGGCCTGGTGCGACCAGCTCATCGAGGAGCTCTATTCAGCCCGTATGGCCGTGGAAAGCGTCTTGATTGGCTTCCAGGACCTCCAGAATCAGGCAGAGACCTACTTCCAGGAGATGACGTTTAACTTCCTCTTCGATCCGCAGCGACAGGTCTTCCACATCGGCTACAACCTGGAGACCGGCGCGCTGGATGCGAACTACTACGACTTGGTGGCCTCAGAGGCTCGGATAGCCAGCCTGTTGGCGATTGCCAAGGGAGACGTGCCGCAGACGCATTGGATGCACCTCTCGCGGTCGGTGACGCGCGTCGATGGGCGGCGGGCACTCCTTTCGTGGGGCGGGACAATGTTCGAGTATCTGATGCCGGCTCTCTTTCTCCGCACGCCGGAGAAGACGCTCCTGGGCCAGAGCGTCACCGGCGCTGTGGAGCGGCAGATCGAGTATGCTCAGCAGCAGGGGGTGCCATGGGGCGTCTCCGAATCCGGCTACTACCGCTTCGATGCCGGCCAGCACTATCAGTATCGGGGCTTTGGCGTGCCGGGGCTGGGCTTCAAGCGGGGTCTGGGGGATGATCTGGTGATCGCGCCGTATGCGTCGATCCTAGCGCTCTCCGTCGATCCTCAGGCGGTGCTGACGAATCTGGATCGTTTGGTCGATCGCGGGATGATGGGCCGGTATGGCTTCTACGAGGCGATGGATTTCACCGCCTCGCGTCTGCCCGCCGATCAGAACGAGGCGATCGTTCGCTCCTACATGGTTCACCACCACGGCATGTCGCTCCTGGCGTTGGATAACTATCTCAACGCCGAGGCCATGGTGCGGCGTCTTCACGCCGATCCGCGCATCCAGAGCATCGAACTCTTGCTCCATGAGCAGGTGCCGTACCACGCGCCGATCGAGACCCCTCATCCCAAGGAAGGCGAGGTGACGCGGAAGATCGTCTCACGGGTGCGGCTGGAGCCGTGGGAGGTCCCGGCGCATTCGCCGACGCCGCACGTGCACCTCCTTTCCAACGACCAGTACAGCCTCTGGCTGACCAACGCGGGCGGCGGTCAGGCGCGGTACGCCTCGCCGGACGAGACGATCTCGCTAACGCGCTGGCGGGCCGATCCAACGCTCGATTCCTGGGGCGTCTGGCTCTACGTCAAGGACCTGGCGGATGGAGCCTTATGGTCGGCCACCAGAGCGCCGGTCGCGGCGGTCGGAGCCAGCTACCAGGTTGAGTATGACCTGCACCAAGTGCAGTACACGTCTCTTTGCCGGGATATCTCGGCCCGCATGGAGGTGACGGTCTCGCCGGAACGGCCGGTGGAGATACGGCGTATGACGCTCGTCAACCAAGGGAATCGGACCCGTCGACTGATGGTCACCAGCTACGGTGAGGTGGTCCTGGCCGCACAGGAGGCCGATCGCCGCCATCCGGCTTTCGTCAAGCTCTTCGTTGAGAGTGAGTATGTGGACCGCCTGAACGCGCTCCTCTTCCGCCGTCGTCCACGATCGGATGAGGATCCGCCGGTCTTCATGGCCCACCTGCTGGTCCTGAGAGGTGGCGAGCCGACCAGCACGTATGAGACGGACCGCGCGGAGTTCATCGGCCGGACGGGGTCGGTGCGTGCGCCCAGGGCGCTTCGGCCGGATGAACCGATTCTCTCGGGGACGACGGGCGCGACGCTGGATCCCATCATGTCGATCGGGCAGGTGGTCGAGCTGAAGCCCCACGCGCAGGCGCAACTGGCCTACGTGACCCTGGTGGCAGATTCGCGAGAACTGGCGCTCGATCTGGCCGAGGCATACCAGTCCTGGTCGTGGATCAGGCGGGAGTTCGACGCGGCCCACGTCTACAACGAGCGCCAGCTCCGCCGGCTGAACCTCAGCACGAGCGACCTGAAGTGGATCCAGGAGCTCCTTTCGCTCTTGCTCTACCCCCAACGAGCGCTCCGAGCCTCCTCGTCCATGGTGGCTGCCAACAGGAAGGGGCAGCCCGGCCTGTGGAGCTATGGCATCTCCGGTGACTATCCAGTTCTGCTGGTGCGCGTCGCCGACGATGATGAACTGGTGCTGGTGGGCGAGCTTCTGCAGGCCCACGCCTACTGGCGTTACCACCAGGTCAAGATCGACCTGGTGATCGTTAACCACCACGATACGGCCTACGACCAAGCGTTGCAGGAGCAGCTCTACCGTCTGGTTGCTCGCAGCCATAGCGACGATTGGCTCAATCAACGGGGCGGCATATTCATCCTCCGAGCCGATCAGGTGGAGAAGACCGACCGCATCCTTCTGTCCACCGTCGCCCGGGCGATTTTGGACGGAGGGAAGGGGACTCTGGCCGAACAGCTCGATCGCCAGCGGAGGCGGTTCACGCCGCTGCCGCTCCTCTTCCCCACGCCCGCTCAGGCGCCGGAAGAGCCTCCCATCGCGCCGGTAGCGCGGCCCGACGATCTCCAGTTCGATAACGGGCTTGGGGGCTTCACGCCCGAT
>Ga0207797_1001062_pt1 | contig 20436 bp, 19 predicted proteins | sample PRCRCaboRojoPR_6_FD_187275 | JGI IMG/M metagenome (GOLD analysis project Ga0207797, IMG submission 187275) | Marine sediment microbial community from Cabo Rojo, Puerto Rico - PR CR 10% Liquid 1 (SPAdes) | ecosystem: Environmental > Aquatic > Marine > Coastal > Sediment | place: Cabo Rojo, Puerto...
CCCGAAGGTCATCCAGCGCAAGGCCCGCCACAAGCGCATCGAGAGCACCCTCCGCTATGACCATACCACCGACGCGATTGTGATGGAGCACTGGGACAAAATGCAGCCCGACGTGCAGGTCCCGCAGGACGATCCCGCGGCATGCACACCCGTGGACCAGCAACCCGTGGAACACACCCCCGCGAAGCAGGCATCTGCAGCCCAAAACCCGCCCAAGACGTGCTCAATACTAGCAGACCACGAGCCTGACGGCGAAAAAAAGGAGTCTTTACAGCACAACCTTGACCGGTACCTCAACACGGCATAGCGACATACCATTTCTTCATGGAATCGGGCGCAACGGACTCATCAGCACCGACAAGAGCTCGTGATATATCGCGCGGTCACTAGCACGCCAAGCTAGTGATAATCCGCAAGGGCTAGTGGTCTAGGGGTTATGACGTCGCCCTTACGAGGCGAAGGTCGCCGGTTCAAATCCGGCCTAGCCCATTTATTGCTATGTGGCGTTGACCTGTACCGTGCCGGGTGGCCCTTTGAGGAGGAGGTCTATCCGTCGTCGTTCGCGTGGCTCGAGCCGGTGTAGCTGCAGTGTGATATGGCGGTCGTTTATCATGCCGCCGTCGGTGAGGCGGGTGGTGTGCATCTGGTATATTTTCCATCCCTTGATGATGGCCGGTGAGGTGGCTATCTCGATGGCTGCGTCGATTGGGCATCCATCGTCCTGGCTGATGTAGATGACGGCGATGCCGCGGTCGTCGCTGCACTGCCAGTCGGGGAGCTCCTCGGGAGGTGTGCCGTTGCCTTCGTTTTCGTCGACGAGCGTCGGCTGTCCGTTTATGCAGCGGTATCGGAAGATCTGGGTGTGTATCATCGTGGGATGAGGATGCAAGGGGGTATTAATCTTTTTGCCTCCGGCGGGTGGATGACCGAAAACGTTTAGAACGTGGCTCTAATAAAGGTAGGCATGAGCCCCGTGGTGTAGTGGTCTAGCATAAGAGGCTCTGGACCTCTTGACGGCAGTTCGAATCTGCCCGGGGCTGTCCGTTCACCCTGCCATATGGCGGGGGATATATGGGGAGACAGACAATGGAGACAGATGGTTCAGAGGGCCGTGATTTCATCCGTACCATTATCGACGAGGACCTGGAGACCGGCAGGTATGGCGGCCGCGTTCATACCAGGTTTCCGCCGGAGCCCAACGGCTATCTGCATGTCGGGCATGCGAAGTCCATCTGCCTGAACTTTGGCATCGCCGAGGAATACGGTGGCATGTGCAACCTCCGGTTTGATGATACCAATCCGATCAAGGAGGCAGAGGAATATGTGGAGTCGATCATCGAGGATGTCCGATGGCTTGGCTTCGACTGGGAGAACCGCCTGTTTTTCGCTTCCGACTACTTTGACCAGATGTATGACTATGCGGTGCAGCTGGTGGAGCAGGGGGACGCCTACGTGGACGACCTGTCGGCGGAGGAGATACGTCGCTACCGTGGAACGCTGACGAAGCCCGGTAAAAACAGTCCCTACCGGGACCGTTCCGTGGAGGAAAACCTGGACCTGCTGGAGCGGATGAAGGCCGGCGAATATGGGGATGGCGAGCGGGTGCTCCGCGCCAAAATCGACATGTCGCATCCAAACATGAACATGCGGGATCCGGTGATGTACCGGATACTGCATGCCACGCATCATCGCACCGGCGACAAATGGTGCATCTATCCCACCTATGACTGGGCGCATGGCCTTGAGGACTCGATAGAAAACATCACGCATTCCATCTGCACGCTGGAGTTCGAAAACCATCGCCCGCTGTATGACTGGTTCCTCGACCGCCTTGACATCTATCACCCCCAGCAGATAGAGTTCGCGCCGCTCAACCTGACCCATACGGTGATGAGCAAGCGGATGCTCCGAGCGCTGGTCGAGGCCGGGCAGGTCGACGGATGGGACGACCCGCGTCTTCCGACGATACGGGGGATGCGCCGCCGTGGCTATCCGCCGGCTTCCATCCGCGAGTTCTGCAGCCGCGTCGGGGTGTCGAAAACCCTGAGCACCATTCCCATCGAGTTCCTTGAACACTGCGTCCGCGACCAGCTCAACAGGACGGCGACCCGGTACATGGGCGTGCTGCATCCACTCCGTCTGGTCATCGAAAATCTGCCGGAGGGCGAGGTGCAGATGATGGACGTCGTCAACAACCCGGAGAATCCTGCTGCGGGGACGCGGACGGTGCCGTTTTCCCGTGAGGTTTACATCGAGCGCGGCGACTTCCAGCTGGAGCCATCGAAAAAGTTTTACCGGCTGGCTCCGGGCCGCGAGGTCCGCCTGCGGAACGCCTACCTGGTCACCTGCCATGATGTCGTAACGGAGAACGGCGAGGTCGTCGAGCTCCGCTGCCGGGTTGACCCGGACAGCAAGGGCGGCGACGCGCCCGACGGACGGCGGGTCAAGGCGACGCTGCACTGGGTCCCCGCATCGCATGCCGTCGACGCAGAGCTCAGGGTGTACAACACGCTGTTCGACGTGGAGGACCCCGCCGGCGGGGATGGCGACTTCCGGGACCATCTCAACCCCGATTCACTAGAGGTGGTGCCGCATGCAAAGGTCGAGCCGGCGGTGCGGGAGCTCAGCCCGTATGACCGGTTCCAGTTTCTCCGTCTCGGCTATTTCTCCATCGACCCCGACACCTCCGATGACAGACTGGTCATCAACCAGACGGTCGAGCTCCGGGACACCTGGGCCCGCATCAAAAAACAGCGCCAGCAGTAACCGTCATTCATGTATCTCGCCCTTCTCGACGACGTTGACCACCACCCGTTTTATCCGCTCGACCGCGCGCTCTGTCTCCCCGAGCTCCCGGTCGATGTCCCCTGATGTCTTGTGGCGTGCCAGCTCCAGGTTGCCCTCGGCGATGCAGATGGGGTTGAAAAAATAGTGGGCGGTGTCCCGCTTGAAGCAGAGCTCTTTCTCGATGGCTCGCTGTTTTTCGTCGCTGAGCATGCCGACGAGGGCGGCGACGATGATGAACAGCAGCGCCGCTATCAGGCCGGAAAACAGTTCCTCCTGCGGGCTCCCGGTGAGCATGGCGATGGCGACGACCGAGCCGCCCAGGAAGGCTGCGACGGCGATGCCCCGTGTGCCCCACCAGAAGGCGGCGAGCACGATGGGGAGATACAGGAAATGAAGGTAGAAGACGTATTCCTCGAGCTCCGCCCGGTACAGGGATATCAGGAACAGGGAAAACGCTATGAGAAAGAGCACCGTGAGCACCTTGACTGTTTCCTCGAGCCGCTCGCCCAGGATGCCGCTCCCGGGCTGATACGCGTCGCCCATGCTATCAGAGCATAAGTGCATGCAACCTATTTAAAACATCCTTTTTTTTCCGGGGACTCCATCGGTGCATCGCCGAGCTCATCCTCGATGGCCATCAGCCGGTTGTACTTCGCGGTGCGCTCCCCCCGGCAGGGCGCCCCTGATTTTATCATTCCTGTTCCAAGCGCGACGGCCAGATCGGCGATGAACGCGTCGCAGGTGTCCCCGGAGCGATGGCTGACCATGACCCCGTAGCCATGCTCCCGGCAGACCGCTGCCACGGCGAGGCTCTCCGACAGCGTCCCGATCTGGTTTGGCTTCAGCAGCAGCGCGTTGCATGCCCGGCGCTCGATGCCCTGCCTGAGCAACATCTCGTTGGTCACGAACAGGTCATCTCCGACAATCTGGAGACGGTCGCCCATCGCCTCCGTCATGGCGATGAAGCCCTCCCAGTCGTCCTCGGCAAACGGGTCCTCGATCGACATGACGGGATACGTCTCGCTGAGTTGCTCATAGTAGGCCAGGAGCTCCTCCCGGGTGAGCCATCGCCCCAGCTCGTAGCGTCCCCTGCGATAAAAGCTGGTCGCGGCGGCATCCAGCGCGAGCATCATCTCCCCTCCGTAGCCGTTGTCCTCTATCGCTTTCACGATGAGGTCGAGCGCCTCCTCGGTGCTCTTGAGCGGGGGCGCGAAGCCACCCTCGTCGCCCACGTTGACACCCGGGGTGCCATAGCGCCGTATGAGAAGCGCTTTGAGCGTGTGATATACCTCGCTGCACATCCGGACCGCCCCGGCGAAGCTTTTGGCACCAGCCGGCACGACCATGTGCTCCTGGATGGCGAGGTCGTTGCCCGCATGCTCGCCGCCGTTTATCACGTTCATGTAGGGCACCGGCATCACCCGATGGCCGCCGAGATATTCATACAGCGGCAGATCGCTGCAACGGGCGGCGGCGCGGGCGCAGGCCAGGGAGACGGCCAGGATGGCGTTCGCCCCCAGCGATGCCTTGTTGTCGGTGCCGTCGAGCTCGACCATCGTTTGGTCGATGGCCTCCTGCTCGCGGACGTCCATGCCCGTGACGGCCGGCGCAATATCGTCGGCTATGTTGGCTATCGCCCGGGATACCCCTTTGCCGTGGAAAGCGCTCCCGTTGTCGCGGAGCTCTACGGCCTCCCGGGAGCCGGTGGAGGCACCGGAGGGCACCATGGCGCTCCCCGTGCACCCGCCCGCCGTGACGGATGCCTCGATGGTTGGATTGCCCCGCGAGTCGAGCACCCAGCGCGCCGCCACATCTGCAATCGAAAAATCGGTCATACCGGATATAATACGGAGCCGTAGTTATATGCTTCGACCAGTGATGGTATCCGCTTATTGGCTGTCGATTATCTCTTTGAGTTCTGGGAGGTGTTCGATGACATGGTCGGCCATGTCGCGGTAGTCCGCATCCTGGTTGTGCTCGTTGAGGAGCAGCACGGTAGGGGTGCCCGCGTTGTGTCCGGCGAGGAGATCCCACCGGAAGTCGCCGACGAACAGCATCGACTGCGGTGGAACATCGAGCCGGCGGGCGAGCAGCAGCAACGGGGCGCCCGAGGGCTTGGGCGGCGCGTCCTCCCGCCCGACGATGGCCGGGATGGGAATGTCGAGCTTGTCGACGACCTGGCGTGCATGGCGGCCCGACGCCCGGGTGACGATGCCGGTCTTGATGCCCCGGTCGCGGAGAAAGCGCAGCAGGTCGTGCATGCCGCGTGGGGCAACGCAGTCCTCCAGGATGCAGTTTTCGTAGTCGTCCAGGATGCGGCGGCAGCGCTGCCGTTGTATCTCGTCGAGCCCGTCGATGTACTCAAGCACGTCGCGCTGGCTGCAGCCGAGCCGTTCGCGGAAGGGCGTGAAGCGCACCCTGGTTTCGGCGAGTGTTCCATCGAGGTCGAATGCTACGGCCTGCACGTCCATGCCCAGGTATCGCCGCATCCTTTTAAAGGATTCGTTGCCATAAGTTTTTAAAGCATTGTCTGCTTTTCTGGTGTGCATCCGTTCATGCAGCGTTTACGGGCCTTCGTCGACCGGCTCAGGGGGTCGCCCCGTCTGCTGGGCGCGCTCGTCGTGCTCGCCGTCCTTATCTTTGTGGTTCTCCTCGCGCTGGTGATGGTGACGTCGCCGGAGCACTCGTTTTCGGTGACCTGTCTGGAATGCAACGGGCGGTATGGCGACCTCGTTGTCGTGGAGGATGACGGCGTGGTATCCGAGCGCGTTGCCGTGGTGGTGGCGGTGTCCGACGAGGACGACCTGGCGGTGGCGAATGCGTCGGTGACCCTGTGCGCCGATGACGACGAAGCTGAGGCGATGACCAATGAGACGGGGGTGGCGACGCTGGCGGTCAATGTTTCGGTGCCCGCGGATGCCATGCAGGTGTTTTTGTCGCTGTCGGTGTCGAAGTCCAATTTTCATGACTATGGCAGCGATTCCTTTGTGACCGTGGTCCGGCGGTGAAAGGTTTATTAGCCCCGGATGTTTCAACAGGCGATGGAAGACGACCTTGACAGCCTGGGTGTGCCGCCCTCTGACCGGAAAAAACTGGAGTCGATGGGGCTGACGAGCCTTGAGCAGATCGCGCTGCTGACCCATAAGAAGCTGGGGATGCGCCGGGGCAAGGGGAACACGATCATCCGGCGGGCGCGCAACATCCTGGCCAACCGGCATATCCAGGAGGTGATGGTCGATGACGATGCTATCAGGGTGGCGGTCACCTCGCTGTCACGCCCTGTCGTTACCTCGGTGCTCGACGTCGTCGGGGTGTATGAGGCGTCGCCGGGTGCCGCGTCGATGGAAAAAAGCGACGGCGTTATTGTGTTGCGGCGTGAAAGCAGCGCGTTTGACGACATCGTGGAGCATGCGGAGGTGCAGCGGGACGTGCTGGCGGGCCGGGATGCGCATGGCATGCGGCGGGAGCGTCCGCTCGCCGAGGAGGAGGTCCGGATGTTTGCCCGGGAGCGTGGCTTCGAGGGCTTCTGGCAGCAGGTGTTCAATGAGATTCGTGGCAACGAGGTGATGAAGCAGGCGCTGTCGGTGAGCATGTTTTCGACGTTCCGTGAGCCGGTGCACACGATTGTTATCGGTGAGCCGGGGAGCAGCAAGACCCTGGCGAAGGAGATCATCGAGCGGAATTTCCGTGACGTGACCACGGTGGGGGCGAACACGACGCGCGCCGGCCTGGTTATCAACCTTGCGACGGGTGAGATGGGCGCCCTGGCGTATTCGGATGGGAAGGTGGTGCTGGCTGATGAGCTTGACAAGATTCCGGATGAGGACATCGAGCACTGCTATGAGCTGCTGTCGAACGGGCGGTGCAGCGTGCATTCGGCGAAGGTACATGAGGAGATCGAGAGCCATTTCGTGATGGTTTCGTTTGCGAATCCGTCGTCGCAGGTGTTCCGCGACCGCCCGATACGGGATATCCCGCTGCCGCCGCTGCTGATGAGCCGGTTTGCGCTGATCGTGCGGACGGAGGCCATCGACCGTGATACCCGCCATGATTTGTTCAGACAGAAGTTTTATGGAACGGGGGAGCTGCAGGAGAAATCGGCGCTGTACAACCAGTGGGTTGAGCTTGCGAGGCGCCATGATCCGGACATTGTTGCGTCGGATGCCGCCGTGGAGCGGTATCTGTCGGCGGTCAACGACCTGGTCGAGGAGCATTATCATACCGGCCTGCGCCGTGATCTCCGGATGGGTGATTATATCAGGCGGGTGCCGCAGTCGATCGCCCGGGCGTCGTTTGGCGATGTGACGGATGAGACGCTGCGCTCGGCTGAGGATATTTTCCGGACGTCTGTTGAGAGCTGGGATGGCTAGAGGAGCAGCCCCTTGGCTTCGAGCTCCTGTTTGACGGCGTTGATTGCCTCGGTGACCTGCTCGGTTTTTCGGGCGCCGGTGCAGACGACCTTGCCGGAGCCGAACAGCAGCAGGACGACGCCGTGGTCTTTCATACGGTAGACGATGCCGGGAAATATTTCGGGCTCGTATTCGGTGTTTTCGAGGCCGATGGCGAGGGCGGTGCTGACCAGGTTGAGCTCGCCGTGGAGGTCGCCGGATGCGACGATGTTCTGGACGGAGATTTCGGGCTCGTTGACGACGTCGATGCCGATGTCGCTGAGCCGGTCGCGGACCTGCCGCATGCTTTGTTTGATGCTGTCGAGGTTTTTGGCACCGGTGCAGACGACCTTGCCGCTCCGGAAGAGCAAAAACGCCGTCTTTGGATGCTGGATGCGGAGCACCAGCCCGGGGAAGACCTCGGGGTTGTATGTGGTGTCCGGGACCGCCTCGTCGATGCTGCGTAAATCCAGGCTGTCGGCGATGGTGGTGGAGGCGACGATGTTCTGGATTTGTATGTCCGCCATGAGGCTACATGCGTTCCATGACAATAAATGTTTCTGTCCCGGCGCGGTATGGGGGAGGGCGGAAGGGGTGAGGGGAAAAAATTGCCCCTTCCGGTGCCCGTGTGCCTGCCTGTGCCCGTTTTAGGGCGCTATACTGACACGCAGGTGTACAATATATGGAATCCCCCGCGCCATATATAGTTAATCGAAATATATTATATTGACATATATAGATGCCCGCTCGGTGCTCGTGCAGTGCAGCCCGGATTTGCGCCATTGTGTCCCTTCTGGCAATTATGGAAAACTTAATAAGGCCTCAGGCGATACCAATCTGGTGAGATAAACATGGCTATGGGATTCATCCTTATATCCACGGCTCCCGCCCGGGAGCACGAGGTGTACAGCGAGCTCCTCAAGATAGAGGAAATCGTTGAACTGCACCCGCTCTTCGGAGAATACGACCTCATAGCCAAGGTGGAAGCGGAGGATTTTGACACGCTCGGAAAAATAGTGGTTGATAAGATCCGGGCCATCGAGGGAGTGGCCGACACGAAAACGCTCACCGGAACAAAATTCTAAGGAGGAAAAAATATGGAACCATGGTTACAACTGTTTGTGAGCATGCTGATGCTGGTGTTCGCCATCGGTGCAATCATCGCAGGACTGTTCACCGCCTACTTCGGCTCCGGCAAAAGCCGCGCCATCGGCGGCATACTGCTGCTCATCGGCCTCATCGTCGCATTCCTGTTCTACAACTACAGCGGTGACAGCGCCATCTGGGGCGACCCCGAATGGACATGGGAGGCCGTCAAGTGGGGTGTCTCCTCGGTCGTCGGCGCCATCGTCGGTGCGCTCGTCGCCCTGGGCGTGTTCCTCGCCGGCATCATGAAGGCGTAAACGCGGGCTCACATTTACCGCAATCGATAACCGTTAATAGCTGCAGCTCCATGTAGAGCCGTGAGCGAACGCTACCAGACATTACGCTCGCTGCTACAGGACATCGGACCGGTCGCCATAGCGTTTTCCGGCGGCGTAGACAGCGCGCTCGTCGCCGCCGCAGCCGCCGATGCATGCATTGAAACGATTGCTATAACCGTGCTGTCGCCCGTCTTTGCCGCATGGCAGCGCCGGCAGGCCGTTGCGGCAGCGAAAGAAATCGGCATCCGTCAGGTTCTCATTGAAACAGATGTTTTGCCGATGGCCGGCCCAAACCGCTGCTACCGCTGCAAACAGCAGATGGCCGACCTGTGGACGCATGTCGCCGCCGACCATGGCTTTTCCACCGTCGTCGACGGTGTCACCGCCGCCGACCTTGCCGACCCGGCGATGCCCGGCGCCCGAGCGGCAACCGAGGCGGGCATCTTGCATCCGCTGGCCGACCTCGGGTTCCCCGGCGAAGCGATACGGGACCTGGCCAGGCACCGCGGGCTGTCGGTCTGGAATACGCCATCAGAGGCATGCCTGGCAAGCCGGCTGCCATCCGATGAGCAGATAACGGAAAAAAACCTCCAGATGATAGAAAACGCCGAGGCCATGCTCCGAGAGATAACGCCCCGGGTGCGGGCCAGAAAACACGGCGATCTCGTCCGAATAGCGGTGCCGCCCGAGCTATTCAAGGAGGTGCTCCAGCAGCGCGAGCGCATCGCCAGCCACATGCACGACCTTGGCTTCCGCTACGTGACGCTCGACATCCAGGGCTACCGGCAGGGCAGCATGCACCCGCGTTAGCCCGGAGCCAGCGCTCCGAACAGCGCCATCGCCATCACGGTTACAAGGCTGAAAAACGCAACGGCGACGGGCAGCGCAACCCCCAGCCGGTACATGTATTCGACCCTGTCGTCACCCTCGTCGATGCCGTTGGCGAACCGGATGAGCAGGAAGACGAGCTCGATGACGTAGATGCCGACGACCAGCACAAAAAAATTGGGGTGCACGACGTCGCTACCGATGCCGGCGGACAGCCCCGGCAGGCCGCCCAGCGCACCCCCATCGGACATGCCGCCGAGGTTCATTCCCTCGAGCACGATTGAGATGAGCCTGGTGATGCCCAGGGTTACGCCGGCTATCAACGGTGCAAACACGGTGGCCGTCGACCTGAGCGTCGAGGTGAGCGTTCCCAGCGACCGCCGGATGCCACCCTCGACGTCCTGTAGCTCCTTGAGATGCTCGGCGATGTTCACGATGGCGTTGCCGGCCGCCGCATGGCTTTTCTGCACGCCCTCCACGAAAAGGCGCATGACCGCCCTGATGCGGTCGGAATGAACATTGCGGAGCGACCCATGTTCCGCGTCGAAAAACGCGTCATGGAGGCTGGTACGCATCCCGGTAAGGTTGAACGCCGTCCGGGCAAAAATGCTGCCCATCTCTGAGCCCTCCAGCGTCCTCGCGGCATGCTGGAAGGCGTCCTCCGCCGGCCTGCCCTCCGTGATGCGCTTCCCGACGACGTACAATGAATCGGCGAACTCTTGCTCCATCATCCTGATGTCGTCCCGTACCTTTTTGTATGGACGGTAGGCGCCCAGGCAGTACAGGCCAACGAAGGCGGCGACGCCCCACAGGAGGAAAAGCGTCGCCGGGAACACCTCTTTCAGCCAGCCCTGCATGGCCGGCGTGAACGAGAAAAGGATGGCCGGCAGCGCAATCGCCAGCCCCGCGACAGCCGCCACGGTCAGCCACATCCGCCGGTCCACATCGGCCACGTCTGGATGGTCATCCGGGATGGACGCCGGGTTGAACGTCGCCGGTCGGGACAGCAGCACCCGCCGGATGTAGACAAACAGGGCCATCGGCAGCAGGATGTCATACAGGAGAAAAATGTGGACGAGCGACAGGTGCAGCCCGACCAGCGAGGCAGCCGGCATCATGGCGATGAGCGCCAGCGGAATCATGACCCCGATCGAATAAATGACCAGCGTGGGCTGATGCAGCCGCTGCGCAAACGACGTCATGCTGCGCCTGGTTCCCTCCATCACCAGGTCGAGCGACCGGTTCAGCGTCATCACGCGTGCGTCCTCGCTTCGCTCACGGACGGCGCTCCGCACGAGATGTAGCGCCCGCTTGAGGTGGTCGCTCCATGCTCCCCACCGGTCGGCGAAGGTCGTGACGGCGTCGTCGACGCTTGCATGCACCCGGATCTCGAGGTCCCACATCAGCTTGCGGAGGTCCCGGCCAAGCGAGGTGGACGACTCACGGGCGGCGAACCGGAGCCCGTCCTCCATGGTGGGCACGAGCTTGAGGTACATCACGATGTAGCTCAGCACCTCCGGAATGTCGCCCAGCGAATGAACCTTCATGCGCCGCGCCCGGCTCTTCGGGTACTCGCTCAAAAGATGCAGCGCCGCGAGCGGCAGTCCCAGCGTGACGGCGACCAGCAGCACCAGCGTCAGGCCGCCCATCGCATCGAGGGAAAACCCGTACATGGCGAACACACCGATATCGAGCAACAGCGCCGCCAGGGCGGCCAGGAACGCGCCGGCGTAGGAACACAGCATCACCTGGTATGGCTCAACGTCCATGCCGGTGAATGCGAGCGCTTCGACAAACTCGTCCGACACGGCGCCGCGCGCCCTGCTTTCAAACGTATCGAGGTCGCCGGCGAGCCATGCAAAACGCGTGGTGGCCATGTCACACAGCCGTTCAAACCATGCGGTCATCGTATCCGGCTCGCATAGTCGCGGAACCAGCCCGTCCAGCGCTCCCGTATCTCCTCATAGCATGGAGTGCCGTGCTCCCGCCGGCTTTCCTCCGTCATCATCCAGAACGCGTTGTTGGCATCGCGGGTCGCCCGTGCCTCGAGCACTTGAGGTGTCCGCTCACCATATGACGCCATCATCTCCCGGATGTCGGCGCGGAGGGCGATGTTCTCGATAGCGCGCTCGATGTCCATGCCCCACTCGCGGGCGATGCGGCCGATGACCTCCGACTGGCCCATGTCGAGCAGATCGGTCGCCTCGAGCACATCGCCGGCAGGGTCATACCGCATGAGGTCGGCGAACACGTCATCCGGGTCGCCGGACGCGTTCCAGCCCGCCTTTGACACCTCGGATATCTGGACGACGCGCCGTCGTTTTTCCATCCCGCCTCCAACCCGGATGGGCGCGGCAACGGTGACAACGTCCGTCGCCTTGAACGAGGTCGGAGCAACGCCGATGTCGTAGACGATGCGCTCAAACACGTCCCGCGTCGTCGCGCCATGGATGGTGCCCAGGATGAGGTTGCCGGCGGCGCCGACGCGCATCGCCTCGAACAGCACCCTGGTTTCCTCGCCCCTGACCTCGCCCAGCACGAGCACCGACTCCCCCAGGCGGAGCGCCGTGCGAAGCGCCGTTTCAGGGGCGACGCCGGACCGGCCGCCCGAGGTGATGGGCTCGGTGACCAGCGACTGAACCTTGTATCCCATCTCCTGCAACGCGTCCACGGGCAGCTCCGGGGTGTCCTCCAGCGTCAGGATGCGGTAGCGCATCGGTATCTCGAGCAGCAGCGCGGAGAGCAGCGAGGTTTTCCCGGCGCCGCGGCTGCCCGCGATGAGCATGGACGCCTGCCCGTCGACCAGGAAGCTCAGCAGGCCGGCGGCCATCGGAGTAACCATGTCACGATGGATGAACCTGGGCAGCGTCCACGGCGACGTGCTGTGCCGCCGTATCGCAAACGCGACGCCTTTTTCGGTCAGCGGCGGCGAGATGGCAGCGACGCGCGCGTCATAGGCATCGAGGCTCATGTCAAGGATTGGTGTGCCCTCGGAAAACGGGCGGCCGCTGAGGCTGCGGAAGCGGGAGGACAGGCTTTCCACGTCGTTCCGTGAAAAATAGATGTTCGAGGTGTACTCCTCGCCGTCGACGATGAGATGCAACGGGTTGTTGGCCACGGGCGCGTTAATGTAGATGTCTTCCACCCGCTCGTCGAGCAGCAGGTCCTCGAGGATGCCCAGACCTGCCGTATATTTAGCGAAGATGTCCGACAGCCGCTCGAGCCGCGTCCGGCTCAGCGAGATATCCATGCCGTCGGCCACGTCGGCGAGCTGCTCCCGTCCATATTTGAGGAAGTATTCCCGGGCAGCGGCAGGATCCATGAACGAGGACTCCGAAGGCCGATGCCGCGCCAGGCTCTGCTTCACCCGCTGCAGCAGCCGCAGCTCCCGCTCGGGCAGGTTGTACTCGGGCGGGATCACAAAATACAGTTTTTCCGGCCGCGTTTGCAGCGCATACAGCGAGACGTCGAGCGGCCGTCCGCCCTCCCGCTGCACCCGGTATTTGGTGGTGAAAACCGCGTCGGACGGCGGCGTCAGCCGGATGTAGCTGTCAAAAAATCGTGGTCGGACATACGGCCGGATACGGTCGCGGTAGTACCGCTCGCTGTTTCCGTCGCCGACCACGCGCCGGGTGAGCCCGCGCCGCTCCAGCAGGTCGGCCAGCCCCGCGATGTACCGCTTCCGGCATCGGATGCACCGCTCGTTTCCGTCAGCGACATGGGTGCGCTCCTTCCGGAGCATCCGCCGAAGGCGCTGGACCGCCCGGACCGGGTCTAATGCGGCGATGTCCTGCAGCTTTTGGACGGCCTGCCTGCGTTCGCCTGTGCACCCGGCGCATTGCTCCATGTCCGGCGTGTCGGGGAGCGTATAGGTGGTAAGCCCCGTGTAAAAGGCTGCCAGGTCCTTTAAAAACGCGAGCGCGTCGCCGTCGAACACCTTGACCAGGGAATGCTGCAGGACGACGCGGTCCATGTCGGCCTCCGCGGCCACCGCATCGACGAGGTTGCGCCGGCAGTCGGCATCGACGATCGAGGAGGCGCCGCCGCATGCCCCGCAGTCCATGACCGCCACCCGCAGGCTCTTCTCCTCCCGTATCTCATGGGGGCAGGTCATACCAACATTAATCAACGAACATCCTATATACCTTTTGATGAGCATTACCATACACAACGGAAGCAATGAAGAGGCAGAGCGAGGCACCCTTAGTGACACGCTCCATGTCCTCGGTCGCCGGGGCGACGACACACGGGGGCTGCTTGAGCTCGGCAGGTACTACGCGCTCGACCAATCGCTGGGCTCCCCCGTCTACGTCGACGCCGCGAGCCCGCACGTCGTCCTCGTCTGCGGCAAGCGCGGCTACGGCAAATCCTACACCCTGGGCACCTTCATGGAGGAAATGGCCATGCTGGACACCGGGACGCGCGCCGGTATCGCCCTGCTCGTCGTCGACACCCTGGGCATCTTCTGGACGTCCCGCCATGGCAACACCCGGCAGCGGGAGCTGCTGGAACGCTGGGGATACGAGCCCCGGGGGGTTGCCATCAGGCTGCTGACCGCGCCCGGCCGCGTCGACGACTATGCGGCGCACGGTATCAACGTGGCACCGTTCACGCTCCGGACATCCGAGGTCACGCCGGCGCAGTGGTGCCGGCTGTTCGACACCAGCATGACCGACCCGCTCGGCGTCGCCATCACCAGAGCCATCATGTCCCTGGAGGCACCCTACGCCATAGAGGACGTCATCGCGGCGGTGCAGGCAGACGAGCGCACCCCGGACCGGGTCAAAGGCGCCGCGGAAAACTTTTTCAAAATGGCATCTGAATGGCAGCTATTCGACCGACATGGCATGCCGCTCGACGACATCGTGCAGGGCGGCCGGGTCACCGTCCTCGACATGAGCGCCTACCCTGAGGAGCTCAAAAAGGCCGTCGTGGCCGTGCTCGCCCGCATGATATTCCAGCGGCGCGTCCGGCAGCGACAGCGGGACGAGGAACGCCAGATGAAGGAAACAAAAGAAAACAGGCGTTTTCCTCTGGTCTGGATGGCGATCGACGAGGCGCAGGTGTTCCTGCCTGAGGGGCCGAGCATGGCAAAGGATGTGCTGATACAGCAATGGATGCGCCAGGGACGACAACCCGGCGTGTCGTTGCTCCTGGCGACGCAGCGCCCGGGCGCCCTTGACCCCGAGGCGCTCTCCCACAGCGACCTCATCATCTGCCATCGGCTCACCGCGCAGCAGGACATCGAGGCGCTGAACACCGTCCGCCCGACATACATGCAGGGCAGCATCAGCGACGCGCTGAAAAAGGTGGGAACCGAAAAGGGCGTCGCCCTTGTCATCGACGACACCTCAGAATCCGTCCACGTCGTCAGGGTCCGACCGCGCCTGAGCTGGCACGGCGGCAGGGAGCCATCGGCGCTGTGGTGACCCCTATGCTGTGGTACATCGGCGCCGCTGTCGCGCTCGCAGGCACCATCCTCGCCACGGTTGTCGACCTCCGCACCCGGATGATACCAAACGTGCTAACCCTGGGCATGATGGCCGTTGGCGGCGTGCTCGTCGCCGTCCGCGTCATGCAGGGCGGGCCCTGGCTGCTCATCCTGCCCACCGTCGCCGTGGCCGTGCTCGTGGCATGGCTGCTCTGGCGCGCCGGCCTGTACGGCGGCGGCGACGCGAAGCTCGTGATGGCCATCACGCTGCTGCTCCCCCTGTACCGGGATGGAACATCGTTTCTCCCCACGTTTTTTCTCATGCTCGCCGTTGCGGCGTTCATCCAGTTCTATGTATATGGGCTGCTGTCGCTGCTCCGGAAGCACAGGGCATTGCATGCGCTGCTGTTCGCCGTCCTTCCCATCGGTATTGCCCTCGCTGCGCTGTATGCCGCCCGGCTGGTGGTTCCCTGGCCGCGGTATGTGGCGCTGCTGTCGCTCGCCGTGACAGCCGACCTGGTGAGCCCGATGCTGTCCTGCCGGCGATGGATGCCGGTGGACGACGCCCTTGAGGGCAGGCTGCTGGCGGAGACCATCGGCACCAGGGATGGCGACATTGTACGGGAGCCCGTGCCGGCGTCGATGCTCCGGCGGATGCTCCACCGCCATCCCGAGATGGACGAGGTCGTCGCTGCACCGCATCACCATGGCGTGCAGCCCGCGGACATCGACAGGCTGCGGGGCATGGTCGAACGGGTGGCCGTGTTCCCCGCGTTTCCGTTCGCCCCGGTGATACTGGCCGCCCTGGCTCTCTCGCTGGCGTTCGGCAACCTGCTGCCAGTGTAACGGCAAAGAAACGGCTAAATACCGCCATACGTTCAGCATACATGCGCTCCCTCGTTTTCCTCGTCCTCCTTGCAGCGCTCCTTTTCATCCCGGTCGCCGAGGTCACCATGCACGTGGCACGGCAGCCCGCCGTATCTTTTTCGTTTTCCGCCGACAGCGACGCCCAACGGGAGACATGGCTCAGCGGCCGCCGGGTTCTCTGGCAGCAGCCCGCCTCGCCGCCGCCACCGGGGGGCTACCCTGCCGTCATACTGCTGCATGGCGCATCGCAGCGCGCCGACACCTGGTTTCACGGCCGTGACAGATGGAGCACGGCGCAGACGTCGTTCACCCGCATGGCGCTCGAGCAAGGCATCCTCGTTGTCGCCCCCGAATCAGGGCGCCCGCTGTTCTGGGGACCACGGAGCTGGGATGCCTTCGCCGCCACCCTGAACACTTCGGACGACCTGCCATTCATCCGGGACATCCTCAGCTGGCTCGACACGCTGCCGGTCAACACGAGCAGGCTCTCCTGCACCGGCTTCTCATCAGGCGCGTTCATGACCAGCCGCATCGCACGGGTGTTCCCCGACCGCTTCGCCGCCGTCGCCATCCATTCCGGAGCAGACGCCACCGCCATCCATCTGACATGGCGCGGCCCCGAGCTGGACTGCACCATGCCGCTCCGGTTTCCCCCGGGCTATCCGCCAGCCATGGTCGTCCACGGCCGCCACGACCGGGTGGTACCCGCAACATGTGGCATACATCTCTACGCCGAGCTCCGGCGCCACGACATCCCGTCAGCGCTGCTGCTCACCGACGACGGCCACATCTGGCAGGCCGCATACAACGCCGAGATACTCAGCTGGCTTACCGCATGAACATTCGCTGCAGCCCGGGCCGGAAGAGCATGGGCCCATCGCAGTCCACGTGGAGCTCCATGTCCAGGCGTATCAGCGGCGTAACCAGCAGCCCGCGCACAATGTCGGTCAGTCCCCATATCTCCCTGCGCCCCAGAATGGCCACGTAGTCGCCGCCGATCTCGGCGGGATCCCAGTAGACCACGTAATACTCGCCCGCGGTCTCAATCACCTCGTCGTACACGGAGCTGTTGTAATACCATTTCCCGCCAAACGGCTCATAAAACATGCCGCGCTCTCCCTCCGGCACAGGATTCGGGGTCACCACCGCCCCGTAGCCATCGGGCAGCTCAAACGGAACATCATACCCGGGAGCGGGCAGCCCCGGGCCGACCAGGGCAAACCAGGGAGCAAAATCCCGGTACTGCTCACAGACAGGGACGATACCCTCGATATATATCCGTGACGGCTCATCGATGGAAAAGCGGTACACGTCGACATCCACGCAGGGATTGACCCCGTCGTTCTCAAGCCAGGCGTACACCGCGATGGACTGCTCGATGGACTTCCGCACCTCGAACGGCATGTCAGCCGTATAATCCTCGCGCTCCAGATAGGGCACATGCGCCACCGCCAGCAGCCCCGACGACAAAAACAGCAGCGCCACCGCCAGCGCCGTCACCCGATGCATCGCTTTCATACACCGATAACCCGACACCGCTTATAAGCATATCTTTCACGGCGAGCCTCGGTGTCTCCCATGGCCATCTCGGATTTCCTTCCGGCAGCAGCCAAACCAGCACATCTCGTCCCATATCTTGAACGGCGTCCACATTTTTCCATCTCCACACAGAACAACGCCACGGCGCTACAAAAACATACCGTCACCGTTTTATCAATCCCCCTGCTTTACCATGCAATGCTCACGCAGGCAGTCCGGGCGCTCACCGCCGGGATGGACACCCCGCAGGGCACCCTCACCGCCACCACCGCCCCCGGCCGCTTTCCAGAAGAACAGCGGCTGACCGTGTACCTGACAGCGGACGACGCCGCAGCCCGCCTGCTCACCGTCACCGTCTACCATGGATGGAAATGGTACGCCCCCTGGGCCGAGCTCACCCCGGTCAGCGACAGCATCACCCTTGGCGCCCGGCACCTCACCTACCATGGTTCCCGCATAGAAACCCGGCTTATATCCCTGTTCGCAGACGCCATCCAGCCACCCGCCCACCTCTTCATATCATACCAGACCGACCACGAGACAGCACGGGCGCTCGCACATGGCGTCCCCGCACCGGCCACCCGGCTGGGATACATGCTGTTCACCCGGGGCTTCACCTGGTACAAGGACTGGTACCACCCCGAGGGATGGATGGAGGGCAACCAAAAACTCCAGGCCGAAAAACCCCTCGACATGCAGCACGAGCAGCGCCACCACAGGGCAATCAAACGGGACATAACCACCTATCTCGCAGCGGACACCACAAACACCGACATCGCCAGGACGGCACGGCAGCGCGCCGGCCACATCCTCGAGCACCTCCAGGGGCACACCAGGTGAGACAATTATTTAAACAGCGCCGCCATATTGCCATGGCGCTGCGGGCGTGATCTAGCGGTTAGGATTTGAGCCTTCCAAGCTCACAGCCCGGGTTCGAATCCCGGCGCCCGCATCTTTTGTTGGCAGGTTATGACGCATGGATAGATGCTGCCGGTGTCCGCGAGGCTTATATATGGAAACCTGCATGAAACTGTATGAAACAAATTGTGTCGATACTGCTTGTCTGCATGCTGCTCTGTGGGGGGCTGAGCGCGGCTGCAATGGGCCGGGAGCGCCTGCTGCCCGGTGACGGCGTGGTGACGGTCCATCCCCGCGCCCGCCAGATGAGCCTGTCGGTGCCTGATGTAGGCCTCGTGCAGGAGCACAGCGAGTATGTGGATGTTTCACTTCCAGAGACGGATGCATATCTGATGAACCCGGGGCAGCCGGTGCTGCCCAAGATGGTGGAAACCGTCGAGCTGCCGTTTGGCGCCCGGAACGTCCAGGTGGAGGTGACCGTGACGGGCGCCCGACAGATGTCCATCGGGGGGCAGGTGCAGCCGGCGCCGGCGCCCCGGCCGCTGACCACGAGCCACGACCGGGCGAGATTTCCCGAGCCACCGGGGAAGGATACATCGCTCTATCAGAGCTCCGAGCTCTTCCCCGAGGGATGGTACACTTATCGTGTCGGATGCGGGCTCAACGGCGACATGGAGCACGTCACGCACGTGGCCATCCATGCCTACCCGGTCCGGTATACGCCTGCTTCGGGCGTTCTGACAGTGGCGGACGGCTTCGACATCTGTGTCACCTATGACCGGCCGCGGCGGTCGCTGTCCGCGGCGGACGAATACGACATGGCCATCGTTGCACCGGAGGCATTTGCCGGCGACCTGGAGCGGCTCGTTGAGCACAAAAACAGCCATGGCATCGCCACGCTGCTGAAGACCACCGCGGAGATATATGAAGAGTATGATGGGGTCGATCGACCCGAGCAGATCAAATATTTCATCAAGGACGCCCTCGAAACATATGGCATCAGCTATGTCATGCTGGTCGGTGGCCTCAAGTCTATCTGGTATGCGAAGCCCCGCGACACCAAAAACTACGGCGTCCAGGGATGGCATGTGCCCGTCCGGTATTCCAACCTGTATTCGGGTGAGCCGGGCTACCCGTGCGACCTCTACTACGCGGACATATACAGAGCCGGGGGCGACTTTGCTGACTGGGATCCCAACGGCAACGGTATTTTCGCGGAGTGGACCGATGAAAACGGCCAGCCCGAGGACGACCTCGACCTGTATCCGGATGTGGCGGTCGGCCGGCTTGCCTGCCGCAGCCGCACCGAGGTGACGAACATGGTCGATAAGATCATCGCCTACGAGGGCAGTACCTATGGCAGCGACTGGTTCGACCGGATGCTCGTGGTCTCCGGCGACGGGTTCCTCGACCAGCAGGACCTCAACATCACCTGGGACACCTCCGGCCTGCCCGACGGCGACTACGCCATCCATGCGCAGAGCAACAACCCCGAGGGAGACATCGGGCCTGTCGACGTGGTCAACGTCACGGTGGACAGGACCGCGGAGACCGACATCAGTTTCAACCATGATGACCATCTCAACCCGGCGCTGCAGCCGCTCACCGAGAGCTACCCGGCGCCGCCCATCGCGGAGATATGTACCGTGTCCGAGGGCGACACCCTTGGCGGCTCCGATTACACGTATACGCCGAGCGAAAGCGAGGCATACTGCAACAACCTGTTCTGGTGGGCCAACGTGAGCTATGTCGATGACGTTTTGACCATCCGCGGCAAGAGCTACGACCCGCAGCCCTATGGCAACCTGACAGACATCCACGTCTGGATTACCAACGGCGAGGGCGAGGTGGTGTTCGAGGACTGGCGCAACGACACCGAGACATATTACGAGGGTGAATGGTGCACCGGCGAGGTTCCATTACATGGTCGCTCGGGTGCTCTGGGCTACATGCCCGCCTCGTTCGAGCGGGACATCCTGTGGACGTCCAACGGCAAGTTCACCGGCCAGGAGGACGTCATCGAGGCCTTTTCCAGGGGCTACGGCTTCGCGTTTTTCTCCGGCCACGGCAGCCCAGGGTACTGGGGCGACCAGTATCCCGGCATCCCGGGCAACCGGCAGCATGGCTCCGTGGACGGCCTCACCGTGTCACAGGTCTCACCGTTCTTCCCCTGGATACAGCGCCCGGCGTTCCCCATGAACCAGCTGGAAAACAACGGCGAATACCCCGTGGTCGTGGTCGGCGGCTGCCACAACAGCCTGTTCAACGTCTCCGTCATCCCCTCGGTGCTGGACATCTTCATGCTCCTGTTCTT
>Ga0207797_1001063_pt1 | contig 20389 bp, 18 predicted proteins | sample PRCRCaboRojoPR_6_FD_187275 | JGI IMG/M metagenome (GOLD analysis project Ga0207797, IMG submission 187275) | Marine sediment microbial community from Cabo Rojo, Puerto Rico - PR CR 10% Liquid 1 (SPAdes) | ecosystem: Environmental > Aquatic > Marine > Coastal > Sediment | place: Cabo Rojo, Puerto...
GGCGACGGGCCGGAACGCCCCGCAGGCGTCACACCGGAGCATCGGCGTCCGGTTCTCCCGGACGAGGCGGGTGTCCGGCAGGCCACACTCCGAGCAGAGCACGTACTCCTCGAGGTAGTCCTGGATGACGGCGTCGAAGTCCGGGCCGGAGAACCGGCCGTTGTACCGCCCGACCCCCTCCTCGAGCTTGCCCGCCGTCCCGAGCGCCCGCTGGACGAACGAGTGGACGTGGTCGGGCTCCCGCGAGAGCGTGTCGGCGATGCTGTCGAGGTTGGTGAGCCGGGTGAACGCGCCGTCGGGCTGTGCCGCCGCGTCGGGGACGGTGAGTCGGTCGCCACCCGTCGACCGCTCCGGGAGCTCGTCCATGGCCCGGCCGAGGCTCGCTTCGTAATCCATGCGGGAAGGAGGGTCCCGAGCCCTAAAGGGGTATCGTGATCCTCGGTACCACTACCGGCGGCGTCACGCGGGGGAGCGTGGTCCGGATGTCGGCGCCAGTAGGCTCTGTTCAGCCGTCGATCTCGTAGCCGAGCCGGGCCGGCACCATCGTCAGGGTCCGGACGATCGCCGCCAGCGCGACGAAGATGCCCACCAGGATGTGCGCGACGCCGCCGAGCTTCATCCACAGCAGCAGGCTCGGGAACTTGTGGATCGTCGCGAGGTCACTGTTCAGTGCCGCCATCCCCGCCCGGTCCGCGCCGCCGCCGGCGAGGCTGTGGCCCGTGTGCTGGACGAAGAACGCGTCGATCAGCGGGTGGAACCGGGTGAACTCCACGAATAGCGCCGCGCCCACGAGCAGGTAACCCACCGCCGCGAACAGCGCGCCGACCATCAGCATCCGCTTGATCGTGTTCATGCCGTTCAGGATGTCTTCCGGGGTCATCTCGGGCAGTTCTGCGCCCGTCTTGCTTTCGGTCGCCATTGCGTCCTCCCGTTCTCTAGGTTACTACTTGTAACCCGGTAGGAAATGCACACTCGATGCACCGCCGCGCAAGCCGTCGGCAGGGAACACGCCACCGTTTACCACCTCGGGTGCGAGCGGCACGTATGGACGACGCCCGAGACACCGGGGACGCGGGGGAGACCGGACGCGAACCGGACGACCGGGAGGTCGCCTGCTTCGAGGCGGGCGTGAAGTTCGGCACGATCTACCACCAGTTCGCGGGGACGCCGCTCTCGACGGACAGCGCGGACTCGCTCGCCCGGGCGATGGAGGAGGCGGTCGAGAACCAGCCCCACTGCGAGTCGGTCACCGTCGAACCGCGGTACGGGGAACTCGAACGGGCGATCGAGGAGGGCGCCGCGGACTACGTCGAGTGGACCGGCCGGTTCGCCGACGTCCGGATGACGGTTCGCTACGAGGGGATCACGGTCCACACCCGGATGACGATGGCCGACGGCTACCCGCTCATGGAGGTCGTCGACGTCCGGGAGTAGCGGGGCGGCGTTCCCCGGGACAGATTTATTGCCGACAGTGCTCATCCCGGGATCATGGCCCTCCACGCGGTAGACGACCTCGAGGACGCGCTGTCGGCGACGCGGGCGTTCCTGTTCCCGTTCGACGCGGGCAGGTGGCTCAGGCTCGCGATCGTCGCGTTCTTCGTCGGCGGCGTCGGGAGCGCCCCCACGTCGGGGTTCCAGTTCGGCGGCGGCGGCGGTGGATCGGTCGACACTGGCGGTGTCGGGACCACGCCGCCCGAGATCACCGGGGAACTGCTGTCGCTGGTGCTCCTCGTCGCCGGGGTCCTGGTGGCGATCGGCCTCGTGGTCGGGTTCGTCGGCTCGGTCATGGAGTTCGTCCTCGTCGCCTCGCTGCGCGACGAGGAGGTCCACGTACGGCGGTACTTCCGCGAGCACTGGCGGGCCGGGGCACGCCTGTTCGGGTTCCGACTCGCCCTCACGCTGCTGGCCGCGGCGCTCGTCGCGGTCCCGATCCTGGCGCTCGTGTTCGGCACGGGCGGTCCGGCGGCCGTCGGCGGCCCGGGGGAGGTGTTCGGCCTGCTCCTGCTCCTGCTCCCGCTGGCCCTCGTCGCGGGCATCGCCTTCTCGCTGGTCAACGGGTTCACGACGTTCTTCGTGGTTCCCGTGATGCTCCTCGAGGGCGCCGGGGTGCTGGCCTCGTGGCGTCGGTTCTACGGCACCCTGCGTGCGGAGTGGAAGGAGTACCTCGCCTTCGTCGTGGTGACGTTCGTCCTGTCGCTGGTCGTGGCGACGGCGGTCGGCATCGTCGTCGGTATCGCCGCGTTCCTGGTGGTGGTGCCGTTCGTCCTGCTCGGCCTCGGCGGGTTCCTCGCGGCCGGCGCCCTCGGCTCGGGGGGGATCGGCGCGGCCTCGCTCCCGGTCCTCCTCGCCGTCGGTCTCCTCGGACTGCTGGCGTTCCTGCTCGTCGTGTTCGTCGCGGCGGTCGTCCAGGTCCCCGTCGTGACCTACTTCCGGTACTACGCGCTGCTGGTGCTCGGCGACACGGACGAGGCCCTCGACCTCGTCCCGGAGCGGCGCCGGGCGATCCGCGCCGGGAGCGGCGACGCGGTCGACGGGGGTTCGGGCGCGGAATCGGCCTGAGGGCGCCCGATACGGGCTGTTTCACTTCCGGTTCCGGGCTCGCTTTTATGCTCGTCCCGGGTGGACCCACCGGTATGAGCCAGTCCACACTCGACGACGACGAGCTGTTCGGCGAGGCCGCCAGCGAGATGCGCGAGGACGTCGAGTCCTCGCTGGCGGCGGCCCGCTCGGCGCTCCCCGAGGCCGACGCCGTCTGGGAGGTCGAGGCCGACAACACGCTCGGCGTGCTCAACGCGCTCCGCTCGGCGCTCGACGTCGGCGACGCCGAGGACCACCTCCGGGACGCCAAGAAGTGGTACGCGGTGGGCGAACGCGCCGACGCGTTCGAGGACGCCGAGGACCTGGCGGAGGCGATCGAGGAGGTCGAGGAGCTGATGACGGACATCACGGAGGCCCACGGGAAGGTCTCGGACCTCGCGGCGACGATACCCGAACTCCGCGGGGCCCTCGAGGAGGCCGCCGAGGGCGACGAAGACGACGAGGACTGACCCCGCCCCTGCGTTCGTGCCGTTCGGCTCGTGGGCGGCGACCGGCTACCGTATCGCCTCCAGCACCGCACACACGCCCTCGGCCGCCCCGTCCAGCAGTCGCTCGCCCTCCTCGGCGGACGCCGGCGTCGGGTCGCCGACGTTCCCGCTCTCGGTGAACTCGTCGAAGTCGTAGGCGACGTTCGTCCCCGCGACGTATCGTCCGAACGACGACGCCCCGCCCTCGGCCGCCTCGGGGTATCGCTCCTCGCGGACGAGCCCGGGGCGCAGGGCGAGCATCGCGCTCGTCTCGACGGGGCCGCCGTGGCCCAGGGGGAGCTCCGTGTCGAGATCGTCGAACCAGGTGTAGGCGACCGCCCGGCAGTCCCCGTCACGGGTGACCCGGGCACAGACCTCCCGGAGCGCGTCGGCGTTGCCCCCGTGTCCGTTCACGACGACCACCCGGTCGAACCCGTGGCCCGCGAGCGACCGCAGGACGTCGCCCACGTACGCCCGCAGGGTGTCCTCCGTGACCCAGAGCGTGCCGTCGAACGCGCGGTGCTCCTCGGCGACGCCGACCGGGATCGGCGGCGCGACCACCACCCGCTCGTCGTGGCGGTCGGCCGCCCGCTCGGCCATCGCCTCGGCGGTCATGTAGTCCGTCCCGAGCGGGGCGTGTGGCCCGTGCTGCTCGGTGCTACCGACGGGGACCAGCGCGAGGCGCGTGTCGGCGTCCCGCGCGTCCGTCCAGGAGTGCTCGTCGAGTCGCATACCCGGAGGTGGCCGGCCGCCGGCTTGAATGGTGTCACGACCGTCCTCGCGCGACGGCGCGCCCGGGGCGAGGCGCTACCGCCGCGCCCGCTCGCGCCACTCGCGCTGCTGTTCGCGCTCGGTGACGTGGCCCACCCCCTCCGCCAGCTGGTCGCGCACGCGTCGCTCGAAGCCGGTCACCTCCTGTAGAAACCCCGCCTCGAACGACTCGACGAGCTCGTAGGACCACTTGTCGCCGACGACCCCCGCGGGGAGGTGCCGGTCGCGGAGCTCGTCGGCGAACCGGTCGTGGTCCGCCTCGCGGAGGTGCGGCTCGGCGGCCGCGTAGCGGTCCATCGCCCGGCCGATCTGGTGGTGGAAGGCGAGCAGGTGGCCGTAGGCTCGCTGGACGTGCTCGCCGCCGAGCTGGAGCTCGTGCAGGGCCGCCCGCTCCGCCGCCGTCGTCTCCGGTGGTTCGGTGCGTGGCATACGTTACCGTAGTACGTTCTCGGGTAAATATTTCTCCATCCGGCCGACGCTCCCCCCGCCGACCGGGTCGACCCCGACCGCGGCCCGGGTCCGGTCGGTCAAAGGGACGTTTGAGGTTACGACACCGTGTAGTGGTCCCCGCCCCGTCCTCCGGGTATGGCCTCCGAGACACGCGCCCTGTCGGGCGATGCGGAGCGACGGCTCGGTCGGTACCTGCGCGAGCGGAGCGCGGACGGCGAGTACTACTTCAAGAGCAAGTTCGTGGCGGACGACCTCGACATGACGCCCTCGCAGATCGGGACGCTCGTCGACCGCCTCCAGGGGTCGGCGACGGGCCTCGACATCGAACGGTGGGCCTACACCAACGCGACGACCTGGCGGGTCACCCGTACCGACGACGACTGATACGGGCTGTCGTGGGGTTCGACCGGGGAGCACCGACCCGGTCCGGGCGACCGACGGCGGACCGTCGGGACAGTCCGGACGGGGGCGGACTCCCTCGCGTACCGGCGGCCCCGTCGGGTCGATCGGCCGGACGGAGGGACCGAGAGCGGGTGTCGTTCGACGGTAACGGCGGCGACCGGGCTCAGATCCGGTCGATCGCGGCGTCGGCGGGACCGGGGGGGCGTCGGGCGAACGAGGAACGGAGGAGCGCGAGCCGGAGCTCGAGCAGGTCGGGCAGTCCCGCCACGGAGAGCGCCCGTCCGCGGGAGCCGTCGGTGGCGACCCGGTCGTCGAGGCGGCGGAGTCGGCCCCGGCGACGGTGTTCGTAGCGGCCGAGCGCCGCGGCCGGCCTGCCGCGGGCGAGCTCCTCGGCGAGCACGTACGCGTCCTCGACGGCCAGCGAGGGGCCGAGCGAGCAGGGCGGCAGCGAGCGGGCCGCGGCGCCGAGCAGGGCGAGCCTGTCGGTGGCCCGCGGGTCGGCCCGGACCACGCGGTCGGGCGTCCCGACGAGCGCGTCCGGACCGGGGAGATCGAGCCCGCCGGTGACGGGGTGGTCCGCGTGGTCGAACGCCCCGACGAGCGCGTCCGCGGCGGCGGCCCTGTCGTCGGTCGTCGTCACGAGTCGCCCGCAGGCGCCCGACGCCGTGGGCACGACCGAGACCGCGGCGTCGGCGCCCCACGCCTCCCCGACCGTCCCGGTGACCTCCGCGCCGTCGGCCCGGAACGCCCAGGTCGTCGTCCCCCAGGGGGTCGGCCCGGGCGCGTCGAACCCGGCGGCCCTGACCCAGGAGTCGGTGCCGTCGGCGCCGACGACGAGGTCGAACCGCTCGCGGACGCCGTCCTCGAACTCGACGACCGGCGGCCCGTCGTCGGTCCGGAGCGTCCGCGGGGTCTTGGTCACCCGGACGCTGTTGGCCGGGAGCCGGTCGCGGAGCGCCCGCCGGAGCCGGCGCCGGTCGACAGTGAGGAACGGGTGGGCGTCGCCGTGGACGCTCCCGAGCCGATCGAGGACGGTCCCGTCGGCACAGGTGAACAGCCAGGCGTCGATCTCCGCCGCCGAGGGGGTCAGGTCCGCCGTCACGCCGAGCTCGGCCAGGAGGGCGACGGGCGTGTGCCAGAGTGTCACGCACCGATCGACCGCCCCGAGATCCGTCGAGCGGTCGCTCGGGGCGACGACGACCGTCGGGTCGAGCCCCCGCCGGTGGAGGAAGGCGGCGGCGCTCAGCCCGGGGACGCCGTCCCCGACGACGAGCACCTGCCGATCGTCGGGCGCGTCGGCGGCGCGGTCGGACATGGCTCTCGACCCCGCTACCGGGCGGCGACCGGCACCTCGGTCTCCTCGGGTGAGGGGTCGGCGTCCGACCCCGACGCGGCGAGCACCACCCGCTCGTTGACCGGCGCGTACACCTTCATCTCGGAACCCCGCGAGGAGTACCACGTGTCGACCACGCGGACGAGATCGGCCTCGCGCAGCCGACCGAGGTGGTGGTGGGCGTTCTGCAGCGACGTCCCGACCCGCTCGGCGACGTCGGAGGCGACGGTCGGCTCCTCGCTCAGCTCGGCGAGGATCTCCGTCGCGGTCTCGGAGGCGAGGATGCCGCAGAGTTCGGCGGCTTCCGCAGTGTCGAGCTCGACGACCCGCGTCTCCCGTTCCGGTTCCTCGACGGCGGAACGGCGCGGGAGCAGTCCGGTCTCGGTTGACATCACACCCGTTCGATCGGGGGCCGACCCCACGGGTGGTTCGTATACACACGTTGCGGCGGCGACGGAACGGGGGCTATACACGTTTACTCCGGGGGGGATCGGCCCCGGGAGCGACGCCGGCTCCTCCTCGCCGAGCGCTGTCGAGAGGGGACGAGAGCGGTTTTCGAGAGAGTCCGGCGCCGGTCGGTAGGCGATCCCGACGAACGGCGGCCGTCCTCGCCGGAAGCGCACGCCCCTCGGGAGCGAACGCACCGGGGAGCGCGGAGGGCGCTCCGCCTCGCCGAACGGACCTCGCCCCGCGGTCGGGGTCGGGGTCGAGGCTGCCCCGACGGACTACACCAGGTTCGCGAGGACGACGACCACCTGCCCGGCGAACAGGAACGCGACCACCACGAGCATCCCGAGGTCGTAGTACGTGCGGGCGCGGGGCGCCGACTCGAGGCCGATCGCCCCGCGGAGGAGCCACAGCCCCGCGAGGGTGAGGACCGCCACGGCGGGGACGACGAACACGCCGAGCGCCCTCGGGAGCGTCTCGGGGCCGACGTACGGGCCCGCTCCGAGCGACCAGTGGACCCTGACCCGGCCCGGGAGGGTCGCGTATCCGAGCGCCCCGAGCGCGACGGTGAGCGCGGTGACCAGGGCCGCGCCGAGGGCCGCGCCGGACGCCCGGGGGCGGCGTCCGGTCACGTGGCCACCTCCGGCGGGTCGGTCGTGCGTGGCGTCTCGACCGTGCCGTCCGTGCGGCCCGCGCCGGCCGGCGGACGGGCCCTGTGCCCGGGAGCCGAGTCCTGTGACATGCGAGTGACGTCGCGTCCGCCCGGTATCCCGGTTGCGCTGGCTTCGAAACGGGTTTGAGTCACCGCGCGCGGCGCGGACCTGACGCCGTATCGCGACGGCGGAGCGGAGCGGACCGGATCGGGAGTCCTACTCGGGGTACTCGCGGTTGAGCAGCATCGAGAACGCCTTGCGCTCGGCCGACCGGAGGTGCTTGTTGAACGTCGGCTGTGTGACCCCGAGCAGTTCGGCGATCTCCTCGCCGCTGGACTCGCGGGGCCAGTCGAAGTAGCCGGCGGAGTAGGCCGTCTCGAGCGCCTCCAGCTGCCGGGCCGTCAGCCGCTCGGCCAGCAGGTCCTGCAGTTCGAGCAGCGTCTGGACGGCCCGCTCGCGGGTCCGCTGGGCCACGAGTTCGGTGTCGGGGTAGCGCTCGCGGAACGACTCGACGAGGGTGCGCACGTCCGCGGCCGCCGGCGCCTCGACGACGAGCCGGCCCTCCGAGTCGTGGGCGCGCGCGGTCCGGACGACCGCGCCGTACTCGGTGAACGTCGTCCCGAACCAGCTCGAGGTCGTCACCTCGATCAGGCAGGCGTCCTCCTCCTCGCTGATCGCGTGGGCCGTCTCGGCGTCGGGGGCGGCCGCGGCCCGGTCGACGACCCGGTCGGGGTCGGCGCCCTCGACGGTGTAGAACGCGCCGAACACCCCCTCGGGCCGTCGGACCGTCCGTTCGAGCGTGACCTCGGCGCCGGTCTCCCGGGCCAGCCACACGACCGAGAGGCGCTCGTCGGCGACCTCGAACTCCAGTTCGGTCGTCGTGTCCGACTCGAGCGCCGCCCGCCGCTCCAGCACCGAGACCGCGTGGCCGACCGACCGGCCGAGTTCGGCGAGGATCTGCTCCGTGTCCTCGTCGAACGCCGAGGGATCGTCCGCGGCGATGGTCAGGACCCCGTGGACCGTCCCCTCCCCGGAGAGGGGGACGGCGACGAGCGACTGGTAGCCGGCCCGGAGGGCGGGCTTGCGCCACTCGCCGTGGGCGGTGCTGGTCGCGAGCCCCCGGACGACCTCCACCTCGCCGGTCTCGAACGCCGTCGCGGAGGGGTGATCGCCGACGCCCTCGCCCCGGAGCTCGATCGAGCGCGCCTCCACGTCGCCGCCCTCGTCGCCGTCGCTCGTCCGCGTCACCAGGGCGTCGCCGGCGACGTTCGGCTCGGCGATCCACGCCGTCCGGTAGCGGTCGATCGTGGTGAGCTGCTCGCAGGCCGCCCGCTCGATCGCCTCCCGGGAGGACTCCTCGACGGTCGCCTGCTCGATCTCCCGGATGACGGTGTTGAGCTGTTCGAGCCGGTCGGCCCGCTCGCGGTGTGCCTCCAGCTCGGACTCGCGTTCCTCGAGTTCGCGCTGGCCCCGGACGTGGCCGAGCGCGGCCTGGAGGGTGGCCGCCAGGATCTGTGCCAGCTCGATCGTCTCGGGGTCGAACTCCTGGTCGGGCGCGCCGACCAGCATGACCCCGTGCGAGCCCAGCGGGAGGACGACGTCCGGGTCCGAGACCCCCCGGCCGTAGATGCCGCTCGCGCCCTCGATCTCGGCGGTCCGGACGGCCTCGCCGTCGACGAACACCTGCCAGGGCAGGCTCCCGCCGGGGTCGAACGAGGGGAGGAAGTCGAGCACCGACTCGAGGGTCTCGGTCGCCGCGACCGGCTGGAGCGTCCCCTCCTCCTCGTCGTAGAGGTGGACGCTCACGAGCGGGAACCCCAGCACGCGTTCGGCGGCCGCGACCGCCATCCCGCTGGCCTCCCGGCGCGAACCGGCCGACACCAGCTCGCGGGTCGTGTCGTGGAACGTCTCCAGGGTCTCCTCGCGCTCGCGCTGCTCGGTGACGTCCCGGAGGATCCCGACGTACCGCGGCTCCCCGCCGATCTCCGCGGTGGTCCCCCGGGCGTCGAGCCACCGCGTCTCGCCGTCGGCGGTCTCGACCGCCCACTCGGCCTGCGTCGACTCGCCCGTCTCGACGACCTCCCGGATCACCTCGCGGGCCCGCTCGCTCGTGAACCCCTCCCCCGTCGCGCTGATCCCGTCGACACCCATCTCGAGGATCTCCTCGCGGTCGTACCCCACGAGTTCGGAGAGGCTCTCGTTCACGCGGACCAGTTCGCCGGTCTCGGGGTCGTGGACGGTGATGGCGTCGTTGACGCCGTCGAAGATCTGCTCGAACTCGCGCTCGCGGCGCTTGCGTTCCGTGATGTCGCGCACGCTCGCGAGCACGCGCTCGTCCCCGCGGATCTCCACGGTGCTCAGGTGGACCTCCCCGACGAACGTCGAGCCGTCCTTGCGCTCGCCCTCGAACTCGAACAGCTGGGGCCCGCCCCCGCGGGCCGCCTCGATGCGGGCCTGCGCGTCCTCGTAGCTGTCCGTCGGGTCCTCGGGAACGATGAGCCGGACGTTCCCGCCGACCAGTTCCTCCTCCGTGTAGCCGGTCAGCTCGCAGTACCGCTCGTTGACGTCGAGTATCTCGCCCGTCTCGGGGTCGTGGACGACGAGCCCGTCCGAGACGTTCTCGAACACCGCCCGGTAGGTGCGTTCGAGCTCGCGGCGCTCGGTGACGTCCTCGACGATGCCCACGAACCGCGTGCCGCGCCCGTCCGGCCCCCCGTCACCCTCGTCGTCGAACTCGACGGGGTAGCCGGTCGCGCGGACCCAGCGGATCGTCCCGTCCGGGCGGCGGACCCGGTACTCGAACGTGTAGCTGTCCTCGGCCTCGCCCCGGTCGATGTCCGCGAGCATCCCCTCGAACTCGGCCTCGAAGGCCTCGCGGTCCCGCGGGTCGATGTGGTCGATGAACCCCCGCGGGTCGTCGAACAGCGCCTCGACGGGCTCGCCCCAGAGCTCCTCGTAGGCGTCGTTCACGTAGAACAGCTCCGAGAAGTCCGGCTCGGCGAGGAAGATGACCTCGTCGACCCGCTCGGCGATGAGCCGGAAGCGCCGCTCGCTCTCGCGGAGCTCCCGCGCCCGCTCGACCCGGTCGAGGGCCGCCGTCGTGTGGCGGGCGAGGATGCGGGCCGCGTCGAGGACGCCGTCGGCGAACTCCTCGACGCCCGGGTCGGCGGCGCCGATCACGCCGTGGTCCCCGATAGGGACCATCAGCGCGTGGTCGAGCGACGTCCGGTCCCAGCGCTCGCTGGGGGCGTAGACGGCCGACTCCCCCCGCTCGTACAGGTCGTACTCGAACGTCCCCGGTTCGAGCGAGCCGGGACCGCCGGCGAACTCCCGGGCGGCGTCGCTCGCGGCGACCGGTTCGAGCCGGGGCGGGTCGTCGTCGCGCCGGAGCCAGCAGACCGGTAGCGAGAGGTCGAGCACCTCCTCCATCGCCGTCACGGTCGCCTCGCAGACCGCCTCGGTCGTCTCGGCCTCCTGGATGCGCTCGGTCGAGTCGTGGAGCGCCTCCGTCATCCGCTCTCGGCGCTTGCGCTCGGTGACGTCCCGGGAGATGCCCAGTACCCGGGGCTCGCCGCCGATCCGCGCCGGCGTCGTGTTCACCTCGTACCAGCGGCGCTCGCCGTCGGCCGTCTCGACCAGCCACTCGACGGTGACGGACTCCCCGGTCTCCGCGACCTCCCGGATGATCTCCCGGGAGCGCTCGCCGGTGTAGCCCGCGTCCGTGACGCTCAGCCCCTCGACGCCGAGGTCGAGGATCGTCGACTCGTCGTAGCCGAACTCCTCGACGTAGGTGTCGTTCACCTCCAGGATCTCCCCCGTCTCGGGGTCGTGGACGGTGATGGCGTCGTTGACGGTGTCGAAGATCTGCTCGTACTCGCGCTCGCGGCGCCGGCGCTCGGTGACGTCCCGGCTGACGATCACCAGCCGGTAGCGCTCGTCGGTCCACCGGAGCGGGTAGAGGTCGGAGTGGATCCACCTGATCTCCCCGTCCGGCCGCTCGATGCGGTACTCGTGGGCGTAGCTGTCCTCGGGGTCGCCGCGTTCGATGTCCTCGACGACCTGGTCGAGCAGGTCGCGGTAGGCCGGCCGGTCGGCCTCGTGGACGGTCTCGAAGATGCTGCCGCGGTTCCCGTCGGCGAACTCGTCGTACGGCCGGCCCCAGATCTCCTCGTAGCCCGAACTCAGGTAGTCGGGTTGACCGGTCCACCCCTCCGGGTAGGCCTCCTCGGTGAGGAACACCGCCTCGTCGATCCGTTCGAGGATGGCGCGGAGCCGGCGCTCGCTCTCCCGGCGCTCCTCGGCACGCTCGACGCGGTCGAGGGCGGTCGTCGCGTGACGGGCCAGCGTCCGCGCCGCGTCGAGGACGACGTCGTCGTAGGAGTCGACGCCCGGCTCGGCGACGCCGAGCAGCCCGTGCTCGCCCAGCGGGACGAGGACGCCGTGTTCGATGGGGCTCGCCCCGTCGTGCTCGCCGGGATCGTAGGCGCCCATCTCCCCCCGCTCGAACACGTCGTACCCGACGCTCCCCGGTTCGAAGGCGCCTGGCCCCCCCGGGGGCTCCCAGGCCGGGTCGGGCGCGGCGACCGGTTCGAGGACCCCCGCGGCCTCGTCGTGGAGCCAGCAGGCGGGCGTCGACAGCCCGAGCACCTCCTCGGCGGCCTCGACGGTGGCCTCGAGGACCGCCCGTGGCGTCTCGGCGTTCTGGATCTCGTCGGTCGACTCGTGGAGGCTGCGGACGATCCGCTCGTGGCGCTTGCGCTCGGTGATCTCCCGGAAGGTGGCCATCGTCGCCGGCTCGCCCTCGTGGGTGATCCGCGAGACCGCGAGCTCGACGTCGACCCGCTCGCCGTCCGGGCCCAGGAGCCCGACGTCGTAGTTCCGGGGCGGGGTCTCCCCCGCGACGCGCCGCTCGTAGCGCTCGCGGACCAGCTCTCGGTCGCCGGGGACCATCGCCTCCTCGAACGGCCGCCCGAGCAGCGCCTCCCGGTCCCGTCCGGTGATCTCGCAGAACCGCTCGTTGACGAACACGTACTCGCCGTCCTGGACGATGACGACACCGTCGCGGCTCTGCTCGACCAGCGTCGTGTACTTCTGGCGTTCCTCCTCTCGCTCGCGCTCGCGGCGCTTGCGCTCGGTGATGTCCCTGACGCTCGCGAGCACCCGCTCCTCGCCCAGTATCTCGACGACTGCGAGGTGGACCTCGACCGGGAACGTCGAGCCGTCCTCGCGCTCGTTGCGCCACTCGAACAGCTGTGACCCCTCCTCGTGGGCCCGGCGGACGTGCCGCTGGGCCGCCTCGTAGGAGTAGCCCTCGTCGGCCGCGGTGACGACGTCGATGGTCTCGCCGACGAGCTCCTCGCGCCCGTAGCCGTTCATCTCGCAGAACCGCTCGTTGACCTCCAGTATCTCGCCGGTCCGGGGATGGTGGACCACGAGCCCGTCGCTGTCGCTCTCGAACACCTCGTGGTAGGCCCGCTCGTACTCCCGGCGCTCGGTGACCTCCTCGACCACGGCGACGAACCGCTCGACCGTGCCGTCCGCGCCCGTCGCGTCCCCGTCGGCGTCGGTTTCGGACTCGGATCCCTCCTCCAGGACGGGGTATCGCGAGACGTGGATCCAGCGGGGTCGCTCCCCCGCCTCGCCCTGCAGGCGGTACTCCCCCTCGTAGACCGACCCCGGGTCGCCCCGCTCGAACTCCGCGAGCATCGCCTCGACGTCGGCCTCGTAGGCCTCGCGGTCCTCCGGGTGGACCGACTCGAGGAACGACCGCGGCCGCTCGTACAGCGTCTCGACCGGCTGGCCGTAGAGCTCCTCGTAGGCGGGGTTGACGTACTCGATCTCCGAGAGGTCCGCGCTGGCGATCAGGATCACCTCGTCGACGTTCTCGGCGACCAGGCGGAGGCGCTCCTCGGCCGCCCTGAGCTCCCGGAGCTGCTCCCCCGTGACGTCCGGCATGGGTCGGGCTACTCGGTCGAGGCCCTAATACTGTGGGTCGCAAGCAGGTGTTACGCCGAGCGTCGCGGCGACCCGTCGACGGGTCACGGGGCCAGCGCCGTCGCACCCCGACAGCGGGACCGCGACGCCCTACACGGCGACCGCGACCGACGGGCGGGCGCGGGGGGAGCTCCGCCGCGTGAGGCGGACCACCGGACTGCACGGCCGTCCGACCGGGGAGTCTAGGAGTATAGCCGGGGGGATACCGGTGGCGCTACACACGTATCCGGACCGCTTCCGTGGCTGGGGCCGTGAACGTGGGGTATGGACCGATCCGGAGACGCCGAGGCCTCGCGGCCCGGCCGGCTGGACGACGCGTCCGTCTCCCGCCGGTCGTCGCTGTCGCTCCCCGCGACGCAGTACCGCTCCCCCGAGACGGGCGAGACCCGCTCCGAACCTACCAACGCCGTGTACACCCCACCGTCCGACCCCCGAGACCCGAACGTATCGACCCCGATCGACCTCCGTAGCCTGGTCGCCGCCCTCCTGCTCGTGGCGGTCATCCCCGTCGGGCTGTTCGTGGCGAGCCGGCCGCTGGTCGGCGTCCTCGGCCTCGCGGGCCTCGTCGGCCTGTCGGTCGGCACGAGGCGCGCCGCGTCGTCGCTCCGCCGCCTCGGCGACCGCCCGCTCCGGTTCGACCTCCCGGGCGGCGTCCGCCTCCGGGTCGTCCGCCGACCCGCCGAGCCCCGCCGCGATGACCGCCCCGCCGAGGTCTGAGGCCGACTCGAACGCGACCCGGGCACGGACACAGGGGGGAGCCGGTCCCGGCGTCCCGCGACCGGACGCGAACCGACGGAGCGAAAGGCGTCGACGCGGTATCGGATGCAATGAGACTCCGGTTCCTGGGGGGTGCGGGCGAGGTCGGCCGGAGCGCCGTCCTCGTGAACGACGACCTGCTGCTCGACTTCGGGATGAAGACGGGCAACCCCCCCGATTTCCCGGCCGGGGGCGCCCGTGGGGTCGACCCCGAGGCGGTCGTCGTCTCGCACGGCCACCTCGACCACGCCGGCGCCGTCCCCGCGCTCCTCTCGGGGGACGCCCGGCCGGCGATCCACTGGACGCCGCCGACGCGGGAGCTCGCGCTGACGCTCGCCCGCGACACGCTGAAGCTCCACGGCGGGACCTACAGGTGTCCGTTCACCGGGAACGACCTCAAGCGGCTCACCGAGGTCTCGACGCCGCACGGCTACGGCGAGCCCTTCGAGGCCGCCGGCCACGAGATCACCCTCTACGACGCCGGCCACATCCCCGGGAGCGCGCACGTGCTCGTCGACGACGGCGACACCCGGCTCCTCTACACCGGCGACTTCCACGTCGACGAGCGTCGAGGCGACGGGACCGCCTCGGCCGGCGCGGACGGGCGCGAATCGTCCCCGGGCGGACAGCGACTCGTCCCGGGAAGCACCGCCCGGCCTGACGCGGACGTCGTCGTCTGCGAGAGCACGTACGCCGACGTCGAACACGAGGCCCGCGCCGAGGTCGAGGAGCGGTTCGTCGAGAGCGTGAGGACCACCCTCTGGGAGGGCGGGAGCGTCGTCGTCCCGGCGTTCGCCATCGGCCGGACCCAGGAGATGCTCCTGATCTGCGAGGCGTACGACATCCCCTGCTACGTCGACGGGATGGGCAAGCAGGTCACCGAGATGCTCCGGCAGTACCCCGGGTTCGTCCGGGATCCCGAGGCGCTCCGGCGGGCGATCTCCCACGCCCGGTTCGTCACGGGACGTGACGGCCAGCGGGAGCGGATCGTCGACTCGGGGACCGTCGTCGTCACGACCAGCGGGATGCTCTCGGGCGGGCCCGCCATGACGTACATCCCCGCGATCCGGTCGAACCCGGTGAACAAGATCACCCTCACCGGCTACCAGGTCGAGGGGACGCCCGGGCGGGAGCTCCTCGACACGGGCAGCGCCGAGATCGACGGCCGGGTGATGCCCGTGAGCGCACGGGTCGAGTCCTACGACTTCTCGGCACACGCCGATCGCGAGGGGCTCCTGGGCTTCCTCGGGGCGTACCGTGACGCGACGGTCCTCGTCAACCACGGCGACCGGTGCGCGGCGTTCGCCGCGGAGCTCGACGCGGACGGCTTCGACGCCGCCGCACCGTCGCTCGGCGAGACCGTCGTTCTCTGAATCCGTGTCGGCGGGAGAGAATTCGGAGCCCCCTCTCGGACGCCCCGTATCGGGGGCTCGTCGGAGCGTTCCGGGACGTCAGGTCGACCCGCGGGAACCGTCCCTGAGCTCCCCGATCACGTCGTGGATCCTGCTCAGACCGTCGTCCCGGAAGTAGTCGGCCGTTCCCGTTCGGGCGTTCGTGTCATCGAGCTCCTCGAGCAGCCGTTCGGGCGAATCGACCAGCGTCGCGTCGCCCCGTTCGATCAGGGGGAGCATGTGTTCGACCCCCGGTAGCTCGAGCAGGTACGTCTCGAGGTCGTAGGAGAGCCCCTCGAAGATCGTCGTCGAGTGGACCCCCACCTGGACCCCCGATTCGGCCAGCAGACGGTAGAGCGGTGGCCCGTCCGGACCAACCACGTCGACGTCCGAGCCGGCAAGCCAGGGGTACAGCTCCCGCCAGTTCTCGTACTCGTCGGGGTGGAGTTTGAAGACGACGTCCCGCTGGCGCCCGGCCCGTTCGGCGAGCTCGACGGCGAACTCCGACAGCTCCGGGGTGAGCGTCCACTGGGACATGAACAGGATCTGGCCGGTCGGTTCCACGCCCGCGTACTTCTCCCTGCACCGCTCGAGGTACGGGAACCCGACGTCGATGACGTGCTCCGGGTCGATCGGATACGCCCCGGTGTGGTTCCAGTACTCCCCGAAGGTGAGCAGGTAGTCGGGGAACGTCCGCTTCGTCCGGTCCCCGGGGAAGGAGTACTCGATCGAGTACTCGCTTATGTGTCCGTGCTGGAGTTCCGCGACCGGTATCCCGAGCCCCTTGCACGCGCTGATGAACGTCTCCTTTCCCGACCCCGCGACCAGGACGACGAGTTCGGGGTCCACCCGGTCGAGCACCCGCTCGTACAGCCCGACGGTGGCGTCGTGGCGGCGGAGCTTCTCCAGGGCCCGCCCCGTGACGTCCACGTCCACGTCGAACTCCGACCGGAGCCGTCCGTGGACGTCGCGGAGCCACTCCCGCTCGCGCTCGGTCGTGGAGGCCGAGTGGAGGCCGATCTCCGTGCTCAGGGTGCCGGAGTAGTGGACCAGATCCATGTACCGGATGTTCTCGGTCCTCGCGGGCCTGAAGTGACGGTTCAGGAACGGCTCCTCGACGTGGAGGTAGTCCGCCTCCGCGGCCTCGTGTATCGGGTCACAGTAGATGTCCCACCAGTAGCCGTCGTCGAACCGCGTCCGCCGCGGGTGGCCGTAGTAGAGCAGCTCCGCCTCGGGGGCGAGAAACGGGTTCTTCACCACCAGGTTCCGGGCCAGCAGGTACGCCCCTTTGAGCCTGTCACGCAGGTCGTGTCCCAGCGGTTCGTGGTGGTGCCACGTCCCGGTCGAGAACATGACCGCCTGGAACACGTCGTAGCGGATCCACTCCCAGATGTGGACCCCGTCGAGGGTGGACGAGAAGAGGTCGAGATCGGCCTCCATCGCCAGGAAGCGCTCGTGGATATCCCCGTACGGGGTCGAAACCATACCGTCGCTGACAGACGTCCGACTATTCAAGATTGTGTCTCGTTCAGTATCGTGTCTCGGTCGGAGACGTGTCGGACCCGGCCGGCCGAACGGAAGCCGCCCTCCGGTCCACACGAACGTCCACCGCATCGAGTGTCGGACAGTTCGATCCCCCGCCCGGTGGATCGGCGGCGTGCCAGAGATGGAGCTCGCGATAGGCGTTCTCCGCTGTCGGGGATCGGGGAACGCCGTCGGTGTAGAGGAGAAAGACGACCCGACAACCGGTTTCGGCCGCGCTCACCGTGAACTCGTACGGGAGACCGGCGCTCTCGTCGTGATCCAGTTCGACGCTGGACACGCTCGCCCGCCGACGGTCCAGAACCCGCACGGAGCGTTCCGCGACGGTGGCGCGCTGGACCTGGACGACGACCGTGTAGTTCAGACGGCGGTGCTCCCGGTTCGTGATGCCGGCCCGGATCACCGCCGTCTCGTTCGGTCCGGTCCCCGACAGGTACCCCCGCATGACGGGACCGTCCGACCCGTTCTCGGCGAGGAGGGAGAACTCGGTGAACGCCGGCGGCTCCTCGCCCCCCATCGGTGCGACCACGACCGCCCCGCCGATGACGACGAGGAACACGAGCGAGAGGTTGAGGAGCGCGTCCAGTCGGGTCGGCGGGGAGCCCACCCGGGCGAGCCACGCCCGGAACCGACCGAACGGTTGGCTACGTCCCCCGCCCGCGGACAGCGACCGGCGGACGGCGGCAACGGCGGCGAACAGAACGGTGTACCCGGCGACCGTGGGGACGACCGTATCCGGACCGATCCGGACGGAAGCGAGGCTCAGGAGGAGCCCGAGTACCGGGACGACGACCAGACTGATCAGGACGGCCAGCACGGCCCGCTCCAGACGACCGAGTCCGGCCGCCGTCCATCGGGGTAGCTCCTCCCCCCAGGTCCGCGAGAGGACGACCCGCGCGCCGCCCCTCGACGCGAGCGCCTCGCCGGGGTCCGGCTCCCGGGTGTCGACGGAGCGTTCGAGCGGGTGTCGAGCGGGCGTCGCATCGCCGACGAACCGACGGACGGCTTCCGAGCGGACGGGAACCGATATCAATCCCGGGGGCCTACCGGGGGCCGTGCCGACCGTCTACTACGTCACGGTGAACGGGAACCGGGTGGCGGGGCCGTTCGAGAGCCGCAAGGAGGCCAAGCGCGAGGCCGACACCCGGTCGACGAACGAGGTGAACCTCACGTACGGCGTCGAGTCGGTCAGGGAGTAGCCGTCCGAGACACCGGCAGGAACGGACGGCGAGGGTAGCCCTTTATCGGCGCTACCCGTCGACGGGGCATGAGTCTCGAAGGCGAGCCGGCGCCCGACTTCACGCTCCCGAACACGGCCGGCGGCGAGACGACCCTCCGGGGGACGCTCGCCTCCGGGCCGACGGTCCTGCTGGTCAACCGCGGCCACTGGTGTAGCTTCTGTGCCGAGCAGCTGGCGACGTTCGACCGCGTCGCCGAGGACCTCCGGTTCAACGAGGGGGTCGACGTCCTCCCCGTCGTGACGAGCCCGCTCGACCGGTGTACCGGGATGCGCGACCGGTTCGACCTCTCCATCCAGCTGCTGGCCGACCCCGACGGCGAGGTGGCCGAGCAGTACTCCGGGACCGAACGGACCAGTCACGGGCTGACCGGTATCGCCGGCACCTACGTCGTCGACGAGGAGGGGGTCGTCAGATACGAACAGGTCGCCGACCACCCGGCCGACCGCACCCACGGCAACTGGGTCCGCTACTTCCTCCGCAACGGGTTCGAGGACCCGTTCGCCTGAGCGGGACACCGCGCCCTCGTCCTCGCGGTCGCCGGCGGTCGACCCGCGAACCAGCGGGGTCGGTGGGCGGTCGCTCACCGGCGGAGCTGTGACCGCCAGTAGCCGCGAATCTCGCCCGCCCCGCCGAGCACGAGCGTCTCCCCGACGGCGAACGGACCGAACTCGGGGGTGAACGGTTCGGGGTCGTCCAGCGGGACCCGCCACGCCGTTCCCCCGGCGCCGACGCCGACCAGCTCCCCGCCGGCGAGGACGAACGCGCTGCCGTCGGCGGCGGCGACGTCCGAGGCGAGCGTGCCGCGGGGCTCGTGCGCCCACCGTTCGCGGCCGTCGGGGGAGAACGCCCGGACGACACCGTCCACCGAGGCGTGGTAGAGGCCGTCGCCCGCGAGTGCGGGCCGACCGACGGGCGGGGCGACGTCGCGCTCCCATCGGACCGACCCCCCGTGTGCGAGCGCGGTGACGCCCCCGTCGTCCGCGAGGTAGACCCCGTTCGTCCCGACGACCGGCGGGGTCGGATCGGTTCCGGCCTCCGCCGTCTCGACCGCCCGTGTCCACCGCACGGCCCCGTCGCCGGCCAGCGCGACCAGCCGGTCGCCGGCCAGCACGTAGACCGCCGTCCCCCCCTCGCCGGCGACGGCCGCGGCGACCGCCCCGTCCGCCCACCGCCACCGGACGTCCCCGCCGGGCGAGAGCGCGGCCAGGCCCTCGCCCCCGCCCGCGTAGACGGCGCCGGCCCCGGCGTCGAGGGCGTCGATCCCCGACGGCGCGACGCCGGTGGCCGTCGTCCACCGGCCCGATCCCGCCGTCGGCGTCGCGGTCGGGGTCCCGGGTCCGCCGTCCGCCCGCTCCCCGATGGGGACGGCGGTCACAGTCCCGTCCCCCTGGCCGGCGTAGAGCACCCCGTCCCCGAGCGCGGCCGTCCTGGTGGCGGTCGCGAAGCCGTACTCGGCGGTCCGCTCGCCGCGACGGGGGGCCAGCGTCGTCACGTGGCCGCCGCGGTACCACCGGCCGGTCTCGAAGTCGTACGACATCGCCTCGCGTGCCACCAGCAGGACGGTCCCGTCGTCGAGGGTCATCCCGTCGGCCCGGTGGAAGCTGCCGGTCGACCAGCGGAACTCGCCGCCGCCGGGCCGGTAGCCACAGCCCGCGAGGGCCGCGACCCCGCCGGCGACCGCGCCGAGGAGCGTCCGGCGGTTCGGGGTCATCCCGTCTCGGCCTCCCGGGCGAGCGCCCCGAGGCGCTCGATCCGCTCCTCGACCGACGGGTGGGTCGCCGGGAAGAGGTCGCTGCTGATGAGTTCGCGGTCCTCGCCGAACTGGTAGTCGTCGATCGGCGCGACGTAGAGCGCCTCGACGCCCCCGTCGGCCTCCCGGAGGTCCGCGTCCGGGAGGCCGCTCATCCCGTCGTCGAGTTTCCGCAGTGCGGAGGCCAGCGCCGAGGGGTTTCCGGTGATCGCCGCGGCCCCCCGGTCGGCGGCGAACTCGCGGTACTGCGAGAGCAGGCGAAAGAGGAGGAAGCTCCCGACCCAGAACGCCGCCGAGACCAGCATCGTGCTGACCGCGCTCACGACGAGGACCACGACCACCACGACGAGCCCCTTCGCGCCGTCGTCGTCGACGTGCCGGAACCCCGAGAGCGCCTTGAACACGCCCACGAGCACGAGGTACGCGCCGATGGCGACCAGGTAGGCCAGCGAGGGGAGGAAGTACGCCATCGTCATCACGCTGACGTCGCGGTTGCGGACGTGGGCGAGTTCGTGGGCCAGCACGGCGTCGCGCTCCCCGGGGTCGAGCAGGTCGAGCAGGCCGGTCGTGACGACGACCGTCGCGTGGGACGGT
>Ga0207797_1001065_pt1 | contig 20350 bp, 17 predicted proteins | sample PRCRCaboRojoPR_6_FD_187275 | JGI IMG/M metagenome (GOLD analysis project Ga0207797, IMG submission 187275) | Marine sediment microbial community from Cabo Rojo, Puerto Rico - PR CR 10% Liquid 1 (SPAdes) | ecosystem: Environmental > Aquatic > Marine > Coastal > Sediment | place: Cabo Rojo, Puerto...
TTCGATTTAAGCGCCTTGCCAAGCACTTTCAAATCATCCTGGTTCCCCACAAAGCCGGTGATCAGTGTCACTTCCTTGCCTTTGCGTTGCTTGCGATCGAGGCTGACACGCAGATCCTGCTGTTGGGGTGGCAATGTCTCCTGGACTCCGGGTTCCCGGGCGGAATAATCAAAATCGGGATTGGTGGAATATACGACGCCCGAATCGTTTCGTTTTTGCTTCTTGTTTTTCTTACTCATAACCGTACACCTCCTACCATTTTTACAAATGTAAAAAAAAGTTAAGGGGAAATGAATATTTCCCACAAGCATGCCAAAGTTTACGGATCATAGTAAACAAACAACAAGTATTTTGCAATTGGTCTCAAATTGTGTTACCTTTGGCCCAAATGCCTTTACCCATGGAGACACTGCAGAAGATCATCCGGAGCGTCTTGCCTGTACTAAAAAATAAGTATATGCTTACCTTTTTGATCTTCCTGGTGTGGATCACCTTCTTTGATCAAAACAACCTGGTTGACCGTTTTCAGCAGATGAACCGGCAGGAAGAACTTAAAAAAGAAAAAGAATACTACCTGAACAAGATCCGCAAAGATTCTGTCAAGCTGCATCAACTCAAGACCAATGAGGAAAACCTCGAAGAATTCGCCCGGGAGGAATATTATATGAAAAAAGAGAACGAGGATATATTTATCATTGTGGAGGAATAAGTGCAGGGTTTAAATATTCGCTGGCCCTGGAGAGCGGATCATACATCAAAATTGTCAAACGATCACGGATCGAACCCCATACATAAAAAACTCCCAAAATTAGCATTTGGGAGTTTTTTTGGCAGCGTGGAGTATGGTACGATATTATTCTTCCTCCAGGAACGGATAACGATAATCCTTGGGAGGATTGAAGTTCTCTTTGATGCTTCGCATCGATACCCAGCGCAGGAGGTTGGTATAGGATCCTGCCTTGTCGTTGGTTCCCGAACCACGGGCTCCGCCAAAAGGCTGTTGGCCAACGATCGAGCCGGTAGGCTTGTCATTTACATAGAAATTACCGGCTGTTTGCTCCAGGCGCTTGGTCATCATGTCGATCTCATAGCGATCTTGTGAGAAGATGGCACCCGTGAGGCCGTAAATGGAAGTGTTGTCCAGGATATCGAGGGTCTCTTCCATCTTGTTCTCATCGTAAACATAAACCGTAACGACGGGGCCAAAAAGCTCTTCTTCCATGGTATAATAGTGTGGATCGGTGGTTTTGATGACGGTGGGATAGATGTAATATCCTTCCGACTTGTCGTACTCGCCACCAATGACGATCTCTGCTTCTTTATCTTTCTTGGCTCCGTCGATGGCAGAGGAATGCTTCTCGAAGGCCGCCTCATCAATGACAGCATTGACAAAGTTGGAGAAATCTTCCGGTGAACCGACCTTGATCGACTTCACATCTTCCTTAACCGATTCGAGTATTTGGTCGGCCAGGTTGCCGGGCAGATAAACCCTGGATGCGGCCGAGCACTTCTGGCCCTGATATTCAAAGGCGCCCCGGGTAATGGCAGTGGCTACTGCATCGGGATCGGCTTTGGGCGAAGCAAAAATATAGTCTTTACCACCCGTTTCACCTACAATTCTCGGGTAGCTCTTGTATTTATCAATATTTTGGCCGATCTCTCCCCAGGCATTCCGGAATACCGCTGTGGATCCGGTGAAATGGAATCCGGCGAAATCCGGATGTTCGAATACCACTTTGCCAGCTGCGGGTCCGGATACAAATATCATGTTGATGACACCATCCGGTACACCAGCCTCCTGAAAGATCTCCATGATCACGCTGGCTGCATACAGATTATTCTTAGAGGGTTTCCAGACTACGGTGTTTCCCATCATAGCGGGAGAACCGGGCAGGTTGGCGGTGATAGCCTGGAAGTTAAATGGAGTCAGGGCAAAAATGAAGCCTTCCAGCGGACGGTACTCAACCCGGTTCCATACACCGTCCGGTGAATAAACCTGCTGATCGTAAATATGACTCATGAAATCCACTCCATAACGCATGAAGTCAGCAAATTCACACACTGTCTCTATCTCGGCCTGATGACAACTCTTGGAAGTTGCCAGCATGGCAGCTGCATTCATCTTATAACGATACGGGCCCGTCAGCAGTTCGGCTACTTTCAGGAAGATGGCAGCACGCTCATGCCAAGGCATGGCTGCCCATTCCTTCTTGGCTTCCAGCGCTGCATCAATGGCCTGTTTGACATGCGTCTCGTCGCCTTTGTGATAATATCCTAAAGTATGGTTCAGTTCGTGAGGCGGATGAATGGACACCTTATTGTCTGTTCTTACTTCTTTTCCCCCAATGATCATGGGTATATCCAGCTCCTTGGATTTAAGCTCTTTGAGCGCTTTCTTCAGCTCTTCACGATCCTTTGTACCGGGAGCATAACTCCGGGCAGGTTCGTTTTTGGCTTTTGGGACTTTGAAAAATCCTTTCGGCATAATTCTGATTTTTTGGGTTTAACGATAGTTTATATCTATTCAACAAATCTACGAAATTTGTCCAAAGAAATTCATGAGGTTTGTCACTTTTTATAAGGAACACTTTGTTAAAGGGTTGTATTATATCTTACTGCTTCGTATCAAAAAGGGGGAAGCAGAAATGAAGCAGAAAGTGACTTTACAAAACCTAAATATAAATAATGGATTGATCGCGGATAAAGCGTGCCGGAGAGATAAAACCCGCCACCTCATATACAAAAAAACCTGGAGATCATGGACAGCAACCCCCAGGCATAAAATGCAGTAAATAATTTTGATAAGAGATCAGGTGAACTTTACTTTTCCACGGCTTTTGATGAGCTGAAAAAACCGGTTTTCAAAATCTGCATTGCAGTTGATCAAATGGTATTTCGGAGTACCGGTACCTCCCAAATCTACCTCTACCCTGGCCTCCGGATTGGGCTCAAGCGGCTCCAGGGTCCGCACTACATCATTTATCACATCAACCTCGATATAATCAAGGTCATAGGGATCCCGTTCAATTCTCTCTCCGTTTACCATACATATTACATCCATACATCTTATTTTTAATTCAATATCTATATTAATTAAAGAATAAAATTAGTAGGTTATACTCAGATAACCAACAATTGTTGGGATTTTTTTGGATTTTACGGGATGAGATAAATCACCGGGTCCCGTATGGCAGATTTACAGAACTATATAGCCCATGAGCTATATTTTCCCATTTGCCGGTATTGTACCAGCATTTGTCTGTAACCGTCAGGAACATATTCTTTCATCCAACCCAGCAATGTTTTGGCCGCCTGATCAAGAGGCATCTTCTCCCATTGCTTATCATGGGCGTGATGAATGAATCGTATGATCCGTAAACCATTGAACCAATGCATGAAATGCTTCCTGAAGGTCAGAAGGCTGTTGCTGTTGTTGTTGATGCGTTGCAGTTCTCGCTCAAAACCGGTTTGATAAAGAAAATCCCGCATTACCGGGTCAATTTCCTTCATAACCTGATTTTTACGATTACCATCGATTTCAAAGAAATCTCCCGTACGGGCCAAAAATTGTTTTAAGACCTGAAAAACCCGGGGATGATAGGTAAGATAACTTCTGGTGGGATCTTGCAGCCACCTGATCATTTCCGGGCCGGTCCCAAACAACACACGGGATGAAGGTCTGGGAGAAGGGATCACCATAGTCTCCGTTATATCCCTTACACCTCCCAACTGGAAAATCTTGTTGAGAAAATAAAAGTCCTCTCCTGCCCTCCTGGTATTCATGCCTCCCTGCTTGGTATAAGCCTCAGCTCTTACACAAAAAGCTGAACCGATCGTCTGAAAAGCATAGGGATACCCGGCCCATCGCAAAGCCTGATTATAATACCGCAGAAAAAGTTCATACCTGACAATGCCTTCATAGAGGTCCGGGGAAAAATCTTCGCCATCCAGGGGATGCTCAAAATAAAGAATGCCCGCATTGAGTTTGGTATTTTCTTTAAGGGTCTTCTCGATCACCCGGAAATAATTCTTCTCTACCCGGGTATCGGCATCCAGCGATATGATAAAGCCACCCCCGCGGTTCAATCTGTTGAACCGGGCAACGGCCTCATCCATCCCGATCTTTCGGGCCAGCCCGGCACCGGCTTTGTCCCCGTGCAGATCATCCACATAGATACAGTGACAGCAAAAAGCCTCTTCATCATGGTTATTCTTCCACCCGACCAGCTCTTCCCTGGTCTTGCTGTTCCTCTCAATCAATTCCGGCGGGTCATTTTCCGAAGCATTGACAACAACAACAACCTCCACTGCATGCCGCGGCCGGTATGCCTCCCATAAGGATTGCAGGGTACGGACTATCCCCTCTTCATCATAACAGGGGATAACCACAATATATTGCAGATCCCCATGGGGCTCCTGTAATATATAATTGTCGTACAAGCTGTGCTTTTCAAGGTACCGGGAGGCGAAATGCATGGAATATTGAAATTAATGACTAAGCACCCGTATTTGAATTCTCAATGACCTCAACCTGGTGGAAAGGTTTGGCTTATTATCAGATCCGGTCATCGGTATGTATAAATTGCTTCTTGTAATTGGAGCATGGCCTAATCCTCAAAATCAATCTCATTCAACCGCAGGTCGAGGTCAAAATAGGTATTCCAGATCCCATTCTCAAATTTGAGCCCGTCGTAAGAAAAATCCGGACCATAAAACTCCCTTTGCCCCTCATACTGGGGCTGGGAAGGTGATAGATGGTCGTAAACGATCATCTTTTTGTCCTTGTCATAACGCAGCATCATATTGGCAAACTCGCTGTATTCGAAGAGCAAACGCTTAGACATCTCCTGCCTGTTCTTGAAAATGGCGGCGCCAAAAACGGGTTCATCCTCCTTGTTAAAGCTCAGCACATCGATCACCTTTATATTGGTCAGATAATCATGGGGATCATAGCCCAGCAAGGTATAATAGAACTTATCGAAGCGGCCCTTGTTTTTTATGATCCGATAGTACAGGGCTCCATACCAATTGTCCTTACTCAGGAGTTTGCTTTCGGGATTTTCAATTTTTTCCGAGCGGTCATGAAGCTGATGGGTCAGCAGGGTATCTTCCTTCCGATACTGAAGAAAACAGTAATAAATGTTGTACCCGGCCTGGTAAGGTACATTCCAGTTGTAAAGGCGGATCCGGTTATCTTCCGATTTCAGGATACCCGCATGGGTGATTGAATCGAAAGGATAATCAAATGACCGGGGATCCTCCAGGACCACCCGAAATTTATCCACGATCTTTTGATTGATGCTTTCTCTTTCACTATCATTCCCGGCATTGGCGAGAGAATCGAAATAATGGTGAAGCATATGCTCTGCCTGTTGTAACCCTGTAGCGCCTTCTTGATCCTGAGCCCGGACGGGCAGAAAGTGCGCAACAAGCAAAAATATCATGAGAAATCGCATGGTGCGGGAAATGCTAAACAATCCCATAGTCAACCTTTTTTTAGTGGGTCATGCAAAGATATTCAATTTAAAAAATGAATACATACATGAATGGGCAAATAAAACACTGAACAAGCTGCAATATTTATTATAGCGGGGTTTGCGATATAAAAAGACGTCCACCCGGTCAAAACCCTATGGGTTCAGGCCTGTATTACAGTTCATCCAGGGCTTTTTTGATCCTTCTTGCGGATTCCCGGATCTCAATTTCGGTAATGATGAGGGGTGGTGCAATACGAAATGCATTGGATTTAAAGATGAACTGATCGGTGATCAAACCGTGTTGTGCCAGTTTCTTCATAGCCCGCCGGAGTGTTTTAGTATCTGCAAGCTCAACAGCCATAAAAAGGCCTGTGCCCCATATGTTTTTTATCCGGGGATGGGTTGTTAGCTCTTTCAGGTATATGACCCCCTTTGGTGATGCCTGGTCCACCAGTCTCTCTTTCAACAGTACCTCAAGGGAAGCATGAGCCGCAGCTGCTGAAACGGGATGACCCCCGAAAGTGGTGATATGACCAAGGCCGGGATGACTATGGAGTGCGTCCATGATCCTTTTGGAGGCTACAAATGCGCCAATGGGCATTCCCCCGCCCATGGCTTTGGCTATGGTAAAAATATCCGGAGCAACGTCATATTTGGTCATCCCAAACAGCGAACCGGTCCTGCCAAAACCGGTCTGCACTTCGTCAAAGATTAAAAGGGCGCCGGTTTGATCACAACGCCGGCGGAGTTTGCCAAGATAATCATTTTGTGGCATTACAATGCCCGCCTCTGCCTGTATGGGTTCCACCATCACACAGGCTGTCCGGCTGGTAATGGATTTAAGTTGATCTTCATGGTTGAAGTCGATGAACCGGATATCGGGCAAAAGTGGACGAAAAGGGTTTCTGTAGCGCTCATCGCCCATCAGTGACATCACCCCCTGTGTGCTGCCATGGTAGGCATGATTGCAGGCTATGATCTCTGTACGGCCGGTATACCGCTTAGCCAGCTTCAAGGCCCCTTCATTGGCCTCACTTCCTGAATTGACAAAATAGATGTTGTCAAAGCCCCCCGGCAGCTGATCCAGTAAAAGACGGGCAAAGCGAACCTGGGGATATTGTACCAGTTCCCCATATACCAAAAGATGCATATGACGGTCCACCTGTTCTTTGATCGCCTTTACCACCTGGGGATGGCGATGGCCCAGATTGCTCACGGAGACCCCGGAGACCAGATCGATGTAATCTTTCCCGCTTTGGTCGTAAAGGTAGATGCCCTCAGCACGGTCTATTTCAATGGTCAACGGTTGACCGGTGGTTTGCCCAATGTTTTGAAGAAATATCTGCCGGGGAGAAAGCATGAGATTTGAGATTTTAAAAAAACAGCACCGCTTTTTACAATACAAAACCGAAGCTACAAAGATAGGAGAAAGTTAACATTTAGAGGATATGCCGGGTCCATATTCTTTACAATAGTTCACAGATAATGAAGGAGGGGACTGCTTTGCAGCTTTTCAATCCTATTGACGGGGATGGCTCATCAGGCCGCAGGAGGCACATCCACTGCCGGGTTGCCGGTCGACCTCCCGGCGGCATTTGATCTCTTCCACCCGGGCACAGGTAATGCCAAGCTTTCTCATCTCCCTGTTATGCCCCACCTCTGTTTCGGGGAACTTACCGTTTTTTTGTATGAGCATCCGGATGGCAAGAAAAACCAAAGCAACAGCCACAATCAAGATGGCGGGTATCATGAGTTTGATGAACATACGCTGAATTTTGCAGTAAAGATAATAAATCTTAGGGGTTCAATGCCAAAAGATGCTTGGTGAAATCTCTTTCCCGCCACCAAAGCACCCAAACATCAAATAACACCCAAACAGGGTGCTCCAGGTGAAAATACCCGTGCACCCTGTATAAGATTCAACCCCGGAAAATTTCTTCTATGGTTATCGCATGAAGCTTCCGGGAAGAAGTGTTTCCTAGTTCTCCCGGTAGATGGGATAAATGTCCTTCGGAATGTTTTCGTAGGGTACCTTCGTCAGGTCGGCCGGTCCCAGTCCGGGGGCATCGACTTCAAAGATGGCTCCTGCCAGGCCGGTCTCATAGAATCCCCTGCGGAAATGGACCCGCGACTTCAGGGAAATGATGTCCAGCTCTTCCATAGGTATGTTCAGTTCCTTGAAAATATGGGGTGTGGTAACCTGATGCAGTTGGGGTGTTACGATGACCCGGTTGTTTTTGCCGAAATGCAGCACGGCAACATGGTCGAAATGACTGTATTCGCCAAAATACTCTATTTTGCCGTCTATCCGGACCGCATTGCCGGCATATTTGTCGGCATAACCGCCAATCTTGATGTTGACAGGATCACCTGCCCCTTTGCCTTCCTCCAGCAGCTTGTTGACCGCCTTTTCGTCCGCTATGGTGGCAATGCAGAAGTTGCTGGCTCCCTGGTTGATCAACGCTTCCAGGATATGGGTGGAATTGCCGGTCCGGTCGGCGTGATCGGCTATCACCACTGGAGTTTTACCGGCCCTGGCGGCTTGGATGCTTTTTGCAACACCTTCTTGGGTCCCGGGCAGTTTCTTACCGGCAAATTCCTCCCGTACGCGCCATATATAATCGTTCATATCGTCGGCAATCCTGTTGGCCAGAGCGGTGTCGCCATTGGTCACTACCATCACCGTGGCACCCACATCGGGTACGTCGGCATAGGCAAAGCCAAACGCTACAGACACGTATGTACTGGGCTCCCGGGCTTCCCAGCGGCGAGCCCTTTCCATAATATCCATGGCCGGAGAGACACCGGTTCCCTGGTAAACGCTGGGGGTGATCACGCCGGGCTTCCGGGTCGCCATGACCGGCTCGTAATCATCACGAAGGGTATTGATCAGAGCCCTTCCGGCCCGCTCACCCTGCAGATAGGTATCGTAATGGGGATAACGCTTGACAATGAACACCGCATCGGCAGCATCAGATAGCTCATGGTCCTCATTGGCATGCAGATCCAGGGTGACAAAGATGGGCACATCACCTACGGCCTCACGGATTCTCCTGACTATCTCTGCTTCCGGCTTAAGCAGATCCTTTACTGCCATGGCACCATGCAGGGAAAGCAACACAGCATCAAAGGGTCCCTTTTGCTCAATATCCTCAACCATGGCCTGGGTATACTTATTGAATGCTTCCCGGGTGATCCAGCTCCCCGAGGATCCACCCTTGGCGCCCCGCGGGGAGGTGAGTCCGGTAAGCGCTACCCCGTCATACTCGTTCACCCGGTCAACAAAACCCCGAATATAGGAATTGGAGGTCAGAACTTCCTCCCCTTCCCGGGGCGGACCATAATACTCAAACTCATCAATACCGGTGGGTCGGGGACAAAAAGTACAGGTCTCATGCATGAAACTGGCTACGGCAACCTTATGCTCTTTCTCCTTCTCGGTTTCAGAAGGGTTGGCACAGGAAAAGATCAAAAAGGGAAGAAAAATCCATACAATAAAGGTCAGTCTTTTCATAATCGGTTCGGTTTTTATGTTTGGGTTATAAGATCACGTCACCGGGCAGGAAGTTTGCCCACATACCCCTCGCCGAATGTGCAAGTGCATAAACGAACACGGAGTCATCCCTTATCGGAGCCCTGATGGTTGCTTATGCTATTTGCATTTCAACATAGAATGGTGTAATTTACAAAAAATTTTGTCTTATTTTTTAGATTTCCTGACAAAGTCAGCTAAACCATTAAATTACCAGATAGTCAAATTGGTTGAATCACCCATGGGCAGACAGCATGATGCTAATGACGTATACAACTCACAGTCAATGCTTTTACCAACCCTCTCTGATTGTTATGCCGCTCCCCCGAAGAGCTCGATTGATCAATACCCTGCACATACTGCCGGAATTCTGCAATAAAGAAACCATCTAATCATCCATAAAATCCAAGAGGTATGAAAACGAAAAACCACGCACCCAAGCTTTTATTTAACGTTCTTTTGATCGCCCTGGTAGCTTTTTCCTGTCAGAAAGCTCCCGAATACCCGGGCAAAACATGGACCATAGCCGAGGATCCCGAGGATTATGGTTTCAGCTCCCAAAAACTGGATGAAGCTGAAAAATACACCGAGACCACCAAGACGGTTGCGGTAGTGATCGTTAAAAATGGGGTTATAGCAGATGAATGGGGTAATGTAGAAAAGAAATACATGACCCACTCGATCAGAAAGAGCTTTTTGAGCGCTTTGTACGGTAACTATGTCAAGGAGGGCACCATTGATCTGAGACAGACCATTGAAGAGGCCGGTATCACTGATGAGCCTCCCCTGTCGGACCAGGAAAAGCAGGCGACCCTGCTTGACTGCATCAAGGCTCGCTCCGGGGTCTATCACCCGGCCCTTTATGAATCGGAGGGCATGAAGGCCCTGAAACCGGAACGCCACAGTGTTCGTCCCGGTACCCACTGGTATTACAACAATTGGGATTTCAACGTGATGGGTACGGTCTTTGAAAAGTTCACCGATAAAAAGATCTTCAAAGCCATAGAAGAAGATATCGCCAAGCCCATCCAGATGGAAGATTATACTGCTGATGACGGTTGGTATGTCACCGGTGACTCTTCCATTCATCCTGCCTATCCTTTTAAGATCACTGCCCGCGACATGGCCCGCTTTGGTTTGTTGATGCTTCGCGAAGGCAAATGGGAAGACAATCAGGTGATACCGGCCGATTGGGTCAGGGAGAGCACCGATTATGATTCCGATGCCACACTCTATTCGGCAGACGGATATGGCTACATGTGGTGGGTTGCCAAAGACGGAAACAAGTATCCCCACCTGCCCAATGTGGATATTCCCGAAGGCTCATATTCTGCCCGGGGAGCAGGTGGACATTATATCCTGGTGATCCCCGACAAGGACATGGTGATCGTCCACCGGGTGAATACTTATGAAGACAACGATGTCTCCAGGGAGGAATTCGGCAAGCTGGTCAGCTTGATCTTCGAGGCCGAGGAAGGATAAGAAAAGTCAGGCAACCAGGGTAATCATTGACTTACCCGAACATTAAAATATTCCGTTCCCATAAGCCCAAACACCCAACCTTACCAAGTCCTGTGTTCTATCAGACTGAAAGGGGTTGGGTGTTTTATTTGGGCACTACTGCTGCGGGTATCATTCTGTAAAAAATTCGGGCTTCTTTTCCTCCCACCCGGTGTTTTCCTGGAAGGCGCCGGCCAATTCCAGGATCCTGCCTTCCTCATAGAGGTTACCCAGAAAGCTGATGCTGGTGGGATGGCCCTCATCGTCAAAACCATTGGGCACCACCACACAGGGATGGCCTGTAAGGTTGGTGGCTAGCAGCTGGTTGCCTCCAAAGCTGGGTGCGACGATCACATCATAATCCACAAACAGCCGGTTGATCTGTTGGGAAAGGATGGTACGCAAGCGGTTGGCCTGCAGGTATTCTACAGCTGGGATGAAGCGGGATTTCCTGAAAATGTTGGGCCATGCATGCCGGTGCTGGGCCACCAACAAGCTGTCGCGGCCGGAACGGGTCAGCTGGTCGAAGGCAGTGGCCGCTTCTGCTTCCAGTATGATCAGCAGGGGAGAAACGGGAATGCTGTCGGGCATACTGACCGGATGCAACTGTATGCCCATCTTTCGGAGACTCTCCAGGGCAAGACTGTCGTTGTGATGCGACCGGTAGTCTTTTTGGAAGCGTTCCTTGAGGTATCCCACCTTCAGTTGGGTCACATCGCTTTCGGCATTGTAGTTAAAGGGCAGGTCCCTGACGGTGAGGTCTTTCTGATCGGGACCCTGAATGGCGTCGAAAACCATGGCACTGCCCTTGGCAGTCCGGCAGATGGGGCCGATCTTATCCATGGTCCAGCTGAGGGCCATTGCCCCTGCCCTGCTGACACGACCGAAGGTAGGCCTGAGACCGCTGGCACCGCAACGGGTGGAAGGGGAAACAATGGAACCATAGGTTTCGGTGCCGATGGAGAATCCCACCAATCCGGCAACGGTAGCAGATGCCGAACCGGCAGAAGATCCGCTCGAGCCCTGTTCCAGGTCCCAAGGATTTTTTGTAACACCACCATACCATACATCTCCCATGGCCAGTGCTCCCATAGAAAGCTTGGCTACCAGTACGGCACCGGCATCCCTCAACCGCTTGTATACCGTGGCATTATCCTCTAAATGCTGTCCCTTGAAGGGAGCAGCTCCCCAGGTGGTTTTGTAATCTTCAACATTCAAGAGGTCTTTCAACCCGTAGGGTATGCCATGCAAGGGTCCCCGATACATTCCCCGACTGATCTCCCGGTCGGCTCTTTTGGCCTGCTTGAGGGCCAGATCTTCCGTAAGCGTGATCAAACAGTTCAGGGTATCTCCATATCGCTTCAACCGGTCTATATACAACCGGGTGAGCTCCTCGGAGGTAATCTGTTTGGTCCGTATGAGCACCGACAATTCGGACAACGAATAAAAGGCCAACTCCCGGGGGTCAGAGGGCCTGGAAACCTCCCGGGGCAGGTCCCATATCACCGGAAAAGAACTCCTGTTCAGATCCATCCAGCCCGGCACGGGGTCAAACTCCACGATGGGAGCTACCGCATTGGGAAGGTTCACCTCCCGCATCTTTTCATATGCCTTCTTTTGCTGCCTGACATCCCTGATCAGCGAATCCCTTTCTGCGGAAGCGAATTGAAGACCGATGAGTTTTTCTGCATGCCTGACATCTTCGGTGGTCATTCCCTTATCTTTTGTTTCTTCACCCTGGCGGCAGCCAAACAAAAGGCCGGCCAACATGAATGCCATTCCAACGGTTATAATGTTTCTGATCATAGTATAACGGGTATTAGGGGTTAAACACTTTTTTGGAGAGAAGTAGCGGGATACCTCATATTTTCCTGCCTTTACCAGAATCACTGATTTGTACCAGGTCCAGCGGATAGGGATTCAGAAAGGTTTGCCGCAGCAAAAAGTCCTGGTTGAATCGTAAGGCATAGGATTTCAGCAATTTGATCAAAGTGCTCAGGGGGATCCTTTCATCGCGGTACTCTTCAATGGAATTCAAAAACAATGTTTTCTCATTTTTCTCAAGCCCGTCAGAGACATAGCCAAAGGCATGGTGAAGCACATTGATCCATGCGGTGAATTTGGGCATTGTCGCGAGCAATTTGCGCATAAGCACCTCATAGGTGTTGATTACCTGACTGGTTTTTTGTTTTCCCGGGTTGGCGGTAATCCTTCCCAGTTCTCTCATGGTTTCCTGATTATAGGCCATAAACAGGAATTTGTTGTTGGTATGAAAATCCACCAGCCCCTTCATAGAAGGTTCCTTTTTAAATTCCCTGAAAGCGGCCAGGGTATAAAGGCGGGTCAGAAAATGCTCCCGGATGCTGAAATTTCTCAAACGCCCCTCATCTTCAACCGGCAAACTGCCGAAGCCTCTCAGCACAGCTTCTCCAAAGATCCCTTTGCCTCTGAAATGATTGACCTTCTCATCAAAACCATAGTAAATCTTCACATTGCTCAATCCGCACGACGGGGAACGGTGCTTGAGGATGAAACCGTCTGCTTCGTCCAGGCTATCCAGGAAATGGTCGGTATACTCCTCCATCTTCCCGGTCACATCCAAACCAGTGGCGGGCTGAAACAATCTCTTGTGCTGGTTCTCCTGTACCAGTCGTACCGGATCACGGGGTACGCCCAGACCCATCTCCTTCTCGGGGCATACGGTAATAAACTCCACATGGGGTTGCAGCAGGGGAATAAAAGGATCATTGATGACCGATCCGTCGTAGCGGCAGTGCTCAAACCCGAGGCACCTGCTAACCACTACCCTTGGGGTGGGAAATGTTTCCATATTCAGGCGGTTTAAACCACCTAAATTAATGAATTTTTTCAAGGTATAAAAAACCGGCTATGACTCGAGGCCCAACCTTCCATCAATACTTCGATTCGCAATACGAGGGGCAAAAAATATTATTGTTCTCCCCTTTTCCCGTCCCGTTGCTTTGCAGTTCACCGGGAATGTTGACCGGCTCTCCTTTTTCTTCGGTTCTTCCCTTTCCTTTTGGTTTTCCTGGTGAAAGCGTTGGCGCCGGGATCGGCCTGACCAATAGCAAAGTCGTGAGATGAGGTTAGAAATCCTTCTGCCGGATGCAAGGGCGGTTTATTGCCTTTCCTGTTCTCCTCAGCGATCTCCTTGATGCGCTTAAGGGAGAGCTCAACCGGATTCATGATGTTTTCCCGCGAGAGGGAGTACCACACTTTTTGTCTCAACACATCCGTCTTATGAGGATAATAATACCCGGTTGAAGTCTCCAGTACAGGTAGCTTTTGGGGGAAGTTTTCCCAAGCTTCCAGGTAGGTGTCCAGCTCATACATCAGGGAAGTTTTGAGCTTACCACTATGATCGGTCAATTTCTGGGCGTTGGAGGGAAGTTGCTGTACCTTGGCGGCGTAGATCCTGACCGATTCAAAGTGGGTTTTCCAGGCCGAACCGCAGAGCTCTCTTCCGGAAGTATCCAGGGCGCCAATCATAGCGGCTTCCTGGCGGGCACCGATCTGCCGCATCTCCACCTTCAGGTTAAACTCCCGGGCAAAGATCCGGATCAGTTCACGAAAGTCGATGCGGCCATCGGCCAGGTAGTAGAAGATGGCCTTGGTGTTGTCGCCCTGCATTTCCACATCGCTGATCTTCATATCCAGGCCCTGCTCACGGGCGATGGCCCGGGCCCGGTTTCGTACAGAGATCTCCCTTCTCTTGGCCTCCCGCCATTTCTCTATATCTGAAGGCTTGGCATGGCGGTATATGCCCAAAAACTCATATCGGTCTTTCTTTCGGATCTTACGATTGAACTGTTTTTTGGCCAGCAAACCGGTCAAAGACACCATCCCAATATCATGTCCGGTGAAGGCCTCCACGGCAACCACATCTCCCTCTTTGAGGGTCAGTCCATTGGTGTTGCGAAAAAATTCCTTCCGGGTGTTTTTGAAACGCACCTCCACGATATCGGTATCATCCGAAGGGTCGTGAATGTCGCTAAGCCAGTTGCGCGTGTTGAGCTTCAGGGTTTTATTAAAATAGGCTCTTACCTCGTCATACAGATGGTGATCTTCCTTCTTAATATCATCATTTCCCATAGTTCTCCCCTCTTTGGTCATGGTTCCAACAACAAAATTAATTTTATTTAAACTAAATAAAAAATAAAAACGGAGAAATTTAAATCCTGACAGAATAAAATGATGCATATATTCATTACTCGGTTAAGCAATTTGGGAGAACGATTTCCCCTCATTCTCAGGCATACAATGTTAAAACCGCCGCCAGTGACTATTTATATCAAATAATTTGAAAAGGCAAACATTTAAAAGAAGAAATTAAATAAACCCCCAGGGTAATTTGACGCAATGGGTATGTAAAAATACATGGGCAGGGAAGTCCTCTTACCTCGCTTTAATTCTAACTTTTGCGCCAAACTACGTAATTATGTATTATGTTTTAAAAAATTAATAATTATGAGTGAAACCAATAATCATGTAAGCAATTCTTACTTAACCTTCAAACTTGGAGAAGAAGAATTCGGCATTCATGTCAATCAAGTGGTAAACATCCTGGAAATGTCCAGGATAGTTGACGTACCCAAAACTCCCGAATATATGAAAGGAGTGATCAACCTTAGGGGCAAGGCACTTCCCGTCATTGACACACGCCTGAAGTTTGCCATGCCAGAGAAAGAACATACCAGTAATACCTGTATAATTGTACTGGATCTTGATTCGAACGGTTCTCCCCTTAACATTGGAGCAATAGTCGATGAAGTAACCTCTGTTATTGAAATTGAAAAAAATCAAATTGAACCCCCACCAAATCTTGGCAACAAGTACCAGTCGGATTTCATATACGGAATGGCAAAGATTGATGAAAGATTTGTCATGTTGTTGGATATGCAACGTGTTATCTCTCCGGAAGTGCTTGAAAACTTATCCAAAAATGCCGGGGAAAGCATCCCTGTTTAAAATATGGGAAAAACGCAATTGGAATATAAATCTTAAAATCAGAAAATCATGAAACTAACCATCAGAGCTAAATTGATACTGGCATTTATCCTAATGGTAATGGTAGCCGGTGTCATTTATTTTGTAGGGAGCAGTTCGCTCTCGCGTATGAATGAAAGATTGAACCGGGTCACCGATTCCACGGCAGAAAAGATCAAACTGGCAGCCAGGGTGAATCAGGATATGCTAAAAATTTCCCGGGCAGAGAAGAATCTGATTCTCACCTCAAATCGCAGGGAAAAAGAGGATATTCATTCCTTGATTAAAGAAACGAGAAACGAGATGGACACTCGCAGAACTGAATTGCGCAAATGGGTTGACGGGGAAGGCGCTACAAAACTGGACCAATTTAACCGAAAATGGGATTCCTATCAAGAGAAACTGGAGGATATCATCAGCCTGAACATGGACAGCACCACTGCCAGTGGACAGGTAATTTCTCAGCAAAAGGCAAATGCCATGGCTTTTGATCTTTCTAATGGTGAAGCAAGGGATTTAATGGAAGAAGCCGAGACTTTTATGGCAGAGATTGTAAAGCTCAATGAGGAGCAATTGAACACCGACCGGGCAGAAAGTACTACAAATTATCAGGAAGCCAGGCAGCAGGGTTTACTGATGATTATCCTGGGTATAGTGATTGGTATTGCGGTGGCCTGGTGGATCATCAACAGCATTACCAGGGGTCTGAACAAGGCCAACCAGGCAATAACCAGTGTAGCCAACGGGGATTTTTCCGCCGAAATAAAAGAGACCACCAAGGACGAAATTGGAGCCATGCTGGATCAACTTAAGATCATGCTGGGCAAGCTTCGGAATAGTGTTCACCTTGCCAACACCGTGGCAGAGGGTCATCTTACCAAGGCCAATAAAATAGCCCAGGAATCGGATAAGGGTGATCTTGATAATGCGCTGAGGGAAATGGTCACCAATTTAAGAGAAAGTGTAGATGTGGCTGAGCAGGTGGCTGACGGAGATCTTACAGTAGAAATAGACAAGGCCGGTGAATTGGATCAGGCTATGAAACGCATGGTTGAAAAACTAAGAGATATTGTTGGCAACATTATGAATGGAGCAGATAATATTGCAGCAGCCAGCCAACAGATGAGCAGCGGTTCACAGCAATTATCCCAGGGGGCTACAGAACAGGCTTCATCTGCAGAAGAAATCTCTTCTTCCATGGAAGAGATGGCATCGAACATTCAACAAAATACGGAAAATGCCCAGCAAACAGAAAAAATAGCTATATCCGCCACTGGTGGCATTAAAGAAGGGAACAGCGCAGCCCAGAATTCCGTGGAATCCATGAAGGAAATTGCCGAAAAAATTACGATCATCAATGATATCGCGTTCCAAACCAATATTCTGGCATTAAATGCTGCTGTTGAAGCTGCAAGAGCGGGAGAACACGGCAAAGGATTTGCAGTGGTGGCCTCAGAGGTACGTAAACTCGCAGAAAGAAGCGCAGAAGCGGCCAGCGAGATTGATGAAAAATCTAAATCGGGGGTTCAAATTTCGGAAAAAGCCGGTAAACAGCTAGAGCAAATCGTTCCGGAAATTGAAAAAACCTCTCAGCTCGTACAGGAAATAACCGCGGCAAGCAATGAAATGAGCAGTGGTGGAGACCAGGTAAACAACGCAATTCAGCAATTGAATGAGGTGACTCAACAAAATGCAGCTTCTTCCGAAGAACTGGCCACCAGCGCTGAAGAGTTATCCAGTCAGGCTGATCAGCTTAAACAGGTTATTGCTTACTTTAAAGTGGATGAAAATGGAGCATCATTCTCTTCCCCTAAAATCAATAATTTGAATTTTGTGGGTGGTAATGGGAACGGAAAAGGAAATAATGGTAATAAAACATCAGAAAACCCAAGCAGGAAATCTGCACAACCTGCCGGTAACCAAAGCCAAACATCCAAATCCTCAAAAGAGGGCGTAGAGTTAAAAATGTACGGGCAGGATGGTGGAGACAACAAATTTGAAAATTACTAAATACAATACCAATGCTTTCGCATTGACTAAAAATCAACTTAGAGCAACTTAATTTAACAGCAGTCTGGGTGTATATCAGAAATACAGGTTACAAATGCGATCAAAGCATCTACAACCTTCTGCCTGATATACACCCCTTTTTTAACGAAACAGCAAAATTTCAGCATCATTACACTTAGCCAATCAGACTCAATCGTTGAAGCAATCCAGGTTCCGTTATTTTGATCCTTCCATCAGAAATGTTTATAATGCCATCATGCTGTATCTCTTTCAGTATTTTATTGGTGCTTTCCTTGGAAATGGAAGCCAGTTCCGCTAAATCTTTGCGCGTCAAATAACAGAATAGCTCTGGCTCCAGATAACTCCTATTATACAAAGAATACAAGGTATGAGCGAGTTTACCATGATTGTTGCGGGTACTGTTAATTTCCAGTTTATAAAGCAATTGAGTATAGTAAGCCTGGTAACAAGCCATGAGATTTTCCATTGAGAGCGAATTTCTTTCTATCACCTCAATAAATGCACTCATGCGAAATTGATAAAAAACCACATCGCTCAATGCTTCTAAACTATATTGAAAGAACTTAGTTTGTATAAAGGGCAAACCAATGAAAGTTTGGGGTAATACCACGTCAACAGCCATTCTCCTTTTGTTTTCCGCTTGTACATAGATCTTCGCCAGTCCAGAAGTTAAAAACAAAACATGAGTAGCTAAAGAACCCTGTTTGATAATGTTTTCACCCATCGAATAATAAACTTCACTCATGTTTTGATTCAGCAGTTTCTCATCTTCTTCTGTAAAATTAAAACCATGCATATTGACAAAGAATGATTTAGAATAAAATCCAATCCCAATGGGCTAAGCCTTTGATTTTCTGATACAAATACCAAAAAAGATTTTCGGCTGGTCAAGATATAAAAATTATTTTTTATATATATCCTATATTACATTTGTTTGGTGCATTTCAGAATAGCTATACCATCTCTTACAAATAATATTAAGGAATATGGCCAAAACCATCCTGTTAATCGATGATTCGGAAACATCATTATTTCTTATAAAGAGCATCTTAGACGAACATGATGATTTGGACTATATCTTGGAAACAAACAGCGCAAAAGCCCTTCAAGTGCTTAAAAATCAATATGTTGATCTAATCTTTCTTGATTTGATGATGCCCGAAATAGATGGATTTCAATTTCTCAAATACGTCAAGTCCGATTCACAACTCTCGAGCATTCCCATATTCATCATTACAGCACTTGATGATCCACAGGCAAGAGGGCAAACCCAAAAACTGGGCGCTGCGGAATTCTTTAGAAAACCCCTGAATATTTCAAATATAGAGAATAAAATACTTGCATACCTGGAATAAGACACAAACCACCGTTTTCAATATATCCAATATTCACCACCTCTTGGGGGATTGTTGGTAATAATTTGGCATTAATGGTTATAGACTACCGTTTTGGAAGTAGTTGTCGAATTACCCCTCCCGTCCCTCCCACCGGGGAAAGCTCAGTGTAAAAACAGCGCCTTTATCCGGTTCGCTCCTTACGGTCACCGAGCCCCCGTGCATGCGCATGATCTGTCGTGAAAGGCTCAGGCCAATGCCGGAGCCCTCCTCCTTGGTGGTGTAAAAGGGCACAAAGATGGTTTCCAGCTCTTCCCGGGGAATACCCGGGCCATTATCCACTACCTGGACACGGATCAAGCCGTCGTCCTGAAAAGCCCTCAGTGTTATCTGTCCTCTGCGGGTGGCCTCCACCCTGCCGACAGCCTCCAGGGCATTTTTCACCAGGTTGATCAGCATCTGCTCCAGCAGCTTCTTGTCGGCCTGAAGGGTCAGGGAGGGAGGGTAGACAGAGCTAGACAGGGAAATGCCATGGAGATCCTCCTCCTGGCCCTGCATCAGGATCTTTACCCGGTAAAACAAATCTTCTACCCTGATCGACTCAGGATTCAGCGCGCCACGAGGTGTAAGGCTCCTGAACCTATCCACAAAATCGAGCAGACCCCGGCTGCGTTCCTCTATGATGGACAAACCTTCATACATCCTGGCGGTGGATCTGTCCTGGGACTGGTTTCCCGGCTTATTGACGATCATCTGTTTCATCGATCCGGAGAGGGAAAAAATCGGAGAGATGGAATTGTTGATCTCATGGGTGAGCACCCGTATCAGCCTTTTCCATGTCTCGGTTTCCGTCTCCTCCACCTCGCTGCCGATATCCTGGAAAGAAAAAAGCCTGATCCGCTCCTCTCCGGAAATAAAACAACCGGCATTAAGGGCAAGATATTTAACCCCTTGTGGTACAGCCAACCTGATCATCTTATGGGCGCCGGGCTTGAGGTTGTCCAGGCGTTCTCCGAAGACGGGATACCTTTCCCTGATGGCATTGATATGTCCGATGCGATGTAAACCAAGGATGTCACAGGCAGCTTTGTTGAAGAACACCACATTGCCGTTCGGTTTAAAGGCCAGCAATCCAATGCGAATGTGTTCCACAATGCTGTCCAGGAACTGAGCCTGTTGCTCGTGCTGCATATAAACACCTGTCAGCTTCCGGTTGATTTCGTCCATATAATCGGACAAGACGGGATAACCGGGTACATGCATCTTTTTCATTCCGAAGGTATGATCTTCATGCTTGAGCGCTTCAAAGAAAGAAGACAAGTGTCTGTTGAACCAGTTGGTTATCCGCACCAGGTCGTAACCCAACAGGACAATCACTGCAGCAGAAGCCAGCAGGGTAAACACTTTCTCATGCCGGTAGAGGTTAAAGGCGAATACCAGGGCAACACCTATGATCAGGGCGATCCGGA
>Ga0207797_1001066_pt1 | contig 20348 bp, 15 predicted proteins | sample PRCRCaboRojoPR_6_FD_187275 | JGI IMG/M metagenome (GOLD analysis project Ga0207797, IMG submission 187275) | Marine sediment microbial community from Cabo Rojo, Puerto Rico - PR CR 10% Liquid 1 (SPAdes) | ecosystem: Environmental > Aquatic > Marine > Coastal > Sediment | place: Cabo Rojo, Puerto...
TCTCCGCCCCGCCGGACGCGGCCGACGGACGCTGACCGGGATCGCACGTCCCCGTCACGGTTAACTGCCCGCCAGTCGACGCCCGTCCATGGATATCCACGTCGCCATCCTGGGTGCCTACGGCAGTGCCGGCACGGCGGTCGCCGGCGAACTCGTCGAGGAGCCCGGCGTCGAGCTGACGCTGATCGACGACGGCGAGCCCGGCGGTGGCCTCTGCATCCTCCGGGGCTGCATGCCCTCCAAGGAGGTCATCTCCGCGGGCGCCCACCGGTTCCAGGCCCGCCACGACCACCGGACCGACGGCGTGCCGACGGTCGACCTCGAGGCCGTCGTCGAGACGAAGGAGCGCCACGTCCAGTCCTTCGCCGACCACCGCCGCGCCGCCGTCCACGGGTGGGCCGAGCGCGAGGACGTGACCTTCCTCCCCGAGACGGCGACCTTCGTGGACGACCGGACCATCGCCGTGGGTGACGAGGAACTCGAGCCCGACTACGTCGTCATCGCGACGGGCTCCTCGCCGTCCATTCCAGACCTGCCCGGCATCGACGACGTCGACGTGATGACGAGCGCTGACGTCCTCGACGCAACCGACTTCCCCGACAGCGGGATCGTCATGGGCCTCGGGTACGTCGGGCTGGAACTCGTCCCGTACCTCGCCGAGGCGGGCGAAATGGACCTGACCGTGATCGAGCACGACGACCACCCCATCGACGAGGCCGACCCGGCGTTCGGCGAGGCCGCGCTGTCCCTCTACCGCGAGGCCTTCGACGTCGACGTGCCGACGAACGCCTACGAGCAGCGGGTCGAGCCTACCGACGACGGCGGCGTGCGACTCGTGCTCGAGCACGACGACGGGACCGTCGGCGCGATCGAGGCCGACCAGCTGTTCGCGTTCACCGGCCGGGAGCCGACCCTCGACGGCCTCGGCCTGGAGGCGACCGCCCTCGACCCCGGCCCTGGCTGGGTCGCCGACACCATGCAGGCCGTCGACGACGAGCGCGTCTTCGTCGTCGGCGACGCCAACGGCCGCGAGCCGATCCTCCACGTCGCCAAGGAGCAGGGCCACGTGGCCGCCGGGAACGTCCTCGCGCACGCCCGCGGCGACCCGCTCGCGGCCTACGAGAACGTCCACCACCACGTCATCTTCTCGGGACTGGGCGTCTATCCCTTCGCCCGCGTCGGCCACAGCGCCGAGAGCGCCCGAGAGGCGGGGCTCGACCCGGTCGTCGTCACCCGTGCAGCCAGCGACGACGGCGTCTTCACGACGAAGGCCGTCCCCGAGGGGCTCGCCCGGCTGGTCGTCGATCCCGACGACGGCACCGTCCTGGGGTACCAGGGGCTGCACTACCACGCCGACGTGATGGCCAAGACGATGCAGGTGCTCGTGGAGCTGGGCCTGGACGTCCGGGAGGTGCCAGAGCGGGCCTACCACCCCACGACGCCGGAGATCCTCGACGGCCTGTTCCGCGAGGCGGCCGACGCGCTGTGAGCCCCAGCCCGGTCCGCGTCGGGAACCTTTAAGCGCCAGATGGGCCAGGAGCCGGTATGGAAGGCACGGGAGTCCCGCTGGTGACGCCGTTCGACGAGTCCGGCGAGGTAGACGAGGCGGCCCTCCGCGAGGTGGCCGCCTGGGTCGTCGACCAGGGCGTCGACTTCGTGGTGCCGTGTGGCTCGAACGGCGAGTCCGAGCTCATGACGACGGCCGAGCGCGCTCGCGTGACCGAGGTGGTCGCCGACGCGGTGTCGGTCCCCGTCCTGGCCGGGACCGGCCACCCCAGCCTGGCCGCGACCCGCGAGCAGACCGACCGCGCCGCCGCGGCGGGGGCCGACGCCGCGCTGGTCGTCACGCCCTTCTACTTCGATCACGACCAGGCGACCCTCGCGGCCTACTACCGCGAGCTGGCCGACGAGAGCGACCTGCCGGTCTACCTCTACAGCGTCCCCCAGATGACCGGGACCCACCTCGACCCGGAGACCGTCGGCGAGCTGGCCGACCACGACAACGTCGTCGGGCTGAAGGACTCCGCGGGCGACCTCGTCAGGCTCCAGCGCGAGCGCCGCTTCGCGGGCGGCGACTTCGACGTCCTCGTGGGGGCGGGCAGCCTCTTCGCGCCGGCCCTCGACGCGGGCGCCGACGGCGGCATCCTGGCGCTGGCGAACGTCGTCCCCGACCTCGCGTCGGAGATCCACCGGCTGCACCGAGCGGGCGAGCCCGCGGCCGCGCGGGCGCTGAACGCCGACCTCGTGGAGCTCAACCGGGCCATCACGAGCCGCCACGGCGTGCCCGCCGTCAAGGCCGCCATGCGCCACCGCGGCGTGCCCGCGGGCCACGCCCGCTCGCCCCACCGACCGCCGGAGGCGGACGCCGTCGACGAGGTCCGGTCGCTGCTGGAGGCCGCCCTCGACCGGTGAGCCGCAATCGCTAACCGACTCCCCCGGGAAGGGTCGCCGTGGAGGAGACGATCGACTGGCTCCGCGGGCGCCCCTACTACGAGGGACAGATCGCCGAGTCCCGCGTCCTGGCCGGTCGGGAGGCCACGTACGGCGACCTCGACGTGGCCGAGCCCCTGGCGGCCGCGCTCGCCGACCGGGGGGTCGAGCGGCCCTACGCCCACCAGGCCGAGGCGATCCGGGCGGTCCGGGCGGGCCGTGACGTCGTCCTCGCGACGCCGACGGCCAGCGGCAAGAGCCTGGCCTACACCGTGCCCGCGGTCGAGCGGGCCGAGGACCACCTGGGCACGACGCTGTACGTCGGTCCGCAGGTCGCCCTGATCAACGACCAGGCCGAGACCCTCGGGGGCATCGCCGCCGACCTCGGCTTCGGCTCCCGGGTCACCGTCGACCGCTACACCGGCCAGCTCTCCCGCACCGAGAAGGAGGCCGTCCGGGACCGCCAGCCGACCGTCCTGCTGGCGACGCCGGACATGCTCCACTACGGGCTCATGCCCCACGCCCACCGGCTCTGGGACTGGTTCTTCGAGCGCCTCGAGACGGTGGTGATCGACGAGGTCCACGAGTACCGCGGCGTCTTCGGCAGCCACGTCGCCCTCGTGCTCCGCCGGCTGAACCGGCTGTGCGAGCGGTTCGGCGCCGACCCGTCCTACGTCTGCTGCTCGGCCACGATCGGCAACCCCGTCGAGCACGCCGCCACGGTCACCGGCCGGCCCGAGTCGAACTACGTCCTCGTCGATCGCGACGACAGCGCCACGGGACCCACCCACTGGCTGCTCTGGAACCCGCCCGAGTACGCCGGCGAGGGCGGCTGGGGCAGCGGCCGCCGCCGCTCGGCCCACGTCGAGACCGAGCGGCTGTTCGTCGACCTCGTCGAGCGTGGCTACCAGACGGCGGCGTTCACCGGCGCGCGCCAGACCGCCGAGCGCTACGCCGAGGAGAGCGCCCGCGACCTCCGCGAGCGCGGCGAACACGACCTGGCCGACGGCGTCGCCGCCTACCAGGCCGCCCTCACGGACGAGCGCCGGGAGGCACTCGAGGCGGGCATCCACGACGGCTCGATCCGTGGCGTCTGGAGCACGAGCGCGCTGGAGCTGGGCGTCGACGTCGGTGGCCTGGACGTCGTCCTGCTGGACGGCTACCCGGGGACGCGCATGCAGACCTTCCAGCGAGCCGGCCGGGCCGGCCGCGGGACCGACCCCAGCCTCGTCGTCCTGGTCGCCGGCGAGGACCAGCTCGACCAGTACGTCGCCCGCAACCCGTCGGTCCTCTTCGAGGAGCCCCCGGAGCGGGCCGTCACGAACCCCGCGAACGACGCCATCCGTCCCGACCACGTCGCCGCGGCGGCCAGGGAGTCCTGGCTGCGGCCCGACGACGACCGCCACTTCGGGGAGACCCTTCCGGACGTCGTCGCCGACCTGCAGGCCGCGGGCGCGTTGGCCCGCCGCCAGACCGACGACGGCCTCCGCTGGACCTACGCCGGCGAGGGGAGTCCCCAGCACGAGACGAGCCTGCGGACCGTCGGCGACCGCGAGGTCCGCCTCCGCACGCGCGACGGCGATCGCATCGGGTCCCTGCCCCTCGAGGACGCCCTCCGGGACGCCCACCCCGGCGCCATCTACCACCACCAGGGGGCGTCCTACGAGGTGGTCGAGCTGGACCTCGACCACGGCGTCGCCGTCCTGGACCGGACCTGGGCGGACTACTTCACGCGCGTGCGCCACGACAAACACATCACGGTCGAGGCCGACCGCGCCGAGACGGCGCCCGCGGCCCGCGAGGACGTCACCGTCCGCCTCGCCGACGTCACCATGCGCAAGCAGATCACCGGCTTCGAGCGGCGGGACGCCCGCAGCGGCGAGGTGCTCGGCGAGCGGGGACTGGACCTGCCCGAGACGACGCTCGAGACGACCGCGCTCTACTACACCGTCCCGCCGGCCCTGGAGCGGGACTGCCGCGCCGCGGGGGACTTCGCCGGCGGCATCCACGCCGCCGAGCACGCCATGATCGCCATGTTCCCCTTCGCCTTCCTCTGTGACCGCCGCGACGTCGGCGGGCTCTCGACGCCCCACCACCCCCACACCGGGCGAAGCACGATCTTCATCTACGACGGCCACCCCGGCGGCGTCGGCCTGGCGCGATCGGGCTTCGGGGCCTTCGACGACCTCGCGCGGACGACCCACGACATGGTCTCGACGTGTGACTGTGCGGACGGCTGTCCGGCCTGCGTCCAGTCGCCCCACTGTGGCAACGGCAACGACCCGCTGGACAAGGCGGTCGCGATCGAGCTCCTGGCGGCGCTCGCCGGGGCGGGCGGCGGGTAGTACATCGCGTACATACCGTACGTCGCGTACATAGTACACGAAGTACGTTTAGTACATATAGTACATGTAGTACATCGTACGTGGAGTACATTCAGTACATCAAGTACATCGTACGTTGAGTACATTCAGTACATTGAGTACACGACGCCGTCGAGGCCGTGAGGGTCGACGGGAGGGTGCTCGACCCCGAATTTCGAGGCGCGAGGAACCACCGAGCTTTAAGTACCGCTCATTTCAGGATGCGGTTAGTGGCATGGCAGTGATCCGCAAGCACAACCTGTACCGGCTCGCAACGCTCGCCTGGGGGCTGGTGGTCTTCGCCGTCATCGTCCTCACGCTCTCGGGGAACGCCCGGCCGTTCCTCACCCCGGACGCGCTGCCGATCGACGGCCCCTTCCAGATGGTCGGCGTCGCCGTGGTGCTGGTCGTCGCCGGGGCCCTCGTCATCGACCGGCTGGAGCGACGCGCGTGGACGGCGGCCGGCGAGCGGGCCGGCCTCAGCCCGCGTGGCGGTGGCCTCCGGAGCCGTCCCGACCTCGTGGGCACCGTCGACGGCCGCGAGGTCCGCGCCCGGACCGTGAAACGGAAGACCGGCGGCGACGGCGAGTCGGGGTCGAGCACGACCACCTTCACCGTCGTCGAGACCGCCCTCGCGGAACCGACCGATCGGGGCTTCATCGTGACCGCCGGCGGGGCGCCGACGGCCGGGACCGAGGACCTGCCCGTCGACCTCGCCGACCGGCTGACGACCGTCGGCGACGTGGCCGTCCTGGGCGAGCCGGGCGAGTTCGCCCGCGAGGCGCTCACGCCCCGCGCCCAGAACGCGATCGCGGCCGCCGACTCCCTCGAGGGCGTCCACGTCGGCGAGTCCGCGGACGTGTTCCTCGAGGCGATCGAGGCGAGCGGCGGCGGCCTCGCCGGGTCGATGGTGGGCCTCATGGAGACCAAGATCAAAGAGCGCATGCCCAGCGACGCCGGGAGCGTCGCGACCGAGCGGAAGGGCGTCGTCCTCGACGCCGAGGACCTCGCGGCGCGGGCCGAGGCGGTCGCCGCCGTCGCCGACGGCGTCGAGGCCGCCCTCGCGGCCGAGTCGGACCGCTGAGTGCCGACGGCCATCCCCCGAGTTGCCTGCCCGGCCCCTCCCGACCGGCCTAGTCGGGCCGCAGGCGCTGGAGGATCGGGATCTCCGCGACGCGCGCCTCGTCCAGCCGATCCCACTCGATGCCGGCCGGCTTGTCGCCGGCGCCCGTCTCGATCGTCCGGGTCGGCGTGAGGATCCAGTCGATCGGGACGTCCGTCGGGGTCGTCGGGATCGTCTCGTCGACGACCTGCAGGTCGTGGACGGTCGTCACGGTCGTCGTGTCGTCGTCGACCAGCCCGGCCTCCCGGAGGATGGCGAACTCCAGGTCGCTGTAGCCCTCGCCCTTGCCGACCCGGGCGCCGCCCTCGGTGACCGCGACGCTGCCCGCGACGATCAGGTCGACCCGTGGCATTCGGTCCGGCCCGACGGCGGCGCCGACCGCGGAGATACCGCCGACGGTCGTCGCGTGGTCGACGTCCTCGATCGCCGCCGGGTCGAGGTGGCGGAAACACTGTGCCTCGCGCAGCCTGGGGACGGCGACGTAGAGCGTCTTGCCCGCCCGGAGCGCCAGGCGACGGACGGGTAGCTGTGGCGAGTCGGGGTTTGCCTTCACGACGTCGGCGGTCCCCCAGGGGTCGAGGTCGGCCAGCCGGTCGGCGGCGTCGATCGCGCCCGCGAAGTTGGGAATTCTTCCGTGGGGCGGGAACGGGAACCGCGCGACGCCCTCCTCCTCGAGCGCGTCCCAGATCCGTTCCCGGAGGGCCTGCTTGTCCATGGTCGGACGTGTCGCTCGTGGCTGGTATATCCTCGCCTGCGGGGGGAACGCGGCGGGCAGTAAGACCTAACTCGGTGGTGGCGGGAGGTGGGATATGCTGACCCTCGACGACGAGCAACGGATGGTCGTCCAGCTGTTCGCGGAGCTGGCCGAAAAGGAGTTCGCCGACCGGGCCTTCGACTGGGGCGGGGACTTCCCCTGGGCGAACGTGGAACGGCTCGCCGAGCAGGGGCTGATGGGCATCAACCTGCCGGAGGAATACGGCGGGGGCGGGATGACCGAGTTCGAGGCGATCCTCGCCATCGAGACGATCGGCCGGGTCTGTCCCGACACCGCGAACGCGTTCTACGGCCAGTCCATGGTCGCGCCGCGGGCCATCGACATGTTCGGGACCGAGGCGGCCAAGGAGCGCTACCTCCCGCCGGTCTGTGCCGGCGAGTCAGCGATCTCGATCGCCATCAGCGAGCCCCACGCGGGGAGCGACGCGGGAGCGATGGACACCCGCCTCGAGGAGGACGACGGCGAGCTCTACCTCTCCGGGGAGAAGATCTGGGTCAGCTACGTCGAGGCCGCGGACGCGGCGGTCGTCTGGGCGCGCTTCCCGGACGACAACCTCGGCACGGTCGTCATGGACTTCGACGCCCCGGGCGTCGAGATCAACGAGCACTACACCAACATGGCCGGCCACAGCCAGACCCACTTCTTCATGGAGGACGTCCACGTTCCAGACGAGCAGGTCCTCGTCCGGGGCAGCGACGCCCTGAAGGAGCAGCTCAAGGCACTCAACTGGGAGCGCTGTGGCAGCGCGGCCTACGCCAACGCGATGGCCCGGTGTGCCTACGACGAGGCGCTCGCCTACGCGAAGGAGCGCGAGCAGTTCGGCCAGCCCGTCGGCGAGTTCCAGGGCATGCGCTGGAAGTTCGCGGACATGGCCAAGGAGCTCGAGGCGGCCCGCTCGCTGACCTACCGGGCGGTCCTGAACGCCGAGGCCCAGGGACGCGTGCCCGACCGCCTCGAGACGAGCATCGCGAAGCTCCACGCCGGCGAGACCGTCGAATACGTCGTCAGCGAGGCGCTGCAGGCCGTCGGCGCGACGGGCTACCAGCGCGAGCACCCCCTCGAGTACCTCTACCGGCTCCAGCGGGGCCGCCGCATCGCCGCGGGCACGGACGAGATCATGAAAAACACCATCGCGGACGCCGTGTTCGACGGCGGCCTCCCCGAGATGGCCTGACCGCGGAACGGAAGTTTTTCGGCGGGGCGCGGGGAGACGGCCCCAATGGCCGCACCCGTCTACCTCGCCGGCGCGTTCGAGCATCCGACCCGCGAAGCACCCGAGAAATCCACGATGCAGCTCCACGCGGAGGTCGCGAAGGGCGCGCTGGCCGACGCCGGAGTCGACCCGGCGGCCGTCGACGCGCTGTTCACCGCCGGCGTCCCGGGCCTCCCGCCGCTGACGCTCGCTGACTACCTTGGTCTCGACCCACGCTACGCCGACTCGACGGACGTCGGCGGGTCCTCCTACCTCTCCCACGTCGGCCACGCCGCCAGCGCCGTCCGCGACGGGAAGTGTGACGTGGCGCTGGTCACCCTGGCCGGTCGGCCCCGCTCGGCGGGCCAGGACACCGGCACGGGCGTCCGCCGGCTCAAGACGGTCCAGGACAGCTTCGAGCGGATCTACGGCGCCACCAACACGACGATGTACGGCCTGGCGGCGCGGCGCCACATGGCCGAGTACGGGACCACCCGCGAGCAGCTCGCCGAGATCCGCGTCGCGGCCTCCCGGCACGCCCAGTACAACGAGCACGCCATGTATCCCGACCCGGTGACCGTCGAGGACGTCATCGAGTCCCGGGTCGTCGCCGACCCGCTGCACCTGCTCGACTGCTGTGTCATCTCCGACGGCGGCGGCGCGGTCGTCGTCGTCTCCGAGGACGTCCGGAGCGAGCTGGACCGGGAGTGCGTCGAGGTGCTCGGCCACGGCGAGGCGATCGGCCACCACGACGCCGGCCGGATCGACCTGACCCACACCGCCGCCGTCGACTCCGGCGAGCGGGCCTTCGCCGAGGCCGGCCTGGGCCCCGAACACGTCGACTACGCCTCGATCTACGACTCGTTCACGATCACCGTCCTCGAGGCCATCGAGGACCTCGGCTTCTGCCGAAAGGGCGAGGGCGGCGCCTTCGTCGAGGGCGGGACGCTCCAGGCGCCCGACGGCGACCTGCCGTTCAACACCGACGGCGGCGGGCTGTGTTCGAACCACCCGGCCAACCGCGGCGGGATGACGAAGATCATCGAGGCGGTCCGCCAGCTCCGCGGCGAGGCCAATCCCGAGGTCCAGGTCGACGCCGACGTCGCCCTGGCCCACGGCACCGGCGGGAGCATCGGGACGCGCCACGGCGCCGCCACGCTCGTCCTCGGGGGTGCGGACCGATGAGCTGGGAGCCCCGCCCGGTGCCCGCGGTCACCCCCGAGTCCGAGGCCTTCTGGGCCGCAGCCGCCGAGGGCGACCTGCTCCTCTCCGAGTGTACGGACTGCGGGCTCGTCTTCCACTACCCGCGCGCGAACTGTCCGGACTGCCTCGGCGACGCGGTCGAGTGGCGCGAGGCGGCGGGCACGGGCGAGGTCTACAGCTACGCCGTCGCGCGCACGCTGGGCGGCTGGCCCGAGGACGACCTGCCCCTTGTCGTCGCCTACGTCGAACTCGACGAGGGGCCTCGCGTGCTGACGAACGTCCGCGCGGACCCCGACGAGATCGCGGTCGGGGACCGGGTGGCCGTCAGCTTCGTCGAGACCGAGGAGCCCGACGTGGCGATCCCGGTGTTCGAGTCGGTCGGCCGGGATCGGTAGGTTATACGGCGCGCCGGCTCCACCGCCGGGCATGGCGCTGGATTCGCTCGCTGACGTGGAGCAGATCGCCGTCGTCGGCGCCGGCGAGATGGGTCGCGGCATCGCCGGCGTCGCCGCCCTGGCCGGCTACGAGACCACCCTGAACGACGTCGATCCCGACCAGCTCGCGGCCGCCGAGGAGCACGTGGCCTGGAGCTACGACAAGCAGGTCGAGCGGGGCAACGCCTCCCGGGAGGCGGCCGACGCCGCCCTCGAGCGGCTCTCGACGACGGGGGACCTCGAGGCCGCCGTGGCCGACGCGGACGTGGTGACCGAGGCCGCCGTCGAGCAGCAGGCCGTCAAGGAAGACATCTTCGGGACGCTCGACGAGGCCGCGCCCGACGCGGCGATCCTCACGACGAACACCTCCGGGCTGAATATCACCCAGCTTGCCGAGGTGACCGACCGCCCCTCGCAGGTCCTCGGCACCCACTGGTTCAACCCGCCGATGCTCATGGACCTCGTCGAGGTCATCGAGACCGAGTACGCCGACCCCGACGCCGCCGACCTGCTCGACGCCCTCGTCGAGGACTTCGGCAAGACGCCGATCCGCTGCAAGCGGGACGTCCCGAACTTCATCGTCAACCGCTGCATGCGGCCCTACGGCGAGGCCGCCGCCTGGCTGGTCTACTACGACGAGGCCGGCATCGAGGCGATCGACTCGGCGATGAAGTTCACGGAGGGCTTTCCGATGGGACCCTTCGAACTCGCGGATTTCACCGGCGGCATCCAGATCCGCGTCGAGGGCGAGGCGGACCATCTCGATGATCCCCGGCCCCTGAGCTACGACACGCGATACTGCCCGCTGCTTCACGACCTCTACGAACAGGGCCACTACGGCCGGAAGGCCGGCAAGGGCTTCTATGACTACAGCGACCGGGACGAACCCGACGTCGATCCCGACGCTGGCGCGGACGTCGACCCCATGCGCGTCTGGGCGCCGGTCATCAACGAGGCGGCGAAGATGGTCCAGCACGACGTCGCCAGCGCCGAGGACGTCGACACGGGCATGGAACTCGGCGGCAACTGGCCGGTCGGGCCCCTGGAGAAGTGCGACGAGGTCGGCGCCGAGGCGGTCGTCCGGGCCTGCGTCGACCTGGCGGGGATGCACGAGCGCGTCGAAAACCTCGCCGAGGTGCTGCCGTGTGCCCTGCTGGTCGAGCAGGCGAAGACGGGCGAGACCTTCCACTGACGGGTGCGCTCGCCCGAGGGCTGTCGCTGGCGGCGAGAGGCGAGGCCATCACGCCCTGGGGATCCGACGGCCGGAGTCGGCGCGGCCCGCTACCCGGCCAGCGTGCCGAGGAGCCCCGCAGCGATCGAGCGGAGGCGAGCGAGCCAGTAGGCGAGGGGACCGGTCGGTTCCGCCGGGTCCGTGCCGAGTTCGACCTCCACGCCATCCGGATAGCCGTCCCCGTCGGCATCGGACGGCGAGTCCTCGGCCACACTCGTCTCGGGCGGTGCGCCGTCGGCCGCGGTGGTCGCCTCGTCGGGTGTGGCGGAATCCCCCGTCTCAGTGCGTTGGGGCGCGGTGGTCCCGTCGACCGGCGTCGTCAGCGGCACCGTCACCGTCCGGGACAGGGCGTCCGTGTGCCCGTCGTCGTCGACGACGAGCAACTCGACGGTGTAGGTCCCCGAGGCGTTGAACTCGTGGGTGACGGCGGTCCCGTTCGCGGCGCGTCCGTCGCCGAAGTCCCAGACGAACTGGCGGACCGAGCCGTCGGGGTCGCTCGATTCCCGGCCCGAGAAGTCGACCGCCGACGCCCCGGCCGCCGGCTCCATCCGCATCGCCGCCGTGGGTGGGCGATTCGGCCGGAGTACCCGTACCGTCCGCGTGACCGTGTCGGATTTGCCGCCGCTGTCGGTGACGGCGAGCGTCACGGTCGCGTTGCCGGGTTCGGTGAAGGTGTGCGAGACGGTCGGCCCGGTCGCCGTCGAGCCGTCGCCGAAGTCCCACTCGTACGTCGAGATGGCGCCTTCCGGGTCCGAGGAGGTGCTGGCGTCGAAGGAGACCGACGAGCCCACCGTCGTGGGGCCGGCCGCCGACACGCCGAAGTGGGCGATCGGTGGGGTATTGCGGACCGTGAGCGAGCGCGTGACGGACGCGGTCTCGCCCGCGGTGTCCGTCACCGTGAGCGTGACCGGGTAGGTCCCGGTCGACGTGTAGGTGTGATCGGCCAGCCGTCCCGTCGCGGCCGTCCCGTCGCCGAACTGCCACCGATACCCGTCGATCGACCCGAGCAGGCTGTGGGAGGCGGTCGCGTCGAACCTGACGGCCGTGTCGATCCGGGGCCCCCCGGGGGCGATCGCCATCGTCGCGTTGAGGAACTGCAGCGCCGAGGTGTTCGCGACGACCGGGTCCAGGACCGTCGTCATGTCACGCGAGCGGTTGATGCTGACGAGCGAGGGGGAGCCGATCGTGGAGAGGTTGGTCACGTAGCCGCCGAGGACGTCCGAGTAACTCGTCGCCGCCTGGACGGCCTCGGTCGTCGAGGAATTGACGTAGGTGTTCACCGGGGGGACGGAGACGGTGGTGTCCGTCGTGAACTCCTTCTCGGGGAGGTCGGCGTGGAGCGTCGTGCCGGGCTCGACGGCCGTGAACGACTGGTTGTAGTGGAGGACGAAGCTATCCTCGAGCGGGACGCCGACGGTGACGTCGTACTTCTCGTTTGTGGGCAACCGTTTCGTCCACGGCGTGTGCCCGACCTGGTCGCCGTCCAGCCAGACCGCCATGTCGGACGGTTCCGAGGTGACGGTCACTCGCTCGCGTTCCCGATCGAGCGCGACGGCCGCCGTCGGGTCGTCGTCGGTGAGGGTGAGCGTGACGTCCTCGCGTTCGTAGCCCGGCTTGTCCACGGCGAGGTCCCACCGGCGCTCGATGCCACCAGCGGCCGCCGCGACAGCCGCGGCAGCGCCGCCCGACGACGGGGCACCCGTGTACGAGCCGGCCACGTCCACGCGGACCTCGGTCGTGAACGGCGTGGTTCCCAGTGGGGTGCCGGACCCGTCGTACACGGTGGCGCCAGCGGGGTCGGAGGTCACGCTGACCGTCGTTTTCCGGTCGAGGCCCGGCGCCTCGATCTCCCGGTCCATCGAGCGGGTCAGCGTGGACGTCCCGGCGAAGGACTTGAGGACTGATTTCAACACGCCCCCGACGTTCGCGTCGTCGGGACTCCGGCACCGATCCACGCTCGTCCCCTTGAACTCGCCCCCGAACGACAGGTGGCCACGCGGCCGCCAGCAGGTCTCCGCCCGGATCTCCGTGATCCGGGCCGTGCCGTCACCCCCGACCAGTTCGCTCGTCTCGGTCGGCCAGGTGTTGTAGTTCGGAACGAAATAGAGCGGCCCGCCCGACGAGCCGGCGTCGACTCTCGCCGCGCCGGGAACGTACCGATGCCCGTTGCTGTCGGTCTCGAGGCGCGTGACGTAGTGGCTCGAGGACTCGGTGACCTTCCCGACACCGGGGTACTTGTCGGGATCCGACGGGTGGATGGCGCCCAGCCGTGTCCGACCGGATTGGGTCTTCACGGTGAGTCGGTAGCCGGGAACCAGGTCGACACAGCCGTCCTTCATCGGCAGTGCGATGCCGAGGTACCGGCTCGTCAGGCCCTTCCAGAGCTTCTCGTAGGCCTCCTTGCCCTTGCGGCGGGGGAGGGATTGGCGGGAATCGGAGCGGACGTCGATGCGGAACCCCGAGATAGCCCCGTCGCCGTCCCGATCGATCGGGTGGGCGACCTCGAGCGCGCGGATCTCCCCGTCGCGTTTCGCCGACTTCGAGGACTCACAGTGGCCGTTGTGCTCCCCGCTTCCCTCGTGGGCGACGGCCACGTCCGTGCCGAGGAGGAGGCCAGCGCCCACCAGGCCGACCACGAGGATGGCCGTCGCGAGGACGACACCGGCGCGCGAATTGTCCATGCGGGACCCAGCGGTCTCGCCGGCGTAAGCGTGGTATCTACGTACCTAGAGCCCGCGGGGCTGGCACCATTCATTCACCGCTGCTGGTATGTTTCCACGCACCTAGAGACCGGTTTCTTGTACCGGTCCGGGGAATCGGGAGCCGATGGGATCGTTCGAAACCGCCGAGCGGCGATCGTCGGGGAGGTAACCGTCGATGGTGTCCGGGCCCAACCAGGTGGTGCTGTTGCTCGTCGGTGCGGTGCCGCTGCTCGTCGGCGTGCTGGCCCTCCGGAGCGCGTGGCGACGCTACAGGTTCGTGAAGCGGGTCTCCGGGGCGAACGCCGACCCGGTCGACGTCGGCGAGATCACCCCGGGCCAAACGGCCGTCGAGGGGACCGCCCGCGTCGCCTCCGAGACCGTTGCCGCACCGTTCACCGACGAGCGGGGACTGCTCTCGGTGGGCGAGACACTCACCCCGAGCCAGTCGGGCGACGGCACCGATAGCCTCACGAGCGACGAACGGGCCGTCGAATCCGTGCCGTTCACCGTCGAAGACGGGACGGGCACCGTCGCGGTCGATGCCGAGCCCGGGACCTATCACCTGCGCGCCGAGCGGTTCGACCCGGGCGACGTCGACCAAGGGGCCCTCGAGGGGTGGACCGACCGGACCGGCGTGGATCCCGGGAACCCGAACGCCTACCGCCAGCAGCTCCTCACCCCCGGTGAGGACGTCTACGTGTTCGGCGAAGCCAGTGCGGCCGGGCCGGACGCGAAAAGGCGGTCCCCCGACGCCGACTGGCAACTCCGTGCGGGTGCCGAGGACATCATCGTCTCGACACAGGGCCGGGCCGAACTCGGGGGGAGCAACCTCGTCGTCGCGGTCATCCTCTTCGTCCTCGGCGGGACGTTCACGCTGATGGGACTGCTCTTCTGGACCGGTCTGCTGTAGCGAGACTGCGGTCGCGTGACCGGCGCGGCCCGAAATCCACGCCGGTGACTCAACATAGTTAGAGGCAGACCCGAATCTTGATGTGGGTCGACCCGGTGCAGCGCGCATGAGTCAGGAGGGAGCCGGGTCGGTCGGAGTGGACGCCGTCTCGGCAGCGGCGATGGACGGGATAGCGGTGACCGTCGACGGCGAGATCGTCCACGCGAACGCGGCCCTGGAAACGCTCGTCGAACGAGAGGACCTCCCCGGGGAGTCCTGGCGGGTCCTGTTCCCGGCCGGGACGTGCGACCGAATCGAGGGCGAACTCCTGGATCGGGTCGCGGCCGACGGCGAGTGGTGCGGACGGGTCTCGGCCCGACGCGCGTCGGGATCGACGTTCGCGGCGACGCTGTCCATCCGCGCTGCCGACGACGGCGAGTCGATCGCCTGGGCCCTCAGGGACGACGGTGGCGAGGACGGGGCCGAACTGGATCGGTTCGAGACCATCATCGAGACCGCCCAGGACGGGATCTACTCCCTCGACGAGAACCTCGAATTCGACTTCGTCAACGAGTCCCTCTGTGAGATGGTGGGGCTGCCCGCGGCGGACCTCCTCGGCGAGAGCGTGGCCGACTTCTTCGTCTACGACGACGAGTACGCCTTCGCTGCGGAGCTTCGCGAGCGGATTCTGTCGGGCGATTCCAGCGTGGGGACCGTCCAGGGGACGTCCGCGGCGGGATCGGCCGGGCGGCTCCACCTCGAGACGCGGTACCGCCTCCATCCCGAGCCCGACGAGGAATTCAAGGGGAGCGTCGGCATCATCCGGGACGTCACCGAGCGGGTCGAGCGCGAGCGCGAACTCGAGACGCTCAACCGGATCAACGAACTCCTGCTCGATACGGTCCGGGAAGCCCTCCGGACGCCCTCGAGGGACGCCGTCGAGGGAGCGGTCTGTGAACGCGTCCTCGCGCTCGACCGGTACGATTTCGCCTGGATCGGGGAACGGACCCTCGACGACGGCGAAATCCTCCCCCGGGCGACGGCCGGCGGCGACGAGGACTTCCTCGCGGACCTCCCGCTCTCGGCGGCCGAGGGCGAGACGACCCCGATCGACCGCGCCTTCAGCGAGCAATCGGTCCAGGTCGCGAACGTCGAGGCCGCGGGCTCCCCCGGAGAGCAGTCGGTCCTCGCCGATCGGGGCTTCGAGTCACAACTGGTCGTGCCGCTCCGCCACGAGCGCACCGTCTACGGAGCGCTCGTCGTGTATTCGACGGAGGTCGACGCGTTCTCCGACAGGGAACGGGACGGGTTTGCCGTCCTCGGCGAGGCGCTGGGCTACATCCTCAACGCGATCAAGACCCGGCAGTTGCTGTTCGCGGACTCCGTCGTCGAACTGGAACTCGAGGTCGCGGACGACGACTCGCTGCTGTTCGGGAGCGCCGCGGCGCTGGACTGCTCGATCGAGATCGCGGGCGTCGTCGAGACCGGTTCGCTGACGCTCCTCTACGCCGACGTCGACGGGACGACGAGCCACCGGCTCGTCGACCACCTCGAGGACGCCGGCGCGGTCGACGGCGCGAGGGTGATCGACGACGAGGACCGCCAGCGCGTCGAGATCGCGTTCGACGGGTCGGTCTTCGTCGACGCCGTTCGGGCCGCCGGCGCCAGTTTCGAGTCGGCACGGATCGGTCCCGAGGGTGCCAGGCTCGTGGTGGAGGTGCCGGCAGCGGCGGATACCCGGGAGTTCCTGAACCACGCGACGGCGTCGTTCGACCACGTCGACCTGCTGGCACGCCGGCAGCGGAACCGACCCCCGGCGCTCGACGGCCGGCTCGAGGGGCCCCTCGAGGACCTGACCGATCGACAGCGGACCGCCCTCGAAATCGCCTACGCGGCCGGCTACTTCGACTGGCCGCGGGCGAGCACGGCGGAGGAGCTGGCCGAGTCGATGAACATCTCGGCGCCGACCCTCCATTACCACCTCCGGCGGGCGGAGGCTGGGTTGCTGTCCTCGATATTCGACTAGCCCGGCTTTCACGCTGCGATGGCGCGTCGACCGGTCGAAGGAGTCGAACGTCGAGTGTCGACGGGGGTCAACACGAGGGCCGACAGCCGGGTTCCCGACGGGGGAGGACGAGTGATGATGGGAAGCTTCCTCCCCGTCCCTGTCAGAGGCTGGGGAGCACGTGCTCCCCGGGTGTCAGGACAGACCCGTCCAGAATGATACTGGTCCCTGACAACCCAAGCCAGTGATACCCCGGACGTCGCGAGCGGGGGCCAACGGCCGGCTCCGGTTGGCCTGCACGGATCCCGTCGAGCGCGCCGTGGCCACGGCACGGCGGCGCCCGACGCTCAGCCGGTCGACTCCGGTTCCTGTTCGATCGGGACGTCGACGAGGTTTCCCCATTCGGTCCACGAGCCGTCGTAGTTCTTGACGGCCGAGTAGCCGAGCAACTCCTGGAGGACGAACCACACGAGCGCGGAGCGCTCGCCGATGCTGCAGTAGACGATCGCCGGTTCGTCGGGGTCGGCCCCGCGTTCCTCGAACAACTGGGCGAGTTCGGCCCGGCCGCGGAAGCGGTCGTCGTCCCCGAACACCTCGAACCAGGGGACGGTGATCGACCCCGGGATGCGGCCGTCGGGCTGGGCCCCGTCCGACTCGCCCGCGGGCTCGCTTCGACGGTCCGCCGGATCGCGCACGTCGAGGATCGTCGTGTCCTGCGTGAGGGCGCGGACGACGTCGTCCCGATAGGCTCGCACCTGTTCGATGGTGCCGTTGATGTCGTACTCCTTCGCGGAGACCGACGGCGCGTCGGTCGTGACGGAGCCGTGGGCGGCCGCCCAGGCGGCAAAGCCCCCGTCCAGCAGGGAGAGGTCCCGGTGGCCGAAGTAGCGCAGGATCCAGTAGACGTAGGCGGCCATCCGGTTCTGGTCGGTGCTGTAGAGGACGAGCGAGGTGTTCGGCGTGATCCCGGACTCGCCGAGCGTGGCCGCGACGTGTGCGCGGTCCGGGACCCCGCGTCGGTCCTCGGGGACCACCTGGTCGAGCCGGATCGACCCCGGGATCCGTTCGCTCCCGTCGCTCTCGGTCGGGATCTGCACGAGCCGGACGTCCGAATCGTCGCCGCGGAACGCCTCCGTGTTGTCCGCGACCCAGTCGACCCCCACGAGCACGTCGCTCGCGTACTCGGTTCCTCGTCCGCCGACCGTCGAACTCGGCGCGTAACACGTCTGGCGGGCGTCGTGGACGGCCGGCCGGGAGTCGACGAGGTCCGCCTCCTCGAGCTTGGTGAGCCCGTAGCGGGTCGTCCGGGGCGCCAGCATCGTCTCCTCGATGATCTCCTGCTGGCTCAGGCGGCCGTTGTACTCCAGGATCGTGTAGACGAACTTCGAACTCGGGGGGAGGTCTTCGAGGCGCTCCCGGACTGCCTCGCTTCGGCGACCGAGCGGTCCCATCGTTCCGGTACATCGAAGCCGTCCTGCCACAAATATCCTCCCCTCCGCACGGGTAGACACCCGTGTAGTTGTGGCCCCAGTTATTTCTGCCCCTCCCACCGTTGCCGGGTGGCGGTGCCCACATCCCACAGGTGTCCTGGCGCCACCGAGACGTTCCGGAAAAACCGCGGCGTCCCGGAATGGCCATCAAACTTGCCGGTAGTCGGGGACGGCCAGGACGAACCGGCAATATGCGGGTGTCGCCGAACGTGTCTTAGGAGTCTGAGACGTGACTACTCACCACGCATGGTGACCGAGATTACGGCGGCACAACTGCGGGACAAGATCGACGCGGACGACGACTTCGTGCTGTTCGACAACCGCAACCCGGAGGACTTCGAGAACTGGCACATCGACGGGGCGATCAACGTCGAGTACTCCTCGAGTGACGGGGAACTGGTCGGCGACTTCGAGGCCCACCGGGAGACCGCCGACGCGGCCGGGGAGATCGTCACGATCTGTGCCATGGGCAGCGCCTCGGCGGACTTCGGCGAGTGGCTCGAAGCCGACGGGTACGAGAACGTCCAGTCGGTGTCCGACGGCATGGAGGGCTGGGGCGCCGTGTACGACGTCGTTCCCATCGCGACCCGGGACGACGACATCGAAATCCTCCAGCTCCAGCGTCGGTCCAAGGGGTGTCTCGGCTACGTCGTGGGCTGCAAGCGAACCGGCGAGGCGGCCATCATCGACGCGACCCGGCACATCCAGGAGTACAAGAAAGCGGCCCGCGACCACGGCTTCCGCATTTCGGCCATCTTCGAGACGCACATCCACGCCGACCACCTGATGATGGGCGCCCGTCGACTCCGGGACGAACTGGACGTGCCGTACTACCTGGGCAGCGAGGCCGGGACGCGTGAACCCGCCTTCGAGTACGACGCGGTCGAGCCCAACGGCACCGTCGACGTCGGCGAAGTCACCATCAAGGCCATCCACACGCCCGGACACACGACGGGGTCGACGAGCTGGCTCGTGGAGGACGAGGCCCTGATGACCGGCGACACGCTGTTCGTCGAATCGGTCGGCCGGACCGAACTCCAGTTCGAGGGCGGTGACGCGGAGGACGCCGCCGGCGTGCTCTTCGACACCCTCCAGAAGATCATGGCCCTGCCGGACACCGTGAAGGTCCTTCCCGCACACTTCAACGTCACCGACGACGGCCGCTACGTCGACGTCACGCCGGGGTTGCCGATGACCGCGACGGTCGGTCACATCCGGCAACACAACGAGATGGTCCAGATGGACCGGGAGACGTTCGTCCAGGCGGCCTTCGAGAAGATTCCCCAGAAGCCGCCGAACTACGAGGACGTCATCATGACCAACGAGGGCAAACGCGAACTCGAGAGCGACGAGGAGGCCGAGGAACTCGAACTCGGCCCCAACCGCTGTGCGGCGACCGAGGACAGCGTCGTCGCCAACGACTGACGGCGCGATCCGCCGACTTTTTTCGGGACGAACGACGTTACCAGTGGCCGGGCCGCAGCCGGGCGACTCGGTTCACCGCCGGCGCTCCCAGCCGGTGGGTTCGACGAGGGAGGATGGCGACTGCGGCGCAGGCCGAGCGGTCCGGACGGCGCTAGGACCGCCCGATGCGGCGGATCGCCTCGACGAGACGGCCCAGCCCGCGCTGGACGTCCTCGTCCCAGAGCGCACGAACCAGTCCGACCAGGCCGACGCGCTCCGGGGGCTCGTCCTCGGTCAGGGCGCTCAGTCCGGCGTCGAGGGTGTCCATCGTGGCCGGATCGCCGAGCCGCCCGGCGAAGGTCATCGCGTTGCCGAGGTTGCGCCCGAAGGTGTAGGGCTCGACCGCGGTCTCGTCGTACGCGTCCGCCATGCCGGCGGCGATCTGCCGGACGTGGCGGATGCTCGACCGCTCCGCCCCCGCGACGGCCTTCATCTCGGGGGCGAGGTCCTCGGCCAGTCCCTTCGTGACCTCGACGAGTTCGAGCAGTTCCGCGAGGTCGTCCGCGTTCTCGCCCAGGCGTTCCAGGAGGACGAGGAGGTCCTCGTTTTCGAGGGCGCCCCGCAGTTGGCGGAGGGCGTCGCGGTTCTCCGCGAGCGCACGACGGAGCTCCGGCGCGAGGTCGTTCGCGAGGCCCTCGGCAGCCTCGAGCTGGTCGAGCAGGGCCACGAGCGTGTCCGACCGATGGCCCAGCTGTTGCAGGACGATCAGCGTCTCCTCCCGTTCGAGGGCCTCCCGGAGGTCGCGAAGTTCGTCGCGATTCTCGTGGACGGCCCGTCGCAGCTCCGGCGCGAGGTCGGCCGACAGGTCCTGGACGACGACCAGGGTCTCGAGCAGTTCGGCGAGTTCCTCGGCGTGGTCGTCCAGCTCCCGGCGGAGAGTCTCGGCATCCTCGAGGGCCGGCTTTGCCCCGGATGCGGGTTCGTCTGAGGCCATCGTCACAGCGGCAGCGGGTCGTAGCCGCGCATCCAGAGGTTCCAGTACACCGACGGGAGGACGTTGACGTCCATGATCCAGTTCATCCGGGACACGACCGGCGCCGAGAGGCT
>Ga0207797_1001067_pt1 | contig 20333 bp, 14 predicted proteins | sample PRCRCaboRojoPR_6_FD_187275 | JGI IMG/M metagenome (GOLD analysis project Ga0207797, IMG submission 187275) | Marine sediment microbial community from Cabo Rojo, Puerto Rico - PR CR 10% Liquid 1 (SPAdes) | ecosystem: Environmental > Aquatic > Marine > Coastal > Sediment | place: Cabo Rojo, Puerto...
CCAATCCGCTAGCGACCAGTACAATTACCACATTATTATCGGAAATCTCCTGCCAAATAGAATGAAAAAGCACCAGTAGTATTAAGCAAATTGCTGTTAAAACAATCAATGCATTGACAACGCACCTTCTTAGACCGGTCTCATAATTATTTCATGGGATGACATTTCTCCAATTTAGTGGCTTATTTAAATTAGTTTTGAGGCTTGATGCCTGTCTCTGAGATATCCCGATGAGCGACAGCGATATCGGGATGAGTTCGACTTTGCCAATTCAGAAAATCAAAGATTTTCTGAATTGGCAGTCTCACTCACTTTCCGATACAAAAATGCTTAAAGATGTTCCCAAGTACCTCATCCGTGGTGATTTGCCCCGTTATTTCACCGAGGTAATGGATTACCTGGCGCACGTCCATGACAAACAGGTCGGAGGAGAGGCCGGATTCCATGCCTTCACGGGCACGTTGGAGGGCATCGTAGGCATGCTTCAGGGCTTCATAGTGGCGCACATTGGTGACCATGATCTCATTCTGATCCAGGGGCGAATAGTTGACCGAGTTGAGAAGGGTGCTGGTGAGCTTGTCAATGTTGGTGCCCTGTTTGGCCGAGATGCGCAGCAATTCATCCTCTGTATGGATCACCTTTTGAATGGCTTTTTCAGTTTCTACCACTTCATCCTCAGTAGAAACCTGGTCCACTTTATTCAGCAGCACCAACAATTTCTTTTGGGTGCCTTTCATTCGATCTTCCACCTTCTGTATGGTATGTGTCACCGTTTCGGTAGGCTGTGTGGCATCAACCAGGAGCAAAACGATCTGCGCCTTGTCGATCTGGCTAAAGGTGCGTTCAATGCCGATGGATTCGATCTTCTCCCTGGTATCCCGTATCCCTGCCGTATCAATGAAACGGAATTCGATGCCCTGGATGTTGATCACATCCTCGATCACATCACGGGTGGTGCCTGCTATGTCGGTTACGATGGCCTTTTCTTCATTCAGCAGGCGGTTGAGCAGTGTAGACTTTCCTACATTGGTATTGCCAGTAATGGCAACGGGAAACCCGTTTTTTATGGCATTGCCCAGCTCAAAAGAGTTGAGCAGCTTTGAAATCAACCGGTCGATCTCCTCCAGCAATTCCTTAAGTTGTGTTCGATCTGCAAATTCCACATCCTCGTCGCTGAAGTCAAGTTCCAGTTCGATCAGGGATATAAAGTGCAGCAATTTTTCCCGGAGGTTTTTTATCTCTGATGAGAATCCTCCCCGCATCTGTTGCATGGCCAACTTATGGGATGCCGAAGAGGTGGAGGCAATCAGATCGGCTACGCCTTCTGCCTGGGCCAGGTCCATTTTACCGTTATGAAAAGCCCGCATGGTGAATTCACCCGGGTCGGCCGTACGGGCCCCGTGATTGATCAGCAACTGGAGCATTTTTTGTTGTATATAACGGGACCCATGACATGAAATCTCAACCATGTTGTTGCCGGTATAGGAATGGGGCGCGTGGAAGGGAACCACCAGCACTTCGTCAAGCACCTGGTCTCCATCCATGATCTTCCCAAAATGCATTTTACGCGGGGCCTGCTCTTTGATCGCCTTGTTTATCCCTGCCGGTTCAAATATCCCGTCCATCAACGAGAAAACCTCGTTCCCGTCAACCCTGATAACGGCTATGGCACCGTTACCCTGGGGGGTGGATATGGCACATATGTTATCTGTATCATTCATTTTGGAGATGCTTTAAAAAAATGCCCTGAATTATTCACAAATAATGATACAAAATTAATGCGCTTTAAATAAAAAGTAGAGAAGTAACGAAAATAATCCGCTTACGTAAAAGATATTTGTTTTCATTAATAAATAAATTATTTTTGGAAATAAATATGATACAGGGGCACCTATGAGCGTACTGGTAAATAAGGATACAAAGGTTATTGTGCAGGGCATTACGGGTAGTGAAGGCACTTTTCATACCGAACAAATGATGGGTTACGGTACCCGGGTGGTCGGCGGGGTGACTCCCGGGAAGGAAGGAATGACACACCTGGGTGTACCTGTTTTCAATACGGTGGGAAAAGCTGTTGCTGAAACCGGGGCCAATGCTTCGGTGATATTTGTACCTCCCGCATTTGCAGCCGATGCCATGATGGAAGCCAGTGATGCAGGCATTGAGGTGGCAGTGGTTATTTCAGAAGGAATTCCCACACAGGATATGGTCAAATTGAAGGAATTCTTGAAGGACCGGGAAACGTTTATGATCGGACCCAATTGCCCCGGGATTATAACCCCTGAAGAATGCAAGGCAGGCATTATGCCGGGATTTATTCATAAAAAGGGTTCGGTGGGTATTGTATCCCGATCGGGCACGTTAACCTATGAAGCGGTGGACCAGGTGACCAAGCTGGGGATGGGCCAGTCAACCTGTATTGGAATAGGCGGGGATCCCATCGTAGGAACCTCCACGCTGGAAGCAGTCAAATTATTTATGGAAGATCCTGAAACAAATGGCATCATCATCATTGGTGAGATAGGTGGAAGCATGGAAACGGAAGCTGCAGAGTGGATCAGGGACTATGGTACCAAGCCAGTGACGGCCTTCATTGCAGGGAAAACTGCACCGAAAGGACGTAGAATGGGTCATGCCGGGGCCATCATAGGGGGGAAGGCAGATACTGCAGAGGCTAAAATTGAGGCAATGCGTGAATGCGGGATCCATATTTCCGAATCACCGGCTCAGATTGGTCAAACCATGTTTGACATGCTAAATGCATGAGGCGAATTGTCTCTTAAAATTATGATATTAAATGCAAAACAGGGATTGGAGCGACAAAGTTATCCTGATTGCTGAAGATGAAAAGATTAATTTTCTTTATCTGAAGTCTATTTTTGAAAAGACCGGTGCCCGGTCCATATGGGCAAAAAACGGAGCAGAAGCCATCTCTCTTTGTAAGGATCATAATGTGGACATTGTGATCATGGATATCAAAATGCCCGGGACGGATGGAAATGAAGCCACCCGAAAGATAAAAGCCCTGAATTCCGGTATCGCGGTGATCGTTCAAACTTCCTATACACTGAAAGAAGACAGCAAAAAAGCCTTTGAAGCCGGCTGTGATACCTTCCTCAGCAAACCCGTCCGTCCGAAAAATCTGCTGGCCACTGTGGAGAAGTACATTTAGAACTCGGCTAAAGTTATGGACCATCTGCAACTCTAAGAACCTTAAACATGAAACCTCAAACTTTAAGCGATTTATCCCTTGTTCTTTACTCTAAGCTCTAGGTTCTATTCTTCTTCCCACGATATGAAACTCCTGTCAAACAATCAAATTCAATCATTCGCTCATTTCCTCTTCGGCTGATAGCCACCTTTCTTCTGTGCTTGTTTCTGCTGTGCTTCTTCGAGTCGCTGCTGCAGCTTTGACTTCTTTTGCGGTTTTTTCTTGTTTTCCTTCAACTTACGGTGAATCTCCTCGTCATCAACAAACCTCCTGATTAATAGTGTTTGTCCTAAAGTAATGATGTTTGAAAGGAAGAAGTAATAGCTCAGGCCGGCTGCAAAATTATTGAAAATGAAAAGCAGCATCACGGGCATGAAGTAGGTCGTAAAGAATTTCATTCCCGGCATTTGCTGGCTTCCGCTCATCTGCGAACTGTTGATCCTGGTTGTGAAGATTAAGGTAACTGCCATCAATAATGTGAACAGGCTCACATGATCGCCATAAAACGGGATACTGAAAGGCAGTTCCAGTATCGAATCATAGGATGAAAGATCTTCCGCCCAGAGGAAACCTTCCTGCCTCAGCTCAAATGATGATGGGAAGAACTGGACCATGGCGATCAGGATGGGCAACTGTAGCAACATGGGCAAACAACCACCCATCGGGTTCACCCCCGCTTTCTTGTAAAGATCCATCATGGCCCGCTGCTTCTTCATGTTGTCTTCCTTCTTCGGGTACTTTTTGTTGAGCTCGTCAATTTCAGGTTTCAGTACCCGCATCTTGGCCTGCGAGAGGTAGGATTTGTAGGTGAGCGGGAAGAGCACTGCTTTGATAATTAGGGTAAGCAGCAGTATAATGATGCCGTAGTTGGCTATGGAATTATCCAGCCAGTTGAAAATGGGAATGATGATGTATTTATTCACCCATTTGAATACGGCCCATCCCAGGGGAATGAGGTTCTCAAACTCCTGGTCGTATTTTTTCATGATGTTATACTTGTTCGGGCCAAAATAAAAGTTCATGGGCATGTTATACTCGGGCTTGCTTTCATAGGGCACACTGATTTCAGCTATGAGCCGCTTCTGAAAGTCTTTGGAATCTTCTATGTTGTTAACTTCTACCCTGGAATTATTAAAGAAGTTGTTTGATACCAGGATGGAAGAAAAGAATTTTTCCTTAAAGGCAATCCACTTGAGGCGATTCGGCAGTTCTTCTTCCGCTTCATCGCTGGTTGCGCTGCTGACGTCATCCACTTCATCCTGATAATATTTATACCCGATGGTGGTGGTGTTGCGCCTGTTGTCTTCACTTTTTTCAAGCCTGGGGGTTTTAATATCCCAATTAAGGTCAAGTTCAGTATAGTTATTGGGTATAACCTGGTTCATCCCATGAAACTGGATATTGAAGTCCATCATATGGGTATTGGGGGCCAGGGTGTAAACATATTCTATATAACGATCCTCTCCGGCATGAAGCCTCAGCCTTATCGTTTGGTTATTATTCCCGGCATAGAGGGAGTCGCGATCTCCAACCTGCTCGAAATACAGATCATTGGTGGAAATTTGCCGTTTATTGGCAAAGAAATTAAATCCGAATTTATTGTGATCGCCGTTGAACAGGACCAGGGGCTTGCCATCGTAGGTCTCATATTCTTTCAGTTCCACTGAATAGGGTCGACCACCTTTTGTGGATATTTTGGCCTTCATCAGGTTGTTCTCCAGTACAATCAGCTTTTTTTCTCCTTTGGCTGATACTGCAAAAGGTCCGTAAATATCCCCCAGTTGGGTGGTTGTAGTATCTGCTGTTTGTTGTGTCTGCTGTGTTTGGGCCTGACCAGGCCGGGTTTGATCTGTTTCTTTTTGCGGAGTTCCGGCTTGCTGTTGCTGAGCTTGTTGGGTATCTTGCTTCATCTGCTCAACCCTTTGAAGAGAATCCCTCACCCGTTGCATTCTCTGTCTTTCTTCCTCGGAAGGCTTGTTCACCACTCCATAAACAACAAGGATCAAGGCAATAATAAGTAGCCCTATAATTGAATTCTTATCCATTTTTGATATAATTTAACTTCACTTTACCTGATAAATATTAGGGCCACAAAGATAAATTGAAAAGATAAGATTATCAAAAATACCGGGCGATAATGTTACATTTCTGTAATTTAAGGATTTTGCCTGCACATTTCCTTCACAAAGGCCACAAACAGGGGATGGGGTTGTGAAACAGTACTTTTATATTCCGGGTGAAACTGAACCCCCACAAACCATCGGTGTTCCGGGATTTCAACAATTTCCACAAGGTCCGTTTCAGGGTTAATACCGGTGGCTATCATTCCCGCTCTTTCAAAATCTTTCAGGTAGGCATTGTTGAATTCGTAGCGGTGTCGGTGCCTTTCCCTGATCTGGGAGACATTATATATTTCGTGAACATTGGAGTTTTTCTTTATTTCGCATGGATAACTTCCAAGACGCATGGTTCCACCTTTTTCGGTAATGTTTTTCTGTTCTTCCATCAGGTCAATGACAGGGTCGGGGGTACGCCTGTTGAATTCCGTAGAATCGGCTTCTTTATAGCCAAGGACATTACGGGCAAATTCTATGACCGAACACTGCATGCCCAGACAAACCCCAAGGAACGGCAGGTTGTTCTCCCTGGCATATTTGGCGGCAATGATCTTCCCTTCAATTCCTCTTTGTCCGAATCCAGGTGCAATAAGGATACCATGAAGGTCTTTCATTGTTTCATTCACATTGTCGGCGGTGATATCCTCGGAATGTATGGTGGTCACTTCCACCTTGCACTCATTTTCTGCGCCGGCATGAATGAATGATTCCTGGATGGACTTGTATGAATCAGGGAGTTCCACATATTTACCCACAAGACCGACCCGGATTTGTGTTTTGGGATTTTTCAGCTTGTTGACAAAAGTGGTCCATCTCTCCAGGTTGGGCTCACTCTTGGAACCCAGGCCCAATTTTCTTAGTATGGTCAAATCCAGCTTCTCCTCCTTCATTAAAAGGGGAACTTCATAAATGGTATCTACATCTTTTGACTCAATAACAGAGCCCAGATCCACGTTACAAAACTGGGCCACCTTCTTACGTATATCCATGTTTAGTGGGAGTTCAGACCTGAGAACCAAGGCATCCGGCTGAACTCCGTTTTCAAGCAATCCTTTTACCGAATGTTGGGTGGGTTTGGTTTTGGATTCTCCCGATGCCGAGATGTAAGGAACAAGTGTCAGGTGAATGACCACGCTGTTGGAAGGTCCAAGTTCCCATTTCAGCTGCCTCACTGCCTCGATATAGGGCAATGATTCAATGTCGCCCACCGTACCGCCAATCTCAGTAATCACCATATCATAGTTAAACCTCTTACCCAGTAATTTTATGCTGCGTTTGATCTCATCGGTTATATGGGGAATGACCTGAACGGTTTTTCCAAGGTAATCCCCGCGGCGTTCTTTGTTGATTACCGACTGGTATATCTGGCCGGTAGTAACATTGTTGTTCTGTGAAGTGAGCACGCTGGTAAATCTTTCGTAATGCCCAAGATCCAGGTCGGTTTCGGTACCGTCCTCGGTAACGTAACATTCCCCGTGTTCATAAGGGTTAAGTGTACCCGGATCAATGTTGATGTAGGGGTCAAGTTTCTGGATGGCTACAGAGTAACCCCGTGCAAGCAGTAATTTACCAAGTGATGCCGATATGATTCCTTTGCCCAGTGAAGAGGCAACGCCGCCGGTAACAAAAATGTATTTGGTGTTTTGAGCCAATTTATTCGATTTTTATTCCTCGTCCGTATCAAACTTGTCAATCAACTTAATCTTTTCCTCGAGCACTCCGATCTCATTCTTTGCTTTTTCAATTTTATTCTGGTAGTCATGGATCATAGAGTTTGCCTCATTGGATTCGGCTGAAATGAATCCCAGATTGTTCTCCCAAAGTATGATGTTGTTTTCAAGCTTTTCAATCTTCTTCATGAATTTATCGCGTTCCTGGTACATTCTGTTTTCGGCCTTCGGCTTTTGTTTGATATTTTTGAGTTTGCTCATGTACTTGAGTACTTCCTTCTGGTTATCGTCTATGTTTAGGTTGTCGTATTGCTTATATATTACTTCACGGAATTCCTGCTGAATTTTGTCCTTCTGTTTATAAGGGACAAAACCGATGGAGGTCCATTCATCTTCAAAATTCTGCAACTGCCTGATGTCCTTATCCCTATCCCCTGAAGGTTTAAAATTGCGGATTTTTTCAATCAAATCCTTTTTGTGCTCCAGGTTCTTCTCGTAATCTTTATCCATGGTTTTGGCATGTTGTTTTTTTCTCTGGAAAAACTGATCACAAGCTGAACGGAAACGATTCCATATCTCATCAAGATCTTTTTTGGGTACAGGACCGATCTCCTTCCATTGTTTTTGCATGCGGATCAGTTCCCTGGTGGTGTTTTCCCAGTCGGTACTATCTTTTAACTCTTCTGCCCGGGCCACCAATTCCCGTTTCTTCTTGAGGTTGTTTTCCTGCCATTCCTTATGCAGGTCGTAAAACATCCGTTTGCGCCCGAAGAAATGGTCGCAGGCTTTTCTGAAACGAATAAAGACCTTGCGGTTGTGTTTTTTGGGAGCATAACCAATTTTTCGCCATTCTTTCTGAAGATCAAGAATTTTACGTGTATAATGGTTCCAGTCTTTGTGGGTTTCAATCTCCATTTCAGCGATTTCTTCCGCCTGCTCACAAATCCTCTTTTTTGCTTCCAGGTTTTCGTTCTGGTGTTTTCTAAGCTCTTTAAAATACTCCTGGTGCCTTTTATTGATTACATGGGTAGCTTTTTTAAACCTTTCCCAGATTTCTTCCCTTTTTTCCGGGGGCACGGGACCAATTTCTCTCCACTGGTCGTGGTAACTCTGTAGAGTATTGAAGGCATGAACGATATTATCCGCTTCCTGGAGTTTTTCTGCTTTTTCACAAAGTTCCAGCTTGGCCTCCAGGTTCTTTTTAAAGTCAAGATCCCTCAATTCCTTATTGATTTGGACGTAGTCGTAAAATTTTCCTATATGATGATGATAAGTACTCCATAAGTATTTTGCCTTATTCTGAGGAACCGGCCCTGTCTCTTTCCAGCGCCTCCTGATATCATGGAATTCCCTGTATGCTTCATCCATGGATTCGTTCTTGTTTATCAGATTCTTGAGTTCCTCAATAAGCTGGTATCTTTTCTCCAGGTTTTTTTGTTTTTCTTCTTCTGTTTGTTTTTTTACTTCTGCTTTTTTCTCCCTGTATTTTTTAAGCAGGTCCTTCAATTCATCTTCCAGTGGATCTTTTTCAGGTGTGAATGTATCCGGGGTACCGCCTTCATTGATGTGTTTTTTCTTTTTTTCTTCATTTTCAGCCTTTAGCTTCTTGTAAAAGGTGGCCTTGATCACTTCAACCTGCCTTCTGATCTCGGGGACACTATTTGATTGAAGCAATTCATTAAGCTTTTCGACAAGTTGTTGTCTGGAATACGCGGTATAATTTAAACTGTGGCTTTGTGGTGAAGTTTCCCTGCGTTCCTCAAAATCCTGAATTTCTTCCTCAGTTTCTTGTTCTCCTTCTTCTTCTTCAGGACTGTCGTAGTTTAACTCCTGGTAGTTTTCTTCTTCCTGGTTATATTGATCTGCTTCTTCCTCATCCCTTCCAAATTGATCCTGTGGAGTATCATTCTGGGTAACAGATTCAACGCGCTCATTCAATGGTTGACCCTGCTCTGAGTTAGACCTCTGGTTCTCCTTACTATCCATACAGTGAGCTTTTTACATGAATATGCCTTCAGGTTGTTAAAGCCTGATTGTTCATAATCCTTATTTGCGAATTTATATAAATTCTCAGTCAATCACTAAATAATGAATCGATTTTAAAAAACAATTTCCAGAGTGTTTTTTAAAATACGATTGTATCAAGGATTAAAACTGTGACAAAGATAAAATATATATTGAATTCAAAAAAGGGGGGCATTTGATTAACCGCTATAAAAATCCCCGGCATTGATACTTAAAGTTGTTTTGTGCCGGGGATTTTTAATTCAATTACCTGATCAGATACAGGGCTTAATTCTTAAATTTCATATTGCTGTTGTGATTGTCTTCTGATAAGCTCCTCCTGTTTATTTTCTTGTTCTTGTTGAACCTGAGGGCCTTACATTATGAATTCGGTTTACTGAGTGCGACGGACTTCTATACACAGGTGGTCTCCTTTGTATAATATTTTTCCGGTAATTATTCGGCCTTGAATTCATCGGTACAATGTTGTATTTTCTCTCGGTACCTCCCTGCCTGACATTTGAAGGCCGGATGTAATTCCTCCTTATTCTTGATTGGGATATGGATGCAGGCCTTGAAGTGCGGATTCCTTCGGTGGCTCTTATAGTACGTTGGGGTACCCTGACATTTCTTGAAGGAATTCTCAGATCAGGACTGTTATTAGACTTGTTCACCGGGGCAGCCAGAACTTTTCTTATCCTTTGTGTATGAGGCACAGTAACATTGGTATTTCTGCTGCCTGGGATTGCGTTTGAAGAAAGCTTTCTTTTATATTGCCTGGTAACAAATGGATAATTATTCCATGGATAATAAGGATAATATCCATATCCATAATAAGGGGAATACCAGTATGAATGGAAACCGAAGAATCCGGCCCCATACCATGGATAACCCCATCCATACATGGGATAGTAAGGATAAAAATCCCGGTAATACCAATCGGGCCAGTAATAATGTGGATACCACCTGTGGGGATGATAACCATATCGCGGTGTATAGCCATAGTACCTGTCATACTTCCGGTCAAGTGTATCTTTTGATTTCCGCCACTGATCCTGGTATTCCTGAGTTTGCTCCACCTGATCCTGCCGGGAAATTTGTGGTGTTTCATACAATTCATCAGCCACCCTTCTTTGCTGCAGGGTAGTGGTACAGGAAGATACCATTATGCCAATGGCGATCAGAGCAAATAAGGTTTTCGTTTTCATTTCAACAATTTTTATATTTGGTAAAGATAATTTTTTCTAATAATTATAACAGAAAAATATATCAAATATTGTTCCAAACCGGGGACACTCACCCAAATTATATCTTTTATTTGAACCATAGGTTAAAAAAAACATCTCCGGTTGAATGACCGGAGATGTTTTTGAATGATGAAAACAAAAAGTGTTAATCGGATTGACTAAAATCTCAATCCGAGGGATACAACGAACTTGTTATTCGTAAAATCTATTTCGCTCAGATTGGGAATGGTTGTAAAAAGTTCCCTTTCTCTGGTATATGAGCTGGTAACAAAAGCGGCATCTATAAAGAAGCTGCTTCCCCTGAAGCCAAGGCCTGCGGAATATTGTTGACGGTCAGTCTGGTAATCGCTATAATTTTCATTGTAAGGCGACTGGTAAAATGCATAGCCGAGCCTTACATAAAAATTGTCAAACTTTACTTCGCCGCCGAGTCGCAGGTTATTGGCTGCTCCAAAGGTATTGCTGATGCTGTCGTTTTCATAATCAAAGGGCACATCACCTTCTTTCTCACCCAGCCTGGCCCGGCTATAGTCGACCCGCTCATAGTCGGCACTGATCAATCCCATGTCTTTGATCCTGACGGCAACACCTCCAAGGATTTTTGAGGGGGTGGTCAGCTTATAGGAAAAATCGCTCTGCTGACTACTCGCCTGTAAATCATCACCATTATCGTACCTGGCCCTTACGCTGTTATACCAGGTATAAGTCATGTTATTAAAATACGTGGGTGAATGAAAGGCAGCTCCGAGCCTAATAAAGTCAGTGGGCCTGTAAATGGCCCCGATTTTGAAATTGTAACCTGTACCGGAATGGTCTTCATATTGTATGAAATTCATGCTGTTGAAGTCCGGCACCTGGTCGTTTCTTTCCGATTCGGTATAGGTAGCATCATATGAGTAGTTTGACCTCTGAATACCTACGCTCATGCCAAGGTATAATTTATTCTCATAGTTGGCACCCACGGAAAGGAAATACTCACCCAGACTGCCTTCATTACTCAGGTTTTTATTCTGATTCACTCCAATTTCCTGCAAGGAAGCCGAGGTATCGCTGTAGTTCATCTCATCGGTTACATAGCTCCAATATTCAGCAAAGGTGCTGTCGTAATTAAGCAAATAGGTTTGCCAGGCCAAATCTTCATAAGCACTTCTGTATGTTCCGGAATTGGCATTACCAACAAACTCGTGCATTTTGGAATTGACCATATTGAAGTTTTCAGTCCTAACATTTTTGGAATGATTGTTCATGGTATTGTATCCCAGGCCGAAATTGATGTTTTTCCATCCGGGGCTGTTCAGGTTATATGCACCTACAAGTCCGATGTTGTTCAGGTTCAGGTTGTATTTAAACTCCTCATTTGTATATATGTCATTCTGAAAGCCTCTTGTGCTTGTATTGGTTTGCTGATACCTGAAAGAAGGAGTAAACTCAAGCTGGAAGCCTGTATATACACCCACACCGGCAGGATTAAGGCTGAGCGACGAAAGGTCGGCACCAAGGGCTGTAAAGGCTCCTCCCATACTCATAAAGCGGGCCGATCCTTCATATATGTTTTGTGAGTTTCTGATGGCCGATTCGACTTCCACTTCCTGAGCTTTGGCTACTGAAAAACAGGAAAATAATAAAATTAAAACTGGAATTATTTTTTTCATGATAAAAGGAATTTTGACTTGTTGTAATATTAAAAAATGCCCCATATTGTTTATGGGGCATTAAAAATTAATGTTTAAAAGTTATTTACGTTTTCTTCCACCCGAGCTGGATGAACCTGATGACCTTGTACCTGAGGAGCTTGATCCGCCACTTGAATTGCCGGACCTTATCGTGCTCCTGGAGCCACTACTGGAACTTCCATGATCTCTATAGGTTGAAGAACTTTTTCTGTCAGAGCTGCTTACGCTTTGTCTTCTGACTCTTTCCTGTCTCAGCCGGTCAAAATCAGCTTCTCTTTTTGGTCTGTTGTACCTGGGCCGGTTGAAAGAAGCATTGTCATTTCTTGTTCTTACGTATTTTGACATGCTGCTTCCATCACTGTTCCTTCTGGTTCTAACCGAGTGGACAGACCTTGCATTGTCTGCTTCTCTACTGTTTCGGACCCGGATATAAGATTTGGAAATATCGCTTTTTTGGGAATCTCTGCTCTTCCTTATCCTGTTGGAATGGTTTGAGAATTTGGCAATTCTGCCTTCGTCGTTAAGCTTGTATTCTTCCTGGAACCATTGCTGCATCTGCTGGTTATAATAGTTGTTATAACCAAAGGAATTGAACGGTGAAAAGCCATAGTAAGAGCCATATCCAAATGAGCTGTATCCGAACGGGCTATATCCAAATGATCCAAATGGACTGTATGAATATGGACTATATCCGAAGGAACCATATCCAAACGGAGAGGCGAACCTATTATAGCTGAAAGCGCCGTAGCCCATGGAATTAAAACCGTAAATACCGGTCATGGACAGCGTGCTTCGGTAAGGATTCATAAAGCTGTTTCCAAAGTATGGATAGTTGTAAAAACTACCATATTTCCAGCCTGTACCGAAGTGGCTGGTCAGCCAGTTGGGTTCAACCCACACATCATCGCCCATTACAATTACATTGTAGAATGAAGGGTCATAGGCGGATGCATACCAGAATTCATCTGAATAGTAGGTTCCGTACCAGTCGGACATTCCGTATGACAGACTTTGTGAAGCCTGGATCCTTCTCTGGTAAGCATCATCATAGTTGTCCACAAGGATGTCCTGGTAAGGATTTCCGGTTGATCTGTCTTCATAAATCACCGAATCCACCTGTCCCTGTGTTTCATCCTTCAGTATCTTCTCAGCTTCATCATAATAACCTGCAAAAGCTTGTTCCTGCTCTTGCTGTGAGCTGGGATTCTGGTACAATTCATCAGCTACCCTCCTCTGCTGCAAAGTCATTGAGCATGAAGAGAAAATTACGGTAGCTACAATCAAAGCTAATATGTTACGTGTTTTCATAATTACAACCTCCTTTTCAATACTAACGAGTTTTATATATCGGATATTATTGTATGGAATTTCGCCCGGTACCTTTTTTTATTATAAATTTTAATTTCTTTAATTTGCACCAAAATAAGATTTATTTTTGTAAATAAAAACAATGCAAATATTATTCCAAAATGGCAAAAGAAATTACCAGTAGGAGAGAAAATTATTCACAGTGGTATAATGATATTGTAACGAGAGCAGATTTGGCTGAAAACAGTCCTGTAAGGGGCTGTATGGTGATTAAACCCCAGGGTTTTGCTATATGGGAAAAGATGCAATCGGTATTGGATAAGATGTTCAAAGATACCGGCCATTCCAACGCTTATTTTCCCCTTTTTATACCAAAATCTTTTTTTTCAAAAGAAGCTTCTCATGTTGAAGGTTTTGCAAAGGAATGCGCGGTTGTAACCCACTACAGGCTCAAAAACGACAAGGATGGGAAAAGCATTATTGTAGACGATGACGCAAAGCTGGAAGAGGAATTGATCGTAAGGCCTACCTCGGAAACCATCATTTGGAATACTTACAAGGGGTGGATTCAGTCTTACCGTGATCTGCCCATCCTGGTCAACCAATGGGCCAATATTGTAAGGTGGGAAATGAGGACCCGTTTATTCCTGCGAACAGCTGAATTCTTATGGCAGGAGGGTCATACGGCTCACGCCACCAAGGAAGAGGCCCTGGAGGAAACCAGAAGGATGATTGATGTGTATGCAGATTTTGCAGAAAACTGGATGGCCATGCCTGTATTGAAGGGTACCAAAACCGAGTCGGATCGTTTTGCCGGTGCCGAAGAAACCTATACCATTGAAGCGCTGATGCAGGATGGCAAAGCGCTTCAATCAGGCACCTCACATTTCCTGGGACAGAATTTTGCCAAAGCATTTGATGTGACATTTACCGATCAATCCGGGAAACTGGATTATGTTTATGCCACCAGCTGGGGCGTTTCTACACGACTTATGGGAGCCCTGATCATGGCACATTCCGATGACAACGGGCTGGTGCTTCCACCTAAGCTGGCACCAACCCAGGTGGTGATCGTACCCATCTACAAAAAGAATGCCCAGCTCACCCAGATAAGCGAGAAAGCCAATGAAATCAAACAACAGCTCCAGGCCAAAGGTTTTTCAGTGAAGTATGACGACCGGGATACCCAGACTCCGGGCTGGAAGTTTACCGAATACGAGGTGAAGGGCGTGCCGGTAAGAATAGCCATTGGCCCACGGGATATGGAGAACAATACCCTTGAAGTAGCCAGAAGGGATAAGCTGGAGAAAGAGGTGATCTCCCAGGATGGCGTAATTGAGCATGTCGAAAAGTTACTGGAGGATATACAGCATCATATCTATCAGAAGGCCCTGGATTTTCGTAAGAACAATACCTACCGCGTAGATGACTGGGAGGAATTTAAAGAGATCATGAACGAGAAAGGCGGATTCGCAGAAGCCCATTGGGATGGCACAGCCGAAACAGAACAGAAAATTAAAGATGAAACCAAGGCCACCATACGTTGCGTACCCATTGATGCTGAAGAAGAAGATGGCAAATGCATCTATTCCGGGAAGCCCTCCAAGCAAAGGGTGGTTTTTGCGAGAGCGTACTGAGCAAAGCCGAATGATTGGATGATTTGAGGCGTAGGGCGAAGAGCAAAGGGCAAAGAGTTAGGAGTCCCGCGTCCCGGGATCTCGAGTCTCGGGTTGGGTGTAGCGGCAGTTTGGAGCTCGCTTTACTGTTTAACGCCTGGATGAAAGGGTAAATCGTTTAAGGTTTGCTTCGCATTTTTATGCTTTCGTTGTATTCTCATTGATTACAGAAAATATGGAACACAGATGACACGGATTATACTGATAAATACAGATTTTAATCAGCGTAAATCAGTCCAATCTGTGTCATTAGTATTCCAGGTGATTCTTTGGGTTATCGCCCTTATTTAATCCCGCTTGCACTATGTTCCGGTTGCTTACGCTAAAGCTTCAGCAATAGCGTGCGGGCAGGCCCGCCTGTCCCAGTCGGGCAGGCATTCAATCCCACCTGCACTATGTTTCGGCGGGCAGGCATTCAATCATTTAATCATTTAATCATTTAATCATTGTTGTCGTGCATCACCTTCAATTCTCTCTCGTCTTTTTAAAAAAGAAAGATGTTCAGTTTCGAACGGGGGTTGTTTCAATACCGTTCATTCAGGATTTGGATATCATTTTGTAAATTCTACATATATATTGATAATTAGCTGAAAACAATTTTTGGCATGGATTGTGATAAGGTAAATGAAAACAATAAAAATATTTGGTCATGAAAGTAGATTTGAAACCCAATGAAGTTGTTGTTAAGGCGGGCGATTCAAAACACCTTAACGGGAAAGGAGATGTCAGCGGTAAACTGATACTGACCAACCAGCGTGTGTATTTCAAGAGTCCTGAACAAGCCGGGTATAACATGGAGATTATGCCGGGAGATATTGAAGAGGTCATCTTTTTCAATACCAATGCTTTCTCACCCAATGGACTGAATATTGTAACCAAGGATGGGGATGAGCTGAAATTCAAGATCAAAAAACGGGATTCCTGGGGCAAAGCCATCAACCAGATGTATTGACGCATCATAACATTGCCTGAACAACCTCCATATATATCTGCAATTATTTTTTCATAGGGAAGGATTCTCCTCCGGCCGGAATACCGGAGGAGAACCTTTTTATTTTCCGAATTTGAAATAAGCGTCCATTCATCTTGCAAGTATTGCCGTTCATAAAAATCAACTGAATTTAATTGGAAAAATTGATATTACCCATAACCATTTCAACGCATAGGACGTATTTTTGAGCACTGAATTGAATTGGAAGTTGCATGTGGAATTCAAGGAACAAATGGGGTCAATAAAATTATACTTTCTGGTTTTCTTAAAAGCCACTTTGGGACTGGTGGTTTTGTTGATGGTTTCTGTTTCTACTTTTTCACAAGACTATATTAGCAACGATAATTACGAAGGAAATTGGAATGAATTAACCACATGGGAGCCTTATGATATTCCAAGTACTTTTATAAGTGGGGACCAAATTGATATTTATGGCAAAATAACACAGATTGGAGGCTTAGATATTTCTTTTGGTAGTTCTCTCACTATACATGATACACTTATTGTTGAAGGAGATTTCTCGGTTTCAACTTCTTCAGATTTATATTTTGAGCCGGGTGGTGTGCTTATTGTTATAAGGAAATATGACTCTATTGGGCTCAATATTTTTTGATGATGCTAGTACTGATAATGATGGAGATTTGATTGTAACTGAGGATTTAACATCCATTGGAGGCAATTTTAATACTCAAGGGGGTGATTCTTATGTTGGGGGTGAAACAGATGGCAATATACCCCAGGAAGATACAAAAAGTATTGATGAACTGGCCGAACAGAATCCCGAGCTTTATAATGAAGCCAATGGCTGCGCAACAAAACCTGAAATCACATTAAACAGTTTAAGTGCTTCTGGATGTGCCGGTGGGATTGCCAGTTTTCCTTATACAAATGCCGAAAACAATCCTGACCAATATAAAATAACGTTTGGTCAACCAGCTCTGGATGCAGGTTTTACCAATGTAAATATGGAGAGTTTGTCATCCAGTCCAATAACCATCACAATTCCAGATGGAGCCTCTGTGGGAGAATATTCGGCCAACCTGTGGGTTCGCAATTCAAATACAGGATGTTTCAGTAAGAAAAAAGAAATCACCATTCAGGTTGTGGAATCACCCAATCCGGTTATTGCCATTGATGCTAGTTCAGAGTATTCAGTGGAGGATTGCTACACCGAGGGAAACAATCTTATCATGAATGTTAATACAAGTGTTTCCGGTGTTACATACAGCTGGAGCATCGATCCTTCGGATAATGATGAAGGAGACCCCTTGATTCTGACCGGAGAAACCAGCCAAACGGTTACCATCAGTGGTTTTTCTAATCCGAACGTAACGGAAAAAACTTATACAATAGAAGTAAACGTGAGCAATGGCCCTGCATGTTCAGGAACCGCCACCATGGAGTTCCGGCTAAGCCACCGCCCGGAAACAGGAAACACCTATCATGTCCCCAATGATTTTCATGAACAGTAGGCATTCCCTCATTCAGTCCCGACTCCACTAAGTTTTGGCGGGCATTCAATCATTTAATCATTGCCTTTCACTCATCCCTCAGCGTGTCCGCCGGATTGGTGTTGGCCGTTTTCAGGGTCTGGAATAATATGGTAAACAATGCTATAAGCACGATTATTAACAAGCCTGCTATAAAGTATCTGATGGATAGTTCTACATGATAAGCATAATCTCTTAACCACCGATTCATCAAGTGGTAAGCTACCGGCCAGGCAGGGATGCTAGCTAAAAATATGAATTTCAGATAACTAAATATATACATTTTTATTATTCTCCCAGTAGTGGCTCCATTGGCTTTACGGATACCTATTTCCCTGGTTTTCTTTACAACCATGAAAGATACCAGTCCATAAAGCCCCATGATGGCCAGAATTACGGCTATAATAGAAAAATATTTCAAAAGGTTGTAATTGCGCTCTTCTTCTGCATACAGGGCCTTCATATCCTGTTCGTAAATCCTGTAACTAAATGCTCGTCTGGATATATGTCTTTCATAGCATTCCCTCATATAATCAAGTGTTTCCTGATATTTCGATTTCTCCATCCTTACGGAAGCCTGAAAAAAATTGGGTGGGTAGTAGTACAACATGACCGGAGAGAGTTTATTCCGCAGCGATCTCACATGAAAATCCTCGGTAACCCCAATTATTTTCAGTTTTTTATTGGGATAGGATCGCTTATAAGGTATGTTTAACCTGATCCATTTTCCTATAACTGAATCGGGATGCGAGAAGCCAATCATTTTTACAAATTCTTCATTGATAACAATATGATTATCAATATTTTGTTTCTTGACGGAAGGATGGAACCATCTGCCCGCTATTAGCCGGATGTTAAAGGTTTTTAAATAATCCAGATCCGTAAATTTAACATGTGACCTGTATTTTTGTTGATCTCCCGGTAAGGTAAAATCGAAGTACCATTTAAGGTCGGGATCAGTAGGCACATCAAAGCAAAGAGATACATGGGATATGTTTGGATGGTCCAGCAGATCCGTTTTTAGATCTTCTTTCCCCGAAGTGTCAGTTCTTGGAAGGATTATACGCACAATATTTTCTTTTTCAAATCCCAGATTTTTTTCATGCATAAAATTAATCTGAGATTGAATGATGATAAGCGCAATAAGTAGTACCTGGCTGATGATAAACTCGGTTGTAACTAAAAATTTATAACCTGGTAAGGATTTTCTCTTTTTTTTGAGGTAGAAATTTTTTCGCATGGCTTCTATAGGCCTGGATTTTGACATAAACCATGCCGGTATAATACCGGCCAACAGGATGACCAGAATAATAATTGCGACTAAGAAAACAATGGTTTCCAATGCACCATAGAGGCTCAGGTGGATCATAGGGCCCAATTGAATATTGATCAGGGGCAGGAAGATTTCCAAAAGAATGATAGCAAGGATTCCGGCGGAGATAACCACCAAACTGGTTTCCAAAAGGAATTGAATTATCAGTTTACTTCTGCTTGCTCCCACCACTTTGCGTATCGCTATATCCCTGCTTCGGGATAAAGCCTGAGCAAGAGATATGTTTATAAAATTAATGAGTGCTATTACCATCACAAGAATGGATATCGATATATAAATCCAAAGAAGCTCTTTGCTGTTGGTATAGGTATTCTCATAGTTGCTGTAAGGGGTAAAACGGGTATCCAGGTGAATATTTGTTACAGGCTGAAGCTCAATGTTCAACTCATGGTCTTCAGGCGGATCGTGTTTGTGATAAATGTCCCTGATCCTATGTTCTATATCACCCTTATTTGCATATTTACCAAGCAAAATATAGCATTTGGACTGTAATATTGTGAAATCCCAGGTGTTATAATCTGTTCCAACAAAGCCGGGGTTAAGTGACTTATATGAAACAAGCATTTTGTAGGGTATATGTGTTTTTTTTGGTGGTTCCTTAATAATACCGGCTACCAAAAGATGTAGATTATCTACCCGTATCTCTCTTCCAATGGGATTTTGTTTACCAAAATATTTTTTTGCCAGGGTTTCTGTAAGGAACACAATATTGCCTCGATTGAGAATTTTGGGATCACCCTTAAGTATTTGTACATCGAAGGCTTTTATGAACGAATTATCAACAAATAAAATGCCTTTTGCCGGATAGGTGGTATCTTCTAATTGAACAGTCCGGGGTGAACTGAAGTAAACTCTTATGACTTTATTTGAAGGATCAATGCCATCCTCCAGGACCTGGGCAAAGGGGTAGGGGAAACTGTTATTATAATTCGTGCCCGAAGCCGAGTGTTCTTTCCGGATTATCCGGTATAATCGGTCCTTATTACTTAAGTGCTTATCAAAGGTGGTTTCATGCCTGATGTAGAGAAAGATCACCAGTGTTGTGGCCAGACCTACCGCAAATCCAACAATGTTGATGATTGAATAAGCTTTATTTCTTATCAGTATACGTAATCCGGTTTGCAGGTAGTTGCGTAACATTTTTTGTTTCCTCCATATCTAAAGATTAATTAATTGCTTTTTCAATCATCCAATCATTCGTATCTCAGACTTTTTGTCGGGTCTATATTCGCAGCCCTCATGGATTGGTAGCCGACGGTTAAAATGGGTATAACCAGAGCGATGGATATCACAAACTGGGTTATGGTAAGGGTATTTTGATTGTTGTAGGTGAGTGTTTTTTCCAGGTCATCCACTCCGGGAAATATTTTAGCGGCCAGCTCCCTGGTAAGCACTATTTTGTTGGGCCCGGCCAGTGCGGTTTGGGGATTACCTTTCATGGGTGGGAAGGAAAATATCCGGGAAAAGAATGAATCGGCATACCTTATCTTGCTCTCCCGGAACCCATGATTGGCCAGGGTCAGTGTACCACCGTGATAAGTACTTAACCTGGCGAAATTTTTAATTTCAGGAAATTCCTGGTGCAACACAGGGCCCATGATCGGAACGGAATG
>Ga0207797_1001068_pt1 | contig 20318 bp, 15 predicted proteins | sample PRCRCaboRojoPR_6_FD_187275 | JGI IMG/M metagenome (GOLD analysis project Ga0207797, IMG submission 187275) | Marine sediment microbial community from Cabo Rojo, Puerto Rico - PR CR 10% Liquid 1 (SPAdes) | ecosystem: Environmental > Aquatic > Marine > Coastal > Sediment | place: Cabo Rojo, Puerto...
AGGGTACGGCGATGGCTACCCACGCCTCTGCTCAGGACGTGCCTCGGTACGACTGGGAGGCACCTCCTGTCCCGTAGTCGGGACCATTTGTATGGACATGTGTATGGTAGACCTTGGCCCACCGGACCGCCCCCCTGCCACCAACGTGACCGTGGGCGACGAGGCCATCCTCTTCGGCCCGAATGGCCCCACGGTGTACGACGTCGCTCGCTGGAGCGAGACCATTCCCTACGAAATTTGTTGTGGCGTTTCGCCGCGCGTGCCCCGTCGTTACGTCACGTCCAAGGAGACCTCGGTCCCTCCCTCGTCCCCGTGTGGAATCTGAACGACACACAACATCGTTACGTTGATCTACTCGGCACCAATGGATACTTTGCATCCCACCATGAAGCTCCTGCATAGAATTTAACGTGGTAGGTCCAAAGTGCCTTCTATGCCCGGGCGAACGAACAGTCACCCTTTTTGCTTTCACTCATCAATCCCAGATTGACCAATGCCCATCACAGCTGACCCTAGCGACATAGACATTCTTGTTGTTGACGACGAAAAGGATGTTGTCGAGGTCGTCGGCCATTTCCTTGAAGAGGAAGGATACAACGTCCACACCGCCTTCGACGGGGAAGAAGCCCTCGAAAAAGCATCGGGGAAAATGGACCTGATCGTTCTCGACATCATGCTCCCCGGCGTGGACGGCTACGAGGTGTGTAAGGAACTCCGTTCCCGCGTCGAAACCGAGGAGATCCCCATCGTCTTCCTTAGCGCCAAGACCGAGGAAGAGGACCAGATCGAGGGCCTCATGCTCGGCGGCGACGACTACCTCACCAAGCCTGTCTCGCCGCAGGTGCTCGTGGCCCACGTGAAGGCCGTACTGCGGCGGTCCGGCGTCGAAGAAAGCAGCATCCTCGAGGTCAACGGTCTCAAGATCTACGAGGACGAATACCGCGCCGAACTCAGCGGCGAGGACCTCGGTCTGACCCTCACGGAGTTTGAACTGCTCCGCTACCTCGTGCGTCACCCCCGCAAGGCGTTTACCCGTCAGCAGTTGCTCGAAACCATCTGGAAGGACGCGATGATGGTCACCGAGCGGACGGTGGACGCCCACATCAAGAACCTGCGCGAGAAGCTGGGCGACTTCGCCAAGCACATTCAGACGGTCCGCGGCGTCGGCTACCGATTCGTGCAGGAGGAAGAATCGGCCGAGGCGTAACCCGCCTTTCCCCTTGGCTGTTGGGCCCGGGCGCTAATTTGCGGGAGTTGGTTTTCACCTGCGCCGTATGTCTTTTTTTCGGTCGATTCGGGACACGCTCCTCCCACGCCGGGCGTCGACCCAGACCTGGATGGTTCTGACGTTCGCCCTCTTTGTCGGGGTGGCCGTGGTGGGGGTCGGGCTCTACGTGGTGCTCGTCCTTCGGGGCGAGATGCGGTCCGCTATGGAGCAGACGCTGCGCGACCAGGCTGACCGCATTGCCGTACAGGTGGCTCGAGAGCCGAACCCGAACCGGCGGCACCAGATCGTGGAGAGCTTGACGGAGCTGAGTGACCTCAGCATTGCGCTCGTCACGCCCGACACGACCTATCGCCCTTCCGCCCAGACGCCCCACGCCCTCCCCGTCGATACCTTGATCGACGCATCCGCCTTTCGCACCCTGGAGGCGGAAACGGCACAGTTCGCGTACACGGAGGGGCCCGACCGCCAGCCCTATTTTATAGCCACCCTCTACCGCCCGTCTGCGAACCTGATCGTGCAGGTGGGCCAACCCCCACCCCCCCTGTACGATTTGGCCCGGCGGTCGCAGGTGGTGCTCATCCTGGGCATGATCCTGGCCCTCATGCTGGCCCTCATCGGAAGCTTCATCGCCGCCTACCAGGTGACGACCCCCCTCACCCGCATCAGCGAAACGGCCCGCCGCGTGGCCGATGGCGAGTTTGCCGACAAAATCCGGGTCGACTCGCGTGCGGCTGAGTTTCAGGACCTCGCCGACAGCCTCAACCGCGCCTCCGACGCGTTCCGGGAGAAGATCGAGGAGCTGGAGCGCATGACGCGTCTGCAGAGCGAGTTCATCGGGAATGTCTCCCACGAGGTCCGCAACCCCATCTTCTCCATCAGCGGCTACCTGGAAGCGCTCGGTACCCCGGGGCTCGACGACGAGCAGCGGAAGATGTACGCCGAGAAGGCCCTCACCAACTTGAACCGGCTCCAGAATCTTTTCAACGACCTCATCGACATCGCCCGGCTCGAATACCGGGAGGACCTCATCAACCGGTCGGTGTTCGACCTGAAGGACCTGGTGAACGAGGTCGCCGAGATGCTTCGGCCCAAGGCCGAGGAGAAGGACCTTGACCTCCAAGCCGACGTGCCGCGGTTCTTCGTCCACGCGGATCGTTCTCGCATCCGCCAGGTGCTCACGAACCTCATCGAGAACGGCATTGCGTATACGAGCAGCGGCTCGGTGCGGTGCCGGGTGCAGCGGCGCCTCGACAAGGTGCGCATCGAGATCGTGGACACCGGACAGGGGATCGACGAGGATCACCTCGACCGCATCTTCGAGCGCTTCTACCGGGTCGATCCGGATCGCTCTCGCGACAGCGGCGGCACCGGACTCGGCCTCAGCATCGTCAAGCAAATCCTGCAGGCCCACGGCGAGGACATTCACGTTGAGAGTACGAAGGGGCGCGGTACCCGATTCTGGTTCGAACTGCCGTACGAGGCAGAGCCGGAGCCCGAAGTGGTGGAGGCGTAGCGGGGGTGGCTGCCCACGTCCGCCAGGTTGTCTCCTATTTCGAGGATATCAGGGACGCGGGGAAGGTTTTCCACGTCACCGATTCACCGCCTCTCCGCATCGAGCTGAACAGAACGCCCTCCTGCTCTCTCCCATCCCTCTTCTGCTCGCCCTTTCCCCCACTCCTCCATTCACCGCTCCCCTTTCTCCCACCATCTTCGCGGAAGAACCTTTTCAGGGGCCGGGAAATTCTATATAATGGAGATGCTGAGTTTGTGGGCGTGTTAGATTTTCCGGCGCTTACCGACCCGGAAGCGCTTTCGAAGGGCGTTCCAAAGTGCGGAGGCCGTTGTGCAGCCGCCGTTTCGCCGGACGCGCCCTGCGACCCACCCCGACTCATTTCGCTGGCTTCGACCAATGGCTGACCCCGAGATGTCCAACACGAATGACACCGATCTCGACGCCCCGGAAGAGTCCCCAGATGCGACTGAGGCGGAGGCGCCACAGCCGGACTCGCCCGACGGCGAACCGCCTTCCCCTCCCGACGGTGAGGAAGCCGTGGAGACGACCGAGGAGGACCTTCCGGTCGACGAGCTGATGCACGGGGACGGTCACGCCGCCATCCCACAGATTCCGTCCATCGAGTCCGACGGGTCGATCGAGATTGATGAGCTGACGCCCGCGGACTTCGACGCAGACGACCTCCGGCAGCGCCTCCGCACGATGATGCTGTCGCGGCGGCTCGACGAGAAGATGATGACGCTGCTGAAGCAGGGCAAGGGACACTTCCACATCGGGTGCGCCGGGCACGAGGCCGTGCAGTCGGCCATTAGCGGCTACTCGCGACCCGGCGAGGGACCCGGGCATGACTGGTTCTGCTTCTACTACCGGGACCTCTGCATGGCCCTCTCCCTTGGCATGACGCCGAAGGAGGCCCTGCTCGCCCACCTCGCCAAGGCCGATGATCCGAATTCCGGCGGGCGCCAGATGCCGGAGCACTTTGGCCTGAAGCACCTCAACGTGATGACAACGGCCTCCTCGGTCGGGGCGCAATTTAACCCTGGCCTCGGGTTCGGCTTCGCAATCCAGCAGCGCGACGAGGACAACTACGTGTATGTCTCGTGCGGCGACGGGGCCACCTCGCAGGGCGACTTCCACGAGGCCCTCAACTGGGCGGCCCGCGAGCAGGCACCGGCCCTCTTCCTGGTGCAGGACAACAAGTACGCGATCAGCGTGCCCATCGACGAGCAGACCGCCGGGGGCACGCCGTACAAGCTGGCCGCAGGGTACGAGGGCCTCAGCCGCATGCGCGTGGATGGCACCGACTTCTTTGCCAGCGCCTCTGCCGCACAGGCGGCCATCCAGCACCTCCGCGACGGCAAGGGGCCGGTCTGCCTCGTGGCCGACGTGGTGCGCCTCCTTCCCCACTCCTCCTCGGACGACCACACCAAGTACCGCACGCCCGACGAGCTGGAGGCCGACCGCAAGATCGACCCGATCGCCCGCCTGGAGGCAACGCTGATTGAGGAGGGGGTTCTTTCCGAGGAAGAGGCCGAAACCATGCAAGAGGAGGTCCACGAAGAGGTGGACGAGGCCGCCGAGTGGGCCAAGCAGCAGGACGACCCTGCCCCCGACACGGCCACCGACCACGTCTTCTTCGAGGGCGACCTCGACATCGATTACAATTCGGAGGACGACATTGACGAGGACGCCGAGCCGATGGTGATGGTCGACGCCATCAACCGCACGCTCAAGGAGGAGATGGCGCGCGACGAGTCGATCATTGTCTACGGCGAGGACGTGGCCGGGGACAAGGGCGGCGTCTTCACCGCCACGAAGGAACTGACCGCCGAGTTTGGGAAGGATCGCTGCTTCAACTCGCCCCTGGCCGAGGGCTCGATCATCGGAACTGCCGTCGGCTACGCGGCGAGCGGGTTCACGCCGGTCGTCGAGATCCAGTTTGCCGACTACATCTGGCCGGCGATGCAGCAGCTCCGCAACCAGGTGGCCCCCTTCCGCTACCGCTCGAACGACGCGTGGAGCTGCCCGATGGTAATCCGCGTCCCCTGCGGCGGGTACATCCACGGTGGCCTCTGCCACTCGCAGAACGTCGAGTCCATCTTCGGCCACACGCCCGGCCTGAAGGTGGCCCTCCCCTCCACCGCCGCCGACGCGAAGGGCCTCCTGGCCACGGCCATCCGCTCGGAGGACCCCGTCCTCTTCCTGGAGCACAAGGCGCTCTACCGCGCCGCCTCCGCCCGCACCCCCACGCCGCCGGAGCATTACACGCTGCCGTTCGGCGAGGCCCGCATCGCCCGCGAGGGGTCGGACATGACGATCGTCACCTACGGCATGATGACCCACAAGGCCCTCAACGCGGCGAAAGAGCTGGAGCAGGAGGGCGTGGACGTGGAGGTTGTGGACCTTCGCACCATTGTGCCGCTCGACTCGGAGACGATCCTGGAGTCGGTGCAGAAGACGAATCGCGTGCTCGTCGTCTACGAGGACCACGAGTTCATCGGCTTCGGCGCCGAGATCTGCGCGCAGATCGGGGACGACGCGTTCAGGTACCTCGACGCCCCCATCCGCCGCGTCGCCGGCGACTTCTCGCCCATTCCGTTCGCCCACTCGCTGGAGCGCGCCGTGCTGCCGAGCGACGAGGGCATTCTGGAGGCCGCGCGCGACCTGGCGGCCTTTTAGAATCCGCTGGCAGGGCTATATCAACGAGACATCCGAACGGTATCTCGTTCGGTGGAGTCCGGCGCCGGAGGATCATCCGGCAACTCCTGGGTTTGGGTTACCCCCACGCCGTGCCGGTAGACCATTTCCCCCCCGTTCTCCCCGACCTTCCACAACGGGAAGAACGTGCCGAGCCCCACCACGAAAAAGACGGCGTGCGTGAGCCGACGGGCCCGAGCGGCCGGAACGAACAGGCTGACGGCGCGGACAGCGGCGTACGTTCCCGTCGCCAGCATTGTGTACCAGCCCCACATCGCGTGGGTTGAGAGCGTCTGAGCCGCCTCCGTGGTGACGACCTGAACCGTATTGAGGGCCCACGTGCCGCTGTAGTAGGTGACGACGGCGCTCAGCCCCGTGGCGACGTACAGCCCGGTGGCCACCTCGCGCCCCGTCCGCCACCGCTGTCCCAGCCAGAGCGCCACCGCGTCGGCCGCGACGGCGATGAAGAGCAGGGCGATGGGGAAGTGCACGATGAGCGGGTGCGCGTTGGGAACCCACTCGGGAAGCAAAAACTCGGGGACCACAGCAAGAGGAGCGGCTTCCAGAAGCGACATCGACGATCCTGGAAACCCACCGCTTCAGAGACGTGGTTCGGCTGGATCGTAATCAACTCGACACACGCCCGCCTGTCGTCTAACGGACTGGAAACGACTGGGCGGCAGGGACGCCTCACTCGAAAAACTGCCCGTGGAAGCCGAAGGGAATGGCGTGGGGCACCGTCGCCCGCGCCCGCTCCTCGAATGAATCCGCGTCGAGCACGAGTAGAAAGGACTGCTCCTCATCGGGATCGAGCACCACGGAGAGCACCACACCGTCGTCCTCGGTTGCCCCGTCCGGATGCGGGGCGAACACCGGCTCGCCCGGATAGGTGTTTTCCTCATGCCACGTCTGCGCGGTACCGGTCTCCACGTCGATCTTCACGAGCTGGTCGGTGAAGTTGCCCGGCTGGCGCGTGCCCACGCCGTAGACGTACTGGTAGGGTCGGGCGGTGGCAGACCCGTCGTGAATGCGTGGCAGTTCCAGGCGCTCGTCGCTCTGGAGCGTTGATGAGGCGGATCCTCCGTCGAGGGACAGTCGATAGCGGCGGAGGTGGCCGGTACCGGGCGTCGGCTCGTCGCTGCGGAGGCGGTCGAGATACAGGTCGTCGATGATGGTGGCATCCGGATACGTGACGATGTCACACACCACCTCGCCGTCCTGCTCGAAGGCGTTGACGTGGTGGAAGCCGAACGCCGCGTCGGCGGTGCAGGTCGCCACCTCCTCCCCATCCGACTTGCGCAGAACCCGAAAACGCGTGCCGCGCTCGGGCTGCCACTCGAAGTTCTCAATGAACGGCTCGCCCCGAAGCAGCAGGTTCAGCGGATCGACCACGAGCGGCCACTCGGAGAGAATGACGTACCGCTCCGTCATGCCGAAGCTGTGCATGTAGCTTGGGCGGTCCACGCCGAGCTGTGCCACGACCTCCCGTGCGGCCTCGCCCGGCGCCACGCCGAGGACCTTGTACGCACACTGGCGCCCGAACGAGGCCGCATGCAAGAGAGTACGGCCCGTCTCGGGCTCCACGTGCGGATGGGCCGTCGATGTGTCCACGTCCACATTGTCCTCGAACTCGACCACGCCGACCGTCTCCAGCGTTTCTGGATCGAATCGGACCGGGATCGGCGTCTCGGTGAGGGCCACATAGGCGTCCTCGAGGCGTGCGACGTTGATCGCCGCGTTGTCTGTCGGCTTCGGATTGAAAATGCTCATCACCCGCCCGAAGATGGACATGCACGGGTCCGTGGCAAACTCGGATCGGACGATTTCGCCCTCCTCCAGCGCCTCCTCCCGGCTCTTCGACTTAACAAATCGATTTCTGTATTCGACCCGGCCGTCGCCCATGCGAAACGCATGAAGCATGGCGTGGCCGTCGAACCAGTGGTTATAGTCCTGGTCACCCACCTCGAACTGCGCGGGGCCGTTGCGGATGAGCGTGCCCGTCAGCCAGTCCGGCAGGGTGCCCTCCGTGGGCAGACGGGGCTCGTGGATTTCCCGGTCAAGGCTGTCGAAGCCGCGGCGATAGTCGGCCATGGTAGGATCTTTGAGCGTGAAAATACTGCGCGAAGTATTGCACGAGCCGTCGTCATTCCAGGTTCGGCTGCACTCCGTCCATTCCTGCCCCACACGAAGGGCCAATGAGGCCTCCTGTACTGCGAATCTTCCCGGACGCTCGCATTTACAAGGGGTGGCGCCGTCGCACTCTTTGCAAACCTCCGGTTCCCCCGTGCTTCCCGAACGGATCCCAATTCCCGAGTCGTTCTATTCCGTCGAGACGGAGGAGCCCATCACTCAGTGCCTCGCCTGCGATAAGTCGCTACTGGACGGCTCCACAGAGTACCTGATCGAGAAAGGCTACCGTCAGTTCGAGGCGTACGACGTGCAGGAGACGGTCTTTGAGTACGCCCTCTGCATGGAGTGCCACACCGAGATGCGGCAGTCGTTCTCGGAGGCGTCGAAGCGTCGGTGCCAGGCCTACCTGGCCGAGCACCTGAACCTGGCCGCCCGCACCCGACTGCTCCTCGGGGATGAATCGCCCAATCCGAACGACTGGATGCAGCGGTGCATCGTGCACGATACGCCCCGCGAAGAGCTGGAGGAGTATCAGGTCATGGCGCACTGCCAGGGCGATCAGATGTTGCTCACGCACCTCCCCCTCCTGATGGGCGGGCCCGCGATGGACGCCCTCGTGGAGCGCCTTTCGGACGAAACGATCGATGATCTCGGCGGCTTCCGCGACGAACACCTGGGCCTCCCGCCTGAACTGAAGCGGGACCTCCAGGGTCCGGTTGTTGCGTAGCGGATCGCCGCCTCTCGATTCCTCTTTACAACAGCGCTCTTTGATGAGACAGGCTACGACGCTTCTTTCCCTCCTCGTCGCCCTCCTCCTGGTAGGATGCTCCGGCAGTCAACCTGCCACGACCCCGGCCGACCGGTCGCCGTCCGCAGACACCACGACCGCGACATCGACTCAGTCAGAGTCCTCCTCGGCGGCCAACGAGGAGACCGACGCTGCTCCGCCTCCGGCCCCGTCGCGGGCTCCTCAGGACTGGTATCATCTCGACCGCGTGCCCCGCAGTGGCCCCGGCCTCAACACCCGGGCGGCCTATCGCTCTGTGTTGCAGGGCCGGGCGCCCCAAGACACCGTCCAGGTCGCCATCATCGACTCCGGGATTGACCTTGATCATGAGGACCTCGTAGCGAAGCGATGGATCAACGCCGACGAGGTGCCGGGCAACGACGTAGACGACGATAACAACGGGTACGTCGACGACGTGCACGGCTGGAATTTCATCGGCGGCCCCAACGGCAAGAATGTCAACCAGGACACGTACGAGCTCACCCGGATCTACGTGAACCTGCAGCAGCAATTTCAGGGCGTCGATTCGGCGGAGGTGTCTGGAAAGAACCGGGACGAGTACCAGCGCTACCAGGAGATCAGGGAGACCTTCCGCGAAAAGCGTCAACAGGCCGAGAAACGGCTCAAACGCGTGCAGCAGGCGCAGGCGGCCGTTCAACGGTCCACCGAGATTTTGAAGCAACAGTTGGAGACCGACACCCTTTCGGAGGCGAGCATCCGGTCCGTGTCGAGCCCCCAGCGCCGCGTGCGCCGGGCTCAGAAGACGCTCCTCTACTTCTACGACCAGGGCCTCTCCCCCTCTGACCTCCGCGACTACAAAGACCAGTTGCAGCGGCAGGTCGAGTACAATTACAATCCGGACTTCAACCCGCGCCCCATCGTGGGCGACGACTACTCGGACAAGACCGAGCGCCGGTACGGCAACAACGACGTGGAGGGCCCCGACGCCTCGCACGGCACGCACGTGGCCGGCATCATCGGGGCCACGCGGCAGAACGGGGTCGGCGTGAAGGGCATCGCACGGGGCATCCAGCTCATGTCCGTCCGCACCGTGCCCAACGGCGACGAGCGGGACAAGGACGTGGCCAACGCCATCCGCTACGCAGTTGACAACGGGGCCGACGTCATCAACATGAGTTTCGGCAAGTCCTACTCGCCCTACAAAGGCGTCGTGGACGCCGCCGTGCAGTACGCCGACTCGATGGGCGTCCTCATGATACACGCTGCTGGCAACGACGGCGCGAACGTAGACTCGACCGACAACTTTCCCTCTCCCTACTACGAGGACGGCGGCCGGGCCCAGCGGTGGATTGAGGTGGGCGCCTCGTCGTGGAAGGGCGGCAAGCAGCTGGCCGCCCGCTTCAGCAACTACGGCGCGGAGCGGGTGGACGTCTTTGCCCCGGGCCAGTCGATTTACTCCACCGTCCCTGACAACAAGTACAAGCGCAATGACGGCACGAGCATGGCGGCGCCCATGGTGAGCGGATTGGCCGCCCTCATGATGGCGTACTACCCGTCCCTGACCGCCACCGAGGTCCGCTCCATCATTCTCGATACGGCCACGCGATACCAGGATCAACGCGTGAGTCGGCCCGGTGGCAAGGGCACCGTGCCGTTCGGCAAACTTTCTCGGACCGGGGCCATCGTGAACGCCAAGGCGGCCCTCCAGCGAGCCGAGGAGAAGGTGGCCTCGAGGTAGCTCCGTCCCGCGTCTCAGTTCGTCGACAAGAGTGCCACTGCGCCCGCGCCAATGAGAAGTCCCAGTCCTCCCGCTGCGTAGAAGACGGTCTCGATGGTGCCCACAACGAGCGCGAGTCCCAACAGGAGCGGCCCCACGGCCTGCCCGAGGCGCAGAATCGTGCCGTTCAGCGACAGGATGACGCCGCGCGAGGCCTCCGACGACAGCTCCGTGAGGCGCGTCTGCAGCGCCGGCTGGTTGAGGCCCTGTGCCACCCCGTAGAGGAACGAGGCCGCCCCCACGCCCCACACGCCCGGCGCTAGGGGCATGAGGGCGAGCGCTACTCCGTCGATGACGAGCGAGCCCTGGATGAGGCGGCGCGGGGAGATCCACGCAGTGAGCCGACCGATCTGGGTGGCGACGAGGGCGCTCGACACGGATGCCGCCGCCAGTACGCCCCCCGCCGCGACGGAGGCGGCTTCGAAGCGCGTCTCCAGGAGCTCCGGAACGTACGTGAGGAAGGCCCCGAAGATGAGAATGAAAATGCCGAAATTGACAGTGAGGAGACCGAATACACGGCGGTCCCGGAGTCGCTCTCCCACTTTTCGGAGGTAGTCTCGGAAGCCTTCCGTTGCCTCCTCGTCGACCGCCGGCGCCTCCAACTTCCACGCCACCGCTGCCCCCACCGGTATGGCCAGCAGCGGGAGGGCAAACGGCACGTACCACGCGATGGCCGCCAGCGCGCCCCCGATCGCCGGGTAGGCCGCCGTCCCCACGTTAAGGGCCGTCGCGTTGTAGCCGACGGCCGCTGCGCGTCTCGTTCCCTCGTACCGGTCGCCGATAATCGTGATGGCGAGCCCCACGAGCGGCGCGGCGGCGAGGCCCTGCACGGCCCGCAAGCCGAGGAGCACGGGAAACGTGCGGGCCAGGGCACACGCTCCTCCGGCGATTCCAAAGACGAATAATGTGGGCACCAGCACCCGCTTCCGCCCGAGGCGGTCGGCCCCAATGCCCGCGAGCGGCGCGCTCAGGATGCCCGGCAGCGAATAGGCCGTCACCACCCAGCCCACCTGCACCCGCGAGATGCCGAACACGTCCACCACCTGCGGGAAGGCGGGCGACACGCTGGAGACGTTGCCCACCCCCACCAGCGTGACGGCAAAGAGCAGCCACAGATCGAGATCGGCGAGCGGCGAGGCCTCCGACGACGAATCCCCATGATCGGGGCGAGTATCAGCGTCGTCGGCCATGAGCGCTACGGACGGGGCGTAAAGACAAAACAGCTAGACTCTGGGCACACCGCAGCCCAAAGACCAAACACGTCCCCTTCTCCCATTCACCAAGCACCTCTCGCTACTCCACCCGAAGCAACCGGTAGCCATAGGCCCCCAGCGACATCGTCTCCCCATCCATCGCCTCGCCCGTCAAGGCATTGGTCAGGGACGCGTTGGCGTAGGTGTCCGGGACGGGCACCGTGGCAGACGTGTCGCGGACGTTGACGGCGGCGAGCATGGTCTCGTCGTCCGTCGCCCGCTCGTAGACCAGCACGTCCTCCGCGTCTGGGGTATGGACCTCAAACGATCCCTCTTGCAGTGCCGGGCTGTTGCGGTAGAGATTCAGGTAGTCGCGGTAGAAGCTCCGGATCTCCGGCTGCTGGCCCCAGTCGTACGGCGTGCGGGAGAAGAAGGAGACAGTGTCGGCCACGCCCAGCTCCTGTCCGTTGTAAACCAGCGGCACCCCGGGCAGGCTTGTCGTGAGCACGAACGCCGCCTTCGATCCCTCCAGCCCACCGAAGAGCTCCGGCGGCGTGGCGTCCCACATTGTCTCGTCGTGGTTGGTGGTAAAGCGAAGCCGTTTGGCCGCCCCCGGCAGATTGGCGAGCGTGGTGTCGACCTGCGTCGCGAGGGTACTCACAGGTGTCTGTCCCTCCCACACGTGCTTCAATCGGTCGTAGTAGGGCCAGGCGTAGGTGTAGTCGAAGCCCACCTCGTGCATCTCCGGCTGGGCATCCTCCGCCAGCATGAGCACCTCTTTGTGCGTCTCCACCGAGTCGATGGCATTCTCCCAAAAGTCCGACGGCACCGCCCCGGCCACGTCGCAGCGATACCCGTCAATGTTGAACTCGCGGACCCAGTACTGCATGATGTCGATCATCTCCTGCCGCGTCCGCGGATTGTCGAAATTGAGGTCCACGACGTCCGTCCAATTCGTCGTGTCCCCGTTCAGAATCGGCACCGTAAAGCCATTGATCGGCCCGTCGGTGTACATGTCGGGGTGATCCTCCAGCCACGGATGGTCCCAGGCGGTGTGGTTGGCCACCAGGTCGATGATGATGTGCATGTCCCGGGCGTGCACCGAGTCGACCAGCGCCCGGAAGTCTTCCTTCGTGCCGTAGCTGGGATTGACCGCGTAGTAGTCTTTGATTGAGTACGGCGATCCGAGCGCGCCGATGTCGTCCTTTCGCCGTTTCAGGCCAATCGGGTGGATGGGCATGAGCCACAGCGTGTTGATGCCCATCTCTTCAATCTCGTCGAGGCGCCCGATGAGGCCCTGGAAGGTGCCCTCTTCGGACGCATCCGGGACGAAGACTTCGTAGACGGTGGCGTCCTGTACCCAGGCCGGCTCGCCGACGCCGTCGATGGCGGGGGACTCGGCCTGATCGGGCGACGACGTGCAGCTTGCGAGTCCAAGTGCAAGCAGAACGGTGAAGACAGCCAAAACGAAGCGGCGGAGCATGGCGGGCGGTGGGGGTCGGAATCAGAACACGCGGGCCCGTACCGGTCGCCGGGACGGAGAGACACAGGCGTAGTATAGGGAACAGTCCGTTCTTCCCCAAGGAGGGTTTGGGCGTGGGGGTGGAGTGCGCCGGCGGAATGGGGACCCGCTGGACGCGCTATGCCACGGTCCGTGCGTCGATCGTCTCGCCGGTCATGTTGCCCTCCAGGCTCTTTCGGTAGGCCTGGGCCACCGTCGCCGCTGGGAGGCCGTCCGAGGGGTCCTCGCCCATTTGCTCCAGGGTTTCGGCGACCCAGGGCGGGCTTACCACATTCACCCGAATATCGCGCGGTGCCTCCAAGGCCGCGGCTCGGGCGAAGCCTTCCACGCCAGCATTCACAAGGCTGATCGCCGCGCTTCCGGGCATCGGCTCCTGACTCAACACGCCGCTCGTAAGGGTAAATATGCCCCTGTCGTTCACGGCGTCGAGCCCGTGGCGGACGAGGTTCACCTGCCCCATCAGCTTGTTGGACAGGCTCACGTCAAAGTCCTCGTCGTCCAGCTCGTCGAGGGCGCCGAAGGCCGCCTCCCCCGCGCAGGAGAGCACGGCGTCGACCTGCCCCACGGTGCTGTAGAGCTGGTCGATGGAAACAGGATCGGACAGATCGACCTGGACCTCGCCACTCGTATGTCCGGCGACGGTCACGTCGTGGTCATCAGAAAGAAGATCGACGACGGCGCTGCCGATCGTTCCGGTGCCGCCGACAACAAGTACGTCCATGGGATTTGAGGGGGTGAGTTGTGAAAGGCGATGCAGTGCAAGGGAGAGGATTTGGGATTACTGAGTCCCGGGCACGGAGAGCGTAATGCGATACACGTGGTCTTGCGCGGTAATGAAGAGCGTCGTGTGGTCCGGCCCACCGAACGCCACGTTTGTGGGCGCTTTCGGCACGGGGATGCGGTCGAGCCGCTCGCCGCTGGGAGCATAGATCCAGATGCCACCCGGGCCGGTGCTGTACAGGTTGCCGTCGGCGTCTACCTTCATGCCGTCGGCATTCCCCGGCGCCTCCCCCTCCATCTCCGCAAAGACGCGTCCGTTCGTGATGCCGCCCTCCTCCGTCACGTCGTACGCCCGGATGACGTCGCTCTCCGTATCGTTGACGTAAAGGATCGACTCGTCCGGCGAAAGGACGATGCCGTTGGGGCGGGAAAACTCCTTCGTGAGCAGGGTCAGTGAGTCGTCGGGAGCGAGGCGATAGACGCCCGAAAAGTCGAGCTCGCGGTTCTTGTCGTCCACCCCGTACGGCGGATCCGTAAAGTAGATCGTGCCGTTTTCGGCCACGGTCAGGTCGTTGGGACTGTTGAGGCGCTTGCCGTCGTACGACTGCACCAGGGGCTCGACCATACTCTCGGCCGCCAGGCGGCCCACCTGTCCATCATGCTGCGCGAGAAGCACGTCGCCCTGCGGGCTCACCGCGAGGCCATTGGCGTGGCCCGACGGCTTGAGGAAGACACTGCTGCCGTCCTCCGGGGTCCACTGGTACACTGTGTTGGCCGGAATGTCGGTGAAGAGGAGCCGCTCCTGGTACCAGATCGGGCCCTCGGTAAACTGAAACCCGCCGGCCACTTTCTCGACGGTCGCCCCCTCGGGCACCGGCGAAGACTGCGCCTGCACGGGGGGGACGAAGCTCAGTCCCACCGCGAGGACAAGAAGCCCCAGAAGTAGCGACGGTACCGCGCGAGCGATGGAAGGTTGCGTGCAGTTCATAGAAGCATAGTCGTGATACGGACGGATGACAGCTGAGGGAACATGATACGAAGACGGGCGCGGAAATGAGAGCAATTTGGGGAGACGTCGCGGATCGATTCTGCGGACTCTCCTCCCTACCCCGACCGGTACCGGAGCCCGAATTTTTGCTCCAGGATCTCGTGCCAGTCATCGGCGGTCACCGTGCGCTCCTCCCGGTCGGGGCCGCGTACCTCCTCGAACGTCTCGCCGGAGAGCTGTCGGTAGCCGGTCTGCGTCGACAGCGCCACAGATGGATCGTCTGTAAACGGCGACTCCGGGGCGGACTGCAGGTAGTCGTTCGTGGCCTCAAAGTAGCGAAGGGGGCGCGGTGCATCGTCGAAGACGAACCGGGCCATCCACTCCGAATCGTCGTCCGTTCGATAGTCGAGGCGGGAAAGGGCATCGGGGCGCTCGCTCGGCACGACACGCCACTCCGTCCCAATCGCATCCGTCTGCGGAGCCCCGTCGAGCGGGATCGGCTTCCGGAGAGTCGGCGGGCCCGTCCCGACATCCACCACGTACCGCCGATCCAGCGTCACAATATTGGTGTGGTGGTTGGCCGGAACGCGGAGGGCCGAGGACATCCGGGCAGAGGCGCGGTGCACGTCGTACCCCAGTCCCTCCAAAAGGGCGTGGAAGAGACCGTTCAGCTCGAAGCAGTAGCCGCCCCGCCTCCGCTCCACAATCTTCTCGTAGAGGTGGGGCACCGACAGAACCACCCCCTCTCCCACCCGCTCGCCGTACGGATCGCCCGTGATGGCGAGCGTCTCGAACGGCACGGTGATAAGGTGCGCCCGCTGGAGTCGACCGAGGGTCTCCAGAGTAGGCCCATCGATCGTCCCCGGGGCCACGTCGAGGCGCTGCAGGTAGGCCTCGACCTCCTCAGCCCGAAGCGTCGGTCTCGTCGTTGTATCGGTTGAGGTCACGGGAAGTGCAGAGCTTGAAGGATCGAACGTGGACACGCAGCGGAGAGGGCGCCGTCCAGGTCGATTTGCCGCGACAATCGAGATATCCAAGGTAACCCAGTGCACCCGCACATGCGAACGGCAAATGCGTTGATCTTCAGGGACACATCCGGTACCCTCCAGAGAGAGGCGCGAGTACAGACGGAGGACAGTTCCCCTCCTGCTCGATGCTGCGTCTCGGGGTCCTGCTCGTCCCGACATCGACTCCCCGTTCTCCCCTCCGTGCAATGTCATACTTCCGTCTCTGGGCGGGTCTGCTTCCCGGTCTGGCGATCGTGCTCGCCACGTCCCTTTTGTTGTTCAGTCCCGCTGAGGACTCGAAGATCCGGTCCTCCGATCGGGCGACCGTGTTCATGTGGACCGGCGCCAACCACTTCTTGCCAGAGGACTCCCTGTTGTTTCAGACGAAGCTCGCGTTCGCCGAGCGGCAGAACATCATCCCCTACGAGTCCGGCATCCACGACCCGGCGGAGCTCCGCCGCTTCCTCCGCGCCTCGCGCAAGGCCGGCATCGAACGAACGTGGATCGAGATCGGCCCGAACAACGGCATGACCGTCGAGGACTTCGCCACGGATCCATCGGCCCGCGCATCTACGCTAGACCGGTTCCGTGCCCTCGCGCAAACCTATGCCGAGCATAATCCGGAGGCCGCCTACATCACCATCTTCGACGAAGCGCCGCTCGGGGCCTTCTCGCCGCCCGACACCGCCACCTACGACGAGCGAACAGCGGCCTTCCGGGAGTACGGTCCCGAAGGGTTCGCGCAGATGTACCGGGCCTTGAAGGACGAATTCCCCGAAGCAGAGGTCGGCATCTTTCTCCACCACCCGCACAACGCCTCCCCAGCGATGGCGGGTCGCCACTCGTTTATCGACGACTTCATGGCGGAGGCCCAGTCCTTTGGCGCGACGCCGGATTTCATCTACTCGGACGTGTACCGCGGCTACTTCAACCGGGGCTACGGCGTGGAGGCGACCAACGACTACATCACGGACGTGGTACAGCACACCAAACAGGTGGCCGAGCGGTATGGGGCGGAGGCCTACCAGCTGGGACAGACACACACCATCAAGCTGGGCTACACGCCTAGCCGGTGGGAGATCGACACGAACGTGCGTGCAATGCTGCGCGGCCACCCGGACGGCCTCGGGTGGTACTGGCCCAACTACGCCTCCACCAACTGGGCGAAAGGGCCCGACGGCACGCCCCAGCCAGAAGGCTACAACGTCTCCTTCGATCCCTTCGTGCCCAACAACTGGGGCAAAACCGGGCCGGCCGGGTCCCTCTTTGCTACCTCGCGCGACCGGTTCGTGTACTCGTACCTGCGGCTACAAGAAGCGACCGATCGCCTCGATCCTGCCAACCGATTTGACCTCTGGCTCTACGGCTACGACTTCGACCACGCCGAACATACAGTATACGTTCGCCAGCCCGGTGCGGAGGACTGGACGTTTCTCGGCGTCATCAATCCACAGCGCGATCGGGACGCGTACGTAGAGCACGCTCGCCCCGAGCACATCTATTCGTACGACGACCGCTGGCACGCCGTCGTCTTCCACGGCCTGCGCCGCGCAACGCACCTGAGTCCCGATTCGCTCGGAGCACGGCTCGAACTGAAAGTCACCACTCGCGATGAGAGCGACGCCTCCCGCTTCGGCGCCGCGTACGTCCTCCCGTACCGGGCGACTCGGCACTACGCCACCGAAGCGAAGGCGACGCGTCTGATCGAGCAACAGCCCCGCTGGATGACCGTCAACAGTCTCGCTCACCACGTGCGCCCCTTTCCAGATACGTTGCGCACCGGGTCGCCCCGCACCTACACACTCACCACCCCGGCCCCACTCGACTCGACGCGCGCAGCGGACTGGCAACGACGCTGGTCTCCGTAACCCTCCAGCTCCTGGCTTAACTGTGTCAGACTGGACGGCAAAAGCCTGCCCACAACCGTTTTGCAAAATGCCCTCCCTCCTACCGATCAACCGCTTCCTGCTCGTCCTCCTCTTTCTGGTTGGGAGTTCCCTTCTCGGCTGTACTGCAGACCGCCCGGAGGACTCCTCTGTCATGGACGCCTCCTTCTGGAAGGAACAGGGGCTCAACGTCATGTCGGCCTGGACCGAACACGCTCGGACCCCAGAGGGACTGTATCACGCCGAGCTCGACCGCACCTGGACGCCCCAGGACTCGACGACGCAGTACCCCGGCATGGTGGGCCGGCACGTCTTCAGCAACGTGACCACATACCTCCTGAGTGGCGATGCGGCACATCTCCGCCGCGCCGAGACGGCGCTCGACTTCATGATCGAGCACGGCTGGGACGACACCCATGGGGGCTGGTACAATGCAGTGACGCGATCCGGGACGGTCGTGGACGCAGACAAGGACCTGTTCATGCAGATCTACGCGACGATGGGCGTGGCGTTCTACGCCCTTGCCACGAAGGACTCGACCGCGCAGGCCTACCTGGAGCGCTCCCGGCGCTTCATGCAGGAGCACGCCTGGGACGACGATCACGGCGGCTACGTGGACGTGCTAAACCGGGACGGCTCCGTCCAGCACCCCCGAAAGGATTTTTCGCCCCAGCTTGCCCCCCTCTCCGGCTACCTGCTCTACCTCTACCCCGCCACGGGAGACACGACCTACCTCCGGGAGGCAGAGCGCATTATGGACCTTACGCTGACCCACATGCGGAACGACGAGGGATGGATCCAGGAGCGATTTGCGCAGAACTGGACCTTCCTACCCGACGACCCCAAGAACAGCCACCTCAACATGGGACACAACCTGGAGGTGGCGTGGCTCCTGCTGCGGCTGCATGTCCTCACGGGCAAGGAGCGCTACCGTCAGGAAGGCCTCGCCCTCACCGACCAGCTCCTGGAGCACGCCTTCCGCGACGAGACGGGTGCATGGCTCCACAAGCTCCGCCGGACGGACCTCGCGCAACATCCCGACACAGCAGTGTGGTGGGTCCAGGCCTACGGCAACATGCTCCAGCTCTACGCCTACCGGATGACCGGGGAGGACCGGTACCGCGAGGCGTTTCGCAGGGGCGCCCGGTTCTGGAGTCGTCACTTCGTGGACCCTCAGCACGGCGGCACGGTGCTCCGCGTGGCCCTCGACGGCACGATCGTGGACGGCGCGAAGGCAGTCCGTACCAAGACCTCCTACCACGCCATGGAGCACGCGCTCCTCAACTACCTGTACCTTTCCCTCTGGGTGAACCAGACCCCGGCCACGCTCCACTACCGCATTGAGGGACCGTTTAAAGGTACCTTCTCTCCCCTCCCAGTCGAGGCGACGCGGCCATCGATCCAGAGCCTATTGGTGAATGATCGCTCGCATTCAGGGGCCGGTGCCAGTACAATCCGTCTCGACCTGCAGCGAAACGTCCCACTCCCCGTCACGGTCACCGTCACCGACTCGACGACTCGCCCATGACCACCCGCCTGTTCATCCTCCTCGTCGTTGCGTTGGGGAGCGTCTCTCCAGTCGGCGCGCAGCCCGGACCGCCCGTGGAGACGTTCGACCTCGTCCTCGTCGGCAATCACCTCCGCGCCGACGCCCATCGCGTGGCCCTAAAGACTAACCCGACCGCCGGAGCGGCGTGGACACCGCTCGACGACGCGACGTGCACCGGTACGGATCAACTGATGGTGCTCCCCGATCTGTCGGTCGCCCGGTACCTCGGCCAGGACCTCCGCGAAAACCACCTGACCCTACGCGTCACGCCCCAGCGCTCCCCCAATGCAGACCCTGCGGCGTTGCGGGCGGTTTACGCCCTCCCGTCCGTGGTCTCCCTCGACCGGACTGCCTGCCGGCGGCTCGCCCAGCAGGCCCGAACTGCGCCCCAGACTATTCGCCGCCACAGTCTCGCCATCTATGAGCGACCACGCCCTGCCGTGCTCCGTCCAGACCGGCCCTTCCTCGGTCACGTCGAGGCTCCTGTTCGTCATCGCAAACCCGGGGTGATGGAGGTGGAGTGGCTGAACATTCTGATTGGGGGCGACGCGTAGGGGGACTTGGCACCTCGGGCCTCACGAACGCTTCATGTCCCTCTCCACGAACAGAGACGACCCATCGGCATATACGAGTATGCTTTTGGCCAACTGACCTCGTAGCTCAGCCTGGCAGAGCAACGGACTTCAACAAATTGGAGCCTGTATGGGGAATCACAACCTATGCAGTGGATGGCACTGTATCGGTAGACGCTTCACTGCCAATACCGAGGAAACTGTCAGCTAAAGGAGCAAGCAGATTCCGTAGAGACTATACGTGCTGCACCTGAAACGGTGAAGATATAGTCCAGGCCACAAATCCCGACAGCCGTCTGGAGCAGTGAAAACTGTAGTGGTAGGTTAATCCGTGAGTCGCAGGTTCGAATCCTGCCGGGGTCACCACTTGAGTTTGGAATTTGGAGTGGGGAATGAGGAGTGGATCCGACCCGCTCCGACACACCGAAACATCACCCCACACTCCGAATTCCACACCCCACATTTGATTTGCCCGAGTGGCGGAATTGGTAGACGCGCATGGTTGAGGGCCATGTGGCCGTTATAGGCCGTGGAGGTTCGAGTCCTCTCTCGGGCACTGCATCTACCTCTCTGGGTCCGTGAACCTGGAGGGGTTTCCTTTTTGCCCAGTTGCGATGTTGTGGTAGGGGAACAGACATCCGGATGGAGAGGACAGGCTCTCTTGTATGACGCCCATCAGCGAGGAGTCTTTTATCACTGCCTCGGCACGCTTAGACTTGGGGGTGGAAGCGCGGCAAATCATTCCGTAGAGAGGAGAGGATGAATCCCGGTTCAACCGCTCACACAAG
>Ga0207797_1001069_pt1 | contig 20318 bp, 17 predicted proteins | sample PRCRCaboRojoPR_6_FD_187275 | JGI IMG/M metagenome (GOLD analysis project Ga0207797, IMG submission 187275) | Marine sediment microbial community from Cabo Rojo, Puerto Rico - PR CR 10% Liquid 1 (SPAdes) | ecosystem: Environmental > Aquatic > Marine > Coastal > Sediment | place: Cabo Rojo, Puerto...
GAAAAAGAGTCCCGCCTCCCGGATTTGAACCGGGGACCTGCCGGTAGCTGCCCATTGGGTCTACAGCCGGCCGCTCCGGCCAGTCTGAGCTAAGGCGGGAACAGGCAGTAATATCGCTCCTCTTTTTATGTTTTTTTATAGCCACCACGGCGGCGATGCCGGGCACGGTGCAGCCGATAAACTCTTTAACCCGCCCGGCAATCCTGATGCGTGGAATTCGAAGCGCTCCACCATGACGCCACCACCCGGGCCGGCGTGCTGCGACTGAACGAGCGGAGCATGCACACGCCGGGCATCCTGTGGTATGCCTCGGACCGCATCGACCCGCCGGATGATGCTGTATGGCTGCTCTCCCAAAATGGCGATGGGTCGCTGTCCCATGCCGGGAGCTTTTTCCGGCCGCTGCCACGGCAGGAGCCATGTATCCCGCCGTCGTTCGTATATCCTGATGTGCTGCCCGGGGCGCTGCATGAACAGGCTGCGGGATGGAACAGCCGGCAGGCCGGGGACATCCATGTCGTTTCGGCGAAAGCCCTCGACGATGTTGGCGACGCGTCTATGTACGTACTGGCGAATGCCCGTGAGCTGTTTTCCAATCCCCGTCGTTTCGTCGAAGCCATCGTCGCCGTCCGGGAAGCCATTGGCTCCCAGGCGGTGCTGTACACGCCGGGGCTCGGTCGGCCCGCCGACCTGGCGGTGCTGGCATACTGTACCGTCGATCTGGCTGATTCGGTGCCGCTCGTCGAGAGCGCGCGGCAGGATATGTTCCTGTCCGTCGACGGCGCCAATCCCGCCGGTGCATACGAGGTGCCGCCCTGCCGCTGTCCCGGCTGCATCGACGGCGAGGGCTTCGACGGGCTGCTGCAGCATAACTACAACGCTGCCATGGCGGAGATACGGATGATACGGCATGCTATCGCCACGGGCGTGTTCCGGTCGCTCGTCGAACGGCGATGCCAGGTGTCGCCGCATCATCTGTCGGTGCTGCGTCTGCTCGACGCCGAGCATGGCAGGTTCCAGGAGACACGTTTCCCGGTGCAGGCAGGCAGCTTCGCGGCGACGCCGCTGTCGCTGTCGCGGCCGGACGTGGAGCGCTTCCGCCGTCGCGTGCTCTCCCGGTATCGGAAGCCGCCGTCGGCCTCGATGTTGTTGCTGCTGCCCTGTTCGATGGGGAAGCCCTATTCCAGGTCGCGTTCCCATAACCGGTTCCACGAGGCCGTCGGGTCGTGCGGGAACCCCTACGTGGTGCACCGTGTCGTGGTGACCTCGCCGCTGGGAGTCGTGCCCATCGAGCTCGACGCGGTGTACCCGGCTGCACATTATGACATCTCGGTGACGGGACGATGGAGCCATGACGAGCAGGCCATGCTATCGGGGATGCTCGAGCGATACCTGGAGCAAAACCATTATGACCTGGTCGTACAGCATCTCCCAAATGACATTGCCAGTTTTGTGGACATCGACGCCGTGAACACCTGCCGGGGACATCCGACCTCGGGCGGGTCGCTGGACGCGCTCACCGACATGCTCCGGGAGGAAACCGCCCCGTATGACAGTGTTTCCTGGCAGACGAGGAAACGTGAATGGACGGGGGCGCTGCTCAGGTACCAGTTTGGGAGCGCCGGGCTGCTCGATGGCATGACGGTGCGGGGACGGTATCCCCGGTTCCGGGTGTTTGACAGCGATGTTCAGATGGGCATGTTTGTGCCCGAGCGCGGCCTGTTTTCGCTGACGCTGGATGGCGCCTGCTGGCTCGCCGGCCTGGACCGCTACTGGGTCGAAATCGAGGATTTCGTGCCGCTTGGCTCGGTGTTCGCCGTCGGGGTGGTTGACGCCGACCCGGGTATCCGGTGTGGTGACGAGGTCGTCGTGCTCCATGACGGCGACATCCGCGGCATTGGGGAGGCATCGATGAACGGTGCCGAGATGCGGGAGAGCGAAAAAGGTGAGGCGGTCAGCGTCCGCCATCACGTCTAGCTATACGTGCCGGACGGACACATCCCCGTTGATATCGAGGATGGAGCAGGCGCCGCCTTTGCCGATGGTGCAGTTGACGACCATGGTGGTGTTGAGCCAGGCGTGCCCTCGGTCCTCGTGGACGTGCCCGCAGATGACGAGGCGAGGCTTCCGTTCCATGACGAAGGCGCGGAGCCAGTCGCTGCCGATGTGTCGGCCGAGCATCGCTGCATCCTTGACGCCCTTCGGCGGGACATGGGTGACGAGGATGTCGCATGCCGTGTTTTCCAGCCGCTGTTGTTCGTTGCTTCCATGCATGGTAACAACATCGGTCTGCGGGGATGCACCACCGATGCCGATGAAGGAAACGTCGTCGTAAATGTAGGCGTGGTTGTGCAAAAAAATGGCGCCTGTGTCCGTGACGGGATCCCGGATGCTGATGCTGTCCATGTTGCCGTGGACGACGAGCGTGGGCAGGTCGAGCTTGTTCAGCAGCCTGAAAAGGTCGGGGCTGCCGTTGACGTCGCCCGCCAGGACGGCGATGTCTGGCTGCACCTCCGCTGCTGCTTCCTCGAAGGCCTGGTAGCGGCTCGCTTTCCCGTGGAAGTCCGCGGCTGCCAGGATGCGCATGTGGTTATTCTTCGCGCAGGCTTCGCTCGAGCGTCTCAAGGAGTTCTTCGACCTCGACCTCGCTGAGCATGCCCTCGCGCTGTTCCATGCGGACCTCTGAGAGGCGGAGGCGGATGGCTTCCTTGCAGAGCTCGGCGACGCTCGAGTAGCCAAGTCCGGGGTTGTCTTTTATGAGCTCCTCTATCTCCCGGTGCAGGTCCTTTGGTATCGAGATGGTGCTGTATTCGGGCATTTTTACTCCTTTTTAGCGCTCTACCATGAAGTAGAGCTTGATTTTTGCCTGGTAGGAGACGATTTCGTCGTTCTCTATCCGGACTTCCATGTCGTCTACCTTGACCCGGCGGATGTTGCGGATGGTTTTTTTGGCCTCGCTGATGGCGGTGTTGACCGCGTCCTCGAAGGTGTCCGGTGAGCTGCCCACCAGTTCGATGCTTTTTATAACAGACATGTAATTATTATGGGATATTTGCATATAAAGCTTGTGCCCCTGCCGGGTTATGTCCACGGCGCGTACTGGTAGGCGAGGGTCACGATGACGATGTCCATCTCGTCGCTGGCAACATTGCCCGCGCTGTCATACGCGATGACCCGGAGCGTATGCCGTCCAAGCGGCGGTGCATGTTTTCCCTGGATATGCCATTCATAGGGCGGAGTATTGTCCCAGGAGATAAAGATGTCGTCGATGCAAAAGATAACCCGCTCTACCTCGTGCATGTGCGACACCGCTGCCCGTGCGGTGGCGCTCCCCAGCAGCACCGTGGTGCCGCGAAGCCCGCTGTGCCAGAGCCGGCCGCCGGCGATTTCCAGCAATGGCAGGTCGCCCAGGTAGAGCTGTCCCTCATGCGGCGCGGTGAGCCTGACCTGCAGCGGGATGGACTGCACGGCGAGCTCGGCGGTGAGCGCCAGGAAGTACCTGGTGGCCTTGACCTGGTAGGTGTGGTTGAGGTGGTCGGGCGTGTCCCCGGGCGAGTTGGCCCAGGGGTAGCCGTCGACGTGTGCGTAGAATGCCGCGTCGTATCCGTAGTCGAGGAATGCCTGGTGGTCGGCGCCGCGGTAGTTGGGCACGACGTCGACGGACATGTTCAGCGAGGGGTAGCGTGCTGCGACGGTGCTCGAGAAATCGGCGAGCCATTGGGTGCGTGGCGTGCTGAACATTCGGATCATGTCGCCGCCGCTGGAGGTGTTGGCGTAGCCGACCATGTCGAGGTTGACCACGGCTCTGATGTCATCGCTGCGCCGGTAGGCCTGTCGTGCATAGCAAAAGCTGCCGTAGGTGCCGACTTCCTCGCCTGAGAACGCGATGAACCGGACGGTGTGGTTGAACGTGTGCTGGCTCATGATCTCCGCCGCGGCCATCATGGCCGCGATGCCTGACCCGTCGTCGTCGGCGCCCAGCGACCCCTGGGTGCAGTCGTAGTGGGCCGACAGGATGATTTCGGTGGTGTCGCTGCCGTTCAGGGTGGCGACGACGTTCTGGCTGCTGAAGCCGGCGTAGCTCCATTCATGGAGCCGGGTGTGGAGGCCCATGGCGGTGAACTCGTCGTGTATCCATCGGGCTGCGGCGGAGCAGTTCGCGGAGCCGGTATATCGGGGGCCGAACGACATGAGCGTGTCGAGATAATGGAAGACCATTGTTTCGTTGACCTGTTTGAGCATGTCGAGGGTGTCGGGTGTTCCGCTGTCGGCGTCCGCCTCCACGGACGTAACCGCGACAGATGCAGGTGTCGCCAGCAGGAGGACGCAGAAGGTTGCGGCCAGGCCGATGTGTCTATGCATGGTGGCGTAACGACGATGTGCGTATAAATGTTACAACCCAACCAGCAGATTTATTAAAAAATCAGGAAAAATTAATAAAATAGCGCGGGTATGGTGTATGACATGAACCAGCCAGCCAGACAGCGAGGCATGAAAATCCTGCTGCTCGTGGCCACCATCGCCGTTGCGGCAGCGGTCATCATCGGCGCCGTCATCCAGATGCAGCCCGACGACAGCGACGAAAGGACAACGGTCATGGCGACCTTCTACCCGCTCGCCCACCTCGCCGAAGAAATCGGCGGCGACCACGTCACCGTCGACACGCTCGTGCCGCCCAACACCGAGATACACGCATGGCAGCCAAGCACCGCCGACATACTCCAGGCCGACGACGCCGACGTGCTGCTCTACAACGGCGCCAATCTCGACCACTGGTTCGAAGACGACATACTCCCGGCACTCTCAACCACGGGCAAGACCATCGTCGAAACCACTGCCAACGTCACGCTGCGCACCGCCAACGGAGACATCGACCCGCACACCTGGGTGAGCCCCTACGTGGCGCGGCAGCAGGCGCAGGCCATCTACCAGGCGCTCGCAACACATGACCCGGCCAATGCCTCGAGCTACACGGACAACTGGAAGCAGCTCAGGGAGCGCCTCACCGACCTCGACACCCGGTACCAGCAGGAGCTCGCCGACCGGCAGAAAAACGTCATCTTCGTCACCCATGCCGCCTACGGTTACCTGGCCGAGCGATATGGCTTCGAGCAGCAGAGCGTCATCGGGCTGTCCGGGGACGAACAGCCCGGCACCGCGGCCATCGCGACTCTCGTCGACCGGATGGAAAAAGAACAGGTGTACACAATCTACGTCGACCCCGTCTACGCGGACACCTACGCCGGCATGCTGGAGCGGACCCTCCAGGCTAAAACGGGCCATGACGCCGAGGTGCTGGAGCTGTATCTGATGCTGGGCCCCGTCGACGGGCTGGACTACCATGGCCAGCAGGAAACCAACCTCGACAACCTGAAACGGGGGCTGGACGCATGACCACCCCGGCTATCGAGGCCGAAGCGCTCACGGTCACCCGCTCGGGCACAACGGTCATCAGCGACGCATCCTTCACCATCGAACGCGGCGACTACGTCGGCATGGTAGGCCCCAATGGCGGCGGCAAAACAACGCTGCTGCAGGCGCTCCTCGGCATCATCCCCGCCGCGAGCGGCTCCATCCGGCTGTTCGGCCGGGACAAGCAGGCGTTCTCGGAATGGGAGCGCATCGCCTACGTGGCACAGGACGCCATCAGCTTCGACGCGTCGTTTCCCCTGACCGTCCGGGAGCTCACCGGGCTGGGTCGCATCACCCGGGACAGGCTCGGCAGACCGCTCAGTCGGGATGACTGGCAGGCAGTTGACGAAATCCTGGCGCTGATGGAGATGGACGACCTGGCAGACCGGCGTATCGGCCGTCTCTCCGGCGGGCAAAAACAGCGGGTGTTCGTCGCAAAGGCGCTCGTCCGCGACCCCGACATTTTGCTGCTCGACGAGCCCGTCACCGGCGTCGACGCGGAAACGCAGGAGCGGTTTTACAAAAAGCTCAGCGATTTGAACGAGGCCAGAGACCTCACCATCGTCATCGTGTCGCATGACCTCGCTGCCGTCTTCTGCCGGATGTCCAAGGTGATGTGCGTCAACCGGGAGGTCTACAGCGCGGATATCACGGAGGACCTCGAGCCCAACGAGATACTCCGGGAGGTCTACGGCGACCATTTCCATTTCGTGTTCCACCGCCATGAATGCACGGGGGTGTTCGCCGATGAGTAGCCTGACCCTGCTCGACCTGCCCCGGCTGCTCGGCTACCAGTTTTTCCAGCATGCGCTGCTCGGCGGCCTGCTCACCGCGCTTGCCTGCGCCTGGGTCGGCTTTTTCTTGATTTTGCGGCGGGAGACCATGATCGGTGACGGTATCGCCCATACCGCCTTCGGGGGCATCGCACTGGGTCTGCTGCTGCACGTCAACCCGCTGCTCACCGCCTGGGTGGTGTCCACGGTGGCGGTGCTGGGCATTGCCTTCATGCGGCGCAGGGGCATCGCGCATTCGGATGCGGCCATCGCCGTGATGCTCGCCCTCGGGTTTTCCGGCGGCCTGGTCATCATCAGCCTTGCCGGTGGCTTCAACGTCGAGTTGTTCAGCTACCTGTTCGGCTCCATCCTCACCATCGACCAAACCGACCTCGGTATCGTATCGGGGCTGAGCATCGCCGCGGCGCTGTTCCTGGGCGTGTTCCACAAGGAGCTGCTGTCCATCACGTTCGACGAGGAGGCAGCACGGCTGATGGGCATCCCAGTGACCCCGCTGTCCGTCGGGTTTCACATCCTGGTCGCGACGACGGTCACGCTGTCAATCAAGGTTATCGGCATCATCCTCGTCGTCGCATTGATAGTGCTGCCCGGGCTGACGGCGCTGCAGTTCAACCTCTCGTTTCGCCAGACCACGATGGCGGCCGTGGGCGTCGGCCTGCTCAGCATGTTCCTCGGTATCTCGCTGTCGGCCGTCTACGACGTGGCGACCAGCGGGGTCATCGTGTTCACCGCAGCCGCGCTGTTCATTTTCGCGGCGCTGTACAGGAGGCTCGGATGACGAAAAAGGAGCAGCAAGCCCGGGTCGTATCCATGAGCATCCCGGCGGAGATGGACGAGGCCATCCGGGCCGCAGCATCGGAAATGGGCTACCGGAGCCGGTCGGAGCTCGTCCGCGACGCCGTCAGGGCGCTGCTCAGGGAAAAAGCCGCTCTTGACGAGCGCCGCGGCGTCGTCGAGGGCGTCATCACGCTGCTCTACGAGCACGACGCAGCCGGGCAGGTCTCGGCGGTCCGCCATCAGCACATGGACATCTTCCGGAGCTTCATGCACTCGGATTTCGACGCCGCCGCCTGTTCATGCTGCGAGGTGCTCATGTTTTCCGGGGACATCCAGGATGTCGGCACCGCATATTACCAGCTCAAGGCGCTGAAGGGCGTCGACGAGGCCCACATCTATGTCGCGGCTCCGTAACCGCTTCAGGAATGCTGATGTGCAATCAAAAAAGGTGGCGCCGGGAGACCCCACCATCGGGCCATATTTTATTGGCTGGGTGAACCCGACCGGCGGCGGTGATACCAGAGATATCCGGTGGCGCCGGCGGCCGCACCAATGATGATGGCGACGATCCACCAGACAATGCCGGCGCCTCCTGCCTCCTCGTCCGTTCCGATGTCAGCGGGCCATGGCTCCGTCTGCGCATCCAGCGCGTACACGTGGCCGGCGGCGCCGACGTAGCAGGTCTGCCCGTCCAGGGCGGGCGTCGAGCGGATGGGGGTGGTCACAAAGTTGTAGACATCGCGCTGCATCGAATACGCCGGGGCGTAGCTCCATCCCATGGCCCCCGTCGTCCTGTTCAGCGCGTACACATGGCCGTCGTCGCAGCCGTACATCACGTAGTCGCCGTACAGCATTGGGGAGGAATGAACGGCGGAGGCATGGCTGTGCATCCATACGAGGTCGCCCGATGCCGCGTCGAGACAATACATGCCGTTGTCCATCGAGCCCGCATAGACGCGGTCGCCGTCGACCGCCGGCGTGGTGTCCACCCCCCAGCCGGTCGCATGTTTCCATACCATTTCGCCGTCGGCTGCATCCAGCGCATAGAGATTGTTGTCCCAGCTTCCAACATAGACGGTGCCATCACGCGCTGCCGGTGCAGCGGTCACCGGCGCACCGGCGGCGAACGTCCACACGGTGCCGCCGTCCTCCAGGTCGAGGGCATAGCAGGTGCGTCCCGCCGCCACGTAAACATGGTCGTCCATTACCTGTGAGACAGAGGCCGAACCGTTCACCGGTGTCGTCCACCACAGGGTGCCGTCCGCTGCTGCATGGCAGGACACGGTGCCGTTGCCCCCCGCGATGACCATGCCGTCGTGGTAGACCGGCTGGGAGCACACCCGGCCGTCATGGCTCCACGCCACGCTGCCGTCGTCGAGGGCAAAAAGACCTGAGGCGCTGCCTGCATAGACAATGCCATCGTGGACGCATGGCCGAACAGCCTGCATGCCGACACGGTGGCTCCACTGCCGAGCGCCGCTATCGGCGTCGAATGCCTCAATGGTTTCGCCAGTTGCCACGTAGACAGTGCCGTTGTCGGCGGCAACCGCGGGGCTTCCGTAGCGGGGCGTGGAGGTGTTGCTCTTCCATGCGAGCACGCCGCCGCCAGTCGCGTTGGTCGGCCGATATGCAAAGGAGGCACCGTCGGACATGCCATACATGCGGACCCATCCCGCCGGGGGGACGTCGACGATGCCGCGGAGGTTTGGCTGCAGCGCCGAGGTGTTCCATATCCTGCCGCCCGTGTTGCCCCAGAAGGCCCACAGGCCGTTGTCTTCGAGCAGAAAGCTGTCGGTGAGCTTGCAGTCGCTCGTGAAATCGGTCATCGGCTCAGTCGACATGATTTTTTTGACGACCTCTGCATCGATGCTGCCGTAGTACTCGTTGCCCATCTCCTCGAACCTGATGTCCCGGGGCGATGGATGATACTGCAACGTGTAGTACTCGTAGCCGGAGGTGTTGAACAGGATGTTGAACGCCCGGAACAGGATGCCCTTGGCGCTTTCCAGCCGGAGCTGCTCGCGCCGCACCGACGCGTCCATGGGATTGTTGGCAGACCAGTAGAAGCCGTTTTTCGTCCGCCAGACCGCGCTCTCGTAGAGCCCGAGCTCGAAGCGCGCTATTTCACCGGTGGTGGCGTCGCCGATGAGCCAGACCGCGTTCATGATACCGTTGTTGTTACCCCGCAATGCCTCGATGGCGTCGTCAATGGTGCTGCCGTACTGCATCGCCGTTCGCGCCCGGACGGCGAGGGGCAGCCCATTTTTTTTCCAGAGCCCCTGCGGACAGGTGGTCTCGATGAGCACGAGCCCCTCGTCGTTCTGGTAGTAGTCTTCGTCGCTCCAGATGAGACCGGGCGAGGTGCCCATCACGATGCGGTTGCCCCTCGCCGGAATGATGTCCATGATGACGTTCCATCGCTGCGCGATGTAGTAGCTGTACCACCAGCTGCCGAACCAGACGGAATCGGCGGCGACCATCTGCCCATCGGTGGTCGCGTCGCCCGTCGCGATGAAGCCGTTGCAGTGATGCGCCGGGGGCTGGCTGACCATGGACGTGATGAACTCTGCCTGTTTTTCCTCGAGCTCCGGCGCGACGCCGAGCAGGTCATAGTAAAGGCTGCGGAGTGGATGGATGCTTTTCATGGGGTTCACCAGCATCGACATGAACTCGTACATCTCGTTGAGCGTCAGGATGTCCTCGTAGCTAACGGGCTCGCCGAAAAGCTGGCCGCCGCGGTTGGCGACGCCCTGCGCGATGCCCTTGACCTCCCGCTGGTATTCCACCGGGTAGTGCTCCCAGAAGATGTTCATGCAGCGGCTGCGGCAAAACGTCCACCAGCGTTGCGATATCTGCTGGTAGCGCTCCGACGTCTGGTTGACGTGCAGGCTGCCCATCACGGGGGCGTTGTGGATGGTGTTCGCCCACCGGTAGAGCATGTCCATTATCTCCGGGTAGAGCAGGTGGCCGTGCTGCCGGCCGCGCTCGAGCGCGTCGCCCTCGACGTGGACGTAGATGAGCCCCTGGGCGTTGTACCGGTAGCCCTGACCGTACTGGACGGCGCTGTCCGACATCATGGGGACGCCCTCGCCGGCGCGCATCTCCATGGGGGTGAGCGCCGCGGCGGCTCCGGACAGCAAAAAAATGGCGACGATGAACGCGGCGACGTGTTTCATTGGTAGTGCATCCGCTGGCGGTAAAAATAATCTTCGCTTCACTCCTGCCAGAGCTCACGGCGGTGTGCCTCGAGCAGGCGGTTGTCCATGCCGAGGTGTTCCGCATAGGTCTGGATGCGCTCGCCGTATGCATCATACAGCCGGGACAGATGCTTCCGGTAGCGCTGCTCGCGGAGCAGGTGGTGGTCGAGCAAAAGCTGGCAGCCCGTTTTGTCCATGACGTGGCACATGTTTGCCTCCGCCCGCTCCAGGTTTGCATGGGAAAAGCGAAAGCCGAGCAGGTAGGTGGGTGGCCCGTCGGCGGCGACGACGTCGGGCTGCTCCCCGATGATGTAGTCTGCGGCAGCGCCGTCCACGGGCCCCTGGACGTCAGAGGTGTACAGCAGGCGCCGCCCTTCTGCTTCGACGGTGAGCATGGTCACGTAGCCGAGCCTTGTTTCCGGCGGGCCATGGGGCATCGGCGGGGAGAACCGCAGCGTGGTGTCCCCGTGGCTGAATGTCCGGCCGTCGCAGTACACGGGTGGCTTGTCGAGCTGCCCGGCGAACGTGGCAGCCCGTTTCTGCTGGCTTTTGTTGATGTGGCTGTCGATGTCCTTGGCATATATCGTCGCGTGGTCATAGCATGAGCTCTCTCGGGCGACGTGGTCGTAATGGTAATGGGTGATGGCGACGACGTCGCATCTGTCGAGGTGGCGGCTGATGCGCTGCTCCGCCTGGTCGAGCGCCTGGAGCTCCCGCGGATGTGGTTCCAGGCTGTATCGCTTCGGCCCCAGGGCTGCCGCCGGGTCGATGAAAACGGTGACGTCCGGGGTGGATACGATGAGGGCCATCGAGCGGACGCCGAGTGATTCCGCCGCTATCGGCGTTATCTTCATTGTGTCAGGGTGAGGTCTCCCTGGTGGCAGTCGTTCATCTGCGCGAAGCCATATCTGAGCTGCAGATTGATGTGCAGCACGGCCCATGTTGCGGCTTCCTCCGCGGTGATGACCCCGTCGTCGTTGAAGTCGGCCGTGTCGTCGCCGCGGTCCGTGATGCCCTGGAGGGCGCCGGCCATGAGCATGGTGAGGATGCCGCCGTCCTCTGTCGCGATGGCCCTGTTGAAGGTGGTCGAGGCGGTGACGAGCACCCGGCCGTCTTCTTCCATGTTTGGGTCGTCGCTGAACAGGTTTGCTACGCTTTCGAGGTCGTCGGGACCGCCGAACTCGCCCGAATAGCAGGTGTCGACGACGGACAGGATGTTCATGGAGCCTGTGTCGGCGAAAAAGGAGGCGATGTCGCCGTCGTAGAGCACGCCGTCCCATATCTGTATGGTGCCGTCGCGCGGCTCCCTGTCGTCGTCGCCCCACCATTCGATGCCGCCGTGCCCCGATATCCAGAAGACGAGCCGTGACGCCTGGCCGGTGTGGCCGCTCAGCCAGTCCATCGCCGCGGTCACGTTGCTGCGGGTGGCGCAGCCGTTGGACAGGTACAGGATGTTGTCCCGGGGAATACCGTAATGGGTGTACAGGGTGTCGAAGGCCATGACGCCGTCCTTCCATGCCGCTATCTCGTTGTCCACGGGGTCGGCGCCGATGACGAGTCCCCATCGGTCGTCATCCGTCGCTGCATAGTCAACGGATACGGTGCGGCTGATGTTTGCATGCCGGGTGCCGTTGCCGTCTTCGATGTAGCATTCGATGCTGTATACGCCGTATCCGGCGAAGCGGTAGGGCCACCGGAACGTGTAGACCGCGTCGTTGTTCAGCGTCCGCTGCTCGGTGGTGAGGGCGGGCAGGCCGAGCGCCTCGTTTTGGCCGCCGTCGGTTGGGAGATAGCGGTGCTGCCGGTCGCGCGGCGACAGCTCCCGCCCGTCGACCAGGCAGTGGGCGGTGCCCTCGAACGACGCGACGTTGTGCAGGAACACCTGGTAGGTGAGAAACACCATGTCGCCGACGCTGACGTTGTCCATCCGCCCGCCGGCATGTTCATACTGGATGTCCACCGCGGGGAGCCCATTCTGCTGGATGTCGGATATCTCGCACGTCGGCCGGTATATCTCCGGGTAGCACTGGCGTGCGACGACCGATGGCTCTGCGTCGCCGCTGTCAAGGCAGCCGGTCAATGGCAGCACGAGGAGCATGAGGACGAGCACGGCGGCGAGCTTCCGCATGGCTGGATAACGCCGGGAGCGCTAATAAAATTAACGGAACATTCCGTCCGGAGCGCCCGTTAACGCCGTAAATGTTTTATTGGCATAACTCATGTTGTTAGCAGGACTGATTGCGACGGGGTGGGGAGGGGCACGGAAAAACCATGCCAGATGGAGACTGCAACGCACATTCGAATGAGACAGATCAACTGCACCAGCTTGAGGAGGCAAAGCCGCTGCTTGACATGCTGTCCGAGCCCACCGTCGCCCAGGACACCGAGCACAGGATACTGTGGGCAAACAAAGCGGCCGCCCGCTCCGTCGCCGCCGACGTCGAAGAAGTACAGGGACGGCGCTGCCACCGCATCTGGGCCCGCCGGAAAACACCATGTCCATCATGCCCCGTCGAAGCAGCGTTGCGGAACGATGAACCCCGACAGGAGGAAATAGCATCGGCGGACGGGCGAACATGGCTGGTGCGAGCCACGCCGCTCCACGACGAAAACGGCCGGGTCGTCGGAGCGATCACAACCACGCTGGACATCACCCACCACAAGCGGGCCGGGGAAAACGCCCAGGACGGCACACCCCGGTTCAGGCAGCTCTTCGAGCTCACCCCCGACACGGTGTTCCTCCTCGACGAAGACGGCGTGTTCGAAACGATCAACCATCTCACCGTCACCGGGCATGCAAAGGAGGATCTTATCGGTCGCCATTTCAGCGAGGTGCCATTTCTCAGCGAGGAAAGCAAAGAAAAAGCGCTGCAGCACTTCAAGCAGCGCCGTCGGGGAGACGACATCCCGCCCTATGTAATAGCCGTCAAAGAGAAGGACGGCGACACGAGATACGCCCAGATAAAAGCGGTGCGGCTTCCCGACGGAAAAATCCTCGGCTTCGCCCGCGACGTCACAGATCAGAAGAGAAAAGAGCGTCATGCCCGTGCATCGGCCGAGGAAATGCGGGTCATATCCGACACGGCCATGGAGCTCAGCAAATGTGACACCATCCGGGACGTATGCGGCCTGACGGGCGACGCCATCATGGCGTTCAACCCCGAGGCATATGTCATCGTGACCGCCCCCGATGAGCCATCCGGAGACATCAGGATACAGCACACGGCCGGGTTTTCGCCGTACCTCGAACGGCTCACCAGCCTGGTCGGCATGAACCCTGAGCGGCTGTCGTTCTCAACGGCGGACATGACCGAACGTGAACGGGAGCTGTTCACCGCCGGCCGGCTGGTCGACATGCCCGGCGGGCTCCACGCCCTCTCCACCCGGAAGATACCCCGGCCGGTCTGCACCGCGATAGAGCGCCTCCTCGGCATAGACACAATCTACACCATGGGCTTCGCCATCGACCACACCCCGTATGGCGGCGCCGTCATCCTGCTCCCCTCCCATGCCTCGCTCCGACATCGAGAGGCCATCGAGGCCATCATCCGACAGGCCGCCGCCGTGATGGAACGAACACTGGCACAGCGGGCGCTCCAGGCGAGCGAGGCACAAAGCCGGGCGCTGCTCGACGCGATTCCCGACCTCATGTTTCATTTCGACGAAAACGGCGTCATCATCGGCTACCGGGGCGCACGCACCGACCTGTACCGGGACCCCGACGAGTTCATGGGAAGACACATCCACGACGTCGTGCCAAAGGAGCTCGCCGAGACGACCATGCATCACATCGAACGGGCGCTCGACACCGGCGAGATGCAGCGCTACGAATACGAGCTATCGGTGCGGGGAGAACCACGGCATTTTGAGGCCCGGATGACCCCCGTGGGCGACGGCAGCGTGATGTCCGTCATCCGCGACACCACCAGGCGGAAAGAGATAGAGGAAAAGCTGCGGCATCACTCCGCCGCCATCGCCGCCTCCATGGACGGCATCGCCATCCTCGACGAGAAAGAGCGCTACGTGTACGTGAACGACGCCCACGCCGGGATATATGGCTACGACGACCCCGGGGCGCTCATCGGGGAATCATGGAAAAAGCTGTACGGCGGGGCGGAGCAACAGCGGTTCGAGGAGGACATCATGCCCACGCTTCGGCGGCGGGGGAGATGGCGGGGTGAGGCCGTCGGGCTGAAAAAAAACGGCGACAGGTTTCCGCAGGAGCTCTCGCTGACCATGCTCGACGACGGCGGTCTCATCTGCGTGGTGCGCGACATCACCAATCGGAAAGAAATGGAAAAAGAGTTACGGAAAAGCGAGGAGCGGTTCCGGGCTATCTTTGAGCACGCGATGGTCGGCATATACAAGACCACGCCCGACGGCCGCATACTGATGGCAAACCCGGCGATGCTCGACATGCTGGGCTACGACACGTTCGACGAGCTGAGGGAGCGAAACCTCGAGGAGGAAGGATTCGAGCCATCCTACGACCGGCAGCGTTTCAAACAAAAAATCGAGAGCAAGGGCAGGGTATCCGGGCTCGAGTCCTCCTGGAAAAAACAGGATGGCAGCACGCTCCACGTCAGGGAAAACGCCAGGGCCATACAAGATGACAGCGGCGAAGTGCAATACTACCTGGGCACCGTCGAGGACATCACCGAGCGAAAACGGGCGGAGGAACAGGTCGCCCGGCTCAACGACACGCTCCGGCTCATCAACAAGATAATGCGCCATGACATTCTCAACCATCTCAGCATCACCGAGAGCGCCCTCGAGCTCTTCGTGCAGGAAAACGACCCGTCGTTTCATGAAACCGCCCATAGCCACATCCGCAGGGGCATGCAGCTCATCAAGCGGATGCGCGAGCTGGAATCACTGGTGGGCTCCGGCGGCGAGCTGCGGCCCTGCGACCTGCACGAGGTCGCGGAGGAAGCCATCGCGGACTGCCCGCTGGACTGCTCAATCAAGGGTGAGGGCACGGCGCTCGCCGACGACGCCATATACCCGGCGGTGGAAAACCTCGTGCGAAACGCCGTCCAGCACGCGAATGCCAGCAGCGTCGACATCGGCATCAGCAGCCACGATACCATGGTCGAGCTTCGCGTCGCCGACGACGGAACGGGTATCCCCGACGACGTCAAGGAGCAGGTGTTCACCGAGCGGTACAGCCACGGAAACACAGGTGGCTCCGGGCTGGGGCTTTACATCGTCAGGCACACGATAGAGCGCTACGGCGGCTCCGTCACCGTCATGGACAACGAACCCCGGGGCACAGTCTTCGTCATCCGGCTTCCCCGGGCGGAGCAGAGCTGACCGCAGCAGCGGGATGTACACGCACATTTTATATGCCAACACATGTTATAGACCCGGGAAAGAAGCCCCGCAGCGAGGGCGGCAAAAACATGGAGGATGACCCAAAAATGACCGAAACCGTTTTGGTGGTCGACGACGAACCCGACATCCAGGAAATCCTGAAGGCATACCTCGAGCGTACCGAGGGCGTCGAGGTCGTCAGCGCCCTGAGCGGCGAGGCAGCCGTCGAAACATACCGGGAGCTCGCCGAAAGCGGTGACGCGCCGGCGCTGGTCGTCATGGACCTCAACCTGTCAGGGAGCAACGCCGACCAGAAAATCGTGGATGCACACCGCCGCGGGGAGGACGACCGGCTCGACGGCGTCAGAACCGCCGAAACGATTCTGGACATCGACGGCGGCGCCGTGATATGGGGCTACACCGCCTGGAGCGACACCGACTGGGGCGACCGCCTGCGCGACGTCGGCGCAGAGCGGGTCGTCGACCGCGTCGTATCCTTCAAAAAGTTTGCCGCTATGGTCATCGACCATCTGCAGAGCTAACCCCTGCCGTAGCAGATTTTATCCGGTGAGCGGCGACAGGTCGAGATGGCCCGCGGCTCCCTTGATTGTTTCCACCTTGTCGGTTTCATCCGGCAAAATGATTGATTCGATACGCTCGACCTTCTGCGCCGCCGTATAGGTATCCAGCCTGACCGACAGCAGCGGCACGTTTTTTTTGTCCGCCCGCGCCGTCAGGTTGGAAGGCGGGACGATGTTGTTGGTCAGCAGCACGCAGGAGGTGTTGGGGTCCTTGAGCGAGGCAGCGATGACGTCGGTACGGTCGCCGCCGGTGATAATCAGCTTTTTTTTCTTCTTGAAATCGGGATGGCGCTGTATCTGGCTGGCGGACAGCGCGCCGATGAGGATGTGCTGGATGGGGTTGTGGATGCCGTCGGCCCCGGCGACCACCCTGGCGAACAGCTTGTCTGCCAGGTAGCTGGCCTGCATGGTGTCGAGCTCCTCCAGATATGGCATGACGCCCAGCAACGGGATGCCCCGCTCCTCGAGTGCCTCCTCGACATGGTGCATGTCCTCCTCCTTGGGGCGGTTGAGCACGGCGCCGACGATGTCGACGTCATCATGCACCGCGGCGCGATGGGCGAAGACCAGGTCGTCCAGCATGTCCGAGGCCTCGCCGGTGAGCACGAGCACCACGCCGCCGTCGAGCTCCCGGGCGACGGAAAACGTGTCCAGGCCGAGCGAGACACCGTGGACCAGGTCGTAGCTGCCCTCCACCAGGAACACGTCGCGTCCCTCCGAGAGCGTGTCAGCACGGCGGCGCAGCTCCCCGGGGATGTCCGGGAAGGCATGCGCTATCTTGGAATAATGAAATCCGACGGTGAACTCCTCTATCGGCTGATCCATGGCGAACACCTTTTTGAACAGCGCCGCATCGTAGTCGACCAGCCGCTTTTTTTTGTATATCTGGTTGTCGCCCAGCGGTTTCATGTAGCCGATGGAACCATTCAGCTGCTGTGCGATACCAAGGGCGACGGTGCTCTTTCCCGCGTTGGGGGACACCGATGCCGTTACCATTGTCTTCATGTTTCTTCCACCTCTATATTTATACGTGCGTCTATAACTTTTGCCCCGTCCTCGTAGACCATCAGGGGGTTCACGTCAAGCTCAGATATCTCGGGAAAACGGTCGACGAGCATGCCGACCCGGTAGATGGCGTCGATGACCGCCGGGATGTCCTTCCGTCCCTCGCCGCGGACGCCGAGCAGCAACGGGAAGGAGCTGATCTCCCGTATCATTTTCGCTATCTCTTTTTTGCTGACCGGCGCAACCCGGAACGCGACGTCCTTGAGCACCTCGACATAGATGCCGCCCAGCCCGAACATCAACGTCTTGTCGAACGACGGGTCGGTCGTCGAGCCGATGATGGTCTCCACGCCCTCGGGCACCATTTTCACGACCTCGACGCCGCGGATGTTCGCATCGGGGGCATGCTGCCGGCAGCTCCGGATGATCGCCTCGTAGCCCTCCACCACCTCGCCCTCGTTTTCAAGGTCGAGGAGCACGCCGCCGCTGTCAGTCTTGTGCACGATGTCCTCCGACACCACCTTCATGACCACCGGGTAGCCGATGTCGTTCGCCGCCTCGACGGCCTCGTCGATGGTCCGGGCGACCCGGAACGGCGGGACATGCAGGCCGAGCGCGTCCATGATCTCCTTCGCCTCGGTGCCCAGGAGCTGCCCGCGCCCTTCGCCGGCGACGCGTTCAATGACCCCGGCGATGCGCTTTTCGTCGAACGAAACATCCTCGGCAGCCTGAGCCTCACGGGGCGCATATGCCCGGTAGAGCGCGTTGAGCGATGACACCGCATCCTCGACGTCGTCAAACGCCGGCAGCCCGTTGGTCGTCAGGTCATGGAGCACCTCGTCGGTCTGGTCGCCGCCGAACAACGAGTACACGATGGGCTTGACATCCCCGTATTTTTCCTGGATGTCGAGAAACGTCTCACGGATGGGGTCGAGCGGGGACTGCCCCGTCTGGCAGTACAGCGCTATAACGGCGTCGATGTCATCCCGCTCCAATGCTCGCTCGAGCGCTTCACGGTACTCGCCGCCGCCGGCCTGCCCCGTCAGGTCGACCGGGTTGCGGTAGGAGCCAAACGCGGGCAACACGTCGCCGAACGTGTCCTCCAGGATTTCCATGTCGCTGAGCAGCGAGACGCCATATTTTTCGCAGGCATCCGCCGCCAGCACGCCGATGCCGCCGCCGTTGGTCACGATAACCACGTTTTTGCCCGCCGGTTTCGGGCAGGCGGACAGCGTCGTCACCCAGTTGAATCCCTCCTCAAGGCTCTCGGCGCGGAGCACGCCGGCCTGCCTGAAAGCCGCGTCGAAGATTTTGTCGGCGCCGGCCAGCGAGCCCGTATGCGAGGCGACCGCCCGGGCGCCAACCTCTGAACGGCCGGCCTTGATGGCGACGACGTTCATGCCCTCTGGTTTCTGCTGCACCAGATCCATGAACTCCCGCCCGTTGTCCAATCCCTCCATGTACAGGAAGACGACGTCGGTGATGTCATCGTTGAAAACATATGAAAGAATCTCAGCCTCGGTGATATCGGCCTTGTTGCCAATCGACACGATCGTCGACAGCCCCATGTTCTCCTCGGCCGTCTTGCCGATCATGGCGATGCCCAGGGCGCCCGACTGCGAGATCACGGCGATGTTCCCCGGCCGGATGTTTGAGGGGCCAAAGGTCGCGTTTATCGACGCAGCCGCGGAAAACAGTCCGAACACGTTGGGACCAAGGATGCGCATGCCGTGCTCCCTGGCCGTCGTGACCATTTCGCGCTCCGCCTCGATGTTGCCGATCTCCGAGAAGCCAGAGGTGATAACGATGGCGAACTTGACGCCGTGCGATGCGCACTGACGGATGACGTCGACCGCTATCTTGGCCGGCACGACGACCAGCGCGAGGTCGACCTCGTCGTCGATGTCCCCGATGTTTTCATACACCTGATACCCGAGAATCTCGCCGCCCTTCGGGTTCACCGGGTAGATGGATCCCTGGTATCCCGAGTCGACGATGTTTCTGAGCACCGTGTGCCCTATTTTTCCCTCGTCATGTGAGGCACCGATAACGGCCACGCTTCGAGGGTTGAACAGGGGAGCAAGGTCGGTCGATGTCACCGAGAGCGAAAGAAGGACGCTATTATAAATTTTGTGTGCACAGCTTCAGCCAAGCCATCCCTGCACGGCGCGGGCGGCCATGTCCACATGGCGCTGTCCGTCACCCTCGACACGTGGCCCGTGCCCGGGGTAGAGGTTCCTGACAGACATGTCCAGCCCGTGGATGGAGCGAGCCAGCATCGCCGGGTCGCCGCCCCTGAAATCGGTGCGCCCGACCCCGCCATTGGCAAAGAGGAGGTCGCCGGAAAACAATGACGCCGTCTCTGCCTCGTAGAGACAGATGCCACCCGGGGAATGCCCCGGCGTATGGATAACCTGCAGCGATGTGCCACCGAGCGCGATGGTGTCGCCATCCTGCAGCCGCCGGTCAACCCGGGTGGGCTCCTGCGAGGTGCCGAACCAGCCGGCCGACCAGTCCTCCCCCCGCTCGACCACCGACGCGCCGTCCTCGTGCACGTACACCTCGGCATCGCATTGCCTGCGCAGCCCGGCGACACCGCCGCAGTGGTCGAAATGTTCATGGGTGAGCACGATGACGTCGACATTTTCCAGCGCAATGTTTTCCTGGATTTTTCTGTATACATAGTCGCTGTTGTAGCCGGTGCCCGCATCTACGAGCACGTGGCGCTCGTTGCTCACCAGGTAGATGTTTGCGTCGTATCCGGCGCCCGGTATCGCTGATACCTGCATGGACGGGTAAACACCCCGGGTTATATATGGGTTTATGATGCAGGTTGCAATGCGGCCGCCGATAGCGCCGGCGCGGCAGGCAGATGACGGCAGGTATTTATAGCCATGTTTATTGTGTGACATATGGATAGGATACCCGTCGTGGCGGTGGCGGCCCTGCTCATCCTCGTTTCCATTCCACCGGTCGTTTCCACGATATCCGGCAGCGTCAGCGACGAGGCTGTCGGCGACGCCGGCGACACAGGCACCGGCAGCGGTGGTGGCAGCGTGCAGGATGCCCCGTGGCCGATGTTTTCACATGACCTGCGACATACGGGCCGGAGCCCATATGACACCTCGGGAAACACGGGGCGGGAGGTCTGGCGGTGTCGAGTTGGGGCGGTGTTGTCTTCTCCGGTTATTGGAGATGATGGGGTTGTTTATGTGGGCTCTGAGGGTAACACCGTATGT
>Ga0207797_1001070_pt1 | contig 20318 bp, 12 predicted proteins | sample PRCRCaboRojoPR_6_FD_187275 | JGI IMG/M metagenome (GOLD analysis project Ga0207797, IMG submission 187275) | Marine sediment microbial community from Cabo Rojo, Puerto Rico - PR CR 10% Liquid 1 (SPAdes) | ecosystem: Environmental > Aquatic > Marine > Coastal > Sediment | place: Cabo Rojo, Puerto...
CGCAACACATGGAAGGGATACAATCGATCGTGATAATCGTACATCTCGGTATCCTCACGATTATGGACAGACACCGAGACGTAGTAAGATCCCTCTAAGAGCGGAGTCGAAGGCACCTCATATCGAACCGCGCCTCCGTTCTCGACCCAGGGAATCTCGCAGCATCCCTGCTGAGTGTTGGGCCCCGTGACGTGCGTCCCATCAGCCCGATGGACAGCCAACCCGAACACCGGACGCTCAACTCGATTCTCCGCCCAGTAGCGCATCTCGACGATCAAGGGATCTCCGACACGAAAGCGCCGTTTCTCCTCTCCCGCTTCGTCTAGCACTCGCACATGTGTAATTCTTACCTTACCATTGCCCCACCGCCTCTCGCCGTCTGATTCGGGTCCAGTACCTGCCTCTTGCATAGACCATGAGTGGTCTAAATAACGGGCAACCACTGACTCTGTCGAACCGTCGGCGACCATCCCACCCTCATCCAGCCAGATCGTGCGAGAACAAAGGGCCCGCACGGTGTCAGCACTGTGGGAGATGAACATAATAGTCACCCCCTCCCATTGCAGCTCGGTGATCTTCTCCAGACACTTCCGCTGAAACGCCGCGTCCCCCACCGCCAGCACCTCGTCAACGAGCAGAATCTCCGGGTCGGTATGCACCGCCACCGAGAATCCCAGTCGCACATACATCCCCGACGAGTAATGCCGCACAGGCATGTCAATGAATCGCTCTAGCTCGGCAAACGCGATGATAGCGTCCAATTTCTGATCGATTTCGGCCCGGCTCAGCCCCAAGATCGACCCATTCAAATAGATGTTCTCACGCCCCGACAAATCCGGATGGAAGCCGGCTCCCAGCTCTAACAGCGCTCCCACCCGTCCATTGACCTCAATCTCTCCGGATGTCGGTTCGATGATCCGAGCAATCAACTTGAGCGCCGTGCTCTTCCCCGCACCGTTAGGCCCAATGATCCCCACTGTTTCCCCCTGCGCGACGGTGAAGCTCACATCGCGCAGGGCCCAGAACTCTTCACGGGCACCATTCCCCCTCTTGTTCACCATCTCACGCTTTCCTGTAGGTGAATCACCGCTTCCGCGGAACAGCTGAATCATCAGATCCTGAAAGGAACGAGGGCGCTCGTGATGAAGCGTAAACTTCTTAGAGACGTGGTCAAAACGAATAGCCGTGCTCAACGACTTCTCTCCCATACCCTTCCAAAGGTCGATAACGTGGACCCCTCCGGCTCCGTCCTTGGCATGATAGCATACCCCAAACGAAACGCAACGGCGACCTTATCTTTCCTGGCAGCTCCTCCCGCAGCGCTTCGACGATTTTGCCAATCCGTGGTAAAATGTCCTTGTGCTAGTACCTTGAGCAAAACTGGAGTCACCTCTTTTGAACTCACGTAATTGGGGACTGATTGCTGGCATCGTCCTGATCGCAGGGGCTGTCATCGTGGGCATCGCGCTGATCTGGCGGGCAGGTCCGGACACGAGCGACCCTGCTACGCCCACGGCCGACCAGCAGGCAGCCGCTGTCCCATCGCCGTCTCCCCTTCCTTCCCCAACACCGCCGAAGGTCGTGACCTACACAGTGCAACAAGGTGACACGCTGTCCGGCATCGCCCAGGACCACGACATCTCCCTGGAGGAGTTGATCGGCGCCAACGACCTTGTCAACCCGGATTTCCTACAGATTGGCCAGACTCTGATTATCCCCCAGGGTGAGACTGAAGATCCGTCAGGTTCCGTCGCAACGACACCCTCCTCTGATGGTGCGCCGTCGGAGGGACGCGACGATCTGGAGCTTCCCACGCTGACACCCTCGGGACCTTCCTTGGTCGAAATCGTCACGGTGCTGAACGCGGGTGACCTTGCGGCTGAGACTCTGATCTTGGAGAACCGTGGGGGTACAGTCAATCTGGAGGCCTGGACGCTCTCCACCCCAACCGAGGACACCTTTGTCTTCCCCCCGTTGACGCTTTTCACAGAGGCCACGCTCCAAATACACTCGGCGAACGGCGAAGACGCGCCGCGCGATCTCTACTGGGGTCGCCTAGAACCAGCTTGGCAGGTTGGTGAGTTGGTGACGTTACGTGATGCGGACGGAAACGTCGTCGATACGTACATCATTCCCGAGTCTTGATTCGAAAGCACGCCTAACCTCGCAACTGCAAGGAACCACTCCCTGGCAGACCATCTCGACCGCTTGAAATGCGTAACGATCCTGCGAATCCGTAACGCAATGTCGCATAGCGTGTTCCTACTACGGACCGTCTATCGTTTCGATTACTGGAGGAGTTTGTGGGACCCATAAAAGTCATTCTCAATCCAGCGGCTGGACGGGGCTACGGTGGCCGAGCGGAGCCGACACTGCGGCAGTGCCTCGAAAATGAAGCGGTCGACTTTGACCTGGTTCGGACAGAAGCGCCCGGGCATGCAATCGAGCTGGCTCAGTACGCGGCCCGGGATGGCTTCGAAATGGTCGTTGCTGCGGGTGGAGACGGCACAGCGAACGAAGTGATCAACGGTCTGATGGCAGCATCGCAAGCTACTGGCGTGCCCAAAATGGGAGTTATTCCTGCTGGCTCAGGCAGCGACTTCGCCAGTGGAATCGGCCTTCCTATCGATCTACAGGAGGCTTGCCATCGCATCGCTAATAGCCAGTGCAAAGCGATAGACCTTGGCCGTGTGACCGTAGCAGGACAGGAACCGCGATACTTCGGAAATGTCGTGGGAGTTGGTTTCGACGGCGCTGTATTGATCGAGACCTTGAAGATGAGGCACCTCAGAGGCCTTGCTCTCTATCTCCTGGCTGTCCTGAAAACCATCTTCCTGAACTTCAAAGCCCCTATGACGACAGTAACGTATGATGAACAGGAGATGGTGTTGCCCGCTATGCTCGTCTCGGTAACGAACGGGCCTCGTGAGGGCGGCGGGTTCTTCATCGCCCCTGATGCAGAACCCGACGACGGTCTTTTCGACCTCTGCATCGCCCACGAGGTGGACCGGCTGACCATCCTCCGTCTTCTTCCCCACTTCATCAGGGGAACTCACGTCGACCTCGACCCCATCACGATGGCCCGAGCCCGTCAGGTGAATATCTCGTCCCCGGAGGGTCTCATCGCTCACGTAGACGGAGAGGTGCTGTGCACCGATGCACCGTGGATTAGATGTGAGATCCTTCCCAGCGTGCTGAACGTCTGCGTCTGATGTGTAGAACCGGCTACGGGCAGAGTCCTCCTCTCATCAGCTAAACGTCAACCTCGGCGGGATCCGGCAGACCCATCGCATCCATATACGCGCTGGCAAACCGCGCGTCAGTCGTCAGCTCCACGTACTCAACGTGATGAGCGATCTCTTCGGCGATGTTACGGAAACGACGAGAGAGCAGCGCCAGCTTGGCACCGATACCGGCGGCATTTCCTACCTGATCGAATCGGTCCAAAGGAAGCGCTGGGAACATACCGATCGCCCGCGCATTGGCCACGTCCAGGTAAGTCCCAAACGCCCCTGCCACGACGACCCGCTCGACCTGTTCAACCTCGACGCCTGCTTCATCCAATAGGACGTCAATCCCGGCTCTTATCGCGCCCTTCGCCAGCTGGATCTCGCTGACGTCCTTCCGATTGATGACGATGTCGTTGAGCGTACCATCCTCCCCGGCTGGAACGAGGAGGAACTCAGGGCGGTCACCTGGCTGGCGAACGCGAGGATGGCTGCCGAGCTCCATCGAGCCATTCTCCTGTAACACACCAATGCGCCGTAATTCAGCCACGCTGTCCAAGATCCCGGAGCCGCAGATACCCACCGGCGGGACCCCGTCGATCGTCTGATACTCGATCTTCCCATCCACCATCTTGACCCACTCGATAGCGCCCGGGGCTGCCCGCATACCATCGCGGATGTGCGCCCCCTCGAAAGCAGGTCCCGAGGCAGTCGAGCAACTCAATAGGCGCCCGTTGGCCGCCAGGCTCACCTCGGTATTGGTGCCAATGTCCAGCCCAAGCGTAACCTCATCCGCTTCGTACAGACCACTTGCCATCACCATCGATACGTGATCGGCGCCCACGAAGCCGGCGATGTTAGGCAGAAGATGGACGTATGCGCCCGTACCGATACTCAGGCCGAGATCGCGCGCTCTGACGTCGCAGGAGGATGAAAGCGCCGGTACGTAGGGCGCCACGCCGAGTTGATCTACCGGCAAGCCCATCACCAGGTGATGCATACACGTATTCCCCACCAGCACTGCCTCCAGGATCTCCTCGCAACAACGCCCGAACTGCTCGCACAGTTCCTGAGCCCGACTCTCCAACCCCTCAATAATCGCCTCCTGAAGTTCGGGACCGTGATCCTCCGCCTCCATTGCGTAGGCAATACGGGCCATCACGTCTTCCCCAAATGCAATCTGAGGGTTCATCTCGCCGGATGCTCCGAGTGTCTCGCCAGTCTCCAGATCCACCAGGTAAGCCGCCACCTTCGTCGTCCCAATATCCACCGCCAGTCCCAGCGGGGCCGTGCCGGTCGGTGCGGCGCCGATGACCTCACCATCTCGGACGAACAGACGGATCTTCCACTCGTTCTCCCTGAGCAGAGAAGGAATATTGGCCAAAACGATGGGATCGAAACGTGTCGAGGCGACGCCATGTTCCGTCTGGAGTGCTTCCCGCAGCCGCTCCTCGTCAGACCGCAAGTCGTGAAGGCTTGGGGGCGTCGGACCGACGTCAAAGGCTCGCACCGTCGAATCAATCTCGACCGGCCGCTCGCGTCCTTCGACCTGTGCCCGCTGAGGGGCAGTGATAGACTCTGGCGGTACGTCCACCAACACGTCACCCAAAACCTCCACCTGACATGCCAGCCGATACCCCTCCGCGAGTTCCTTCTGCCCCAGGAACTTCTCCTCGGATTTTCTGGGCGGCGATATCTGCCCTTCGACGATACGTACACGGCAGGTTCCACAGGTGCCGCCGCCTCCACAGACAGCATTCAGCCCCACACCTGCCTTGCGCGCGGCTTCAAGTAATGACGTACCTTCGGACACCTGCACGCGGCGCCCTAGCGGCTGGAAATCTATCGTATAGTCGATGCTCATTGTCTATCCTTTTTAATGGTTTGAAAGAAGTCGTGTGTAGACGGGCTTCTAGTTCTCCAAGTTGGCGCTCAGGCTTTGACGCGCCACAGACATCGTTCGTTCTTTGAACAGAAATCACAGGCAACAGCGTCTGGCCTCAGGTGCGGCCCCATACCAATGGCGAATGAAACCGACTTTCGAGGTATCATGAGACAGCTATCGTTCAGACGTACCCCAATACGATCGGTCGGGAGGCGTTCGAAAATCACCCGCTGCTGCCAGATCGACCAGCCCTCCTGGCCTGGTTGGGCTCGCATACCTACGCCCCAATCGTGATCTGCCGCAATCTCCCGTGTTTCTCCAACGACTGCCGCCGAGATCTTCCGGAGAGCTGCGGTGCCTGCCCCGTCCAGCGCCATGGCTCTCACCGGATCTTCCGCGAACAGCTGCTTCATGGTTGCCTCCAACGCTGGGCCAATGGTGCATACAGCGAGCACCACCTTCTCCGCACCAGCCAGTGCCCGCGCGACCAATGGCCCTTCCAGCGTTCCCCCATCCTCTAGCTCGATTGTCCTGTGATGGAAGTCCTTGACAGGTATGACGTCGTATACTGCGGCAGGATCAAGGAGATCTGGCAAGGTGCTGAGGATCTCTTGCGCCGAAGCCACAATCGCCGGGCGCGCGCGATCCACGGCGATGCCCTGTCCCTCCAGTACGTCCTCGACGTTGAGTGAAAGCTGTACGCCAGTCAATCTCTGCATAATACGCTCCTCCAGGTCGTTATCGATCCCCTAAAATACAACATCAGTCCGCTTCGACCAGGATTGCTGCATGTGGGCATCGTCGGAGGCGAGACACGATCTGGGGAGGTTCTAGCAGCGCGCAGGTTCTCGTCGCTAGAATTCAACAGGTGCTCGGCGCGTCTCTGCGTCCAGGAACTGAGCTAGACGGTCCCGGAAGAACAGTTGGACGGTGCCGGTAGGCCCATTACGATGCTTGGCGATAATGATCTCAGCGATGTTTTGATCCTCGGTCTCCGGATTGTAGAGTTCGTCCCGGTATATGAACATCACTACGTCCGCGTCCTGCTCCAAGCTGCCGCTTGCTCTCAGATCTGCCAGGATAGGCCGCTTGTCAGAACGTTGCTCCACAGCACGAGAGAGCTGCGAGAGCCCAACCAGCGGGACGTCAAGCTCCCTCGCCAGTCCCTTGAGCGACCGAGAGATGTACGACACCTCCTGGACCCGGCTCTCGTTACGTCTGTCATCCGTCGTCATTAGCTGCAGGTAGTCGACGAGAATTAGGTCGATCCCATGCTCAGCATGGAGCCGGCGAGCCTTGGTGCGCATCTGCAGCACGGAAATGGAAGGCGTGTCATCGATGTAAAGAGGAAGATCAGACAGGCGTCCTGTGGCCCGGACGAAGAGAGGCCACTCATCCTCACGCAGGTCGCCCAGACGCAACCGCTGAGCGTCGATTCCTGTCTCGGCGGAAACCATACGTTGTACTACCTGCTCGCTCGACATCTCTAAGCTGAAAATGGCGACGTGCTGACCCAGATTCGCCGCGTGCCGCGCGATAGAGATACCCAACGAGGTCTTGCCGACAGAAGGTCGCGCCGCAATGAGGATCAGATCTGAACGCTGAAGACCTCCCAGCAGGCGGTCGAGGTCAACAAAACCCGTCGGTACGCCAAGAGGCTCGTCGCGGTGATCGTAAAGATACTCGATGCGGTCATAATAGCGGCGAATTACATCTTGGACCGGCGTCAGATCGCGCGTGATGCGCCGCTGTGAGACGCTGAAGAGTGTCTGCTCGGCCCGGTCGACCGCCTGATTGATGTCCTCGTCCTCTTGATAAGCCAGTCGCGCAATCTGGCTCGCTGCGTTGATCAGGCGTCTTCGGATGGCACTGTGTTCGACGATGTGCCCATATGCCTCGACGTGGATGGCACTGGGAACAGCGTTGATCAGGTGGGTGACGTATGCGGCACCCCCGATTTCCTCCAGCTTTTCCTGACGCTCCAACTCGTCACACAGCGTGACAAAGTCGATCGGTTCACGCCGCTCGTGAAGTGCTAGGATCGACTCGTAGATCCAGCCGTTCTTCTGTAGATAGAAATCGTCCGACTTGAGAAATGGGGAGACGCGAAACAGTGCTTCGGGGTCGATCAGGAGGGAGCCGAGAACGGCTTCCTCGGCTTCGACGTTGTGGGGAACGAGCTTATCTGGAGCCGTCATCCGTTGCCTCTATCGCCTCGGCGTCCATATCGCTAGGACAGATCATCCAGATCGAGTCCCTCCACGAAGTCTCGGAAGGCCGATAGATCCTCTTCTTCTTCCGGTTCCTCGGTGATGTCCTCTTGTGGCGTGATGCTGGCCTTATCCATAACGCTTTCATCGACGAAGATGGGAACTCCGGCGCGTACCGCCAGGGCAATAGCATCGGAAGGCCGTGAGTCTATCTCCAGCTGCTGCCCATTCACGTCTACCGTAATCACGGCATAGAACGTATCATCACGTAGATCATTGACGAGAATATGGGAGACATTCCCTCCCATTTCGCCAATCATGTTGTTGAGAAGATCGTGTGTAAGAGGACGAGAGATATCGACGTCTTTCAGGCGGATGGCGATAGCCTCCGCCTCATAGGGGCCGATCCAAATTGGGAGGTAGAGCTCTTCTTCGAGGGCCTTTAAGACAATGACCCGGTGCTCCGACATCAAGCTCACTCGAATGCTGTCGATCTCAACTTCAATCATCGTTTCCTCCTGACCGGGCGCTAAGCCCAATCAGCATTATACCCAAGCCATTCGAGTTGGCAAATGATGAAATGCGGCATCGAGGTGTGCTTCTGTGCCGGGAGGGCCAACGCTGGCATGAGATTCACTGGAGATCAGGCCCTGTTTCTTCCCTCCGGTCTCCTCATGAGATCGTAGTCTGGCGAAGGAGGATGACAACCAAGTACGAAGAGGATTGTCGCGTCAGAGTCCTTCTACAGCGTCTGGAGGAGCTGGATCCACCACTGAGTCGGGTTAGTCTGGCGTAACCACGTCCACATCAGTCAGAATGACCAGGTCGTCACGCCATCGAGCGCCGTCATCCCGATAGGCCGGCACCCGCTCGATGGCTGGCCACCGGTACATGCCTGCTACGAGCTGATACTCCCCCGGAGGCGCGTCGGATGCGATCGCAAAGCGATGAGGATCTGGCAGCAACAAATCCTGTGTCCACTCGCTTGTGGGATAGGCTCCCAACAATGGGAGTCCGTCATTCTGGCCTACCATCTTGCCGTCATCGTCAACGAGGTGCACGAAGACATGGTAATCCTCCCTCACCTCTCCCTGACATCTCCAGAAAAGGGTCGTGGTCAGAGCGTCTCCTGCCCGCACTGTGTCCCTCGGCTCAGTGTAGGCTTCCAGGGTGATGGAATCGCCCAGGCGCGCAGACACCGATTGCCGGGTGGGATCGGGCAGGTCTAGGGTATAAGCACGCAGGGTGCCGAACGCCCGCTGTCCGTCCTCGGCCACCGCCCGCACCCAAGGTTCATACGTCGGCAGCTCATCTAGCCGCCCGGTGGCGAACAGAACGATGGGAGCCCTGTACCGCAGCGTGCTCTCCACCAGATCGGCGGCTGTCAGATAGCCCAGGTGGATGTGCCTGTAGGACGCCTCGGTCAATGTGGGGGCCACGAGACGTCCGGCAGCGAAAGCGGAAAGAGGGTCATCGGTCACGATGAGGTCATCCGGCCTAGAGGCATGCTGGAGAAACGCCCTCGCCATCAAGCGATCTTCCGACCAGCTCCGGTCTAGCGTCAGGTGCGGCAGGTCACCTCTCCACCGTCCCACGGTAAACCACACGCCGGCACCAAGCATAAGCACGGATGCTCCGGCAAACAGCCACTCCCTCCCCTGCTCCCAGTTGTGGCGTGAGGTAGCCCATCTCCCCAACTCAGCCAGCCCGCTGCCAGCCACGACGACCATCGGTAGCGCGGCAAATAGCCGATAATGCATCCACAGGGGGGACCACGTCAGGAGGACCGCCAAGGTGGAAAACAGCCAGATTGCTGCGATAATCAGACCGCGACGCTGGACCGACTTGGCACACAACGTTACTGCGCCAATGCCCGCCATAGCCATCACCGGCCACCTATGATTCAGATAGCCGGCTATCAGACCCCAATTCGTGCTGAGATCCGTGGGGCGCATGACCGAGGCAGTCCTGAAGTTGTACTGGAAAACCCAGGTGAGAAACGCGCGTCGGTCGAGGGCCGCCAGCACGAGGAGACCCAGTGTGGCTCCCACACCGGCAAAGAGAGCCAGATCGGGCCAGACCTTCGCGCTCGTAGATTTCTCGTTGGCCCGATCCCGATCGGGCAGAAACAGGACCGCCAGGAGCGTCGGGCCGAAATAGATCAGTAGCGGATGGATAAGCAATGCTCCCGCGAAGGCGGCAGCGGAAAGTATCAGCCACGTTCGCCTCCCACGGCGTCGATAAGCACAGCTTGCCCCCAGGCTCGCCAGCGCAAAGGCCAGCGCTGGCAGGTCACTCATGATGGCATGGGCGCGCAGGGGGACCTCAGGCAATCCCACCCATACTGCGGCGGACGCCACCCCGGCCCACCGGCCCCATAGTTGGCGTGCCACGGTGCCCAGCGCGATCAGCCCCGGTAGTGTTAGAGCTAGAACGGCGAGTCGACCAACCGCCAGCGTCTGGCCGGCTATCCGGAAAGCCAGTTGCAGTATCCAGACGAACAATGGCGGCTTGTTCAGGAGCACCTCGGTGTACAGTGGGTACCCGGCGTTCGCCAGGGCTGCCCGCTGAACGTAGAGTCCCTCATCATTGCTCCACGCGTACACCTCCAGGTGCGTGAGAGGCCAGAGGACATACAGAGCTATCACGAAACCCCAGGCGACCCAGTAGGCTACCTCTGCCCACCCGGGCTTCAAGTCAGTCAACATCTTCCGTCCCTTCGATGGATACTGTAGCCAGGGGCAGAACGCCGTCAGGAAGCAGCTCGCCGTTCTCATCGTAGGCCGGCAGTCGCTCTCCACTCGCTGGATCATAACAACCGATCCTAACGTCATATTGGCCCGGCGGTACGTCACCTATAGAGAGAGCTATTGGATCGTCCACCACTTCACCCGCTTGCCAGCGACTGGTCGGATACGTCCAGCCGCGTGGAACGGCGTCGTATTGCTCAACGATCTCCCCGGTGCTCGGATTAACAAGATGGACGAAGACCTTGTAAGATCTCTCCATCTCCTGTTGAGCTTGCCAGTACCCGGTCAACTGAAGGATCTCGCGGGCCTGCATCAGATCGTATCCTCGCAATACAAGCTCTTCTCCGAAATGCACCTGCAGCGGATACATCGGGTCCAGTGGTTCTACGCTGATACGGCCCAATGAGGCCGGTTCTCCCACAGTGGCATCGCTGGCCCTATCCGCCAGCGTCAGGATCAGCGCATACTCTCCCGGCTCTACCATATGCGGAATCTGCACGGCATACTGGCTGCGTACGATCTCCTGCGCGCTCCACTCGGACGTAGGCCAGGACGAAGAGAGACGGCTGCAGTGGGACTGCCCAACCGTGCCCCTCGCATCCTTCAGGCTGAGACAGGCATCATAATCTCCACCGGGGACGCCGCTGCTTCCCCAACGAGCATCTACGTGGACGACCCCACCTTGAATCGTCTTCGTGGGCCCGTAGCTCGTCCGTATGAGGCCCACGTCCTCCGTCAGCTCGGGGGCCAGCCGGAAATCCCGTCCCAACGTCGGGTCAGTCGAGTAGACGACCAGATCTTCATCCTCGTGAACAGGCTCGAACGTCAGCCAGTCACGCCAGGCCGCCAGCTGCTCACGGGTGGCGAAATCCTTGTGTAGAATGACGTAGCGGATATCGACATCTTCCAGTAGGCGGAGTTGATGAGAGACATTGGTCAGCGCCGGGTCCATCACGTTGTCCCGACGGAGTCTACTCAGGAAAGGCGAGCTATCCATGAACGCAAAAGCATCCCGGGGAGGGCGCGACACGTGCCCTTCTACCAGGGGCTTGCGATGTGTTGTCTGGTAGAACATATACTCTTTATCATACGTCTCGGGACGCATTGGCAGATCCAGCACGGCGAATCGCCCCGATTCTTCAACCAGTTGCTCATACCAGCCTGGCGTATCAGGGCGCTCGGTATGATAGGGAACTAAGTTGTACTCCCATAGGATTAATGCCCCAATGACAGTCACCATCAAGACGGATTTTGGAGAACGTCGAAAACGGCGCATCAGAGCGAGCACGCCCAAAGAAGCCAGCATTCCCATCGGCAGGCCCAGAATGACGTTCAGACGGTCTGGTTTTCGGAGGGCGCGAACGAAGAAAAGCTCATCAATGAGTCGATATGGCATTGGGATCTGAGGATAGAGTCGGCCGTTGATTCGTAGCTGAGGACCAAGCGCAAGAAGGATGGTGACCAACGCCACCAGCACCCAGAAGCGCGCTTGCTTCCAATCTCTCACCGCTCCATAGAGCGCAAGAGCCAGGACCGTGTATCCGAGAAAAGGGACGTAGACTTTATTGTGCACGAAGTTCTCGTAGACCCGAGCGGCTGCGTCGTTCCAGAGTGGATGGTAACGAGTGGGGAGGACGTAAGCCAGCAGATCTGTCTGACCGCTGACTTCGTCATCGATCAGAATCTCCTCTGGATTCCCCTCGTTCAGATACGTTGCTGCCACCGGGGCCGCTAGCGGCGCCATCACAGCTGCCGCGGCGAGCCCTACCACGATCAGCAACCCCAATGATCGCCTGGTGCGGCAAGCTTTCTCCCCCAGGCACCTCCAGAGCACGTAGAGGCCGATAATGCCAGACGCGATGATCAACAGCTGCCAACGAGCGATGCCGATAAGGGCCAGGAAGATAGCTGCCAGCAGCGCGTCACCCAATCGCTTCTGCTCAATAGTCCGCTTCAAGTAGAGGAGCGCCATAGGCACGCCAAAACCCACCATCATATTGGGATGACCATAGTGGGATAGCGTGTAAGGCCAGAAGCCGTAGATCAATCCCCCGACGAACGCGGCAAGTCGGGAATCGAGAAGCTCATCGACCAGCAAGTACATCGAGGTGCCGTTCAACGTCAGCACGAGAAGGAAGACCAGACTGTAGGCGAAATCGCCGCCCAGGATAGCCTGAAGAGGTAGCCACAGCCCGATGTTCAGCCAGGCAATATTGTGGTAGGTCAGTGACACACCGTGGGGATGGTACAGAAGGCGCGTGTAGAATGGGCTGTGGCCCTGGACGACCGACCGTTTCGCCCACCAGAACGTCCAGCGATGGACCCACAGATCAACCGTCCCGCCCGGCACGTGAGTACCAAGTTGACCAGCGACCGGCCAGGTCATGAGGATGGTCAGTACACCGTAGACCAGCAGGACGAACAACAATGCAGCCCCCCTGCCTGTCACGTTGCCAGGGAACACACGCGAAGCCTCCACGGGAATCTGATCGCGAGGCTTATCCATGCCACCGCCGTGCACAAGGGGATCGGCCCCGAAACCCGCACAATGCGCATATGCCAGGTTTCAACGTTCAATCCTCGCGCTCGACCGTGACGGTTCCCACGATGACTGCATCGGAGCCGTCCGGAGTGGTGAGACGCTCTCCCCCGGACCCCGGCGCTGTTCGCGGGACGTACATCCCCGTCATCAGATCGTAACTGCCCGTCGGAGCGTCAGGGGGGATAGTGAGATGATGCACATCCTCGACGTACTCACCAGGCAACCAGCCCGTAGTCGGCCGGGCCCATTCCGCTGGGACGCCATCAGACTGAGCTGATAACTCTCCGTGGGGACCCACAAGATGGACGAAGACCCGATATGAGACATCCGTCTCATCTTCCGCCCGCCACACCAGTGTCATGGTGAGAGTGGACCCTGGATTCAGCACGGAAGGTGTCGGATCTCGGGCCACTCCGACCAGGGTAGCCACATTCCCCAGATGCGCGTCCACCGTCTCATCGACAGCGGGCATTTCGAAAGTTCGTTCGGGAGCCACAACACGCATAGCCGATGGATGCACGAAATGGGACGCGGAATCGGAGATCGAGAACCGCCAGCTGTACTCGCCGGTCTTGAGGTCTGCGGGGAGATGGAGCAGGTGCTGTCCGCGCCAGATCCGACCGGGTTCCCATGTCGACGTGGGATGCCAGTTCGCTGTGGGAGATAGATCATAGGTCGCCACGTTAGATCCATCAGACGCGAGAAGCGTGAGGTGAAGCTCAAGATCCTCATCCATCGCTTCCTCAGACCGCCAAAATGCAGTCATGAGAACGGGATCACCAGGGGCTACCTCCTCCTGATCAAGCTCGGCTCCTACAAGATCCATAGGGCCAAGTGACGCACGAACATCGTCGGAGGTGTCCAGTTGCTCCAAACTCAAGGGTTGGCGAGGTGAAGTGAGCGTCACCCTTCCTAGCACAACCCCAGGGGCCACTGGTTGCCCCTGCTCATTCAGAGCAGATAGAGGCGCTAGCGTGTCCCGGTTGAAGACCGTCAGCACGACGTCATAGGTGCCCGGCGGTGTGGCCGACAGCGGCTCCACCTCGTGACTGTCCAGTGCGTAGCGCCCGGGACTCCACGTTGTAGTGGGAGGCGCTCCCTGATAATCCGTCGGCCGGAAGCTGTCCTTCAGGCTCCAGCGCAGCCCATTTGGGTCAACTAAGTGGACGACGGTCTGATACCGTTCCGTGGGCCGGCCATACGCCGTCCAGTAGAGATCCACGCGCAGGGTTCCGTCGGCGGGTATCTCATTAGCGCTCTGATCGTATCCAATGAGCTTTAGCCCATCAGCGAAAGCCCGCTCCAGAGAGTGCTCTACCCCGGGCAGGGAACCGTCAGGCCGCAACTCTGGCCGTCGGAAGGGCGTATGTACCTGGTTGACGATTCCGAGTCTGAAAGCCAATAAGGACAGTCCCAGAACAGCCAGAGGGATCATAGAGCGCGTAGACAGAGATTCGGGTGCCAGTAATCTCTCGAATTCAGGACCGGGCGACCAGACGGTGAGCACTCCCAGAGCAATCAGCGCTAGCAAAGAGATGCCATCGGCTGCCAGGCGCAATTTCGTCTCGCCAAAGCCAACTCGGACCGTGTGTTGTCCTCTGGGCACCTCAAACGTTATCAGTCCTTCGGGATCTGAAGGCGTAATATCCACTCGCTCGCCGTCGATCCAGACTCGCCATCCGGGAAAATAGAAGCTCAGGTATCGGGCATGGAAGCGCTCCGGCGACTGAACGGTCACACTTGCAGAGTTAAAACCATAGTGAGCTTCGACGACTCTCGCACCAGGGGGCAGGCGGGTCTCGTCAAAGCGCTCCACGGGGGAATCGTGCCTGTACTGCTCAACCAGGGGCGACTCTGTGGGTCGTTTCTTCACCCATACGGGGAAGAAAGAGCCCGACGCCGCCAGTCCAAGCCGTTCATTCTGGTGCTCATACGCGAATAGGTCCTCAATTGTGGGATGGGCACCTCTCGAGCAGTATCCGAGTGGAGGGTAGCTATAAGGGAGCGAAGCCAGTATCAGAACGGCGACCACGAGCGACAACACGATATCAGAGGCGCCCACTCCAGAGCTTGAGAGCGGGATAATCTCCGACGTGCTGATTCTCTCCGTCACGACGGAGGCAAACGCCCCGGCCAGGAGAGCGACTGGCAGTCCTGCCCGCCCGATCAAACGCCAGGGAAACTGGACGAAGCGCAGCAGAGGTAGGCTTTCCCACAGAAACCGTGAGGTAGGCGTACTCATCCACACCATTACGCCGGCCGCCAGAGCGGACATCACAACCTGCCCTCTCTGTTCCCCATCTCGCCATTGCGCGATCCCCGAGAATAGCCCGGCTACAGCTAGGATAACCTGTGCCAGACCCAGGTGGACCCGGATTGGCGGATTCATCAGCGAGGTATCTACCCCATCGGGCGGAGCCAGGATCTCGCCTAAACCGATGAAGTTCTGTCGAAAATCGTTGTTTCGTGTCGAGTACGACATGTGAAGCTGCACATAGTCTCGCTCCAGCAGCGCCGGAGCCCAGAAGAACGCTGACAGGCCGAGAGCCAAGAAGAAGGCGGCGCCCACCATCAACCACGGAAATCTCTCTCGATAGGTTATTGCCAGTACGACGATGAAAGCCAGAAGGAGGGGGGTGAAGAGCAAGCTTGAGATATTATGCGTCACATAGAGGGATGAGAGCGAGATCACGCTGACGAGAAACCAGCCTCGACCGCCCGTCAGGGCCAGGCGCCGGAACGCCCACAGGATGAGGGGCATTAGGAAAAACGCCACCGACTCGGGAATGTTGCCGCGGAGGAGCGCGTCGAGGAACTGGTAGGGAGCGTAAGCATAGGCCACGCCAGCCACCAGGCCAGCCGGCCATCCAAACAGGTCACGTGCCAGTATGTACATCGTGATAGCCGAGCCCACGATGCACAACGCATACGCCACGTTCTGTGCCAGCGGAAGTCCTAGCCCCGCGAGATGAAGACCCAAAATCAAATAGTACGGCGAGGCAGCCCGATAGTTGAAAAACGGGTATCCGTAGCCCAATGCTAGATCTGGGAGAAATCGAGCGAATGGAACGCCGCCCTCCAACGTCTCGCGCAGAGCAACAACGCGGTAGTAGTGAGCGGAGCCATCGTGGGTGCAGGGCGAGGAGACCCGTAGGAGAGGGACAACCGCAACGGCACAGAGGACAGTGACAACAAATGCTCCCCCAATCCACTTAAAGGCCCCAGGGTTCAACGTAGTCATACCAGCGTCCATACTCCTCGACTTTCTGGCTGGAACCGGATCAGACGTCTAAAGAGCCGTAGACAGAACCACCTCAAGCCACGTAGCCCATATCTCGCAGCTTGGCGATCACTGCCTCTTCCTCATCTTCCGTATAGACCGCATCATCAGCAACCCGGTTTGAGTTGCCGGCGCGACTTCGGATGGGATTTCCGTGGTTGAAATCGTCAGTGAGCAGTTCTGTCAGTACCCGACCGTCCATATATTCTGGAACCTCGAGGTCCATGTAGTGGAGAATTGTCGGCGCCAGGTCGAGAATACTGGCTCCCTCTACAGTCGCTCCCGGACGGATGCCTGGGCCTCGCGCCGCGAGTACGCCCACCATATGGTGGTGACCGGTCTGGCCTATGCTCTCTTCGATCGTCTTATTGGAGCCAAAATCGGCGTGGCCAAAGGAAACGTAGCGTGCTCGATCTGTATGCAGCACTAGATCAGGCAGGCGCTCGACGCTGTCTCCATGGAAGACCTCCTCGCGCTTGTATACTTGGCGCACGATCTGGCTGCCATCCGCAGGATCGCGGAGAGCCAGGGCCTCCTCCGCGATATAGTCTCGCAGAGTTTCATACTCTCTCATCGTCACGGGCCCGTCCGGTCGTTTAGGTTTCGCGTTCAGGTATACCTGACCGAAGTTGCCAACTGAGAAGGCTTTGGTTCTGCTCCAATCTACGTCAGCAAAGGAGAGGAAGAGCTGTTTCAGCATGCCCCGGCCCCGGCCCCGCTTGACGTTCTTGCGCATGCCACTTAGACGCAGACGAATAACCCACTTAAGAGCGTTGATCGGTGTTACGCCCATTTTGAAGGCCAGACGCTTGAGGAGTGTCAAAGGAGAGCGTCTGAACTTGAGCAGGCCGAGTTGAGCCAGCCAATTGTTGATATGAAAGAACTTGTCAAAGCGACCAAACCCATGATCGGAAAGAACGACAGTAAGCGCGTCCTCCGGCACACGCTCGACCATCTCCCCCAATAGACGGTCAACGGTCTCATAATAGTCAAGAATTGCGGGCATCATCCTGGTCGCCTGCTTGGGATCGTGACGAGGATGGGTCTCATCCAGTAGGTGCCAAATCTCGTGCTGCAAGTTGTCCGTGGTCTCGAAGACGTAGATGAAGAGATCCCAGGCCTTGTTCTCCAGCAGGTAGTTCACCGATCGCGCCCGTTCCACCTCCATCTCCTTGACCGATCGCACAAAACGTGCCGGATCGGTCCCGCGTCCTTGCTCGGACATATGCATAGGGAACGGTCCGACAGCCTCCATCAACTCTTCTTTCAGAAATGAAGGGTATGTGTAGGACTCGCCTCCATCGGGAGTGAGGAAGGAGCAGAGCAGGAAACCATTCACCGGCTCGGGGGGATAGGTCATCGGAAGGCTGACAATCCCAACCTGCCTGCCAGCTTCCCCCGCAATCTCCCAGAGAGCAGGAGCCGTTCTGGTGCGATTGTTGCTCACTTTCACTTGGTGGCCTGCAGGGTCAGGATAGGTGAAATCGACCATCCCGTGCTTGCCCGGGTTCGTACCCGTGGCGAAAGAAGCCCAGGCCGAGGCCGAGACCGGTGGAATGGTGGAGCGTAAAGGACCGCTCCCGCCTCTCTCTATCAGTCGAGCTAGGTTCGGCAGCTTCCCCTCGTCGAGCCACGGCTGCAGCAGATCAAACGTAATCCCATCAAGCCCAAACACAGCGACTTTTCGTTTCATTGAACCCCGCAGTGCGTCACTTATCTTGTATTATCCGGTCTATGTTCTTCACTGCGTACAGCAGGCCCCCAATCAGACCAGCCGTCACACGAAGAAAGTAAAAGGCGAGCGACATAGCGATCGCGCTTGCACTCGATACCCCAACAGGCACAAAAAGGAACTGATATACCCCTTCACGCACACCCAGACCGTTGAAGGAGATTGGCAGCACGTTGATAATCGCGATGACAGGTACAAACAAGGAAAACAGATAGAATGGCACCGCGATCGACAACGCTTGAGCAATCGCGTACTGAATAGCGACGAGTCCTATCGTAAACGGTATGCTGACAGAAAGCGCCTTGATCAAGGCATTGGGTGGGTAGCGTCGAATCGTTCGCACGAACGTCTGTAACCCGGATCTGGTGGTGATCGGTCGAGTAACAGGTAGATGTTTGCTCACCAGTTCCAGGGGATCGATCATCCGCAAAACCAGGAACCCGACAGGAGCGCCCAGACTGATCAGTGCAATGGCGACCATGATCAAAGGCGGCAGGTTGAGATCAATCGTGCTGCCCACGAACCAGAGTTGGACTCGATTCCAGGCCAGGACGACAAGGGCGATTGACGCGGAGCCGATAAGGCCTGTCAGGCGATCCATGATGACCGAGCTCAGAGCTTTCGCGCCCGGCGCTTGGTCTTGCTGGAGACTGATCACCTTGACCACGTCACCGCCGAAACCCGACGGGATGAAGTTATTGAAGAAGAAGCCAACGAAATAGAGGGAGACGAGACGTCCGTAAGACACCTCTTGCTCGAGCGCGCTGACCAGCAGATGCCAGCGGTAAGCTCGAAGGAAGATGTTACCGAGAAAGAGCAGAAAGGCGGGAACATACCACTTCCACGACACGCCGGCCAGTGTGTCGAAGAGCACGTCCAGTCCGACTCGACTGACGAGCCACACCAACAACGCCACGCTCAAAGTCAACTGCAGAAGACCACGAACTCTTCTGTCGCTGAGCAGAGATCGAAAGAAGCCGACGAGGCGTGCAGGGAATGGGGGCGACGGACTCGCCGCTGAAGAGTCAGACCTCGATGTTCCAGAGCTAGCCATAGTACATCATCGTTCCCGCCGTTGTCCACCAGACCAAAGAGCTTCTGTCAAATCGGTCCCACCGAATCTTGTGACCCCAGCAACGACCTTGAAGCCAAGTCTATCGTAGCACAAGGCTTGAGCCGAAGCTCAAGCATCCCGTCATTCTAACTCGTTCTCTCTCAATAACAAGTCTCCGACTTAGCGAGGGCAAGTGGCCGGTCAATGACCGGTATTGAGTCCCTCGAATTACCTCGCTACCTCGATCTGTACTGGCAAGATCGCTCGATTCTGCGGCAGGTCACCCCCATCTCCGTCGGTAACGGAGAGCCTCTCTCCGTAGGCAGCGTCGTAGAAGCCGATGGCGATACGATAAGGTCCAGCTTCGGCGCTAGGAGCCGTGGGGAGAGCAACCTCGTCGATGATGAACTGCCCCTCGGCCCAGCTGGAGGTTGGGGCGGTTCCATTCCCCGGAATTCGGTCCACCTGACCCACAAGCCCACCGTCTGGTCCTATGAGGTGAACGAACAGTGTGTACGCTCGCTCGCTCGGTCCTTCAGCTTCCCAATAGAGCGTCAGCGGGATCGATTCTCCAGGGCTTACCGTCTCTTGCGCAATTCCATACCCGCGAAGATGAATCCTTTCTCCAAACGCAATGCTCGTCTGATGAGGAATGTCCCCTGGCAGCGCAAATCGTCGCTCTCGTCCCACTACGTGCAACGTTGTCAATGCCCGGTCCTTTTCCCACAAGGGATGGCCTTCTCCGTCCGTCACGTTGAGCATCACCAACCAGTCACCAGGCGAGACCGAGGGGGAAACCTGCACGTCGTAGTGAGACCGGAAAAGATCGCCAGCTTCCCAGCGTGACGTAGGATAGCGACTCAGAGGAGCAACAGACTCCAGCCCGACTTCGTGGCGTGCGTCAGTGAGCCGCAAGCGCACACGATAGTCGGTCTTGAGGACATCTTCGGCCTGCCAGAAGAGGTTAAGTGAGAGTGAATCGCCTGAGAGAACCTGTTCGGATACTGAACTCAACCCGACCAACCTGAGCGGTCCAGCTGGAAGGCCCAAGTGCTCACTAATGTCCAACTCGGCTAAGCTGGGGGAGTCCACGGGACGCCTAACTGTTACCTCTCCCACTCGCACTCTCGTGCCTCGAAAGGATCCCGTCTGATCGGTGGCGGCGAGACGCGCGCCACCATCACTGTCGTAGGTGCTGACCTCCACCGTATAGCGACCAGGTGGCACGCCCGGGGGTAGGCGCAAAGCGTACTCGGTGTCGGACCATTCCTCTGGAGTCCAGGCCGATGTGGGGAAGTTGACCTCGTTGCGTACCAGTGACTCGACCCTGGCCCATGCATATCCCTTGTCGTCTCGCAGCGCGACGGACGCTTGATAGTCGGCGGAAACCGCCGCAAGAGCGCGCCACCTCAGACAGATTTCCAGATCCTCCGGCCAGGCAACGGCCTCGGATGCGGCCATATCGACCAAAGCCAGCTGTCCTCCAAATGCGGCCCGATACGACGAGATCGAGGGAGGATCTTGCTGAAGATGAACCTCATACCGTGCTATGGTGGCCGAGCCGACCGTCACGCTGCTGACTCGTGTGGCTATCCGGCCCAATTGGGTACGCAGATGAGCAGCCGTAATTGGAGACCC
>Ga0207797_1001071_pt1 | contig 20315 bp, 16 predicted proteins | sample PRCRCaboRojoPR_6_FD_187275 | JGI IMG/M metagenome (GOLD analysis project Ga0207797, IMG submission 187275) | Marine sediment microbial community from Cabo Rojo, Puerto Rico - PR CR 10% Liquid 1 (SPAdes) | ecosystem: Environmental > Aquatic > Marine > Coastal > Sediment | place: Cabo Rojo, Puerto...
CCTGCTGTGGCTGGAGGCGGAGGTGGCCCTGACCGAGGGGCGCGCCGGTGAGGCTCACGAGATCTACGAACGGGCGCTGGAGATCTCCCGCCCTGTGGGGCCTTGGCGCGATAACGACCGGCTCATCGCCCTCCACCGCGAGACAGAAGCCCGACTAGAGATCCTCAAGGACCGAGGCTGAGCAGATCGCTTACGCGCTCGCCAGGGAGCGGCAGATCCCGAGTTTCCAGTAGCTGAAGATATCTTCCAGCTGCAGACGGGGATCATGGGGCGCTGTGGTGAGCGTGGCGACACCCCCGATCCAGTTCGAGCGAGATTGGATCTACCGATCCCGCGTTCCAGACGGGATTTGGCGATCCCTGGGGAGCGTGTAAGTGGTGAACGACTTCCGAGCGGGAACTAGCGGACCACACCAAGGCCGGGGGCCATCAAGCCGTTGCCCGCAATTAGACTTGGTTGCTTGCACACTCGCTTCCATGCAGCCCCCCTACTCCCCCACCTGCCAGACGTGGACCGCGGTCTCCCCCCAGGGGCCGGCGGCTTGTTCGGTCACGTAGAGGCATCCGTTCTGCCGATCGTAGGCCGCGGCGCCGAGCATGGCACACTCTGAATCGAAGACGAGGTCGACCGGGGTGTACGTGTCGTAGGGCAGGACCTCCCAAGGCTCCCTGGTCCCGGCCACGACCTCCTCCAGCTCCGCCGGGTCGTAGAGGAGAATCTGGGGCTCGTAGGGATAGGCGTGGTAGCCCTTGTACATATCGCACGGATCGCCACCGCACTCGGCCTGGGTACCATAGCAGTTAGGACCCAACCCTTTCCGCCCCACGATCAGCACGCCGCGCTTGTTCCCACCCTGGAGCCAGGCGCCGCCGCCCCAGGCGTCCTTGGGACGGTAGTCGGGGAAGTGGCACTGCTCCGGATCGTCGAGGCAGCCGGGGTAGATTTCAGGATAGTAGAGCAGGGCCAGAGCATCGAGGGCCTGCCCGGACGCGGGCGGGCTGCCGTCCTCCCAGGGCGCCGTGGCGAAGAGGGTCGGCCCCTGGGATCCCCCCAGGGCGCCCGCCTCCCGATGGTTGCCGGCGATGAGCGATTTCCCGTCCAGGTGGGCGTCAGCGAAGGTCGGGGGAGCGTTGAAGAGGTAGTTGCAGGTCTTGGCGTTGTGAAAGACGTCACCATCCGACGGGCGGTCTCCGACGTGCCAGACACCCCGGGCGCCGGACAAGTCGAGGGCGCTCCAGCCCAAGGCGTCCTGGTCGTAAGCGGCCACGTTGTACCAATCTCGGAGGTTCCAGGCGATCCTGTCCATATTCGGGAGGTAGGCCAGTCCATCCACCTCGCGGTACTGGCACCCCTCCGCGTAGGTGCAGTCGTCCTTCCACCCCCCGGTGACGTCGACCAGAGGCCGCAGCACCGAGGCCTTGGGCAGGTCATCGAAGGTGTCCGAGACGACCGGGGGCGGAATGGCGATCTCTGCCACCAGGTCGTCGTTCGGGTGGCCTGCGGCATAGAGGGAGCCGGGGTAGCCATCAGCCGGGCCGTCGGCGTCACCTCCGGGATAGTGGGCCAGCGCGTGACCGCTGTAGGCCCACGCGTCGCCCGAAGGGTAGGCGAAGGCGCCCTGGTAGACGAGGTCGCTTGGGCGGACTGGCACGCCAGCCGACGAAGGAGAGCCCCAGGAGGCAGCCACCACCATGATGTCGACGACATCGATGGCGCCGTCGTCGTTGACGTCATACCGGCCGACGTAGCGTCCGTCGCCGGCGACGGAGCGCCAGAGACCGGCCACAGCCTCAACGTCCGCCACATCGACATCCTGGTCACAGTCGATATCGGCCGGATGGCAGATAGAGAAGACGGCATCGCTGTCGTCGTAGACGGCGGTCGGGCTGACCGCGCTGGCGACCCGCAGCCGGACCGCGATGCCAGGGTCGTTGGGCACCGTCCAGCTGTAGCTGCCGGTGTTGGCGAGCGAGGCGTCGATGGGATGGCTGGTGACGAAGCCGTCGGTGGAGTAGGTCAGGCTGACGTGGTCCAGCGAGCCAGCGGTGGACCACTCTACCTGATGGGTGGAGCTGACGGCCCACGTCTCGCCGCCGTTGGGCACGGTGAGGGTCAAAGACGGGGTGGGGTCGGCAAGCTCATCGGTGGCCTTCCGGTTGCCGACCACGTTGAGATGATCGTCGGCGTGGGCGCCGACGACCCCGTCCACGGCGGGGAGGCGTTGTAGCTGATGACCCAGCGCGATGACCGACACCACGACCAGACAGAACCAACGCTTGACAGTCATCCAGCACCTCTCCTCCTCTGCTCCCCATCCGATAGCTCCCGCAGGGCACGCCCTCCAGCGACGGCAGACGGCAGTGGGCATGCGTCGTCAACGGGCCTCTACTGAGAGGATACACCAGATGACCCAGGCCTTCAATAGTCGTTATGTGCTACTTTCTGGCAGACCTTTCGCTCTTGCGGCACCGACCGGCACGGCATTCCGTACCATCATGGGCGGCGATCGAGGACGGCGAAGAGGCTGAGATCCCCCTCGCGGCCGCCGGCGCGGAAGGTCTCCCGGATGAGGAGGCCGCTGGCGGCGGCCAGGGCCTCCACCTCCTCCTCGTCGATCATGTGGCAGTAGCGCAAGCCGTGCCCTCCACGCTTCCAATCGAGCAGGTAGTCGCCGGGGTCCAGGTCGCTCTCGTCGATACCGACGACATCCCAGTCGACGATTTTGCGCCGCATACGCTCGTGCGCCAGGAAGCGCCAGGTGGAGAGGATGACGTAGCCCTCGGGCCTGAGCAGCCGCGCCGCGTCGCGCAGGATCCGGACTCGAAGGTCGAAATCGGGGATGTGATGCAGGACGGCGAGGGCGACGACGCAGTCGAACCCGGTTCCCCGGGGCGTCGAGGGGGCCGCCGGGGGGACCCTCTCCATCCATCCCCGCTCGGTGACGTCTACGACCCGAAACAGAGCCTGGGTGTGGAAAAGCTCTTTGGCCTGAGCGCGGGCCTCCTCGATCAGCTCGGGGATAGCATCGATGCCGACGTAGCTGGAGCCCGGTCGTTCCTGTTCGAGCAGCAGCGCCAGGCGCCCGTTGCCGCAGCCGATGTCCAGTATCCTTGCCCGAGAGGGTAGATGCGGTAGAATAGATGTGAGAGCTGGGTCCGAGGTAGAACGGCTGGCGGCGAAGTGCTCGGCGAAGGTGGCGTAGAAGTCGCGGTTCAAGGCGAGCAAGCGGTCGATCATCTGATCGTTCATGAAAGGCATTATAGCTGAGCGGATCGAGGAGAGCAACCTGGTCGCGCTACAATGTCACGCTGAGCAGCGACAGATGTCGGAAGTCTTGCGAAGGCTAGGAGAGGATCGCCGGATCACGGATCCGGCTAGAGCTTGGGGAGATCCGGCTAGGGTATTGGGCGGGATCCGGCGAGAGCATTGGGAGGATCGGGCTAGGGCATTTGGGGGAGATCCGGCTAGGGCATTGGGGGGAGCCGGTTAGACCATTGCGGGGCCAGCTAGGGCATTGGGAGGGGGCCGACTGGCGGGTGCGGGCGTGGTCCGACTGTTGCGGCGGACCCAGGGGATAAATGGCTAGTGAAGAAGCAGAGCAGACCGTGACGAGACGAGATGAGGCGTGGCGGAAGACGCACCGCCGATCCCTCGATCTAGACGAACACGGCGACATCCTGATCGCCATCCTGGACGAGGTTCGGGAGGCGCCTGACCTGTCGCAGAAGGAGCTGTCGCAGATCCTGCGCAGCCACACGCTGCCGAACGGCGACATGCTCTCCAAACAGCGCATCATCGAGGGCTACCGCGAGCTGTGCCGGCGGGAGGAACGATCGCCCGATCCGGCGCTCATCCGCCGCCTGCGGGTCAAGCCGACGCGGACCATCTCCGGCGTGGCACCGGTCGCCGTCCTCACCGAGCCCCATCCCTGCCCGGGCGCGTGCATCTTCTGTCCAGAGCCGAGCGGCATGCCGACCAGCTACCTGCCCGACGAGCCCGGGGCCATGCGGGCGGCCACCCACCACTTCGATCCTTACGACCAGACCGCCAGCCGCATCGAGACGCTGCAGAAGATCGGTCACAGCGTGGATAAGGTCGAGCTGCTGATCCTGGGCGGCTCCTGGTCCGCCTATCCCGAAGCCTACCAGACGTGGTTCGTGCGCCGCTGCCTGGACGCGATGAACGGCACGGAGGCGGACTCGCTGGAGGAGGCCCAGCGTCTGAACGAGACCGCGGACCATCGGAACGTTGGTCTGGTGGTGGAGACGCGGCCGGACCTGATCACTCCCGGGGAGGTCGATCGGCTCCGTCGACTGGGCGTGACGAAGATCCAGCTGGGAATCCAGAGCCTGGACGACGAGATCCTGGCGCTGAACAAGCGAGGCCACAGCGTGGCCGAGACGCGACGGGCGATGCGCCTGCTGCGCCTGAGCGGCCTCAAGATCGTCGCTCACTGGATGCCGAACCTGCTGGGCGCGACCCCGGAGAGCGACCTGGAGGACTTCAGAAGGCTTTGGGAGGACCCGGCTATACGGCCTGACGAGTTGAAGATCTATCCCACGGCGCTGTTGGCAGACACGGAGCTTTACGAGCGGTGGCAGAGCGATGAGTATGAGCCTTACGATGAGGAGACGATGGTCGACCTGCTCTCGCGCTGCAAGACCCTCATCCCGCCCTACTGCCGCGTCAACCGCCTGATGCGCGACATCCCGGCACCCAACATCGTGGCCGGGGTGAAGAAGTCGAACCTGCGCCAGATCGTGCAGCAGCAGATGGCGCGGGAGGGAACATCTTGCCGCTGCATCCGCTGTCGAGAGGTGCGTGGAGACCCGATAGACCCGGATGCCCTGCGGCTGGAGATTGTGGCCTACGAGACCGACGCTACCCGCGAGCAGTTTCTCCAGTACGTCACCCCAGAAGGAGATCTGGCCGGCTTCCTCCGCCTCTCGCTGCCGGAGGCCGACCCTCCCATCGACGAGCTGCATGGGCCAGAGGGTCGCTGCGCCATGATCCGTGAGGTTCACGTCTACGGCCCGGCCCTGGGGCTGGGCTCGGCGCTTGAGGAGGCCCCGCAGCACGCCGGTCTGGGCACGGCGCTGATTGAGGCAGCGAAGCGCATCGCGCGCCGGGCGGGCTACCAGCGCCTGGCCGTGATCGCCGCCATCGGCACCCGGCCCTACTATCGGGAGCGCGGCTTTGAGCTCGAAGAGCTGTATATGATCCACGGAGACCTACCGTGACGTCCCAGCCAACCGACCCCAGCGCCGGATCCTACGCCCCCCTCACGCCCTCCATCATCGATGAGCTGCGTGAGATCGTTGGGGAAGCCCATCTCATCAGCGACGAGCCTGGTGCAATGGAGGACTACGCCCACGACGAGGTGGCGGGCGAGGAGCACGCCCACATGCCCGAGGCGGTGGTCAAGCCCCAGACCGCGGAGCAGATCTCGCGGATCCTGAAGCTCGCCAACCGGGAGCGGATCCCGGTCACGCCGCGGGGAGCCGGCTCCGGCCTTTCGTGCGGCGCCGTGCCGGTGTACGGGGGCATCGTGCTCTCGCTAGAGCGGATGAACCGCATCCTGGAGATCGACCGCGAGAGTATGGTCGCGGTCGTCGAGCCCGGCGTGGTCACCAACGACATCAACGACGCCATCGAGGAGCACGGACTCTTCTACGCCGGTTACCCGATGAGTGTCGAGCTCTGCTTCGTGGGCGGGAACGTGGCGGAAAACGCCGGCGGGGGACGGGCGATCAAGTATGGCGTGACCGGCCGTTACGTGTTGGGGCTGGAGGTGGTGCTGCCCACGGGAGAGATCGTGCAACTGGGCGGGAAGCGGGTGAAAGACGTGACGGGCTACGATCTGATTCACCTGATGGTCGGCTCCGAGGGAACGCTGGGGATCTTCACCAAGATCACGCTGCGGTTGCTACCTCGACCAACAGCCCGGGCTGTGTTGCTGGTCCCGTTCCCAGACACGCCCACCGCCATCCGGGCCGTGCCGCGGGTGATGACCCGAGGGCGCATTATCCCGACCTCGGTGGAGTTCATGGATCAACGCTCGATCGAGGCAGCCTACGACTACACCGGGGAGCGCCTGCCCCATCCCGACGTAGGGGCGATGCTGCTGATCGAAATCGACGGCACCAGCGAGCAGCGGGTCGAGCACGACATGAACAGCATTATCGACCTCTGCCTGGAGCTGGGCGCGCTCGACATCCTGGTGGGCAACACGCCCCGGGACGAGCGACGGATGTGGCGTCCCCGCCAGGAGATGGCCGAGGCACTGAAGGCGATCTGCCCGGTGCAGAGCCTGGAGGACATCGTGGTACCGATGGCCCAGATCCCCAACCTGATGCCGGAGCTCGATCGCCTCTCAGAGGACTACGACGTGGTGATCCCCTGCTATGGCCACGCCGGAGACGGCAACCTCCACGCCACGGTGGTCAAGAAGCCGGAGACGCCGATGGAGACCTGGGAGGAGGTCCTGCCGGCGATCCTGGAGGCGTTGTACACGGTGGTTGCCGAGCTGGGGGGGACGATCAGCGGCGAGCACGGCATTGGCTCCAAGCGGGCGCGCTACCTACCGCTGGTGATGGACTCGAAGCTTATCGCACTGCAGCGGGACATCAAGCGGGTTTTCGATCCGCTAACTATCTTGAATCCGGGGAAGATCTTCCCGACAGAGCCCTAGATGCCACCCTCCCATCCCCTGCGAGGGTGATTCGATGGGACGGCTGTGAGGGAGATCGGCCGGTTGGGACGGCTTCCACCGGTCGTTTGACGTCGGAACCTTCACAAGGTTTGACACATATGATATGCTCATGGTGAGATCGTGGGAAAGCTTGACACGTCTTTGGAAATCTTGTATAGTGACAGGGGTGTATGTGTCGCAGCTCCAGGCCTACGCCTGAGCTGGGCTGCAAATGCCCATATGCTGACCAGGACCCAGTCGAAGGAGAGCCCTCGACACGGACAAGGGGCCTCTCATCGCCGCCATCGCTCGAAGGCAGAGGACGGATGACGACAGTCATCCAGGCCAAGAGCCATGCGCAGTATCGATTTGTAGGGTGCAGAATGGAGACATCGACATGACAGAGAGATCCGCCTTCGGAAAGTGGTTGTTGAGAGAACTGGAAGAGAGACGCTGGTCGATGCGTGAGTTCGCTCGACGGTGTGAGGTCAGCGAATCTACGATCTCCAGGGTCGTCAGTGGCAAACGGAATCCCAGCTCTGATCTCTGTCGGAGGATGGCTGGCGTGCTGCACCTACCGCCCGAGAGGATCTTCCGCGAGGCAGGGCTGCTACCTCGGGACCCTGAGGACTCCCCTGGCATCAAGGAGGCCCTGTATCTGTTTCGGCAGCTCCCGGAGGGTGAGCGTCGGCGCATTCTGCTGATTATGCGGACACTCCTGGAGGAACAGGAGCAGCTCGGTGTGGCGTCTGGTTGACTTCCTGGCCTGTTGGGTGCTGTTGAGCCCTGAAGCGCGACGGCTGGTTTACCGGGAGCTGCGCAAATGGGAAGAGCCGCGAGTCTGGCGGTTTGAGTACGGTGAGGCGTTGCTCATCGGCCAGTGACAGCTCCATCGGTCGTCACCGCAGGTGGGTCCTCGTGGACGTGGCTCGTGGATAGTGGGCACCCCCACCGATCCGATGGCTCTTGGCAGCCTTTGAAAGGCCCGTATGCCCACGCAACAGAGGAGCAAGCGACGTTTTCCGGTAGATCGGGTGATCAGCCATCTGCGCTGGTTGCTACTCCTCTCCGCCTCCATCGTCGTTCTTCTAGAACCGTCTGTCTCACCCGGCGGCATCCTTGACGGCGACGGGCTGCTTCCAACGATCCTGATTCTGATCACCGCAGCTCTGTACAACGTGGCCGTCATGCTTCTTCTTGCGTACAGTTCGGCATCGCACCTTCTGCCCGTCGTCACCCTAGCGCTGGACACGCTGCTGACCCTGGGGCTCATCCTCAGCTCTGGAGGGCTTGGCAGTCCGCTGCTGTTCTTCGCCCTTTTTCCCCTCCTGACGGCTGTGCTCCGCTTCTCTCAGCCCTGGAACATGTTGACCGGGCTCGCCATGGTCATCAGCTTCGGAGGAACTACCACCTTCATGTCCCTTCCCTCCTCATGGTCCGAAGCCCAGCCGCTGGTCGTCTTCTGCTCGGTGATGGTGCTGGCTGCCGCGGTGGGCAGCTTCGTATCCGAGGAGGCGAGAAAGGTAATAGCGCGCAGGCATCAGGAGGAGATAGAGCAGAAGCGACGGCAACTCCGGGCCGCCCGGGAGCACTCGCGGCTCACCTTCGAGCTGGCCAGCACCCTCAGCGCAACGCTGAACTACAACAAGGTCCTGCGGGCTGTGCTGGAGGTTGGGGAGCAGGGCATAGAGGAGCTGGGCCCGGAGAGAGCAAGCCAGATGGGAGCGGTGCTGCTCTTCAGTCACAACGACCTGCGCATTGCCGCCTCAACCCACCTTTCGCCCACAGACCGCAACGTCGTCTTCGAGGGCAAGGAGGGGGCCCTGGCCAAGGCCCTGGCGAAGGCGGAGGCCGTCGTGGTGGACGAGCCGGTTGACGATTCCGAGCTGGGAAGGCTCGTCAGCCTGCATAGCTGCAGGCAGGCTATCGTGGTGCCGCTGCGCGCCGGTTTTGAGAGCTTTGGCGCTGTCATCTTTGGGAGCTCCGAGCCAGACATCTACACCGAGGATCTGGTCAATCTGCTCACGGCCATCTGCAACCAGGCCATCGTTGCGCTCCAGAACGCTCAGCTCTACCAGGACCTTCGCGAGGAGAAGGAACGCATCGTGTCGATTGAGGAGGACGCACGCAAGAAGCTGGCCCGGAATCTCCACGACGGCCCAACGCAGAACGTCGCATCGATCGCCATGCAGATCAGCTTCGTCCGGAAGCTGATGGAGGGCGCCAGGGACTCGGATCAGATTTCCGAGGAGCTCCAGAGGGTCGAGGCGTTGGCCCGGAGGACGACCAAGCAGATCCGGCACATGCTCTTCACGCTGCGTCCCATTATCCTGGAGACCCAAGGGCTCGAGGCTGCGCTGGAACAGTACGTCAACAAGTTGGCGGAGACGTACGACACCAGAATAGAGCTGGAGGCTGAGCCCGGGGCGGAGGAGACCCTCGATCACGATACACAGGGCATCATCTTCTACATCGTGGAGGAAGCGATCTCCAATGCACGTAAGCATGCGGAGGCGGACAGGATCTGGATACGTCTCTATCTCCAGGGCGAGAGGGCCTTCGTGGCCGAGATCGAGGACAACGGTATGGGTTTCGACGTGGATGCTGTGCAGACCACGTACGACAGCCGAGGAAGCCTGGGGCTGATCAACATGCACGAACGGGCTGAGATGACGAACGGGGAACTTTCGATCACCTCGGGCCCCGGCCAGGGCACTCGAGTCCGCCTAAGGATCCCGCTGCGGGGAGGCGGGTAAGATGCGTCTCCTCACCGCGTCCACGCGCGAGGCCTGGCTTTGGCTGGGAGGCTCCCTCCTCCTGGCCGTGCTGTGGACGAACCTCTCGTGGTTGTTCTCCCCCTGGGTTGAGGCGGACAGATCTCCCGAGACATCCCAGAGCCTGGCGGAGAGGATCGTCTTCCAGATTGGCACCTGGCGCTTCGCTCCCGCCCTGTTTCAAGCGCTTCGGTTCCTCTACTACGTGGGGCTTCCCTCCGCTGCTCTCTTCTGGGGCCGGGACGCCGTCGTCGGCCGGCTCCTCGGCCTGAAGCGGCTGGCGCTGCCAGCTCAGACGGGCCAAGGGGACAGCGCCTGGCTGAGCGCAAGTTGGTCAAGCTGGGCGCAGGATCTGGGATGGGCCGCAGTGCTCGGTCTGGGCGCGACCGGCCTGCTCGCGCTGGCGACTCTCACCTACCGACGGGGTCTGCAGCCCGTCACGGACTTCGGCCCAGGCGGGCGCGTTCGAGGACTGGAGGCGGCACGTGAGGCAATCTACAACGAAATCCACTGGGCCTTCTATCGAAACGCCCCGATCGTGGCGCTCGGCCTCTACTGGGGAACCTGGGTCGGTCTGGGACTGGCTGCAGTGGAGGCGATGGCCAACCCGGCCTGGCGCCATGACGTGCAGGACCCTGAGCGGGCGTGGCCCCGGCTTTCGCGCGCTGCACTGGCTGTCGTCAGTTGTCTGCTCTTCCTGCAGACGCAGAACCTCTGGTTAGCGCTGCTGCTACATTGGGGAATCTGGTCGCTGCTGGGGGTGATGCAGGGAGCGCCGTCATCCGCACCGGCGGACGCTGCCTCGGCCGGGGAGTAGGCCCCGGCTCTGCACAGCGCCGGCCGACGGGCGAAGCCTAGGGGCCAGGCCTAGGGGCCAAGCCTAGAGGCCAGGCCTAGGGCAACAAGAGCGCCAGAGCGATCAGCGCGCCCAACATCACCAGCGCGATGATCGCGATGCGCCCCAGATCCGCCAGTACGTAGTCATACTCCTGCGCCAGACTGGACGTCTCTGAGGACGACGAATCTGAGACGTCGGGGCTGCGAACGAGATCCTCCATCCCCGGCCGTCTCAACTGAGTCTCCGAAAGACGAATGTCCTTTTCCTTCCTACGACGGGACTTCTCTGCCATACGTGATATCTCCTTCTCCTTAAGGTTTCAGCTCTCCAATAACGACAATCCGATGGGTATCAATACCGTACGGATAGCACGACAAAAGCGTCAGCACCGGTGAGGAGGTGGGGCTCAGCACGTCGACCTCCGTCGGCTCGATGACGCGCTTCTGAGTGACGACGTAGCGATAGGCCCGACCCGTCGTGTGTACGATGATCTCGTCGCCCAGGCTGAGGTCAGGCAGGTCGCGGAAGATCTCGCCGAAGATGTCGTTGTGGGCCGAGATGACGCAGTTCCCCCGCTCACCGGGGTTGGCGCTCCCCACACTATGGCCCGCCCCACGCTTCAGGGTCTCCCAGTCATCCCCCTCGAGGACGGGGGCATCCACGTCGATGACGGGGATCTGAATGCGCGTCGCCTGCTCGGGCCCGGGGGTCGGGACGGGCAAGGGTGTGATGGCGTCCACCAAGTCGCGCAGATGAGACGGGATCTCCGCCGGGGACGGCCCTCCTGGCGAGTCCGGCGGTGTGTGCCCACCGGGCAATATGACACGAATGGGGGGCGTAGGGGTCAAGGTAGGCAAGACCTGCGCGCGACTGGAGGCCTGGTTGATCTCCCGCAGGGTGGCCAGCGACCCGATCAGAACGACGATCAAAGCGACCAGCACGCCCAACTCAACGACGAGCAGGGACTTGTCGCGCAGCCAATCCCAGTGAATGCGGAACCTGCGCGCCCTCGGACGGGGCTCCGCCTCCTCCACTCTCTCCTCATCGGCCCCATCGGTCACCGCACGAGCTCGATACTGCGTCGTGGCACCGCTATCCTGGAACCGGCGATGGCCGCTTGGCAGTGAGGGAGCGGATGGGCCGTTTGATCGTTCCGGCGTCAGCGGGTCGAGAGCGTCCCCACCGCCACCCCGTTTGCGCAGGCGACGCAGACGCTCCTCTCGCTTGCGAACGCGCAGCAGCTCCTCCAACTCCTCTATGGACAGCTCATCGACGGTGCGACGGTCTTTCATCTCTCCTAATGCGATGCAATCCCTGGCGCCACGTGAGCCACGCGACGCTCGAATGCCATTCCCGCGCGGCCGGCGGGTTGGTCAGCTAGCGTGATCGAGGCTCGCTACCGCGAACACCTCTCGCTCAAAGAACCAGCGAAAGGGAGGCCAGTTGAACAGGACGTGCCGGGCGATCTGGAAGACCAGCCCCTCGTCTCGATCTTGAGGGGGCGTGTCCAGCCATACCTGGCCACGAAAGCCGGCCTCTCTCAGCGCTCGCCGCAGGCTCAAGACGCTCTGCTCGTTGACGTGAACGTCCAAGTTGACCGGCGTGATAGCACGCGGATCTCTCGGATAGTCATCCCCCTGTCCCATCAGGATCCGAACCCGCCGAACCAAGGGATAGGCGTAACGATCGTACCAGACGTTGGGCGCCGTGTGTACGACCAAGCGGCCTTCCGGCCGCAAGACACGCCGGGCCTCCCGGAGAGCCTGGCTCAGCTCCCAGGGATGCAGATGCTCAACCAGGTCGAGCATCAAGACCCGGTCGAAGGTCCTGGCCCGAAAGGGGAGGATTCTGGCATTCCCCAGGCTCACTCGAGCCTCACCTCCGTCTTCATCGAGCTCAGAGGCCATCCGAACGGCAACGGCCGAGTAGTCGATACCGTACGCCTCGGCCCCCAGGCGGAGGCAATGCTGAAGAATCTCGCCCCGCCCACAGCCGATGTCCAGCACTTTCATACCGGCGGTCACCTGGGCCGCCGCAAAGGCCTGCTCCAAGCGACGTGACAGGCACTGTCCCTCGCTGGACACGAACTCCTCGTACCCCTCACAAGCGCTCAGGAAGTAGACTTCATCGTAGTAGTCGGGCTCTACCGATCGTTGTCGGGGTTCAGTATCCAATCGGGCCTCGCAATTCAGACGTCGTGTATGATGACGTGTGAGATTATAGTCTGCGGCCCCGCCTGCGTCAAGCAAAGCTTCGCTGCCTGGGTGGCTACCGTTCTCGCGTGGTCAGAGGACGACGACCTGAACGGATGGCGAGGGATTTCAGATCTGTGAGGCCCCAACGACGGGCTCAACGGAGCGGAGGGGAGATCAGGGCGTGGGCGTCGCGTCGGAGGTCGGCTTCGTCGCTCCCCGCCAGACAAAGGAATATGTAGCACTGGGAAGTCCGACATCCTCATAGATCTGCTCCCCAGCCTCTCTCACGACCCGGACACGCCAGCGGAACGTCGGCCTGTCGGGATCGGCCCTCTCCAGCAACTCAGACGGGACCCGCCAGGCTGTAGCGCGCGTCTGGACGGTAGCCGACACCACATCGTCCGAGGGGTGCCAGAGATGGAGCTGATACCATTCGTCACGGTCCAGGAGACTCACCGAGACCCATTGCAGCAAGACAGGGGCGCTATCTGTGGCCGCCCCATCAGGCGGATAGAGAAGAGCCGGGGGGTTGTAGGGCGGTATGGTCGTTGGTGTGGCGTTCGGATCGGGCGTCGGTGTCGGGGACGGGGTGGGGGTGCCGAGGGGAATGACCAGGGACTGCTCGGCGCGAATCGTCTCTTCGTCGGGCGAGAGATCGTTGGCGGTCCGAATGACCGATACGGAGACATCGTATTCCTCGGCAATGGTGCTCAACGTCTCGCCTGGGCTGACGACGTGAACGACGAAATCGCCCGGGGTCGCCTCCGGGTCGCCCGCCTCAGCGGCGCCCAGGAGACCCCCTTGCGGCGTAGAGGCCGGGATAAGCAGGACCTGCCCTGGCTGAATGAGCTCCGGGTCGAGCTGAGGATTCAACGCCAGGATCTCCTCAACGGTTACGTCATACAGGGCGGCGATATCACTGACCGTCTCTCCCTCTTGCACGTCGTGAGCCCGGGGAGGGAGAGGCGTGGGTGTGGGGGTGGGGACGGGGGTATCGGTAGGGGTGGGACTCGGCAAAGAGGTAGGCGTGGGCGATGGCGTGACTGCGACCGTCGTAGGCTCCGGCTCGGGTTCCACAGCCAGCATGGTGTAGAGCCCGAAGCCCCCGCCGCCCAGAATGGCCAAAGCCAAGATAACCACGGCGACAGACCCGACCCAGCCTGGGATCGCCCGTCCTTTTTCCTCCTCCTCCTGCTCAGGCTCCTCTGGCTCCACCAGAGAGGCCCCGCACATCAGACACTCTGATGCCTTGGCGGCTACCCGAATGCCGCAAGCGGGACAGTGTCGAGGCTCCTGCGATGGGAGAGAGCTGTCGGATTCCTCAATCATCATTCAATCACCATACCAATAGCCGGGGAGTATCATAGCATAGAAGCAAGAATTGACAAACACCCGCGCTTTACACCCCCTAGAAATCGTGCTATACTGGGATCGAGACAAGGGCCAATTGGCTGGACCTTCTGCAGTAAGTTGAGTATACTGATAGCGTGATCTCGATGTGAGTGGCAGACAAGGGCAGCGGGCAGATGTGGACCGATGGGCGAAGCTGATTGAATCGAGCGGCCTGTCATCGGTGGCGCTGTCACTCCTGGAAGAGGGCGCTGCCTTCGGTTTCCTGGGCCGTCAGGCGCTCTTGGCTGTTGAACCGTTGATGAGAAGCGTACCCGGCACGGGAATCGAGCCGACCGCGGACCGCCTGGGCGATCCAGAGCTCTGGCGGCAATTGAGAGATCGGCTGATCAGAGGGCATAGCAGCGATGAATGAGTTCCTTGATCCTACAACTTGGGCTCTTGCGCTACTGCTGTTCAGCACGCTGGTGCTCGTCGTGCTCACGATCCTTTATCGTCGACGAGGGACAGGACCAGACGTGCGTGAGATAGCGGCCTTCCAGGACCTTCGGGATCAGCTCGGGCGGGCAGCCGAGAGAGGCAAGCCCCTCCACATCGCCTTGGGAAACGGGACTCTGGGCGGCAGCGATACGGTCTCCTCCCTGGCCGGGCTGCAAGTGCTGGAGGGTTTGATCGACGCGGCCGTCGCCTATGACGTTGCTCCGATCATCACGGTTGGCGATCCCACCCTCCTCCCCCTGGCCCAGGACGTGATGCGCCGAGCCTACGAGCGCAACCAGATCCCCGAGTCCTACGATTCGAGCCAAGTGCGATTTCTCGGCCCCTCTGCCCTGGCGTACGCCGCCGGGGCGGTTCCAGTGGGGGCCCCGGAAGATGTGACCGCCAACGTGGCCGTGGGCACGTTCGGATCTGAGGTCTCTCTCGTGGCAGATATCAGCGACCAGCACGGCAGGCCGAAGGCGGCCGCCGTCGACGCGGCAGAAGCGATTGGAGCGCTCTACCCCACGACCGATCGCCTGGCGGTGGGAGAGGAGCTCTATGCCGCTGGCGCTCAAGTCACCGATGAGAAGAAGTACACGACGAGCCTGATCGCAGAGGACATCCTGCGGTTTATCCTGGTGCTGGCCATCGTAGGGACAGCGGTTGTGGCCCTCGTTGGCGGGTAGCCGAGGCTCGCCACGATCGATCCACCTGAGGCAAGGACTATGAGACGTATCATCAGGAAATGGATACCCATCTTCATCGCCACCACCAGCGGGCTTCTCGCCCTGGCCGGCTATCTGTTTCCAGACACAGGGCTGTCCGTCTATCGCGACCGGCTGGTTGAGTGGGCCGTCATCATCGGTGCCTTCGCCCTGATCCTGGGGGTCTTCAACGTCCTCCGGGTGCACGGCCAGCGAATTCTGGAATCTGGCAAGGGACAAGTCTACAGCGTGGTTCTGCTCGTGGCCGCCTTGGTCTCCTTCGTCCCGCCCCTCGTCTACGGCCCCACGGATAGTCTGACGCGGGGGATGGTAGACTACGTCATCACGCCGCTGGGAGGAGCCCTGGCGGCGCTTGTCGTCTTCACCCTGACGCTGTCTGCCGTTCGCATGCTTCGACATCGACGGGGCCCATCCTCGCTGCTCTTCATCGTGGTTGTGATCCTGACGCTCCTGGGGACAACCCCGCTGCGAGGGTTTGAGTGGCTGAGCGAGATCCGCAGCTGGCTGGTGGGCGTACCCGGCATGGCCGGGGTTCGCGGCCTGCTGCTGGGGGTTGCGCTCGGAACGGTGATCACGGGCATAAGGGTTCTGTTGGGCAGCGAGCGCCCCCACAGCGAGTTCTAAGGATGGACCGATGATTCACTGTCCAAACTGCGGAACAGCTAATCGGAAAGGCAGTCGCTTCTGCAATGAATGCGGCAAGTCCTTGCCGAGCACGGGCATGCGCTGTCCGATGTGCGACACCATCAACCCCGTCGGCAACGTCTACTGCCAGCAATGCAACGCCCGGCTCGTGCCGATGTCATCGGGGCCGGAGGATGAAGAAGCGGAGGAGACGACGAGCCCCATCAAGGGTTTCTCTTTGCCAACGATACCCCTGGACGAGACAGCGGAGGAGGAGGAAGAGGAAGCCGCAGAACCGACAGGGGAGGGAGAAGCACCGCCGGGAGACTGGCTGGATGACCTGCGAGGCTCGGCAGACGAACAGGACGAGGGAAGCGAGGAGGGCGAGGAAGGCGAGGACGAGCGGGCGGTCATCGCTGAAGAAGAGGACCTGGAGCCCGCCGACATCCCGGACTGGTTGAGCGAGCTGGGCCCGGTAACCGAGGGGCCTCAGGCTCCGGTCGACGTCGACGCCGGACCGGAGGAGGAGGGCCCGGCCCCGGAGGAGGTCCCAGAGGGGGACCTGCTGGAGGCGGCATCAGCTGAGGAAGCGGACGTCACCGAGCGGGTTCCGCCCTCAGCGCAGGACATCGGTCCCTCGGACGACGAGGAAGCTCCGTCCTCCGAGGAGATAAGGCCGCCAGAGCCAGCTGAGATCCCGGACTGGCTACGTGAGCTGGGTCCGGCTATGGAGGAGACGCCATCTCCGGCGGAGGACGAGCCGCCGATGGATCAGGCGCTCCGCACTGAGGAGTCAGAAGATGCCCCACCTCAGCAACCGGAGGCCGAGGACCGCGACCGAGAGGAAGCCCCAGCGTGGCTGCGGGAACTCTCGCTTCCGGATGAAGAGGAGAAAGCGCCGCGTCCCGGGCCCACCGCCGCGGAAAGGGAGCCAAGCGTTGACGAGGCGGAAGCTACCGCCATCGAGATCCCGGATTGGCTCAAGGACGTGGAAGGGGGACAGCCTCCAGAGTCCCCGGAAGAACTCACCACCGAGGGAGACGTCTTCGCCCCGGAGGAGCCGGCGGAGGAAGCACAGGAAGAAGAGCCGCCCCCCAAGCCTGTCGCGATCCCCTCCTGGCTGAAGGAGGCCGAGGGTGAGGAGGCACCCGGCGAAGAAACACCGGTGCCCTTCACGGAGCCGCTCCCCGAGGCGATGGAAACGCCAGACTGGCTGACCGAGCTGATGAAGCCAACGCCAGGAGAGGAGGAAGCCTCACCGTTCGAGGCGGAGCCGGGGATGGGGGAGGCGTGGGAAACGGATTTGGAGCGGGCCGACATCCCCAGTTGGGTGCAGGAACTGAGGCCCAGCCAGGACAAGGACGAGGAGCCCGTGCGCGGTCCCATGGAGACCGAAGGCCTGTTGAAAGGACTGCGCGGACTGATTCCCGCCGCTACCATCGGTGTGCCCACCGCCTTCGAAGGCCCGTCCAGGGCCCAACCGAGCGAGGCAAGCCTGGCGCGAGCCGAGCTCTTCCAGAGCCTACTGGGCCAGCCAGCGATTCCACCGGCGGAGAGACCGATACCGGAGGAACGAGAGAGGAAGCGTGGCTTTGCGAGCGCGGTTGAACGTTGGCTGGTGGCGGCTATCCTGGCTTTCGCGGTATTGAGTATCCTTCTGGCCCCAGTGATGACGGGGCAGACGCCCCGACTGACACAGCCACTGATGACGTCAGGCGCCGCGGCCGTCCGCAATGCAGTCGATGGGCTCGACGCGGGCGACCAGGTGCTGGTGGCCTTCGACTACGGTCCCCCAGAGGCTGATGAGCTTAACGCAGCGGCTCGGCCCGTTCTGACGCACGTGCTGGAACGAGGCGCGCGTCTTTCCATCGTCAGCACCCGTCCCGATGGATCCTTGATGGCAGGCGCGGTGATGGCCGACGTCGCCAGCTCGAGAGACCAATACGCCCTGATCGGCTACCGTCCGGGCGCGGCGGCCGCCGTCTCCCAATTGTTGGCCGTCACCGACAGCGAACCGGCGCTGATCCTGGTGTTGACCAGTCGACCCATGCCGCTCCGACTCTGGATTGAGCAAGCCTACGCACGGTACGGCGATGGACTCCCTCTGATCGCCGTGGGGAGTGCGGCCCTGGAACCTGTCGCGAGCCCCTACCTGGACGCGAACGCAGGGCAGTTAAGAGGAGCCATTCACGGGTACAAGGGAGCTGCCTCCTACGAGGCACTTCGCGGTTCCCTCGGTAGCGCCGCAGGACGGCTCGACGCGTTGGCGGCCGGACATATCGTGATTGTGATCCTGATCGTCCTCGGCGCCCTCATTCATGCCCTGGTCAGGACTGAAGGGGAAAAGCCATGACGTCTCTGTTGTCCCAACTCGCTGGCCCCATCATAGGAGCGATCCTCACGCTGCTCGTCTTGAGCTACCTGATCGGCGACAATCCGCTCTATCGGCTGGCGCTGCACATCTTCGTCGGGGTTCTGATTGGCACGTCCCTGGCTATTGCCATCCGAGAGGTGTTGCTCGGGATGGCGCTTCCAGGGCTCCTATCGAACCCCCTCTCTGTCGTGGTGCCGCTCGTGCTGGGGATTCTGCTGCTCTTCAAGGGCTTTCCGGAACAAGCGTACATCGGGAACTTCTCTGTCGCCTACTTGATCGGCGTCGGAACGGCCGTTGCCCTCGGGGGAGCCCTCCTGGGGACACTCGCGCCCCAGGTGAGGGCAACCGAAGAGGCGCTTAGCCCGACGTCTCTGTCCGCCCTCCGTTTCGGCCTGCTGGATGGCCTGATGATCGTCGTGGGGACAGTATGCACATTGGTGACCTTCACCTTCGTGGGGCGTGACCGTCAGACGGAGGGCTTCACGTGGCGAAGCATCGTGCAGGGCGCAGCTTGGGTGGGCCGCCTGTTCCTGATCGTGGCCTTCGGCGTGGCCTTTGCCGGCGCTCTGACAGCCTCCCTCTCCATATTCGTGGGCCGCACGGAGCAACTCATTGACCTGGCCCTACGAGCGCTGGGCCTGTAGGAAGAGAAACCATGGGTGCAGAGGAACGTATTGGCTCGATTCTGGTCGTCGACTGTGGGACGGTGACGACCAAGGCTATGCTGCTTGACCGAATCGGTGGGGAATACCGTTTCGTGGCCTCTGGAGAGGCGCCCACCACCCTGGCGTCATCGTCCACCGATATCGTCGACGGCGTGGAGCACGCTGTGGAACGGATTTCGCACGTCACCGGCCGGCAGTTCTTCGATGAGATGGGACTCCTGATCTCCCCTCAGAAGACGAGCCTGCGCGGGGCGGACGCCTTCACGGCCACCGCCAGCGCCAGCGAACCGTTGCAAGTCGTGCTCAGCGGCCTGGTCGAGGACTTGAGCACCTCAAGCGCCCGACGGGCAGCCGCGGGGACCTACTCCCAGGTGAAGGCGACGCTCAACGCGGGACAGGGAGCCCCTATGGCCGATGAGGAGCGCGTGCGCGTGATACGGGCCGCCGCGCCGGACGTCGTCCTTCTCGCGGGCGGCATCGACGGTGGCGCGGAGCAGCCCGTGCTGGACGCCGTGAAGGCCGCGACCCTGGCGTGCGCGATGATGGATCGCAACAAACGGCCGGCGCTGCTTTATGCCGGCAACGCGCACCTGCGTCGGCAGGTCGCCGAGATCGTGGGGGACGAGGCCGAGCTACGCGTCGCCGACAACGTTCGGCCGACACTGGATGAGGAACGCCTCGCCGACGCGCAGCAGGAGCTTCAAAGCCTGTTCAGACAGCGGAAGATGGACTCCCTCTCGGGCCTGTCGACCCTGGCGGACTGGAGCCCGGTGCCGATCACGCCGACTGCGCAGGCATTTGGCCAACTGATTCAGTATCTCTGGCACCTTGGAGACCCACAGAACGGCGTCCTAGGCATTGACGTGGGAGGCGCCAATACTACCGTAGCCGCTGTCTTCGATGAGCAGCTCTTCACGACCACCTACGGCGGTCTGGGCGTGGCGCTGGGAGGCGAGCATCTACTGGAAGAGAGAGGCTTCGAGACCATCGCCCGGTGGTTCCCTGAATCGATATCCGTTCACGAGGTCCAGGCGCTGTTGATCAACAAACGCATGCACCCCACCAGCGTCGCGCAGGTCAACCGTGAGCTGTGGGTGGAACAAGCCCTCACGTGCGCGGCCGTTCACGCCACCCTTGAGACAGCCCGTCCGGGCTGGCGCCCGAGCGGCGCCCAACCACACGCGGACCTGACACCGCTGTTCGATACCATCCTGATCAGCGGAGCGCCTCTGACGCGGGCGCCCAGGCCGGGTCAGGCCGCTCTGGCCGTCTTAAACGCCCTGCAGCCGATCGGGGTGAGCACGCTCGTCCTGGACACCTACGGGCTCGCTCCGGCATTAGGGAACGTCGCCGCCGTCAAACCGCTGGCCGCGGTGGAGGCCCTGGATGCCGGCGTTTTCACCAACCTCGCGACCGTGGTCACACCGGTCGGAAGGGACGCCAGCCCCGGCGAGAGGGTCCTGAGCGTCAGCGCCGCCTACGACGACGGAAGCAAGCTGGACGTCGAGGTGAGCTACGGAGACCTGGAGGTCCTGCCCCTTCCCCTGGGACAAGAGGCCGTCCTGGAACTGAGCCCGAGGAGTGGTTTCGATGTCGGGC
>Ga0207797_1001072_pt1 | contig 20280 bp, 18 predicted proteins | sample PRCRCaboRojoPR_6_FD_187275 | JGI IMG/M metagenome (GOLD analysis project Ga0207797, IMG submission 187275) | Marine sediment microbial community from Cabo Rojo, Puerto Rico - PR CR 10% Liquid 1 (SPAdes) | ecosystem: Environmental > Aquatic > Marine > Coastal > Sediment | place: Cabo Rojo, Puerto...
AACGACCCGCCGACGGCAAGCGACGATACAGCGACTGTTCCGGAAGACAGCGTGGGCAACGAGATTTTCGTCTTGCTCAACGACAGCACAGCGCCGGACGTGGGAGAGACGAAGAGCGTCCAAGCGGTGGGCCCCGCAGCCAATGGTGAGGCGGGAGTGTCGACGAGCGACATCGTGACCTATACACCGGATGCTGACTTCGTCGGGACGGATACGTTCACATATACGATGAATGACGGTCGCGGGCTGACGGCGACGGCCATGGTCTTGGTGACGGTCACGGCGGAGGCCGAGGCACCGAGTCTGAACGTCCCAGCAGAGGCATATGCCACGGACGAAGACATACCTGTGAGTGTACCCTTCTTCGTACAGGATGAGGATACCCCGCTTGGTGACCTGATCCTTACGGCGGAGGTGTCGGACACGGCGCTTGTCCCGCTGGGGAATGTGGTGTTCGGCGGAACGGGTACCGATCGGACGGCGACGATCACGCCGACCGCGGACGCGTACGGATCAACAGTGATCACGTTCACGGTGAGCGACGGGACGCTAAGCGACACGGATGCCTTCACCTTGACCGTGGCGTCCGTCAATGACCCGCCTTCATTTGACTCTGCCCCCATAGAGCTGGCCGTTGCGGACGAGCCATATACGTACGTGATCAGTGCTGTCGACCCGGATGAAGGCGACGTTCTACAGATTGTGGCACCCGTGATCCCATCGTGGCTCACCCTGGTCGACAACGGCGATGGGACGGCGACCCTCAGCGGGACGCCGACCAATGCCCAGGTGGGGGATCACAGCGTCGAGTTGCGCGTTCTCGATGGTGAGGGGCTGGATGATACTCAGACCTTCACCATAACGGTTGAGCCGACCATCTACCGCATCTACCTGCCCGTGGTGGCCCGGAATTACGTCGTGGCACCGGACTTGGTTGTGGAATCCCTGGTTGCCGCGTCAAATGGCGTGACCGTCACCGTCAGGAACGTGGGCAACGCAGCCATTGAGGATCTCTTCGCCAACGAGTTCTGGGTCGATGTCTACGTCGATCCTGACGTGGCGCCGACCGCGGTCAATCAGACCTGGGAGGTGGCGGGTGACGAGGGCCTGGCCTGGGGCGTCACGGTGGATGCGCTACCATTGGCTCCGGGCGACGCGCTGACCCTGACCGCGGGCGGTCCCTACCTTCGCTTGGACGAGAGTGACGTCACCTGGCCCCTCGCCAGCGGTGCCCCGGTCTACGCTCAGGTCGACTCAGCGCACATCGAGACCGCCCATGGGACGGTGTGGGAGACCCATGAGCTCATCGGTGGAGCCTATAACAACATCTTTGGTCCGGTCACTGTCAGCTCTGTTCAGGGCGGAACGGCGCCTGCTCGTGAGGCGTACCGTCCGTCCCCAGATAGCCACCTGCCACCCAGATCTCGGATCACGGAGAACAACAGCCTGGCGGAGTAAGGAGAATATCTATGGAAGAGAATCTACTACGTTTCGTTCTGGCCCTGGCCATAAGCTTGATGGTCGTCGCCTCGCTGGATGCCCTGTCCGGTGCTTTACCTCCCAGGCCCGAGCCTGGGTCTCAACGGACCGGCAGTCCTGATATTTCGGGTGGGGGCGGCGCGGACGGCGCGGTCCTCGTGCTCGATGCCCAGTTCCCGGCAACTTGGAGCTGGGAGGACACACACTGGCAGGCGTTGTGGACCGGTGTCCAGTGGCTGGACCCCAGCACTGGAACCTGGCACGACGTGGAGGGATGGCAGGGAACCTTCGACGGGCTGAAGAACGGAGAGGCTGAGACCTTGGTGGGCCAGAAGGTTTGGTGGGTCCTAAAGTCCAACCTGGGGACCGGTCCGTTCCGCTGGATCGTCTATGATGGCGAAGGCGGATCTCCGCTTGTCACCAGTGAGGAATTCCATCTCCCAAAGAGAGCGGGACAGACGATGACCGTCGAGGTCTCATTGCCTTCTGATCGGTAGACGGCCCGTTCTTTTCGTGTAGCACGAAAACCCAGTACTCGACGCTGCCACCGGACCCGCGAATAACCGGGTCCGGTGTTCTCCTGCCTATCAGAGTCTGTGTCTGGTCTCCGCGTGGAATGAAGTGAGCCCCCGCGGACATTGCATGGAGAGACCTCGCGAGATCGAGAGGGCGCAGGGAGAGCATCCGGACCCTTGGAACCTCTGAGAAGATCGCACGTCTCCAACGAAGTTCCAACGTTAGACAACTTAACTCAAAGCCAATTCCAACCTGGGCCATAGACAACCCGTCGGCCCATATGGTATACTTTAATGGGGCGATTGCTGTTACGCTGCTGCACATCCGCTGACATCAGATTGGACGGGGGCGCTATGGCGTTCAGGCAGACCGAGACAGGGGCACTGGAATTCATCACGCCGCTGCGATACGCAGACGAGCGGGCTGACAGGATTGAATCTTCGCGAGGCCGTCTGCTCGTCGCCAGCTGCCGTTCGGGATCCGCTGTGGCGCGGAAAGTCGTTGACCGGTATGAGCGCTTGCTCGGGGAGGGACAGAGTGAGCAAGGCCCTGTATATATGGAGGACATCGACTTCCAGTTCTCCGACGGAGAGACCTGTGTCCGCCTGAACCGCGACGTCAACGGCCATGACGTGTTTCTATTCCAGGCCCTCTACGACCCGGTTTCAGGACGGAGCGTCGACGAGAACTATCTGGCGTTGCTCATAGCTGCGCGGGCCTTCTGCGAGTGGGGCGCCAGTCAGGTGACCGGCGTACTGCCGTATCTTGCCTATGCCCGCCAGGACAAACCGACTGAGTTCAAGCGGGAGCCGACGACGGCCGAGTTGATGGCAGATCTGAGTATCGAGGCCGGTTTGGATCGTCTGGTTGTCTGGGACGCCCACACGGGGCGGATCCATGGGTTTTACGGGGGCGTACCCGTGGATGGACTGAGCGCGCTGACTATGTTTGCGGAAACGTTCGCCGGCTACAAGTCCCGCGACGACGTTATCGCCGTTGCGCCGGATGCTGGGGCCTCCAAGTCTATCATGCACTTCGCCCGGGCTCTCGACATCAGTTCAGCTATCGCATCGAAGTATAGACCTCGGCCGGAGGAAGCCGAGGTGTCCGAGATCATGGGAGATTTTGAGGGGAAACGGACGGCCATCGTCCTGGACGATATGATCAACACCGGTGGCACGGTCGAAGCGACGATCAGGAAGCTGGTCGAAGAGAAGGGCATTGAGGAGGTCCACCTCGGCGTATCGCACAACCTCTGCACCAAGCGGGCTCTTGAGCGCCTGTCGTCTCTCCACGAGGCACACCACCTGCGAGACGTAACGGTAACCGACAGTGTACCTCAGACTGAAGCGTTCCGGAGCCTGCCGTTCCTTACGGTCCGTTCTCTCGCGGATGCCCTCTGCCTGGTGATCAACCGCATTCACTACAATCGATCGGTTGACGGCATGTTTGCAAAGCCATTCGTAGGAAGGGAGGGCTGAACGATGCCCGTCTATAATTCTGACGTCGCAGACACCTTCAACGCGGTAGCGGATCTACTTGAGATTGAAGGGGCTAACCAGTACCGCGTGCGTGCATATCGGAATGCGGCTCGGACCATCTCGACACTGTCAAGAAGCGTATCGGAGATGGTGGAAGCGGGAGAGGACTTGACCAACCTGCCGGGCATTGGCGAGGACTTGGCGGGTAAGATTGAGGAGATTGTCAGGACGGGAGATCTCAAGCAACTGGAGAAGGTCGAGCAGCGTACGCCGCCAGCGCTCGCGAGGATGCTCGACGTCGCTGGCCTCGGTCCCAAAAGGGTGCAGACGATCTACGAGAACCTCGGCGTCACCACTATGGAGGAGCTCCATGAGGCAGCCGAGCAGGGGAAGATTCGCGATCTGCACGGGCTGGGCGAGAAGACAGAAAATAAGATCCTTGCGGATCTGGAGCGGTGGAGTGCGGAGGAGGAGCGTACCCGGCGTGACGTGGCGGAGGAGCGGGTGGAGCCGCTGCTCAGCTTCCTGCGCAGTCTCGACAAGGTTGTGCGCGTGGAGGCTGCGGGCAGTTACCGCCGGAAGAAGGAGACAGTCGGGGACCTGGACGTCCTGGCCATAAGCGACGTCGGAGAGGACGTAATCTCGAGATTCGTCGAGTACGAGGATGTCGAGGAGGTGGTCTCCCAAGGTGAAACTCGCTCCACGGTCGTGTTCAAATCTGGGCTTCACGTCGATCTCCGCGTAGTTGAGGAGAGGAGCTACGGGGCGGCCCTTCTATACTTCACCGGGTCCAAGCAACATAACATCGCGCTCCGCAATATGGCCCTGGAAAAGGGGCTGAAGATCAACGAGTATGGTGTGTGGGATACCACTGGAGAGTCGCCCGAGCAGAATCAGATCGCCGGAGAGACCGAGGAAGAGATCTATGGTCTGTTTGACCTCCCCTGGATTCCACCCGAGCTCCGCGAGGATCGGGGCGAGGTCGAGACGGCGCAACGGGGCGACCTGCCGGATCTAATCACGCTGGACGACGTCCGGGGCGACCTCCAGTCACATACAACGGCCAGCGACGGGCGGGCCTCATTGGAGGAGATGGCTCGAGCCGCAGAGGCGCTGGGGCGCGACTACCTGGCTGTGACGGACCACTCTGCCTACATCGGCGTCGCGCAAGGGCTGGAAGCGGACGAGCTTGAGCAGCGGGTTGAAGAGATTCAGCGGCTGAATGAGGCCATGGAGGGGATCACCCTCTTGACGAGCGTCGAGGTCGATATTATGGAGGATGGTTCGCTCGATCTCCCGGACGACGTCCTGGAGAAGCTGGATCTGGTCATCTTTGCCGTCCATTCGCACTTCGACCTTCCTGCGGACAAGCAGACCGAGCGGATCATTCGTGCCATGGACAACCCCAACTGCAACATCCTGGCCCATCCGACGGGGCGTCAGATCGGGAAGCGACCCGCCTATGACGTTGATATGGGACGCTTAATGGATGCGGCCCTCGAGCGGAGGTGCTTCTTGGAGCTGAACGCTCAGCCCGACCGGCTCGACCTCGATGACGTACATTGCAGGATGGCGCAGGAGCGCGGTCTGAAGGTGGCGATCTCCACCGACGCCCACAGCACAGAGGAGCTCAAGTTTATCCGCTTCGGCGTGTACCAGGCCCGGCGAGGCTGGCTGGAGCCCGATGACGTCTTGAACACGCGGAGTTGGGATGACTTGAAGGCGCTCATCAAGAGGTAGTTCGAACGGACAGGGTGGACCCGTCTACCATACAACAGAAGGAGATAGTCAGCGTGTTTCCAATCGATGACAGCGACGTCAAAGGAGCCGGGCCAGGACTCGTGACCATTGGGTTGGTCGTCGTCAATGTGGCTGTATTCATTGCCGAGATCACCCTCTTCCGTCCTGGGCTGAGAGAGTTCTTTGACCAGTACGGAGTCGTTCCTACTCAGGTTCTGCAGGGGCAGCGGCTATACACGTTTCTCACGTCGCTGTTCCTCCACGGCGGATGGTTCCACCTGATCAGCAATATGGTCTTCTTGTGGATTTTCGGCGACAACGTTGAGGCGGCTCTGGGCCGGTTTGGGTACCTGGTCTTCTATATCTTCGGCGGCGTCGCTGCTTTCCTCACCCATGCTCTGGTCAACCCGACGAGCAGCTTGCCGAGCGTGGGAGCCAGCGGGGCAATAGGGGCCATCTTGGGTGCCTACGTGGTCATGTTTCCGCGGTCTCAGGTCCGGGTTCTCCTACTTTTCGGCTTCTTCCTCGTTGTTCGTCGGATTACCGCCATACTCTTCCTGGGGCTCTGGTTCGTCATGCAGTTCTTCAGCGGAATCGCCAGTCTCGGCGCGCAGACGGCGCAGACCGGTGGCGTCGCGGTCTGGGCCCACGTCGGCGGCTTTGTCTTCGGCGTGTTGATCGGCTTCCTGTTCCGCGGGCGAGCGAAAGATCTCACGCTGGAGCGGGAGCCGCCGCGCGGGAGGAGGATGCGCCTGTGAATCAGAAGCAAGCCCCGCCCGAGTTGGAGCCCCAGGTTTCCCCGGAATCCGTATCGTCGCAGGAGGAGGCTGCGGATGCCATAGAGAGGCTCCGCCAGGCCATCCGTTACCACAACTACCGTTACTACGTCCTTGACGATCCCGTCATCTCCGACGCCGAGTATGATGAGTTGATGCGCGCGCTCGAATCCCTGGAGGAAGAGTTCCCGGAGCTGGAGACACCGGACTCGCCCACGCAGCACGTCGGCGGTGAGCCCCGGGACGAGCTCGGGCTTACGGAGCATCCCTTCCCCATGCTGAGCCTCAAGGCGGTCTACGATGAAGAAGACGTGCGCAGCTTCGACCAGACGTGTCGGGATGACCTGGGCGTGGACGCGGTCGAGTACATCGCCGAACCCAAGTATGACGGTCTGGCCGTTGAGCTGATCTACGAGGATGGTCAGCTTTCCGTGGCCTCGACGCGCGGCGATGGCGAGACCGGTGAGGAGATCACGCCAAACGTCAAGACGATCCGGGAGGTGCCCCTGGCGCTGCTCGACCAGGGTGACACCCCGGTCCCTGACCGGCTCGTCGTGCGCGGCGAGATCTACATGCGGAAGGACGAGTTCGAGTCGTTCAACGAGCGACGTGCTGACGAAGGAAAAGCCCAGTTTGCCAATCCAAGAAACGCGGCCGCCGGTTCGGTCCGCCAGCTCGACCCAAACGTCACCGACCGCAGACCGCTTCACGTCTTTTTCTATGCGGTGGCGAATGGTGACGAGTTGGGCTTCGATACCCATTGGGATGTCCTCCACGCGCTGCCGGGATGGGGCTTGCGGGTCAACCTCGAATACACGGAACGCTGCGGCAGCGTCGACGAGGCCATCGCGTATCACCGGGGCACGGCCGACAGGCGGGATGACCTTCCTTACGAGATCGACGGCGTCGTGTACAAGGTCAACGACCTGAGCTACCAGGAGGCGCTCGGCGTTCGCACCCGAGATCCGCGTTGGGCGCTGGCCTATAAATTCGAGCCCCGCCGCGCGACCACTAAGCTGAAGGACGTCGAGTTTCAGGTGGGGCGTACCGGCAGGGTGACGCCCGTGGCGCTTCTGAGGCCGGTCCACATCGGGGGTGTGGAGGTGAGCCGGGCCTCACTCCATAACCAGAGCGAGATCGACCGCAAGGACATCCGCATCGGCGACACGGTGCTCGTGGAGCGGGCCGGCGACGTCATTCCCCACATCGTCAAGTCTATGGCCGCCACGGGCGAACGGACCGACGAGGAGGCCTCCAGAGAGAGGATCCAGATACCCGATCAGTGTCCCGTCTGCGGCGGCGACGTTGTGATGACTGAGGACAGAAAGCAGGCGCGCTGCACGAACGTCAACTGCCCGGCGCGGCTCCGGGAGAGCCTCACCCATTATGCGTCCCGCGAGGCGATGGATATTGACGGGCTGGGGAAGAAGCGGACGGAGCAACTCATAGAAGCGGGCCTGATCGAGCGGCTGTCCGATCTCTATGACATCACCAAGGACGACCTGGTATCGCTGGAGCGCTTCGCGGACAAGTCGGCCCAGAACCTGGTTGACGAAATCGAGGACAGCAAGGATCAGCCCCTGGATCGGTTTATCTACGCCATCGGGATCCCCCTGGTCGGGCAGCACGTGGCGCAGATCCTGGCCCGGGGGTATGAGACCCTTGACGACCTGATGGAGGCGGATGAGGAGGAGCTGGAGTCGGTCAACGATATCGGCCCCGAGGTTGCACACAGCATTGTCACCTTCTTCGAGAATGAACAGAATCGTAAGGTGATTGAGGAGATCCGCAACGCCGGGTTGACGCTGAGCAACCCGCTCTTCGCTGAGAAAGAAGGGGGCCCCCTCGAAGGTCTGACCTTTGTCTTCACGGGCTCGCTGGAGCGCTGGACGCGGGATGAGGTGCAGCGGTACGTCGAGCGCCTGGGCGGGCGAGCGACTTCAAGTGTAAGCGGTGAGACGGACTACGTCGTCGCCGGGCCAGGGGCAGGGTCGAAGCTCGATGAGGCCCGTGAGAGCGACATCCCGGTGATGGATGAGGAGGAGTTCGTAGACTTCGTGGAGGAGCGGCAGTGATGGCTACTAGGGGCCCAGGAGAGAGAATTGACAGATCGCCTGAACAGATGGCGACCCGACTCGTCGCAAAGCTGACCGGCCGGCTGCGGCAGCATGAGGATGCTGAGACCGCCATTGATGTGTACAGGACGGTCAACTGGATCATCGGGCAGCTGGAAGAGGTCAAGGATGCCGCTCTGGATCTGGCCGAGAAGGATATGGAACAGCGATGCCTCGACAAGCTCAGCACGCCAACAGGCTCGGCTGGCTGGACGGAGCCCAAGAAGAAACAGTTGGACGAGGAAGCTTGGACCAGGGCGCTGGCAAAGAACCCCCGGCTCAGACAGATCGAACGTGAGTACGAGACGGCCAGGGCGGCGTTGGAGCGGGCTCGTGAGCCGTTCGAGGAGTTACCCGATTCCAGGTTCTACATTCGTTGACAGTAGAGGAGTGACCCCCAGAAAGCGTGTCCTGACCAGGGTGCGACGGACGCCCTCAGCGTGCCTTCCGGAGACGCGGGAGGCGCGGAGTTCGTCGTTGGATCAGCTCAGACTCAAGTTGCAGCGAACGGAGGAGCTTCTGACAGGGAGACTCGAATGACGGATTGGCAGCGTAAGGTTGCTCCCCTGGTGAGGGCCATTGAGAAACGCTTCGATGCGCTGAAGTATCGGATGTATTACGCGCTCGGGGGCCCGGGGCCGATCAAGATTCAGCCTTATCGGGGATACGGGACGCCGAGAGAGCTGCACCTGAGGGGCCGCGTGCTTGAGGATCGAGGAATCACTCCCGCGAGCGAAACCGACAGCTGGTGGAGGAACCTGGTCAATATGTACAAGCGTCTTCAGAGCTACGAGGTCCCTGGCGCACGTCTGGTGGCTCGGTTTCAGGGTATGGAGCAGGAGGTAACCGCCGATGAAGAAGGGATGTTCGAGGTCCGGATCGAGCCGTCCCAACCCCTCTGTGACGGTGACAGGTGGCAGTCGGTTGACCTGGAGCTGATAGAGCCTACGAGCGATCGGCAGGAAGGCCCAGTCCAGGCGACGGGAAGGGTCCTTATTCCGCCGCCGGACGTTCCCTTTGGCGTGATCAGTGATATCGATGACACCGTTATCAAGTCGGACGTGGGCAATTTCCTGCGCATGGTTGGCACTGTCCTGCTTGGCAACGCTCGGACCCGACTTCCCCTGCCGGGAGTCGCCGCCTTCTATCGGGCATTGCACGCGGGACCGGGTGGGGAGGCTGATTCCCCGATGTTCTACGTCTCGAACGGCCTCTGGAACCTGTACGATCTGCTGGAGGACTTCTTTCGCCTGAATAGAATTCCTGGCGGTCCGGTGTTGTTGCTGCGGAACTGGGGCGTCTACCGGGACGAGTTGTTTCCTACGCGACAGCTTCGACACAAGCTCGGGGTGATTCGCTCTATCTTGGATGTCTATCCCGAGCGGCCCTTCATCTTGATCGGGGATAGCAGTGAGGCGGACCCCGAAGTCTACCATTCGATCGTACACCGGTACGGGGATCGGGTCCTGGCGGTCTACATTCGGAATGTAAGCCGGGACCCGGAGCGATCAGAAGCTATCCACGCTCTTGCCGAGGAGATCCTGGACGCGGGGAGTGAGCTCGTTCTGGCGGATGACAGCCTCTCCATGGCGCGACATGCAGCCCGGAATGGCTGGATTCTGGAGGATGCCTTGCGCGAGATTGAGGCTGAGCAGGTGCGGGCGAACGACGAGTCCGAACCCGCGAACAGCGGAATGGCGAAAGAAAAGGAGAGCGACGTGGTGAAGATTGAAGGAGATCTGGAGACAGAGCGAATTCAGTCGGCCCTCGATGGCGCTAGCACCGCGGATGTGCCCACGGTGGTCGTCGAGCCGGAAGACGAAACCTAGCGCCCTTTCCCAGTCCCCATTTGGGGTGAACCGCCATATCCCAGTCGATTTGCGGTATCTTGTAATGCTCCTTCCGGCAGAACGGTGTCGGGAAATACGAAATGCGATCGGCTAGCCGCTACACGTACTGGTGTCACACGCTTCAGCACATCCCGCCGCTGCTTCACAGGGCGTGCTCGTGGAGACGTGGGAGGCCCGATCAGTCTCTGCCTCGGTCTCGCTCGTGGGCTGCCGGGGCCTCAGATCCGGCATGCGCTGGAATGCCACAAGTCCGCCCAGGGCGAAGACGAGGGCCGCACCTACAAAAGGAGCCCACAGCCCGAACCAGGCTGCTACCATACTCCCCAGCGCCGGGCCGATCGCCTTGGCAATCGATAGGGCGGTGGCCTCTACGCCGTACACAAGCCCCTCGCGCCCATCCGGTGAGAGGGTGGCGAGCGACGCCCCCATGGAGGACAGAATTCCACCCATGGCGAAGCCAGCACCGAGCTGAAGCGGCACGAGCCACACCCACTCGCTCGCTAAGGACTGAGGGGCGTAGAATGCTACGGACCCGAGGGCGCACGCGATCATGATGCGTCGGTATCCCACGCGATCTCCCAGCCCACCGAGTCTCCAGCCGCCGAGGGCCCCTCCGACGGCGCTTGCCCCGATGATCAGGCCGGTGATCGTCGCAATTCTGGCGTCGGGCGGCGCGACGGCCTCCACGAATAAAGGCAACGTTGGCTGCGCCATACGGGCCGCGGAACGGACAAGCACGCCTACCCCCAGGACCGCGAGGATCGGTGCCGAATCCAGGACAGGCCTCAGATGATTAAGGACCTGATCGCGAAAGGTCTGTCTACCGTGGCTGTGGGCCCCGTCCGGGTTGCCCGTCACCTGAGTGGACCGGCGAGGCTCCCTGACGACGATCGCGACTGCCGTCGCAGCGATGAGAAGCAGCGCGCCTGTGACGAAGAAGGGGGTCCGGTAGCCTACCGCGTCCGCCATAACTCCCCCCAGCAAAGGCCCGGCCGTCGCACCGATGTAGACGGCCACCTGGAGGGTTCCGAGCGCGTACCCGGCGCGATCCTTTGGAGCTGTGGTGGCGACGAGGGCACGGGAAGCTGTGACGGTTCCCGTGAGCGCACCTTGCAGGGCTCGGAGGACGATCAGCTGGAACGGACTCTGGGCCAGACCCATCAGCGCCATAATGATGGCTCCGCCGAACATCGCCCGCTCCACCATCACCTTGCGGCCGTAGCGGTCGCTGAGCGCACCCCAGATCGGGGCGAAGATGGCCATGGTGACTGCCTGGGCCGAGAAGACAGCTCCGGACCACATCGCCACCTGGCGCTCGCCCACCACCCCCATGTCTCGGACGTATAATGGCAGCAGGGGGATGACCACAGCGAAACCGACGATGGCCACCAGCTCCGTGAACCACATGGCCCATAGGTTCCGCTGCCAATTCTCCGTGCCCTGATCTTGATTGTCCACTCTCTGATCTCTCTCCATAAATCAGATTGTCACACAGGGTTGTTAGATGTCAAGCGAGGCGAGGTCATAGCCAGGATAGCGACATTGAGAAGCGAAGCGACATGAGACAGCGTGCGGCCAGCTTTCGCACGCAAGCCGTAAGCCCTGAGTCGCCATTTGAAGTGCATTGCATCTCTCACGACTCCTTGCCGGTGCAATGCACCGGCTCGGTGTGATGTAGGCCACACCTTGCCGCAGTGATCATATTTCGTGTAGCAAATCAAGGGTGACCGCTCGTGGCCCGCCATTGCCCGAGCCAACGGAATTCCATGTCTCCCCGCCCTTCCCGTAACCCATCTGAGAGGGTTTGCCCCTCGAAAGACTGCATTTTCATTGACACGGACGACCCTGATGTGATATACTACTATCATCTTCTGGCGATCCAGGCGACTGACCTGAATCCACCCGCCTAGCCACACCTCATCCAAGACCTGGGTCGGAGCGTTGCGACGAAATCGAGATACCCGTTCTCACTGCACACATCATTGCTGACCGAGTCTTTCGAGGAGAGGTCAGGGCGATCACACAGGGCGACCCGAAGCGAGAGACCCAGCTCGCCTTCGAAGTCGACCTGTTCGGGGGCCCGCGTCGGGCTGCACGGTGCCGACGCGCGGCCCCTTTCTGCTGAGAGAACTGGGGACCTGAGACGCGCGGAACAGTGGCCATCCCGCAGCCGATAGCAGGCTCACGGATTGGGAGGACGGTCGCGGGGCATTCTCTGGCGGAGGTGAGGGAGGAGGGGCCCTGGCCTGCAACCCATCACGGCGACGAGCGCTTGGTGTCGTAGCATGACCAAATCAGGTCTTACCACGGGAAATCCCAAAGGGCCGTTGTATGGAGCGACGAACAGCGCAGACACAGAGCAAGGAGGGAGTGACATGGCTACGTTTCTAATGGTTGGCAGCTACTCGACCGAAGCAGTGAGAAAGGTCAGCGCCGAACGGACGAAAGACGCCACTGCCTTGATCGGTGACATTGGCGGAGAGGTGCAGGCCGGCTACGCCCTGCTCGGAGAAAACGACTTGATCCTCATCGTGGACTTCCCGGGCGTGAAGGAGGCGATGAAGGCCTCCGTTGAGCTGACCAAGTTGCTGGGGATCTCATTCACGACAGCGCCAGCGGTGACTATGGATGAATTCGACGAGCTCATAGAGGAGGCATAGTAGACGTCCAGGCGTTCGGTGGCAACGCGTAGGACAGAAGGGCTCTTTGGGGTTTCCCACCTGATTAGTGCTCCTTTCGGAGGCAAAGCGGCCCGATCCGTTGCCAGATTTTCTGAGAAGCTACACGCTATGGGGCGTTAGGTCTAGCAGCTGGCATGTGCCACCTGACGCGGTGGCGGATCAAACTGATTGACGCTGGTGCGTGAAGTCGGGACGGGATGCGAATCGCTTTCGCCGTCCGGTTCTGTGACTGGGCTAGAGCTGGCTCAACCTCGAGCCGCTCAAGCTGACGGCCTACACCGACGAGGCGCCGGTGATCAGAAGCTATGAAAAGGTCGGCTTCGTCACCGACGGGATGCTGCGGAAGGACGCGTTCCGCGACGGCGGATACGACGACGCCTAGACGATGGTACGCCTGAAGAGGTAGCTGGCGCAGGCTGGAGCCAATACCCCGCTCCCGGTGGACTTCGACGATTCGGAAACAATGATTCCGCGCCGCAACGCGACACCTGTGTACGGGTTCCGGACTCTGATCCACGCCCAGCTTCCCGAAGGACCGACGCTGGCGGGGAAGCGAACCCTCGACTACGGCATGGGCGGCCCGGTGCTGCCGCTCGCCCTCTTCTGCCAGCACGCCTTCGACTGTTGGGGCATCGACGTGGCGAAGGAGCTGCCCTGTCCTCAAATAGTCCTTTTGTCGCACTGGGAATAGACCATTCCGCCGATGCAGCGCAAGCCGAGATCGGTTACCATATCGTGGGTGCGGCCGCGGAATGGTTTCTGAGGGACGAGGGGGACTCGCTTTGCCTGCGTCTCTACAGGGAGACTCCGGAACAAGAGCTGGGTGGCCGAGATGATGAGAATCAGTGGGCTTTTCTTCAGGCGGTACCATCGAGAGATGGCACTGGCTTACGCGCGAATCACGAGCGGCGGGAGCAGCGTCGAAACGGCTTGCGGATCCATCCAATATGCCGAGCTGGGTGACGGTGCCCCGATGCTGATCGTGCATGGGGCCGGTGGTGGCTACGATCAGGGTGAGACCTTCGCCCGGCTGATCGGGGGTGACTATCGGTGGATCGTGCCATCCCGGTTTGGCTTTCTGGGTACCCCCGTGCCCGATGGTGCCGATTCCTCGCTGCAGGCCGACGCTTATGCGTGTCTGTTGGATTCCCGGGGCATCGATCGTGTGGGTGTAGTCGGCGTTTCGATGGGTGGCCCATCCTCTCTCCTGTTCGCCCTCCGTTATCCCCAACGAACGACGTCGTTGGCATTGATAAGCGCTGCCAGCCACGCCATTCCGCCCCGCGGGTTGGTCCTCGCCACCGTGTTCAACGTGTTTCTCCATGATTTTGTCTTTTGGTCGATGGTCCATTCAAGCCCGAAGGGGCTCCTGGTCGCGCTGGGTGTTCCCCGTGACGTTCAGAGGGAGCTGTCACCCCGGGATGTGGAGCGACTGAATGCTTTCTTGAAGAGCCTTCAACCAATGGGTGCGCGGAAGCAAGGGCAGCGTCTCGAGCAGGCTATGTCGGAGATCGACGCGGACCAGATCCGCGGCATCCAGGCGCCTACCCTCGTGCTCCACGCCCGCGATGATACCCTCGTCCCCTTCGAGCATGCCGAACTTGCCGCCGCGACGATCCCCGGGGCCCGGTTGGTACCTATGGAGAAGGGGGGGCACCTTGCGCTTATGCTCGACGCCAACGCTGGGGCGAGAGAGACGTTGCTAACGTTCTTGGAACAACATAACAGCCGATGAGGAGGTGTAACATGTGGATCCTGGTTCTCGTACTGTTGTTACTTGGTGCCCAGCTCAACCTCACGGCGCTCGTCCCTCTCCAGCCCGGAGATACACCCCCGCCCTGGTGGGTCGGCGGTCGCTTGCTCTGGCCCTTCGCGGTGGAAACACGCACCCTCTTCCCCCCTGGCGATCTGCTCAATGCCCTTACGCCGATCCTGGGGATCCTGTCCGGCACGTTTTTCCTGCTGGCTGCGGGTGCCCTCTTGCGATGGGTCGTGCCGGAGAGCTGGTTCCGGTGGCTCATTGTGGCCGGGGTCCTGTTCTCCATTGTCTTGCAGGTCATCTGGTTCTCTGGCTGGGCCATTCTCCCACTCCTGGTGGACGTCGTGCTGCTCTGGACCGTGTTCGGTCGGCAGATCACGGTTGATAGCCTCCGTGGGTAGGTGACCGGTTACCGACGGGCAGTTCCCACGAGGACCGACCGGCGGGGTTTCAAGCAGGTAACGCTGCGGTGGGGTCATCGCTGGTGGCCAGGGAGAGCGTGTCGCTGACCTGCTCGTCGAGCGACTGATGAGATTTCTGTACCCCGTCTAACTCGGGTCCGAATCACGGTCCGTCCACGCTGAGCCAGCGGGGCTCAATGTTGGGGGACGAGGCCTGGGCGTCTAAGCTCAGACCACGGGGTCTCTCGGACTGATGGGCTTCGCTCCATCTGTTGCGGCGCGGGTAGCCCGTTCTATTGAGTTCTGACGATCCAGCCGGTGGGTGGCTCGGCGAGCAAGAGATGGTTCGAATTGTTGGCCAAGCAGGCGAGGCAGTGGCAGAAGGAGGGTGATATGTCGAGGACAGTCTTGGTCGGATACGCAACCCGGTACGGCTCGACGCGAGAGGTCGCCGAGACGGTTGGGGAGGCGCTGCGCGAAGGCGGGCTCGCGGTGGACGTGCGGCCGCTAAAGGACGTGCGCTCCCTCGCGGAGTACGGCGCGGTCGTGGTGGGGACCGCACTCTATATGTTCCGCTGGCACAAGGACGCGCGGCGCTTCCTGTCGCGCCACCATCGGGCGCTCACAGAACGCCCCGTGGCGGTCTTCGCCCTGGGTCCGGTCCACGACCCCCACGACGAGGAGGAGTGGCAGAACTCGCAAGCTCAGCTCGATAAGCAGCTGGCGAAGTTCCCCTGGCTGACCCCCGTCGCCATCGAGCTCTTCGGCGGCAAGTTCGACCCGGAGAAGCTTCCCTTTCCCATCAATCGGCTCGCCGGTAGCGAGCCTCCCAGCGACGCCCGCGACTGGCAGGCCATCCGCGCCTGGGCCGCGGACCTGGCCGTGAAGCTCGACACACCGTAACACGACTGATCCCCGTCTAGTTCCTCCAGCAGCTTCATCAGACCCGCCACGAGGTGTTCCCCGGGTTGAGTGGAATCCTGGAGCACGACTTCCTCCAGGATGAGAAAGGGTGCCGGTATGTCCCGGATTCCAACAAGGCGAGCAGTTTGTAGAAGATTCGGCGGAAAGCGTTGCTCTGAACATGCGCCATCGGACTTGCGGTTTCACCAGCATCGTGTATAATGCGAGCAAATGCCTGTTGCTGAGCGGTCACTCCGTTCGGTGATGGCACAACATAAGCGCTGCACGCCTAATTGCCGAAGGATCGGTTTCCGGCGGCAAGCGGAGGACCCGATTTTGGGGTGTATCTCACCGGTGGTGAGAGGGGCATCTTTCAGCCCTAACCCGTCAGCTAACTTCGTCGGCGGTGGAAGAGGCAGATGCGTGGGCATATTGACCCCAGGCTTGTGCCTGGGGTTTTGTATAGTATGTGCAACTCCTCCCGCCGGTAGCTGGCGACGCAGAACACCACTCGCTGACGTCACGCCCCCTCGAATCGTCGGCTCGTCCCATACCATGGAAGGATGTTAAGGACGAAGATCGAGATCAGCCGCGGGAGGCACGGATGTATGGTACAATATCTTCTGTGAGAATGAGAATGGAGGACAGCAGATGGACCTATTGTTCGCTCTTGCCCTGATTGTGACGGTTATTGCTGGCGGGGCAGTGGCGGTGATGGTGAAGAACATGCTGCGCGCAGCTGTGGCAGTCGGTGCCGGCAGCGTCGCGTTGGCTGCGCTGTTCTTCCTCTTAGACGCACCGTATGCTGGCGCCTTTGAGCTCAGCGTGGGGGCCGGGCTGATCAGCGTCCTGTTCATCGTAGCCATCAGCCTGACGGAATCGATACGGGGGGGAGGCGATGCCTCGTAGGCTCACGTCCGGGATGGTCCTGCTAGCCCTGCTGCTTGTTACGGGACTCGCCGTCGGCCGCTGGGTCTGGGGCCCCTCGGACGTGCCAGCAGCAACCTCGTTCCGCGCCTGGTGGTGGGAGCGGAGAGAGGCCGACGTGGCTGTCCAGGTGGGCCTCGTATTCGCTGGGGCTTTGGGCATCGCCGCTCTTATGCCGCCGGAACAGGAGGGCTGAATGAACTGGGGAGCGGCACATCTTCAAGATCTGGTGTTCTTATCCGGGAGCGGATTGCTGTTCCTGTTGGGGTTGGCGTGTCTGGTCACTCAGCGCGAGGCCATCAAACAGGTGATCGGTCTCAAGATCATGCTCCAGGGGGTGACGCTGGGTCTGATCTATCAGGGTCACGTCAGCGGGGATCTGCATACCGTGCAGAGTATGGTCATCTCCGCTCTCGTGGTCGAGACGATTCTAATCGCTGTGGCCCTGGCGCTGATCATCAACGTCTACGAATACTATCCCTCAGGCGACGTGGACGAACTGGACAGTCTGCGTGGCTAACGTGACCAACGGACTCCTTATCGCCCTGTTCAGCACTCCATTCCTGGCGAGTGTGGTTATCGCCGTCCTCCTGCGCCGCTCCTCGACTGGCGCCCGTCGGGTGGCTCTAGTTGCGAGCGGCGCGACGGCGCTGTGCGCAACGGCGCTGCTGAGCCAGGCGGGAAACGATCCGACCCTGGTCATAAGGTGGTTGCCTGACACGGGGCCGATGACCTTCGGTCTCGGAGCGACGAGCCTCTATGCGGCCCTGGTCACCACCTGGGTCGCATTTCTGACCCTGTTGGCGACCACCTCAGCTGAGACGGAGACGCCACCTCTGTTGCTCGCCGTGGTACTGCTGGCGCTCTCGGGCGCCAACATCGCCTTCCTCAGCGAACACTTTCTGTCTCGCTACGTCGCTCTTGAGGTGGTGGCCCTTTCCATTGCGCTGGCACCGCTGGTCGAACAGAGAGGCGATGATGGGGGGCAGGGCTTCTGGCTGGTCTACGTGTTGCTCCGCCTGGGCGACGTCGGTCTGCTCAGCACGATCAAGATCCTGTACGCTACCGGCGGGACGCTGGAGATCACCCCCGCCCTCGAGGCGGCCGGTACGCTCGGCGGGGCGCGTCTCGGTTGGGTGATATTCGGCCTGCTGCTGGCTGTCTGGGTCAAGCTCGGCATATGGCCGCTCCACGTGTGGATCGCCGGGGCACGGGGACTCTCAGTCAATACGCAGGCCTGGCTCTACATCACCGTCATGCCGAATCTCGGGGCGTACCTGCTCTACCGCGTCACGCCCCTTCTGGCACTGAATCCGGTGGTTCAGACACTCCTCCTCTGGCTGGCCGCGGGGGCCGCGATGCTGGCCGTGGTCACCGCCCTGACGCGCCGTGACCTGCGAAGCGCATTGGTCTATGTCGCCGCGGCCCGAGGCGCACTCCTGGTCTTCGCCGCTGCGGCCGGTCTGAAGGCGGCCGTGTGGCTCGGCCTGCTGGCGACGACCCCCCTTCAACTTCTTCTTTTCCTGACCGGCGAAGCCCCGGAGAGAGGGACGCCGTCTGTCCGGGGACGCGCGACCCAGGGGCTGTTCGCCATAGCCGGGCTGGGGCTGACCGGCGTCGGACTGCTCATAACCTATTGGGCGCGGCAGAGCGGGATGCCTCTCGACACGTTGTTCGTCGCGGAGATCACCCTCGCGCTGCTGGCGATCTGGGCCGTGCGCGAGTCGACGCGCTCCCACGATCGCGAGGTGACCAGCAGCCTGCCGGCACGCTGGGTGGCGATGGGAACGCTGGGCCTGGCGACGCTGATCGGTGGTGTGGCCTTTCGACCTCTCGCCAGCGGGCTGATGGATGTCGCAGGCGTTGCGCCGTTGAGGATTCCCAGCCTGGCGGCCTTCCTGCGCTACCTCGTCTCCGCTCCAGCGCTGCTGCTGACCTTGATTCTGGGACTGGTGACGTGGCAGATGCAGAAACGCTCGCGCATCCGCGTGCACGTTCCGGGGCCGGCGGATGGGGAGCGAATCGAGACGACCTATGACCTGCAAGAAGGGCTGGCACAGGCTGGCCAGGCCCTGCGCGCCGTCGTGGAAGTGGGCCTTTTTGAGCAGATCATCGCCCTGGGCGTGAAGGTCGTGGTGGACGGAGCTCGGACCCTTCACGCCACCATTGAGGTGGGCCTTCTTGAACGGATCATCGCCCTGAGCGAACGCATCGTCGTGGGAGGAGCTCGCGTCACTCAGCGCTTCGTGGAACAGGAGGGGCTGGAGGGACTTCTCCGTCGTGCCGTCCACGGAGTCCTGGAACTGAGCCGGCAGGTGGGGCGGCGCCATACGGGGCTCCTGCGCCGCAATCTGTTGTGGATACCAATAAGCCTGATGGTGGCACTGGTGGCAGCCCTGGCCTTCTGGTAGTCGCTAAACGGATGTCGAGAAGTTGATAGTGGGAGAGAGAATATGCCGATGAACGCGGAAACGATAGGACTCCTGGCCATCCTCGTCGCCCCTCTCGCCGCCATCGTGGCACTGTTTCTGCTGCGTGGGCGCACTGTCCGGTTCGCCGGCTGGATCGCCGGGGCGAGCGCCGTCATCACGCTGACGGCGGCGCTGACGATGCTCCCGGCCCTCTACCGGGGCGAGGTGCCCACGCTGACCATGCCGTGGATCCCGGCGGCGGGCATCACGTTTACTCTGCACGTCGACTGGCTCACCCTACCCTTCCTCGTCACAGAGGCCGCCGTCACCCTCGTCGCCGTCGCCTACAGCTGGGGCTACCACCACGCCGATGAGCGCAGCGGCGCGTTCTACGGACTGCTGTTGCTGTTTGGTGTGGGGATGTCGGGCACCACCCTGGCCGACGACATGGTGCTGTTCTACGTCTTCTGGGAGCTGATGCTGGTGGCGTCATCCATCCTGATCCTGATGTGGGGAGACGGTGAACGGCGTGGTCCGATAGCCCTCAAGTACTTCATCTTCACCCACCTGGGCTCACTGATGGTGCTGGTGGGGCTGATCGTGCTCTACGATGCCACGGGCACCGATACCTTCTCCGCCCTGCGGGCTGGCGTCGCCCTCGACCCCGGCCTGACGCGGCTTGTCATCGGGCTCTTCCTGGTCGGCTTCTCGGTGAAGATGGCCGTCTTCCCCGTCCACCTCTGGCTACCCGACGCCCACACCGTGGCTCCGATGCCGGTGACCATTATGCTCGCTGCGGCCATGCTCAGCATGGGCACGTACGGCATCCTGCGCTTCCCGCTGAGCATCTTCACCCGGGCGGATGTGGCATCCTTCGCCCTGCCGATGATGATAGCCGGGTTGTTGTCGGAGGTCTACGGCGCGTTGATGGCGCTCGCTGAGCGGGACATCAAACGCATCATCGCCTACTCGAGCGTCAGTCAGATGGGATACATTCTCTTCGGACTGGGGACGCTGACCGCGGATGGGATCACGGGCGCGACGCTCCACGTGGTCTACCATGCGATTGTGAAAGCCCTTCTTTTCATGGGGGCGGGATGGGTCATCAAGAGCACGGGCCGGCGTGACATTAACGAGTTGGGAGGATTGGCGAAGCGGATGCCCCTGGCCGCCCTCTGCACGGGGTTAGGGGCGCTGGCCATCGCCGGGATGCCCCCCTTCTGCATCTTCGATAGCGAATGG
>Ga0207797_1001073_pt1 | contig 20271 bp, 17 predicted proteins | sample PRCRCaboRojoPR_6_FD_187275 | JGI IMG/M metagenome (GOLD analysis project Ga0207797, IMG submission 187275) | Marine sediment microbial community from Cabo Rojo, Puerto Rico - PR CR 10% Liquid 1 (SPAdes) | ecosystem: Environmental > Aquatic > Marine > Coastal > Sediment | place: Cabo Rojo, Puerto...
GCTCATGCGTTTTAACGGGAGTTCCAGTTCCGGAATGTAGCTTTCGTTTTCGAACTCCTCGTAGCCCCAGAATCCGGGTTCGATCTCTTCCTCGAATCCTTCTTCTTCCGCCGGCTCTTCCCGGCCGCCGAGCCTTTCCGCCTTAGCTCTAAGCAGCACCGCACAGGTCAGCACCATCCTGCCCGACAGCTCAAGGTTCTTTCCGCCAATCTCGTCGACCTCTCGCATAAACCCCGAAGCAAGATCGGCAACGGAGACTTTCCAGGGGTCCTCGTTATAAGCGTAGTCGTCCAATCTTTCCCGCCAATCCGGGCGAGACAGATCCTTTACGGAAACACCAAAGCCGTCCGTTTCCGGAGAACCGAGATCATCTCTCTCGCGCTCGACCATAACTTCTCCTCTAGTTCAGATTGATCGACAGAACCTCGGACTGTCCGTTGTTCATAGAAACCCCGAAAACCTGGTTCGCGTGCTTTGCGGTTTCTTCGTTGTGCGATATCAATATCAGCTGGGCGTCGGACGAGTATTCCTCAAGGAGATCAGCAACTTTTTCCGATCGCCTCTGGTCTAGAGCGGCGTCTATTTCGTCCATCACGTAAACCGGCGCCGGGTTCATTTCCTGAAGGGCGAATATAAAAGCAATCGCCGTCAGAGTCTTTTCTCCTCCCGAAAGTGAATCCAGCACGATCAGTTCCTTGTCCGGTGGATGTGCCTTTATTAACAGACCGGATTCGATGTCTCCCTCGCGGCTCAGTTCCAGGTGAGCGCTACCGCCGTCAAAGAGCTTGGTAAATATTTCCTCGAAGTATTCCGAAAGCTCCTCCATTGTCGCGTAGAACTTTTGCTTCTTTTCCTCCTCGATCTTCCCGATGAGCCGCTCTACCTCTCTTTTTTCTTTGCGCAAATTCTTTAGCTTTTCTTCAAGGTCCTCCACCTGGTTTTTGAAATCTTCGTACTCGTCTATCGCCTTCATGTTTACCGGCTGCAGGCGTTCGAGATCCCGTTTCAGGTTTCTCTTCTTCGTGATCAACTCCTTCAACGGCTCGTCGAGAAAGTCCAGGTCCTCCTCCGGTTCGTTAAGGTTCTTGAGGTCCCGCTTTACTCCCTCGATATCCTTCTCCACACTATCCTTTTTCCGCTTTTGCCGTTCCGTCTTTCGGTAAAGATCCTTCTGGCGCTGTTTCAGATCGCCCAGTTCGGACTCGAGTTTCTCCGATTTCTCCTTCAGTTCCTTGTCCATTTCCGTGCGGTCCTCGAGCTGTTTTTCTTTCTTATCCAGCTTCTTCTTGAGGTTCTCCAGTTCTTTTTTGCCGTCTTCGATCTTCTTTTCCAGCCGGTTTATTCTCTTTTTCTTGGTTTCAATTTTTTCTTTTAACTCTTGCTTTCTCTTGTTCGTCCTGTTTCCCCGCTTCTTCTTGGCGGTTCCTCCGCTCACGGCACCACCACGACTCAGTACGTCTCCGTCCAGGGTAACAACCCTTACGTTCTCGGCTTCCTCGACCGCTTCCAGGTTTTCCGCTACCAGCGTATCGCGACATACGTACTGGAATGCCCGCTGGTATTTCGAGTCGAAGTCGACCAGTTCTATGGCGTAATCGATTACTCCCGACATTTTGAGTGCCTTCTTGGAAGCCTGGCTCATCCTGCTCCCGGAAATACTCCGGAGAGGCAAAAACCGCGCCCTTCCAAGGTTGTTCTCCTTCAGGTAATTAACCGATTCTATAGCGGTCTGTCGCGTATCCACCACCAGGTCCTGAAGGTGTCCTCCTATGGTCGTCTCCAGAGCAACCTGGTACTCGGGGTCGACCTCCATCAGGCCGTCTATAGTTCCGTATATTCCGCCACGGCCCCTGTCCAGGAGAGCCTTGACGGACCGCTTCTTCTTCGTGGACTTGGACTTTGCCTGGTTCTTGAGTTTTTCCAGTTCTTTGACGGTATCCCTGAGGTTGTCCACTTCCTTCTCCTGAGACCGGATATCTCCCCTTTTCTGGACCAGGTCCATCTTTACCTGTTCCACTTCCTTGGAGAGTTTTTTCTCCTGGTCTCCTTCTCGTTCTTTCCTGAGCTCTTTCAGCTCTTTTTCTTTCTTCTCTGCCTTCTTGTCAGTCGCTTCCAGTCTTTCTTCCAGGCCGGAAAGCTTTTCCTTTATCCGTTTTTCCTTTTCCTGGAACTTCTTCAACTCCTCCCGCTTGTTCTTGACCTTTTTATAATCTATGGACTTCTCGACCAGATCGAGTTCCTCTTCCTTCTCCTTGTAATTCAAAGCGGCGTTTCTTTCTTTCTCCAGTCGGTTAAGCTGACTTCTCCTTTCCCCGAGGATGACCCTGTTGGTCATCAGTTTTTCCTTTACGTCCCTCAGGTCCCTTATCGCCTGCTGTTTCCTCTCGTCGTAATCGCTTATCCCTGCCAGCCGGTCGATTATTTCCCTCCGGTTGGTCGAGCTCATGTTGATTATTTCCGTAACTTTTCCCTGGTTGACTATGTGGTGGCGGCTCGGGTCCATATTTGCCTCGTCCAGAACGTCGTCGATGACGGATCTCTTGCAGTTTTTACCCATGAACTTGTAAGCCGAGGAGTTCCGGGTCACCTTGCGACCTATAGTTATCTCTTCCGGCTCCTCTCCGTTCTCCATTACTTCGTGAACGATACCCGAGAACCTGCCGTCGCTGTTGTCGAGGGTTATGGTAACCTTTGCCCTTTCCGCCGCCGTTCCCGATTCTCCGCCATTATAGATCAGCTGGCTCAACTTGTTTGCTCTAAGCTTGGACGACCTCTGCCCCATGACGAAAGTCAGCCCGTCGATGATATTCGACTTACCCGAACCGTTCTCGCCGATAATAGCAGTAAGTCCCTGCTTTTGGAACGGGATCGTAGTCTTTTTCTTAAATGACTTAAATCCTCTGAGAATCAAACTATTCAGGATTGACATATCTTATATCGTTAACCGAATTTTAGCCTTAGAGCCATTTAGTTGGTTCCGGGAATCAGAACAACCGAGAACTGCACCGGGAGAAAGTAATTAACCACTGCCGGCCGAACGTAACAAACCGGTCAGGCCCAGTAGAGAGTTATCGCAACGAGACCGATTACTATTCCACCCGCCGCCACCAGAAGGTTTCTCCTGGCAGAAGCCTTGTAATCTTCCTCCAGATTTTCCAACCGTCTCTCGTTGTCAAACGTATTTTCCCTGATATTTTTCAGGTTTTCCTTTATTTCAGCCAGATCCTTCCGTACTTCGGTCAGCTCATCGCTTACCGAACCGACCTCTTCGGTCAATTCACCGACTTTCTGCCCCTCGTCATCTGCCTCCCTGTCTAATTTATTGAGTTCACCCACCAGTTTTCCAAACCTTCCCTGGAGGTTTTTAAGCTCGCTGTCGAGTTCGGGAATTCTCGCCCACCGGTCTTCGTTTTCCGATAAGGTATTCTGGATAGAAGTCACCGAATCGCTAATTAGTGCCTGTTCCTCCTCCAACCCGGCTATAGCCGACTGATTAGATTTCACGGTTTGGTCCAACCCTTCGCTGAGGGAAGCCAGTTCCTCTACATTCTTTTCCAGACTGTCGACTTTCTCCTTTAACTGGTTGAACTCGTCCTGGGTAATCGTGGCGGGATCCTCGCCCTCTTCCTGGGCAAGAACACCAAGCCCCAGGGCAAACAAAAGAACCAATATTACTGCCCCCGTTTTAACCGGTAACCTGGTCAAAGTTACACCTCCCTATCGTAGAATAATAGGTAAATCTTAAGCTTTAGACGAGGAGCGCTGTCAAAAATTTCAATTACCTTTGTGGTACCTGCAAGTGATCTCTGGTAAGCTCCCTCGTAAATCAGATCAACAAAGAGTTTTCTCGTCTCAAGCAAGCCGATTTCACTATCCGCCGACCTCCACTAACTTCTTCACCAACTGTCAATTTTAGAGAATGCTTGCCAGTCTTTTGACGTGAGTCTTTTCCTCCTCTATAACCTGCTTGATCAATTCCTGGTCGTCGCTGGACTTTGCCAGTTCGAGTAACTCGTAGTAATAGAGAATCGTGTCTTTTTCCAGTGATATCGCGATCGCTATCAGCTCGTCCCGGCTATCCACCTGCTTCGCGGCACGGATGTTCTCGTTTGCCGGGTTGAAGATCTTGGAATCGGCAAGAGCTTCGAGGTAGGAGTCCTCTAGCTCTCCGTAGAGCAACGAACTGATGTCCTCGCCCCTTTCCATCTCCGCTTCGCCGAGCATCTCCTTGAAAGTATTCTTGTGATTTACTTCCTGGGTGGCGAGATCTTTGAACAGGTCCTTTATCGGCGACTCGTTGACTTCCGGCACCATACCCTCGTAGAATTCCTTTCCGTTTTCCTCAATTTGAATGGCAATTTTAAGAGTTTCTTCCGCTGAAAATGGTATATTGGTCATTTTTACCTCCTGAATTTATCCTTACGCAAAAATTGGTTTTATATATGAGCTATAGCCGTCGTGCAAGGTAAATATATCGGGCGTTTCGCTCTAAATCAAACATAAATCGGGCTATACCCGGAATAGCGTCGGATCACGGCCAAAAGTTCCCGGGTACCTGTTGCAGTAACACGGGACTCCGGGGTCCGGGTTTAACTTTAAAAGGTAATTTCAGTTAAGTAATATTGGTCAAACCGAAATCGAAGGGTTGACCCAAGAAAACGCTGAAAGGACGTGATCTAGTTGGATAACTTTTCAACCACAAATTTTACCTGCCAACAGGAAGGTCGATAGAATAAATGAACAACGTAACAGGACTACGATGTGTGTCATGTGGAAAGGTTTACGGGCCCTCGGAACTGGATTACACCTGTCCCGACTGTGGCACGAGAAGAGGAACCCTCGAGGTTCTATACGACTACGATTCAGCCGGAAAGGAGTTTAGAGAAAAAGTTAAGTCGGGGACGGTAGTAGATATTACCAGGTACTCTCCGCTCTTACCGGTCGAAAACCTGGACAATCTACCGCCACTTAGAGTGGGAGGAACGCCGCTTTACGGGTTTCATGGACTTACGGAAGAGCTCGACAAAATATGGATCAAGGACGACAGCGGTAACCCGACAGCCTCTTACAAGGACCGGGCGACGGTAATGGCAATTGCTGCCGCGCGCCAGAGGGGCATCGGTACCATGACCTGCGCCTCTACCGGTAACGCCGCGAGTTCACTGGCCGGGCTAGCTGCGGCTTCTCGAATGGAAACGGTAATATTCGTGCCCGCTGCAGCTCCGGAGGCGAAAATCGCCCAGCTTTTGGTCTACGGGGCAAACGTATTTGCCGTCGAGGGAAGTTACGACCAGGCTTACGATCTCTGTCTCGAAGCCGCGGACAAGTACGGCTGGTACAACCGCTCCGCGGCAATTCACCCGTACCTGGTCGAAGGGAAAAAGACCGGGGCACTCGAGATGGCCGATCAGCTGGACTGGGACCTTCCCGACACGGTATTTGTCTCCGTCGGCGACGGTTCGATAATTAGCGGTATCTGCAAGGGGTTCAGGGAACTCGTCGAGATCGGCCTGATAGATGAGGAACCTCAGGTAATTGGCGTCCAGGCCGAAGGAGCAGATACCATAGCATCGGCTTTCGACAGCTACGACGGCGGCGAGGTAACGATCGAGGACAGAACGGCGAGCACGATCGCGGACAGCATCTCCGTCGGTAAACCCCGTGATATAGTAAAAGCCGTCAAGTACACTTATGAAAACGGGGGTCGATTCCTGACGGTCTCCGACGAGGAGATCACTTCGGGGCTCGTGGAACTTGCCCGGAAGCGGGGCGTATTTGCCGAACCGGCTGCCGCCACTGCTTACGCGGGTCTGAAGAAAGCCCTGGGGCGCGGAGATCTGGCCGATAGCCACGAAGTCGGGGTCTTTATAACGGGAAGCGGGCTAAAAGACGTCAGCGCCGCCCAAAAAGGTGTAAAAGGCCCGATGAAAGTCTCCCCCGATCTTGCCGAGGTGGACTACGCTCTGGACGAACACGGACTCGACTTCGGAGATTAACCACCCAAAATCGTTGAGAGTAATCGACGAAAAAGTTTTGAATTTACTGTCGATCCAGGTGAAAAGGAGGGAAGAACGAGCAGGTTTCTTTACCACGGAGGGCGTAAATGCAGTTAGAACTTACGGTCAACGGTAAACATTTCGAGAAAGAGGTCGACGGGGATACAAGGTTAATAGATTTTCTGAGAGAGGACCTCGAATTTACCGGCGTCAAAGAGGGCTGCGGGGTCGGAGAATGCGGAGCCTGCACTGTTCTGGTCGACGGTAAGTCGATGCTTTCCTGCCTGACCAGAGTTGCTCAGGTAAACGGAAAAGAAGTAGTAACTGTCGAAGGTCTCGCGGACGGAGACGACCTTCACCCGGTCCAGCAGGCGTTCGTGGAAACCGGCGGAGTACAGTGCGGGTTCTGCACGCCGGGATTTATCATGGTAGCGGTGGAACTGCTGGAAGAAAATCCGGATCCGACGAGGGAAGAAATTCGTGAGTGGATAGAAGGCAATATCTGCCGCTGTACCGGTTACGTCAAGATAGTCGACGCGATAGAACTCGCTGCCCAGCGCATGAGGTCCGGGGAGGAGAAAGTTGAAACCTGAACCGGCGCAACCTACTGCGATAGTTCTCGCCGCCGGCAAAGGAGAAAGGTACGACGGATGTAAGCAACTCGCCACCCTCAGTGGAAAACCCCTGCTCCAGCACGTCCTCGACTCGGTCCGAAAGATCAACTGGAAATTCAAACCTTTACTGGTTCTGGGCTACGGTGCGGATGAAATATTGAGCGAGATCGATTCCACGGGATTCAGACCCGTCACCAACGAGAACTGGAAGGACGGCATGAGCACTTCCCTCACGCTGGGAGTCGACGAGACCCCGGAAGACAGTTCCGGCTTCGTGTTTTTTCTGGGTGACATGCCGCTTGTCAGACCCTCAATAACTAGAAAAGTCCTGAGAAAAGCAGCCGAAGGAGAGTCCCTCGTGGCGCCGAGCTTCCGAGGAAAGAGAGGATTTCCGGTCTATCTTCATAGCAAATGGAAGAGGTCTTTACTCGATCAGACGGCTGGTGACAGGGGGGCTAGAGATTTAATAAATCGAAACCGGCGGGACTTAACCCTAATCTCGACGGAGAACAGGGGAGTTATCATGGACGTAAACGAAGACAGCGATCTGGCGGAGATAAAATCCTATCTTGCCGAGGAGGGAACGGAAATTGGCATTTGAGCTACTGGTTCCGGAAGATGAAGAGAAGTTGTTCTCCCTGATGGAGGAAGACGATTACAGGCTGGTGGCAGGGGGGACTGATCTATTCGTAAAAATGGAGAAAAAGGCCCTAAATCCCGATCGAGTAATCGACATTTCGGAGATCCAAACGGAGCCCGGGCTGGAGAAGAACGGGGGAGTGATTACCGTTCTGGCCACTGCTACTTTTCAGGAAATCGCCAAATCCAGGTTGATAAAAGAGGAGCTGCCGGTGCTGGCACAATCCGCTCTGGCCCTGGGAGCGACCCAGTTGAGAAATATGGCGACATTAGGTGGCAATGTCTGCAACGCGTCTCCGTCCGCCGATTCTCTCATCGCGCTATACCTTCTAGAGCCGGAACTTGTCCTGGCAAGCCGGGACGGAGAGAGAAAAGTCCCCCTTCGGGACTTTATCACCGGCCCCGGCGAGACGAACCTGGATCGGGGCGAATACCTTAAGAAGATTGAAATTCCGACGGTTCCGAACGACTACACCCAGTACTTCGAGAAGGTCGGTCGACGTAACGCCCTGGATATATCCGTCTGCGCCATGGGATACCTTCTCAATCAGAAAGACGGGGTCGTCGAAGAACTCCGACTCGCCTACGGCGCCGTCGCCCCAACGGTGATTCGAGCCAGTTCGGTGGAAGAATACTTACGGGGCAAAGAGTTAACCGAGGAAACCATAGGAGAGGCAAAAAAGCTGCTCGGATCAGAAATATCGCCGATCAGCGACATCAGAGGTTCGGCGGAATACCGGGAAAAGGTCGCGGCCCGGCTTCTGGAGAAAATCGGTGACGATCCCGGAGAAGAAAAATGAAATTCGATTACTTGGTAAAGAACGGTACCGTAGTTTTCGGAAAGGACTCGTTCGAAGCGGACGTAGGGGTCACGAACGACAGGATATCGGCCATCGGTAACAACCTGGACATAAAATCGGCCGAAGAAGTATACGATGCCGAGGGATGTTACGTAACTCCAGGTTTTATTGACTCCCACGTCCACATGAGCCTGCCCGTGGCAGGTACGGTTTCCTCCGACGACTTCTTTACCGGAGGCAAAGCGGGGGTCTGGGGCGGGGTCACCACCGTCATCGACTTCACGACCCCGGAGCCGGACCAGGACCCGGTGGAGGCGATAGAAGAAAGAAAGACCGAGGCGGAGATATCTCCCATAGACTACTCGTTCCACGGTACGCTCTACGGCTTCGATTCCGTCGAACCGGAAGACCTTAAAAGAGCCGTAAATCTCGGCGTAACTTCGTTCAAGTTCTTTACGGCCTACAGCGAGTCGGGACGAAGAACGCCCGACGGAGAACTGCTGGAAGCCTTCTCCGTGATAGAGGAGCTTGGCGGGAAGAGCATGGTTCACTGCGAGAACGACGAAGTAGTAAAGCACGAACGCGAGAGACTGAGGCAAGCCGGGAAAGAGTCCATCGAGAACCATCCCCTGAGTCGACCCGATATATCCGAATCACTCGCAGTCGAAACAGTAACTCAGCTGGGCGAACGGGTCGGCGGCAATCCTCATTTAGCTCACCTGACGACGAAGGAGAGTATCGACCTGCTCAACCACGGGAAATACAGAGTAAAAGGACTGTCGGGGGAAACGTGCCCGCAGTACCTCCTGCTAACCGAGTCGAGCTACGAGAGCGAAGAAGGTTACCTCTACTCGGCCACGCCTCCCCTAAGAGAGGACGACGACAGGGAGGCACTATGGCGGGGCCTGGAAGCTGGAGTTATTGATTCGGTCGCCACGGACCACTGTCCGTTTAAGAGGGACCAGAAAGAGGGCTTCAGGAACGACTTCCTAAATATTCCTCAGGGTTTACCGGGAATCGAAACCATGGCTTCGCTCTTATTTACCGAGGGAGTTGAGGAGAACCGCCTGCCGCTCGAAAGAGCCGTCAGCTTGATTTCCGAAAACCCGGCAAAGATATTCGGGCTTTACCCAGAAAAAGGGAGCCTGTTAGTCGGTTCCGACGCCGACCTGGTAGTCCTCGATCCGGATAAAGAGAAGGAGATCGATCCCGATTCCCTTCATATGAATACGGACTTCAACCCGTTTGCGGGAAAGACGAGCCGGTGGTGGCCCCGGTTCGTTTTCCTGAGAGGGAGGCCCGTACTGGAGGAGGACCGGTTTACCGGACGCCAGTCCGGCGGAAAATGGATCAAGAGGAAAACTCAGTCTGAAGCTTAAGGAGGATTATGTCAGATATTATCGAATCGGCGAGAAAATCACTAATTGAAAAAATCCGGGAAAAAGGCGAGGTACTCGGGAAGGAATTCCTGAAGGTCGACAGTTTTTTGAACCACAAAGTTTCCCCGGCCCTGTTAAACACCGTGGGCCAGGCGATGGCGGAAAAATTCGGAGACCTGGGGATAACCAAGGTACTAACCGCCGAAGCAGCAGGTAATATAATAGCCTACACCACGGCCGAGAACCTCACTAATCGGGGTAAGGAAGTCGAGGTAGTATACGCCAAGAAGGGAGTGCCCACGACGATGAGCGGGGAAGAGGTAAGGACGATCACGTCCCCGACAAAGAAGAACAAGACCACGCTGGCGGTATCGGGAAACTTCTTCGAGCCGGAAGACAGGGTGCTTATAGTCGACGACTTCCTCTTTACCGGAAGGACCGCCAGTACTCTTGCAGATATAATGGAAGCGCTATCCGTTACAGTGGTGGGTTACGGGTTCGTTATTCGCAAAAAGGGCTCCGGGGGTTACGAAAAGCTTAAAAGGACGGGCAAGCCGATTTTTTCCCTGGTAGAGATCGAGTCAATGGATCCAAAGACGGGAGAGATTACTTTCGCGAGCGACTCCCGGTCCTAATGAATGATTTCCTGCTTGTTTACGTCCACCAGACCCCTGTCGGTCAACCTGACTTCCGGTATTACCGCCAGGGCAAGACTCGAGAGGATCATCATCGGCTGGGTCAGGCTACAACCAATTTCGTCGACGGCCTCCTTTAATTGACCGAGAGAGGAGCTGACATCACCCGGTTCCAGTAGGCTCATCAACCCGGCGACTGGTAGATCAACGGATGCTGTTACCTCGCCTCCCTTTGCCACCACCTGACCGCCGCCGGACTCCACTAAATAGTTCGCGGCAACCGACATGTCTTCTTCGTTCTCCCCAAGTACTATCAGGTTATGGCTATCGTGGGCAACGGTAGACGCTATCGCACCGACACTGAGGTCAAATCCCTTAACCAGGCTCCGCCCCGCGTTCCCCGATCCGTTATGGCGTTCTATGACGGCGCAGATATCCAGATGGTCGTAATCGGTACTTTCGGAAAGGTCGAATTTTTTCGTAATCACGTCCTGGTCCTCGACTTCGATCCCGTAATCCTTCTCGCTTTCCTCGAGCTCAAAGAGACCGGGCTTTATATCCCTCCCAACCCTCACGGTATCCGTCAGAGCCGAGGGCGACGGTTCGGGCCAGTCCACTTCTTCCACGGGAATACCTCCGACGAACGTCTCTTCGATATTCAGCGTCCTTAGATCGCTCACGAGGTTGATATCGCCCCTGCGTCCGGGAGATATCGAGCCCAGGTCCGCACCCATCCCGAACCTCGTGGCCGGATTCAACGAACCCATCGCAACCGCTTCCAGGGGCTCCAGCCCCTCTTCAATGGCCCGTCGCATCACGTAATCAACCCCGCCTTCCTCGCTCAGGTCAACTACGTCGCGGTCGTCCGTAACGAGACAGAACCTCCGGGACGAGATATCAGTTTCGGTCAGCGCCTTGATTACCTCCGTCAAATCCGCCCACCCGGAACCTTCTCGCACGTAGGTCCAGAAACCTTTTCTCGCCCTTTCTACTCCCTCTTCTTTGGTCACTGCTTCGTGGTCGGACTCTATGCCCGCCGACCCGTAACCGGTAAGGTCTAGCCCGCCGAGACCGCTGGCGTGCCCCTCCACGGGCAGACCGTGCCGAAAAGCCAGGTTGATTTTTTCGAGAGTTTCTTTTTCTCCCCTGAGCACGCCCGGAAAGTTCATCATCTCGCCCAGGGCGGCAGTCCCCTCCCAGCCGAGGGCATCGTCTATCTCTTCGATTCCGAACTCCGCACCGGTCGTCTCCAGGCTCGGGGAGCTGGCAGGAACGCAGGAGGGCACCGTCAGAAACCCGTTAATGGGTGTTCTGTCTATTTCTTCGTAGATCCACCTGACGCCCTCGATCCCGGTGACGTTAGCAATTTCGTGAGGATCGTAAAACACAGTCGTAACGCCCCGCTTAGCCATCAGTTCAGCGAACCTTGTCGGGCTCAACAACGAACTCTCGATATGGAGGTGGGCATCGATAAAACCGGGAACCGCGTACAGCCCATCGGCGTTTATCATCCTGGTAGTCTTGGCCCTGAACTTATCAAGGCCTCCGTCGACCGCCGCGATCCTCCCGTTCTTGAGGGCGATGTCTTCTTCCAGAACCTCTCCCGTAAGAACGTTGACCACCGACGCGTTAAGAATCAGTGTATCCGGAGGCTCCTCACCGGTTATCACTTTGAAAAGATCCCTGCGGGCTTCGAATTCTCCTGTCGTTCCGCTCGAGGACAAAGTTACACCCCTAATTGAAGTCTGACTCTCATGCTATACGAGGATAGAATATCATACTCGGGGGAGAGTTACAATGAAACCTGGTAAACTTGTTCTTAAACGGTAAATGAGTGGATCCGGCAGAGAAATACTGAAAAAGAACTGAAAGTATATTTTGTTATCGGCTGGAGGGCCGGTGAAGAGTGATCCCGATCCTCGATTGGAAAAGAAATTCCCCCGGATTTCTCCGGGGGAATTAAAGTTCAAAATTCCAAAGTTGTCGAGCAGTTAAAATGACCCACCCATGGTAAGCGCCATCAGCGCTTTCTGCAGGTGGAGCCTGTTCTCCGCCTGATCGTAAATGAAGGATAGTTCCGGGTCATCCACCAGCTCGTCCTCTACCTCGTTACCTCGATCTACGGGCATACAGTGCAGAAGATATCCCGGATCGGCGAGCTTCTGTCTTTCCCTGGTGTATTTCCAGCCCTCGTGCTCTTTTGCCTTCTCAATTTCTTTCTCCTTACCTATTTCGTAACGATCCGGACTCATCCAGTTCCGGGGATAAACGATATCAGCGTCCTCGACGGCTTCGTCCATGTCGTTGGTTACGGTAAACGACCCACCGGACTTACTTGCGTTTTCTTCCGTCAGTTCAAGGACGTCGGGGTCCAGGTCGTACCCCTCGGGATGAGCCAGATGAACGTCCATGCCGAACAGGGCCGAGGTCAGAATATTTGACTGTATAGACCCCCAGGACCTGACCCAGGGAGACTGGACCCAGGTTACGGCGATCTTTTTGTCCTTGAGGTCCCCGACTTTCTCCTGCATCGTCATCACGTCCGTCATGGACTGACAGGGGTGATAAATGTCGGAAGCCATATTTATCACCGGTATGGAAGAGTACTTGCCCATCTCGTACATTATCTCCGTACCCTGCCCGTAGTAGTCGACCTTGTCTTCGAGTATCCTCACGCCGACTCCTTCGGCATAACGACCCATTACTTTGGTCGTGTCCTTTATCGACTCTCCGCCTCCCGGTTCTCTGCTGAGCGAAATCCGCATCGTCTCCGGGGCGAGAAACTGCGAATGGCCGCCGAGCTGACTCATGCCGGCTTCGAAGGACTGCCTTGTCCTCGTGGAAGAATTGAAAAAGAGCATCATAAACGTCTTGTTTTCAAGCGCGTTCAGCGTTTCCCCGCTGTAGTATCTGCTCTTGAGATCCTTCGCCACTTTCAACAGAATGTCCAGTTCTTCTTTGGACCAGTCTTTTACGCTAATCAAGTCCTTGCCTTTCAGATCGTACCAGCTCATGTTTACCTCCTAGCCTAAAAGCAAGCTCAATAAGCCTTTCTGAGCGTGCAGTCTGTTCCCCGCTTCCTCGAATACGATGGAATTGGGGCCGTCGATTACTTCGTCCGTCACTTCCATACTCCTGTCCGCAGGGAGGCAGTGCATGTAGTAGGCGTCGTTAGTCAGTTCCATCTTGTCCTGGGTCGTGATCCAGTCTTTATTATCTTCGAAGACCTTCTTTGCCTTCTTAAGATCGGCCGTCGAGCCGTCCGTCGGCTGGAGAGTCCAGGATTTCGGGTAGACTACGTCAGCTCCTTCGAACCCTTCGTCCATGTCGTGAACGATTTCGAAGTCACCGCCGTGCTTTTCGGCTCGTTTCTCCGTCGCGTCGAGAATATCGGGGTCGAGGTCCAGTCCTTCCGGATGAGCCAGAGTAACGTCCATCCCCATGGTCGCCGCACTGAGAACTGCGGACTGCGGCACGGACAGAGGCTTTTCGACCGAACCGGAATAAGCCCAGCTCATGGTAAATTTCTTCCCCGTAAGGTCCTTGCCCATCTTTTCCTGCATGGTCATCACGTCGGCCAGCGCCTGGCAGGGATGGTACCCGTCGTCTTCCATGTTGATTATCGGAACGGAACCCCATTCCGCGAATTGTTTGAGTACTTTGTAGCCCTTGCCGTAGCGCCAGTCGGTTTTGTCTCCGTAAATACGGATCGATATCGCGTCACCCATCTCGGAGAGCACGCGCGCCACGTCGCTCACTCGCTCGGTTGAGTAGGCTTCCTCTTCCCCTTCCAGCGCGGGCGTATAGACTGCGCCGGGCTGGAGGAAGTGGGCGTGGCCGCCGAGCTGAGTCATGCCCGCTTCGAACGAGTTTCGCGTTCTGAGCGAAGTATTGTAAAAGAGCATGAACAGGCTTTTCGCGGGTAGTACGTTCGTCTGCAGTTCTCCCCTGATCTGTCGCCTCTTGAGGTCGTGAGCTGCTTCCAGTATCGCGTCTATCTCGTCTCTCTCGAAATCCAGCCAGGTCAGAAAGTCTCTTCCTTTCAGTTGTGTGTTTGACATATAGTCCTCCTTTATTATTGTGTGATTGTCGTTCCTGTCTTACCTTCTAGTGCTTCCAGTACTTTGTCCAATGAGGTTATTACCGCTTTCTTGCCGCCCGATTCGACGAACTTGATGGCAGCCTTCACCTTTGGCTTCATTGACCCCCTGGCGAAGTGTCCGTCTTCGAGGTAATCGGTTATCTCGTCGACCGTGACGCGGCCGAGCGGCTTCTCGTCGGACCCGTTATAGTTCAGATATACGTTCTCGACGTCCGTGAGGATAAGCAGAACTTCCGCTCCCACGTCCTCGGCAAGTTGTTCCGAGGCTAGGTCCTTGTCTATAACCGCCTCGCGACCTACCAGTCTATCACCCTCCCTTACCACCGGTATTCCTCCACCGCCGGCGGCAATAACTACGGTATGGGCCGCCAGCAATTGCTGTATCGGTTCCTTTTCGACTATTGCTTCCGGCTCCGGCGAGGGAACGACCCTCCTGTACCCCCTTCCGGCGTCTTCAATCATGTCGTACCCTTTTTCTTCCTGCATCTTCTTGGCCGCTTCTTCCGTGTAAAACGGACCTACCGGTTTTGACGGATCGTCGAACGCGGGATCGTCTCCGTCGATGAGCGTCTGGGTCAGGACTGTTGCCACGGGAATATCGCCCCGGCCGTTTGCGTTGAATTCGTTGTCAAGGCTCTGAGATAACATGTATCCGATAAAACCCTGACTTTCCGCACCGCAGACGTCCAGAGGGTGAGACGGAACCTCCTCTTTTGCAATCTCGTTCTGAAGTAACAGGTTCCCCACCTGAGGTCCGTTACCGTGAGAAACTACTATTTTGTACGTTCCGGAGAGCACCATCTTTGCCAGCTGTTCCGTCGTTTCGTTTACGTTCTCGATCTGCTGTTTTGCGGTCCCCTCCTGCCCGGGCTTCAAAATCGCATTTCCCCCTAACGCCACTACCGTAAGGGTTTTGTCGTTACTTGCCATACTTTTCCCCCTTGTATAAATTGTTAGTTCTCCGATTTCTCCAGAGCGTCTTCCATCAGTTTCCAGTGTTTTTTCATCGACGCCCGTGCTTCGTCGAGATTTGCTTCTTTTACGGACTCAAACAGACTTTTGTGAATGTCAAAACAGCGCTTTATCCTGGAATCGTCAACCAGGTAGTATTTCCGGGTCAGCTCCCGGTAAAGAGAACCGTCAATGGTGGCGAGGAGCGGCTGGGCCGCCTCCACTACCAGCGGGTTGTCCGTCAACCTCACGAGCGCCTCGTGAAAGTCGTGGTCGGCGTCCATGTACTGCTGGTATTCCCTTTCGGTAGAATGGTTTTTCATTCGATCCAGTGCCGCTTCTACCGAGTCTATCTTTTCCCGATCCAGGTTCTCGACCACTACTTCCAGCATGGCGTCCTCAAGGTTCTTTCGCGCCTCGATTATGTGGAGGTGGCTCATTTCCTTTTCTATCAGCGAGAGATCGGTGGATATCAGGTTGCTTTCTACGACCGACTCGCTCACGTAAGTGCCCGACCCTATCTTTGTATCCACTACCTCCAGCGCCTGGAGGCCGCTCAATGCCTCCCTGACAGACGGTCTGCTGACCTCCATCTTCTCGGCAAGCTCGTGCTCGGAGGGAAGTTTGTCCCCCGGGCGCAGATCACCCACTTCGATCCGTTCAATTATCTGTTCGGCAACTTTCACGCTCTTTTTCTTCGACGGCTTGATTCTGTCAAACAACGCACTCACCACCAGTCAATAAAACTAAACGGTGCCTGCTAATCATGGGAAACCTCTCCGTTACCCCGATCCCCTTCCGTTAGTTCGAGTTTCCGTCCCGGCTCAGGTCCTCTAATAGACCGGTTCGGTCGTTGAATTCTCGTATTCGCCGGTCGATTTCGTCGACCTGATCGTGGATTTCGGACCAGTAGTTTGGCCAGTCGTACCACTGAGCGTCCAGCTCCTCGACGTCTTTGCCCTGCTGCTCTATCCAGGTATAGTACTTCAGGTTATGTATCCGCTTCCTCTGGTAGTAATCGAGCTCCATCATGTTGTCCGTCTTCACTCCTTTTAGAAATCTATGGTAGTCCTTGACGGCGTCTTCGCGCGTGTAGTTCCCCTCCTCCTCTCTCATCTCTTCAAGCCGCGACTCGTAGAGTTCCATGGAATCCGTAAAAACGGTAAGGACCACGTCGTCCTCGGTTAGCTCGTAGTACCTCGCGTATTTAATCGCAGAAGTTAGATTTGCGACCGAGGATATTCCCATAAGCGGTAGCTTTTCTATCGTATCGACCGGGACGTTCTGGTCCTCGAGGTAATCCTTTCCGGCCGGTTCGTTGAACAGCCTGATCATATTCATCGAGTTTGCGTCGTCGACGTCGATTACCATATCCGTATTCCGGACGTTGTGAATCCAGGGCACGTGCTTGTCCCCTATTCCTTCTATCCTGTGACCGCCGTAACCGTTCCTGAGCAGCGTCGGACACTGCAACGCCTCGCCGACCGCCAGTTTCGAGGTCGGGAATTTCTCCTTGAGGTAGTCCCCGCACCCCATGGTTCCGGAGGACCCAGAAGTAAGCACGACCCCTGAATAGTTCGATCCCGGCGTCAGTTCCTTTTCCAGTACTTCCTCCATCGCGGCTCCGGTAACTTCGTAGTGCCACAGGTGGTTTCCGAACTCGTCAAACTGGTTGAAGATAACTATATCGTCCCGTTCTTCCTTCAATTCCCAGCATTTGTCAAATATTTCCTTTACGTTGCTCTCACAGCCCGGCGTTGCAATTACCTCCCCGGCAACTTTGGAGAGCCAGTCGAATCTTTCCTGGCTCATTTCCTCGGGCAGAATAGCGACCGACTCGCAGGCAAGTAGATCGGCGTCGTAGGCACCGCCCCGGCAGTAATTACCGGTGGAGGGCCAGACCGCTTTCTGGCTCGTAGGGTCGAACTGTCCCGTTGTAAGTCGCGGCACCAGACAGCCAAACGTGGCACCGACCTTGTGGGCGCCCGTGGGAAACCACTTGCCGACGAGCGCAATTATCCTGGCATCCACTCCCGTCAACTCGCTGGGAAGTTCCATGTAATTCACGCCGTCGTAAAGGCCGCCGTGCTTCACCGGTTCGTTTTTCCAGGTAATTCTGAACAGGTTATACGAGTTAACGTCCCATAGCCCGATATCCTTTAGCTCGTCTTTAATTACGTCGGGAACCAATTCGGGGTTCTTCTGCTGCTCCAGCGTCGGAATTATTATATTTCGTTCCCTTGCTCGGTTTACTGTGCTCTCGAGTTGTTCTTCGTTCATCGTTAGATCGATAATCTTAACCACCTCTTCTAGTTAACCCAGGTTAAAATAAATTTCTCTCAACTATAACGGAAAATTGTCTTAGCTCATTGTAAGACTCAATATTGCTTTCTGCGTATGCAGGCGATTCTCGGCCTGGTCGTACATCCAGGATAGCTCGTTGTCGCAGACTTCGTGATCGGCCTCGTTCCCCCGGTCCACCGGCATGCAGTGAAGGAGATATCCGGGATCCCCAAGTTCTCTCTGGAGCTCTGCAGTGTATTTCCAATCTTTATACCTTTTCGCTACTTCCAGCTCCCTGTCCTTGCCTTTGTCGTAACGCTCTCCCGTAAACCAGTTCCTCGGAAATACTATCTCAGCCCCTTCCAATCCCTCCTTAAAATCGTGGGTAACCTCGAAGGAACCACCGGAAGCACTGGCTTTTTCCTCGCACTCCGCCATTACTTCAGGGTCGAGGTCGTGCTCTTCCGGGTTGGCTACGACTACGTCCATTCCGTACAGGCTCGATATCAACGCCGTACCCTGAACGGAACACCTTCCCCGGATCCAGGGTGAATAAGCCCAGGTGATAGTTATCTTCCTTCCCCTCACCCGCCCCAGCTTTTCCTTTATCGTCATTATGTCCGTAAGCGACTGGCAGGGATGGTTGACGTCGGAAGCCATATTTATCACCGGTATGCCGGCGTATTCGGCAAACTTCCTCATCACCTTGTCGCCGTGACCGTAGTAGTCGATCTGATCGTCCAGCAGTCTTATTCCCATACCGTCGGCAAACCGACCCATGACGCTTGCCGTGTCTTTTATCGACTCCCCTGCTCCCGGCTCTTCCTCAAGGGAAAACCTCATTGTTTCTGCGTGGATAAACTGCGAATGCCCGCCGAGCTGGGTCATCGCCGTCTCGAACGACTGTCTCGTCCTGGTGGAGCCACTGCAGAACATCATCAGGAAGGTCTTATAATTTAGTACGGGCGTGTGTTTGCCCGAGTAATACGTGCCTTTCATCTGTTCCGCAACTTTCAGGGCAATATCAAGTTCTTCCTTTGTCCAATCGGTTTCTCCAATCAAACTACGTCCCTTCAGGTCATACCAGCTCATTGTGCTTCCTCCTCAAAGGTTGTTTTGACCGGTGACCCGCGGGTCACCGGGGTTTAATCTAATTATCTGCTTCATTACAGGACATGAAGCCTTTGTCATCGGGCAACGCCGAAAAACTCGACAAAGGTTTCCAGGGACTCGATTAACGAATCTATCTCGACGTATTCGTCGGGCTGGTGGGCCATTTCAATTGCCCCGGGCCCGTATAGTACGAGAGGCACTTCGAGCTGGGGCACGAGTGCGGACGCGTCGGTACAATAGGGGACGATTATCGGACCCGTCCCGTCGTCTCCTCCGGGCTTCGACCCCGCCGCCCGGTAAAACCCGGAAACGAAATGGTCTTCAACGTCTGAAACGACCGGCTTCTGATAGCTCATGACCTCCGCCTCGTACTCCCCGCCTGCCTCCCCGGCCAGTTTTTCCGCAAGTTCGTTTACCGCTTCGAGGGCCAGTTCTCTGTGGTCGTCGGTTATTACCCGGAAGTCCAGTTTGACCGTGGCTTTATCCGGTACGATATTGACCTGCCAGCCTCCATCGAGCTGACCCACATTCAGCGTAGTCCGGCCGATCGAATCGTCACGGGGAAATTTATCTACCCTTGACGCTAGGTTGAGCGCGAACTCGGCGGCAATCATGACCGCGTTTACTCCGTTTTCCGGCGTAGAGCCGTGGGCTGCCTTTCCGTGAAAGGTCACTTCTGCCCACAGTTCTCCCTTTTCACCCGCGTACACATTGCCGTTCGTCGGTTCCGTAATAATCAAAAACTCCGAGTCGTCCAGCAGATCGCCGGATCCCAGATTATACGCCCCTCCGTAACCCTTTTCTTCGTCGGCGGTAAAGGCAAGAACCACGTCCCGGTCAGGAGTCATTCCCGATTCGACGATCAGCCTGGCAAGGACCATCATAACGGCGAGCCCGCCTTTCATGTCTGCAGACCCTCGGCCGTAGATTCTATCGTCCTTAACCAATCCGTCGAAGGCGGGAACCGTCCAGTGTTCCTCGGTTACGTCCACCGTATCCAGGTGACCACAGAGGACGATGCTACCGCTTCCCTTGCCGGGAATTCGACCGACCACCGACCTGCGGTCCGGGTCTCCGTTCAGGTCAACCGAGGTCGTCGCCAGACCCAGGTCCTCCAGGTAGTTTTCTACGTAACCCGCTATCTCAGCCTCCGAGCCCGGTGGGTTGACGCTCCGAATACTCACCAGATCCCGGGTTAAGCGCACAAGTTCGTCGCGAACTTCATTGGATATGTTCAACTATATCATTGCCCCTTTTGATTTTCGGGTTTTTGATCAAACAGATAAGATTATCCGGAACCGTGGTGATTCCTTTTCGTGAAGAAGGGACGATCTGACAATTGACCTTCTCCGTCCAAAATTTCTGACTCGTTACGTTCATAGATACAGGCATAGAGATATACTAACGCAGCGCCAAAAATCTGTCAAACAACCTTGCAATTAATCCCCCTGTAGCGTTTATACGCAAAATACTTGCTTATACCATCTTTCTGATAAGGATAATCGTGGCCCCGTTGATAGCTGCCACTGGTAAGTCTATCTTACAGGATTTCAAACTTTGCAATCGATCAACAGAACAGCAAGCTCTCAGGTAAAATAAAATCCGTAGTTTTGGGACCCGGGACCGCCGTGATAATTGAGCAACTTATTATCCGTCTCCTGTCCCTTACCGGGCAACTGATTTAACCTTACAAAACTTAATAGTAGACCAAATCCCGGTAGCCCGGTAAGCGGAGAGAAGCCAGCAGAACAATAAGTAA